>Ga0209410_1000002_pt1 | contig 151812 bp, 247 predicted proteins | sample Mar14436cmmetaG_FD_184135 | JGI IMG/M metagenome (GOLD analysis project Ga0209410, IMG submission 184135) | Marine hydrothermal vent microbial communities from Guaymas Basin, Gulf of California to study Microbial Dark Matter (Phase II) - Marker... ... | reverse complement strand
GCGCTTGGTCAGTTTACTTTTCTTTTACCTGGAGAAGTAGGAGCCATTTGTGCTCCGCCTAAGATAGGGAAGACGTTCTTCCTGATTTGGATGGGTTCCTACGCAGTTGTTAACGCTCAAGCGCGCGTGCTTCATTTTACTCTTGAGATGTCTGCAATGGAGATAGGGATCAGATACGATTTAACTTTTGCTAACCAGTTTGGGATGAGATCGATTTGTGTTAGCGACTACGGGATGAGGTATCAAGAGATCGAACCGATCGTCTCGTCGTTCTTACAACCACCGGCGGTTCTGCTGCAGGTTGATGTGTCCTCTTACGCAGCGACTCCAACACTTCTTGAGTCAAAGTTCGATCAAGCATGTTCGACTTTGGGCTCTAAACCAGATGTTGTTCTCTTAGACTACTTGAACCTAGTACACTCAGAGCGTGTAAGAGACCAATCTCATTTGTTCTCGGTAGGTGCTGATATAATTGAGTGGCTTCACTCGTTTGCTAAGGAGAACCAGGTTGCTGTTTGGACTGTTGCCCGCGCGTCCCGAGAAGGGATCAGGGCTCAGGAAACAGTCGGGGCTAGATTAAAGGGTTCGGACATAGGACAGAGTTACGCGTTTTTGTATGGGCTGGATCATGTTGTGGTACTTTCAGATGTTACAAAAGGGGACGCAGCTAGTAATAGATCGAGCACGATCCTGGATGTGTCTCTGGTTTACTCACGGCGGTGCCCACCGTTTTATGGGCTTAAGGTGGAGATTGACTATCCTTATTCCAGGTTCTTTGTTCCACCACGATCACGTAGGTACGTAGAGGGTGCCTTATCTAACCCTTATAAGGACTTACAAGGTGTTATCCCTTTTCGGAAAGATGAGTGAAACTAGATATAACTGCCCTTTTTGTGTATTGATAGGGAAGCCCCCGGATACAAAGGGTCATTTGTACGTTAATTGGTCGAAGGGAGTTTACCACTGTTTTCGGTGTGGGGCAAAAGGTAGGACTACTCAATTGAGGGATGTGCCCCTAACGCTATACAAACATTGTGTTGATGTTGATAGAGTTGCCTTAACTGATCCGCGAAGGTTTGTGAAGTACACTATTAGCGAGATCGAACTAAAGTACCCACAGGTTTTTAGGTTTCTGCAACGCAAAAACGCGGTTTCCTATTTTCAGCAGGTATATTTAACATTCGCGTCTACAGGCTACGGCTTGGTTATACCGCTTCAGTTTGACGGTCGTGTATCTTATCAAGTTAGAATGTTTGACTGCCCCACGAAGTATTTGTCTTCACCTGGTTTTCGTAAGTGCGACTTCCCTATTGGTTTAGATGAGTTGGTTTCCCCAGTAGCTGTTCTTGTTGAGGGTTATTTTGACTATCTGCCTCTGAAGGGTTTTGCGGTGTGTACTTTTGGTAAGAGTGTATATAGAGAGTTGCCTCAGATGTTGAGAGTTATGGGGGTGAAAAGTGTGGTTGTTCTTTGGGATAGTGATTCACACTTTGATGGTTTGTCTGATGCGGTTAAGTTATACAAACTAGGAGTGCCTAATTCGTACGCCGGGTTTATGATTGAAGGGTCACCAAGCGACTTTAAGACAATGGATTTGTTGAGGGTGACGTGTGTTCGTGTTAGTACGGGCGATTTTTTTACTTTAGGTGAGATTTTGGAAAAAGGAGGTGAAGTATGACGTTACCTGATGTTCAGAATACTTCGAGCCAGGTAAAACGCCGGGTTCCATGGGTTGGAGTTGAAGGGGTGAAGCATCCTGTTTACGTATTTTACCCTTCGTTGGGTTATGTTCGGACCCCAGCTATACTGTCAGTGTATTGTTCGCTAACTCCAGAGGTGCGCGGGATTAATATGTCACGTACTGTTGAGGTCGTCTATAAGTGCTTTGAGAAACAATGTCTACTTGCGGATAACGTAGTAAAGTCTTTGGATTTCCTGAAGGAGAGGTTAGGTAGTGCAGACGGCTTTGTGAAGGTGACGCTTGATTACTTCGTTGAGAAAACGTCTCCACAAAGCATGATAAAGCAGTTTCTACCTATTACTGCTTCCGTCGTAGGCATTTGTGAGTCTTCAAGTACTTCACTGCTTATGATTGTAAAAGTGCCTTACACCTCTTGTTGCCCGTGTTCAAAGGAGATAGCAAACGGAAAAGGTGCTCACAACCAGAGGTCTTTTGCGTCCGTTGCCTTAATCAACCCCAAAGGTACTGTATTGTTTGAGCATATTGTCAATTTGGTAGAGGAGTGTGCTAGCGCTCCTGTGTTCGAGCTTTTGAAGAGACCAGATGAGAAGCATGTAACGGTTGAGGCTTATGAGAACCCGAAGTTCGTAGAGGATATGGTTAGAGCTATAAGCGATCGACTCTCGAAGAACCCCGTTAGTGATGGGTTTTGGGTGAAAGTTGAACACCAAGAAAGTATTCATGTCCACCAAGCGGTTGCGTTCGATTGTTCGGATCGGGTCAATGCTTGGTGGTTCCTTCAGGAGGTATAAGATGCAAGAAATCTATTTTCAGGAATTGGTTAAAGGGTTTTACCCTAGAAAAGGAAATGTTCACGACGCTGGTTTCGACCTACGCGTCTTCAGAGTTCTTCCCGCTAATCATCCTGATCCGACTGATTACTCTAGTGAAGAAGATAAAACTTACATCAAAACTTACATCATCCAGCCTGGTGAAACCGTTAAGCTTGATTGTGCGTGTAGAATCGTAGTCCCACAAGGAGTCTGTGGTCTGGTAGTGCCTCGGTCTTCGTGGAGAAGAAAGGGCTTAGTTGCGATGTCAATCTTTGATCCTGGTTATCTTCTCCCCTGGACTCCATTTGCTACCAACTGTTACTCTGATGTCATACATATTTCGAGCGGGGAGAGGGTGTTGCAGGTCCTTTTTGTTCCTCTCTTCTATGGAGGGACCTTGAATGTTACTAAGTTACCAGATTATCTTTACGACAGAGGAGGCGGCGCAGGAAGTACAGGCAAATAAAAAGAAGGAGGAGGAAATGTCAGAGAGGAATCCAAGAGGACAGTTGCGTCCACGTGATGGTCGTGGACGTGGAGTTGGCATGCCAGGAGGTCGTAGAGGTGGGCGTAATACAGGCCCTTGCTCTAATGGCGGCCCTGGATTTGGTAGAGGAAGAGGACGTAACTTAGGGGGGAGACGTAAGTAGTGTGTTTTGAGATACCATCCTCTTTTTGTGGGATCAAGATCTATCAGAGTTGGTCGGCTTTGTATCTTTTTGAGTTGATATTTAAGACTTACGCACCAAGGAGAGTCATAGAGTTGGGGACGGGGTGGGGTGGTGCGAGCCTTTTTATGCATTTTCTGGCTAAAGCATACGACAGTGAGTTTATCACTTATGATAAGACGACAGCCTATTTAGAGATTGGTAGAGGTAAGGTTCTTTTTCAGAAGTTTGGGGTTGATTTTCGAAAGGCTGATATTTTTGAGCCTAAAACTATAGATGAGATACGTAAGCTAATCGAATCGCCTGATAGGGTCTTTGTTTACTGTGATAATGGTAATAAGATCAATGAGTTCAATATTTATGCGCGTTTCCTGAAGCCCGATGATATAATTGGGGTGCATGATTGGATGGAAGAGATAGTGGCAGAGGATATCAGAGTTGATGTTGAATGTTTAACCCCAATTTTTATGAAAGAGTGCAATAAGTACCACACGAAGCAAGCGTTTTGGATTAAGGTTGAGCCGGGTTCTTCCTAAGTCCTCCACACGTGTATGAAGAACACATAAGTAATAGAATACTGAGAGGTGGAGGATAAGAATGGATGTATATGGAGATGCAATGTGTGGATTATGCCCAATAAAGCCTAAGGTCAAAATTGTCCCACCACATGGAGATCCACGCGCGGTGATTATGGTCGTGGGAGAAAGTCCCGGATCCGAGGAGCTGCTACGTAGGATCCCCTTCTGTGGTGCGAGTGGTGAATTCTTATTTAAATACTTGGGGTGGTTAGTACCGGACGCGCACGACTTTGAGGACTTCTTACGCAAACGTGAGATGTACTTGTATATCACAAACGCATGTCTATGTTCAGCCAAAAACCCAGTTAAGTCGATCCGAGATAACTTTTGTATCCCACGATTACGGAAAGAGATTAAGAAAGTCAACCCCAGTTTAATTATTCCTTTAGGTGGGTTAGCTTTGGAGTACATAACGTCGATCCTTAACCTTAAGGGGTGCGAGCTACTTCAGTTGGCTCGAAAGGAGCCTTTGACTTCCATAATGGCGGTTCGTGGTTATGTTCTCCACACGACTGATGGATGTGTCATTTTCCCTCTTATACACCCAGCGAGTATCCTGCGTCAGCGGGAGAGGGAATTTTTATATATGTGTGACGTTCAGAAACTCTATAGGGTTTTGACAGGAAATTACCAAGAAAGTCGGTCGACTTATTTTGTGGTGAACACTTTATGGGATCTGGAAGAAGTCACACGCATGGTGGAAGAGCTGCCTGAGGATGAGTTGCTTGCTTTTGATGTTGAAACTACAGGGGTGGACCCTTTTAGTGATAGAGTTTTATGTCTGAGTATCTCCTTTAAGGACTATGTAGGTGTTGTTATTCCTTTCGATGATCCAGTAGTGAGGCCATTTGTTGAAAGAATACTGAACTCGAGATGTAGAAAAGTGGGTCAAAACATCAAGTTCGATCTCGAGTTTTTATATCAATGTGGGTTCACTGTCAATAACATATATTTTGACACTATGTTAGGTCAGCACGTATTAAACGAGAATATACCTTGTGACTTAGTTACACTAGTATCGATCTACTTAGATTACCCTAAATACGATCTGCCCTTAGAGTTGTACAAGAAGGCTAATAAAGTTAAGTCTTACTCGGAAATTCCTTCCTCGATTCTATATGAATATACCGCCCATGACTCAATTGTAACACGTCTAATCGCGCTGAAAATGATTCCGAGCATTGAGAAAGAGTACTCCTATTTATATTGGAATGTAGCGCTTCCTACTCAAATAGCGTTAACACATGTCGAAATTGAAGGTATGAGTGTAGATGGGGATCGAGTTCAGGAGTTGACTAAACAAGTCGCAGATGAAGTAATGAGCCTTGAAGAGGATTTGTACAGAAGTGTTGGCAAGAAGTTCAATCCACGCTCTTCGACACAGCTGAGCAATGTTCTTTATTCGGATTTGGGCCTTCCTGTGCTTGTAAAGACAAAAGGAGAAAAGGCGTCAACATGTGCCGAAGCGCTACAAAAGTTACTTGCATGGGCTAAGCAGAAACAAGACACGAGGGCTTTATCTGTAGTTGACTCACTAATTAAGTTACGGAAGCGTCAGAAGGTACTGTCTACATACTTGGCGGGAGGGAGAGGTGGAATCTGGAGGTTTGTGGCAAAAGATGGGAAAGTCCACCCTGATTATCACGTAACTGGTACTGTAAGTGGGCGTCTCTCTTGTACATCACCACCAATTCAGACCATACCGAAATCGGCACTACGATCTATTTTTAATGTCCCGCCAGGATATAAGTTTATTGAGGCGGACTATTCACAGGCTGAAGCGCGAGTAATGGCATATGTTGCACAGTGTGCGACAATGATGGAAGCGTTTAGCACCGGGCGTGATATTCACACAGTCGTTGCGGAGCGCATATTTAAAAAGAAGATTCATAAGGACGACATTGAGAGGAAGATGGCTAAATTTGTTGTATATGGGTTGATGTACGGGCGTCAGGCGCACAGCGTCGCTGATCAGTTTCGGATTCCACTCAAAGAGGCTGAGGCGATCATGAACCAATTTTTTACGGAGTTCCCCGAGATTAAGTCTTTCATGGATTATGTAGTGGAAGAAGCTAGATCAAAAAGAGTATTACGTAACTTGTACGGTAGGACTAGGATTTTTCCTCCAGGCCCCTTCCTGTCAGAATGGGAGAGACAGGCACTTAGTTTCGTGCCGCAAAGTACTATCGCGGATCATACTAATCAATCTCTCTCGATGTTGGTCGAGCTGTTGAAGTCAAAGGGATCCGGCGCTGTTGTGATTTTACAACTGCATGACGCAATAGGAGTTAAGTCGCCTGAGGATTGTGTTGAAGAGGTTGGAGAGATAATAAAGGACGTTATGGAACGTCCGATTCCGAATACGTCCCTCGTTATCCCTGTTGATATTAAGGTCTCTGATAGATGGGAGGGGGGCGAAGAACTATTTTATTAGGAGGTATGGTATGTTAGACATCGAACAACTCAAGAAGGACTTAGGTCAGTATTCATCTACAGTTGGTTCCTTCTGGAAGCCAAAAGTGGGTCGGAATTACATCAGGATTCTTCCCCCATGGAAGCCCGACACCCATTTGTTTTACAAGCCTGTTAGGTTGCATTGGGTTGGATCACGAAGTGTGTTGTGTACACCAGGGAACTGCATTGTTTGCTCGATGCTTCAAGATCCTGTTTTAGCTCCCTCACTCGAAGGGAAAATCAACACGATAAACAGGTTCCTCGTTAATATGGTTGACTTAGAGGACAAAGATAGTGGTGTACATGTTTGGGCAATGCCCCCGATAATATGGAACCAATTCGCGCAGTTCTGTATTGACCCGCAGTGGGGTGACCTAACGGACTCAAAAACAGGAAGGAACGTAACTGTAGTGCGTGAAGGTTCTGGGGTTAAATCGACAAAGTATCAGATTATCCCTGATCCGCAGCAAACTGAGGTTGATCCTCAATTGTTGACTAAAATGCATGATTTAGATAAGATTTATACTAAGGCGACACCTGAGTACATTATCAGCTTGCTACAGGATGAGAGTATAGACGTGGCCGTTGCACCACTCGGTTCACAACCAGCATCAGCACCACAACAGCCAACACCAGTACCTCAGCAACCAACACAGCCCCAAGCGCCGTCAACGCCGGCACCACAACAGCCAACACCGACACCAGTACCACAACAACCAACACAACCTCAAGCGTCATCAACGCCAGTACCACAGCAACCGGCACAGCCTCAAACACCACAGACTGGGTTTGATCCTCAGAAGGTGAAGGACGCATTAAATAGGTTGATGGGGCAGAAGTAATGAGTAGTTTAGACACAGTTGTAAAGAAGATGGAACGACGATTCGGGTCGTTAGGCGCATTGGAGGGCGTTAAACAGGAGGCGCGTGGTTATTTACCTTCATGCGTACTACCGATCGACTTTGTTTTGGGCATGCCGGGCTTTCCACTCGGCAGGGTTGTTGAGATTTATGGATTCGAATCTGTTGGGAAGTCAGCAGTTATTGCTGCGATTATCGGAGCTTGTCATCAGTTCAATGGTTTCGCGGCTTTGTGTGATTCTGAGTTTTCGTATACAGAAGATTGGGCCCGTTTGTTTGGAGTAATTCCTAGAGATTTACTACTACTCAATCCTGATAACTTACAGCTGGTCGGTGAACAGTTTCTTTTCTTGTGTAATGAGTTGAAGGGCGTGTCCCCAGTGGTGCTTGCATTGGACTCAGTCGCGGCAACTCCTGTGCTTGAGGAGGTTGATGTTGACTCGTCGGGGAAGTCGTTGGGTCTTCACGCACGAACACTATCACGTATGTTTAGACAACTGACGACTCGTATAGCTAGGCTCAACGCCTTATTTGTCGCAACAAATCAAATGAAGGAGAAGATAGGGTCGTTTGGTTCTGTGGGGTATACTAAAATTGGCGGTCATACGTTCGATTTCCACAGCGCGGTTCAGATTCTATTGAAGAGGACTCAGTTGATCAAGGATAAAGAGGATGAGGTAATAGGGATACGTCTTGAAGTGTTTTGTGTAAAGAATAAGTTACGTCGACCATATCTGCGGTCATCTGTGGATTACTATTTCGACTCGGGTTTTGATGATTCAAGAGCTATTCTGAGCCTCGCGTCACAATGGGGTTTTGTGAAAAAGTTAGGAGGAGGTTGGTGTGAGTTTGGGGGTCAGAAGTTTCAAGGCGCCGCACCTCCCGAGATCTCTGAGGCGATTGAGAAATCTGTTGTGTCCGCGTTTTATGGCGATCTTGCCCCAGCAGTAGCGCAGATCAGACAAATGAGGAAAGAGGGAGGTAAGTATGTTGGCGACGTTCCCTCAGACGAAAGCGGAGAGGCGCCAGAGGTACCTCGAGAAGAAGGTGCTTAATAAGTTTCACCCGTTTTTATGTTCCGAGATTGAAGCAACACTGCACGCGCGGTTGCTTGGGCAGGTTAGACATTTTAGTTGTGCTCTGCGAGGTTGGCTGTACTGTGTATGTGTTGACTTTTCTATAGTGAGATTAATGAAGGTAGGTCTTTATGGGGATTTACAAAAAGCGGTACGAGACGCGCTGGGCATCGCTCAACCAGTGAGCCTCGTAGTGCAGAAGGAGGGCGTGGCTACTTACTTCTTAACGGCTGTGAAAGATTTACCTTTTCGGGTACAGCCGTTTATGTATACAGATGGTTTTTTCATGTGTGATTTTGATAGAGTACTTTCGCGTTTGATGGAGGTACAAAATGAAGGATAACATTGTTATTGATGTAGTGGTGGGTTTGCTGGTTTTAGCATGGATCTTAACAGGGATTTGCGTTGTTGCGGAAGGCATTCATGCTTTGCTTGTGTATGTTGGGCTCCCGTGCAGAACCCTGATTTACAGTTTCGCAGCGATGACGGTGCTCATCATTTTTTTGGATCTTATAATGCGACAACTATTAACTCGGGATGAATAAATGTCTAGAATTCTGAAAATCGCGTTCACAGGTGATAGGGGTGTCGGTAAGACTACTCTAGCAAAGGATGTAGCTAAAGCGCTGGGGATTTCGACCGTTGTTGTGGATGTAGGTGAGGTTGATGGTCTTTCTGAAGATTTGAAAACTTGCTACTGTATGGCTAACTACATTTCGTTATGGCTTTCGGGGTCGTCGTTTGTTTGTGATAGGTGGTTTTCTGATAACCTTATGTACGCACCAGCCCCCCTAGTTCGCGCCTTGAAGTATTTATTGCGCGAATCCCAAAGAGACGTGTACCAGTTTTACGTTCCTCCTTTTAGGGGGGAAGAAACTGCGTATGGTAAAGCTGTTAGGAAGTTGGTGCGGTATGTTGTGGGGGGTGTTACTAGGGAAGAGAGAGTCAGGAGCGTGTTAGCGAAACTGAAGTGGCTGGAAGTGAGACGCTCCGGTATAATGGTCGAGCGTTTTCTAGATAGTATAGGGTGTATAACTGAGGAGAGTAAACGTCGCTTTCTTGCTCGACTAGCGGAGAAATACAGGACGCAAATAAAAATCGCTGCTAAGTTGGGTTTTGATGTTAAGCCTGTAAGGGCACTGTTGTTCAAGTATGGAATTAAGCTCCCAGGGAGTAATTTTAGTCACAGTTGGTTAGGTAAGGCTTACCTTAAATTAGGTAAGGACGAAGTTAAGCGACAGGTTTTGGAATGTTTGTGCACGTCGAGCAGCGCGAAGGAGGCGACTCAGAAGTTGGCGCAGAAATTTAATATTTCAGAGTCAACAGCAAAAAGGCTTTTGCGTCACTTTAAGGTAATACCAGGGTTTGGGTATCAAGTTCTACCCCCGGAGGATTTGGGGGTTCGATTAGAGTAACATGGGAGGTAGGCAGTGAAGTTAATGATCAACGCACCAATTCCTCATCTAGACTTAGTGAGCCACTTAAATCAGCACCTTGTATTGGCTCACTTACTGGAAGGGGAGTATTTAGAGTTTTACGAGAGGCAACGCGAGAGTGGGGCATATATTGTCTTAGATAATGGAGTTGTTGAGACAGGAACGCCTCAGATTGATAAAGCGAAAGTGGAAGTGTTGCGTCCACATGAGGTCGTCGCACCCGATTATTTGTATGACGCTGAAAGGACTTGTGAGGAATCTGCTAAATTCGCTGCCCTTATAAGATCGGAGTTCCCCACTACGAAGATCATGTGCGTTCCTCAAGGGAACAGCCCTAAAGAGTATATGGAATGTCTGAAGGTATTTGTAGACGCGCCGTGGTGTGATGTGATCGGCTTGGGTAAAGCGGCGTCACTCGCTTTGACACCAAAGGAGGCTCGTCCAAAGCAGCCTATGCCCGCGTTCGTGGTAGCAGGACGACATAGAGCGCTGACTTATTTGATGGAAGTGGGAGCTGAAATTCCTGTTCACATCTTAGGTTTGGGTCACCCTAATGAACTTCGTGTTTATGGTGCTTTCCCGAACGTGAGGTCGGTTGACACTTCTTGGTGCTTTCGAGTCGTTCAAGAGCGGGCTGTGACTGATTTCCATAAGCGGCTAAGCCCCCACCAGTTGGTGAAGTCAAAGGAATTGATGACCTTTTTAGAGTCAATGTGTAAGTAATGAACCTTTGTATTGACTTGTGGTACAATGGTGAGTATTATAAGGCAGTCGTACTGGTGGAGGGTTTGGTTGTACCACACGGGGTTACAACGGTTAAGGTCTGCTTTAGTGAAACGAATGCTCCAAGATCTTGATGGACCTATTGATAATGGTAGATTTGGATGGGAGCTTACGGTTGTGAGTCTGTTATGGCTTTTGAACGCGAAAACTGAGTTCAACCTAAACGCTGCTTCCTTTGAACAACTCACAAAACGTACTGTCAATACAGCATATAGGTTTGGTATACCTGAGGAAAGGGTTATTGTTGGATTATATTTGTTGAGGTCTTTGAATCGGGGAGGTAAGTTTTGAAGGCGAGCATTTATTTTCATGGGGATTTTGATGGAGTAGTGTCGGGCGCGATTATGTATAAGCTCTTAACGTCACTAGTACCGAGCGACACGATCGAGCTTTATTCTATTGATTACAATCGCGCTGACGAATGGGCACAGATGAGGTTCAATAGTGACTTAGTTACCGTGGTTGACTTTAAGTTCACAGAAGGACTGCTTTCAGCTCCGTTCTTCATTTACGCGGACCACCACAATACAGGTATTACAGACGAGCAGTTACTACGAGCTAAGAGTGCGCCAAACGGCTTTTGTGTTTTTGACGCATCAGCACCTTCTTGTGCGGGGATGATATCACCTCTAGCTGACTTACACCCTGAGGTCATACGTTGTGCGGATATGGTTGACAGTGCCAGCTATGACAGCCCTGAACAAGCGTTGAAGATGGACAAGCCAGAGGTGCTTAAGATCGCCGCCGCTATCGCATCTGGTGGGGATGCATTACGACGTAAAGTGCTACTTATGTTAGCTACTCAACCCATTAGTACTGTAGTCAAAGACAGTGAGATAGTCTATCTTCACGCGAAATACGCTTCCCGTCAGTTGAAGGCTTTGAACCACTTGAGCCTTAACGCTGAGGTCATAGGAAATATTGGGATTGCGTCCTTTCTTGGTTGTTTCTTCTCGTCACGCTACGCGATTTTTGTTTTACACCCCGACATTGATTACTCAGTGTTTGTACGCGCATATCAGGACAACATCTACTTAAGTGTGGGTCGGAATCCTTGGAAGGAGCTGCGTAAAAGGTATAATATAGGTGAGATTATGACGATGTATGGGGGTGGGGGTCGTGAAGATGTTGGTGCTGTGGTCTTACATGACCCAGATCGTGCCAACGCCATCGCTCATGACATCGCTGATAAGTTCGCGTCAGGAGCGTTTGAGTCTTATGTTGTAAGTTAATCGCTTTGCGCGGAGGGTAGAATGTGGTTGATGACGAAGGTGTTACGCGATTTATGCGACGACAGGGTTCGTCGGATTTACATCCCTTATGGTAAAGGACGATTCATTTGGGTTGAACCCCATCATTGTATCTTTTGGGAACGCTTTAAAGCAATGTTCCCTAAATGGCGTTCAACTGCAGTGAAGTACCGTGCGATCTTGACAGAGTCTGTGTGTCCTGAATTTGATCGAGTTGAGGATCTTACGAGCTGGTTGGTTGAAACAATGGGGCTGCCTAATGGGTTTAAGAAACTACTAATGTTGGAGGTAATGAGTAGATGTCGCTAATAAAGTATAGATCTTTGAGGAGGTAAATGAAATGAAGTGTGTTGCCTTATTGAGTGGTGGTGTTGATTCGGCGGCTGCATGTATGTTGGCAAAAAAGAGTGGACATGAGGTTTGTGGGTTGAATTTTCGAAGGGTACGTAAAGAGTTTGAGACAGAGTATGCTCGTAGGTTCGCTGAACGCCACGGTATTAATTTCAAAGTAGTTGACGCGGATGTTACCTCTTTGATCCGAGAAGCACAAGAGACATCTTTAAGCTATGTAACCATGAGTGGGCAGCAGTGGGAGTTTTTGTGGGGAAGGAACATTATATACCTAGTCTTAGCAGCGAACTACGCTGCTTCTGTTGGTGCGTCCTTGATTGTAGTAGGTTTCGCACCACACGACGCTTCTCGAACAGACGATCCTTCTTCTTGTGATTACCCTGACTGTCATCCTAGAGTCTTAAGTGATCTTTCAGACTTATTAACGATTACTCTTCACAGAACCACCCGGCCACAACCCAATAGTGGATCGATTCGAATTGACGCACCTTTAATGGACAAGGTTAAGACGAAGGTAGATGTGTTTAAATTGGCGCTAGAACTGGGGATCAACATTGGAGACACAATTAGCTGTTACACTCCGATTAGGACAAGTGAGGGTTGGCGCAGTTGCGGTCAGTGTCTTGCGTGCCACCACCGCCGCGCAGCCTTGACAATTTTACAAAAGCAAGGGTTTAATGTTCCTTTGAGTGAGGTGTCTAAATGGAGAGAGTAGTAAATGTAGTGAGAGAGGTTGCGTACGCCATTGTAGGTCCTAATAAGGTTAAAGTAGAACACAGTGGAGGAAACCAGACTCTCTTGATCACACTACGGGCAGTAGATCGGAAGTCGGCGGGTTTACTGATTGGGAAGAATGGCCGGATTATTTCGGCTATTAGAGTCATCGCGCAGGTTGTCGGTCAGTCTGTTGATCGGATGATGAAAGTTGTAGTTGAGGTGTTTACCGAAGGGAACCGCGCGTAGTTACGCCACCAAAGCTTGGAGAAATAAGGACAGCGTTTAACACTAGTTGTCTACTTTTAACGTACTAAAGAGTGGATGCGAGGAGCGGTCTTAATTGATGGAGAAGCCTATTTTTAATCCTGAGGATGAGGTTCCTTCTTTTGATTTGTGTTTAAAGTTAAAGAAGTTAGGTTATCCTCAAGAAGGTGGGGGTTGGTATTGGGAAGAGTTACCCGATGATGTATGCCTGCAAAGTAACCCTAAACAGCGTTGGATCCTTTCCTATTTAAGCTCGAGTCAAATTATAGCTATGGAAGATGGAGAAGTTTATAGGATGAGTTCTTTGTATGCAAGGGAAACAAAACCTCTTGTCAAGGCTCCTTCTAGTAGGGAGATAGAAAGATGGCTTCCTTCAATGACGGACACGCGGAGGTTACCTGATGGTAGGTATTGTTGTTGTGGGAAGTTTAAGGTAGTAGGAGATACGGAACCCAACGCTCGAGTTGAAATGCTTATCCAGTTGCGGATCAAAGGGATAGTGGATTTCAAGCAGATGACAAATCAAGTACAAGAGGTACTACGAGATGAGCAAAGTGCCTATTAGTTGTAAGGGTGGTAAAGTGTCAGATTTTTTCAAAGACATTTTCCTTTTTCACTCACGGGATAAGTGTAAAATTTGGGATTGCACGTGTGGTAGGAGATACTTGTGGAGCTCTTTCACGAAAGATGAAATCAAACATGTGCTGTTTTCTGACATAAGGGATTTTGGGGACAATGTTGTGATGGACCTTTTCGACATGAAAGATAAGAAGGATTTGATTATATTCGACCCACCATATCTTTTTGGTATTAAGGCAAAAAACGATCCACGGGAGAAAGACTATGGTAGTTATTGTGGTTCTTATGAGAACTTGCAGAGAATGATGAGAATGAGCCGCGAAAAGTTTAACGAGATACTAGAGAGTGAGGGTAAGATAATACTAAAGTGTTCAGATTTGTATCTGAAGAAACAGAATAAGTTTTACTGCTTACATTATGAATGGATAAAGACGTACGAGAAGTATTTTGAGGTGGTTGACTTTTTTGTATACACGGGGCATAGATTTTCGCCGACTGCTTTTCAGGTCAAAAATAGGAGTTGTTCAGTTAATCAACATAGTTACTTTATTGTTTTTCAGAAAAGAGGAGCAGGGGATGGCTCGGTTTATGAAAAATTATAGAGGTTGGGACATCTATTTTGAGGGTGAAAGAGGGCTTGTTACCAGTAATTCACGGTGGACTTTGGTTTATTCACCCTTACCTCAGACAGTACCGTCACCTTGGCACCCAAGGGGACGAGCTGTGCGGTTTCCTGGTAGTCTGAGCCTTCATCAAGTTGAGTGCTGTCTTGATTATATAATGAACTACCCTTTACCCGACGATGTGCGCTGTGTAATCGCGTCGTATTTGCGCCATATCTTAGCGATAAGCGCGGGTTCCTAGCGAAGGTAAGGGGAAAATATATGGGAGGTGTACCTTGCCAACAAGTAATCCGTACGCAATAGTACACTTCATTGAAAAACTGATGGAGATGAAACCGCAATCCATACTTGATGTCGGTCCTGGTTTTGGGAAGTATGGGTTCTTAGCCAGGGAATATTTGGAAGTGTGGTTTTGGAGAATAAAGAAGTCTGAATGGAAAATCCGGATCGACTGTCTCGAGGCTTACGAGCCGTACATAAGTGTGGTTCATAAGTACATTTATGACAACATTTACATTGGGGATGTGAGGGAGTTTCCGCTGCATACCCTTCCGAACTACGATGTGATCATCTTCTCAGACGTCATTGAGCATATGGAAAAGGACGTTGGAAAGAAGGTGCTTGCGCGGCTTTACGACAAAGCGAACAAAGCGGTTTTAGTATCTACTCCCGCTGAGTGGTATGGAGCTATGAAGGGGTGTAAGCCGGACGATTTCGAGTCACATGTTTGTTACTGGGCACCTGAGGAAATTCTAGCTATCTATAAAAACACGGAGATAATCTATAGCGGGAGTGAAAAAGGGAAAAAGACATACCTGGCAGTGATTAAGAAGAATTCATAACTTCCTGTGCATCTCCAGTACACCAAAGGCTTTAGCTGTCTTGATGATGGTGTCGACTGAATTGACGGGGGCAGTGGTTTTGGTTTGTATTTTGGGCGCATATAGATGCACTCTTTTGATTTTCCCATCCTTCATGTAAGCGCTCACGTTGAAGCATGCTACTGCTGCATGATCACCGGGGGTAAGTCGGAGTCGCGTGTTGTAGCTTCTGGCGACTTTTATTAGCTTTCCTTCATGTGTAAGTGCTCCTAAGTCGTAGTTGTAAACCCCTCTGGTTCTTGTGGGAATTCGTTTAAGAACCGACAAAGCGAATTCGATGTACTTCTTGAATTTTATGAATCTCAGGTTACGTGCGGTTTGATTTGTGGGTTTGATGATGACTCCTTCAAAGTGGCGCAATCTGCAAATCTTTTTGGCGACCGCTTGAAGTGATGTTGGATTTTTTACACGCCAGTATGGAACCATGTTCAACGGTACCCTAGAGGGGGTGAGGAGCTGTGGTAGCTTGAGGGTCTTAAGCGAGTTTAACCTTTCTTGGGTGTTTTTTGTTGATATGTCTACTCCATTTAAGTATAAGCAGTCGAATAGGGTGACAACTTCGTGCACTCCTGGGGGGAGGTTTCTCTTTCTTCGATGTATAAGCCCAGTTATTAGGCCTCTAGCTTCATGCTTCCCGTTGATAAAGAGTTCTAGCTCCCCTTCAGCTACCAGGGTTTTACAAGGAAGTTGTTTCACTTTCTCGACGATCTTACTGCTGATATTTGCTGTTAGGTTGTTACCCAAATCAGACCAAACACGAACTTCACTCCCATCTTTCGCGACTTGTACATAGAGCCCATCGTATTTGGGCTCAACGATAACATCTTTAATACCTCTCCTCTGAAGGTATTTATACACATCTGTGGTTCGGATTGGCTTTCTCACGTCGAAGATGAACGCGTCGTAAACGTGGCGTCTTCCGTTGAACCTGGTGGGACTAATTTCTGCTTTAAGCACGTGTCCATCTTAATTAGGGTTTGTTCAACCGTCAAGGTTGGTGCGTGGGGATCCTAACTGACGAACCTTGCAAGAAGCGCAGGACTCTCTTATAAGATGGAATGTGAAGTTAGTGCGGATCCGTTCGTTTTTTCCTGCGAATGATTTGGGTCTTAGCGGCCGTATTGGTATTGTTACAGAAGAGTTTAACGATCAACTTCGTGTTCATATTCCGGGGAAAGGCTTATGGTGGTTTTTCCCAGAGGAGGTTGATATGCAGTGTCTACCTTGTTTTACTTTTTGGACTGGGGGTAATGTCCCCGACTACTTTTTCGATTGTTTAGAGTCTCTCCACTTCCTTGGGGGGCTAGATGTTGTACTTTGCCTTGACGGTCCTAAATTGGATCGTGTGCCAGTCACTGTAGCGAGCTTGGAGGACCTCCTTAGTCATAGTGAGTTGAAAGTTTATCGGTCGCTTAAGGGGCGTTTTAAAGAGGTGAACCGGGCTGATTATTTTAGGATTGTAGTGTTGGCGAAGTATGGTGGGTTCTATTGTGACACCGACGTCTTTGCTATACGTCCGTTTTCGGAGCTAGTTAAGGGTGTGTCTACCTATATTGCGTCTGAAGACGGGTTACACTTAAGTAACGGCATTGTATATGCGTCTTCACCTCATCAACCCGTGTTCGATTATATGTATGAACATTTTTTAGAGAGGTACAGGCCTGATACGTTCAACCTTGTTGGGCCACGTTGGTATAGTGAACTTGTGTATATGTTTGACAAAGTGGATTATGTTTCCAAGCGACACTATTTTGTAGGTTGGCGGGAGTTTAAAAAACTCTTTGAACCCACTTCAATTACGGTTGAGGAGTTACTCCAGGAGGGCGTTTATAGCGTCCATCTGTGGGGAGAGATGCTTAGAAGGACGCGGTTTTGTGTTTCAGACGCACACCCTGATTCCTTGTTTGTAAAACTAACTCGATATCTTGAATCAAAGCGACCCTACGTGCATTCTGTAATTACTCCCTGATGGACGAAGAAGGAGGGATAACTTACGCGCATTCTGTATATTTGTAAAGATTACACGAACTGGATCGGGGTTTCACACATTGAGTTTAAGCGTGAGCTGTCTAAGCTTGTTGATGTGACCTTTTATCATCAGCCTTGCCACTTACCTCACTTGATTGAGACGTATAAGGAACAAGGTAAAGACTTTGATGTTGTGATGTTAGGTGAAGCACCTCCCGTTACACCACCCGTTACTGGTATTGATAGGGTGAGTTTACCAAAAGTAGTACACTACTGGGATCTACACTCTTACATCCCTGAAAGAGTTGAATTTGTTAGGAAAAATAAGATAGACCTGATTGTCTTTAAGTACAAAAATGCTTTATTGAAGCACTTCAAGCAGCTTATGGTTACTGAGAGTGCGTGGGTCCCTATCGGAGCCGCGTCACTGTTTAAAGACTATCAGCTTCCAAAGTCAATAGACATCTTGCTTACGGGTTGGGTTAGTCCTCAGTACTACCCTTTTAGGTCACAGGCGTTAAGGTCCTTTCAAGGTTTCCCTGGATTTTACTACCTTAAACACCCTGGCTACAGACACTTTGAACCCAGTGAAGTTGTTATGGGTGCTGATTACGCACGGTTGTTGAACCGTGCCAAGCTTGTAGTAACTGATGGAGGTAAGTTTGATTACCTTGTAGCTAAATACTTTGAAGTACCTGCTTGTAAATCGGCCTTAGTAACACCCTGTTTTGATGACTTATTGGAGTTAGGTTACAAGCCATATGAGCACTTTATACCCGCTTCTTTAGAAAACTTGGAGGAGGTCGTCTTTAAATCCCTGAGCGATGAAGAGTTGGTGAAGGAAGTGTCCTGCAATGGGCATCACTTAGTGCACCAGAAGTATACTATGGAGTGTATGGCAAAGCAGTTTGTTAACACACTATGTGCCTTATTGGGAAAGCCACGAATGTTTGAGAGTCCATTACCCCAGTTCATTAAGGGTTGATTGTGGAGGAAATTAAAGAAGAGATAGCAAAGATTGTGTCTTCCTCAGGGGATTGCTACGGTGCTACGCGGGAGGAGCTGAGGAAGATAGATAAGCTTGTTAGACTTTTTAAACTCTACTATTACTTTGGTCTGCGGTATCCTGCCGTGATTGAAAAATTCACTGAGTATAATGGTGAGGAGTACTTTGGTGCGGAAATTCCTGATCTACCTGGCTGTGGCGCTGAAGGCAGGACTAAAGAAGAGGCACTTGAGAGACTCCAGGAAGCGAAACGTGCGTGGATAGAAGTTAGTCTTGAAAGAGGTTTAACTATCCCTGAGCCGGGAAGCAGTTTAGAATTGGTTGGAGGTGGCCTTGATGAACGCAAAGAAAGCCAGGTTAAGGAGTATAGTCGTAGACGTATTTAAAAGGAGGTTCTTATGTCTATCATAGAAAAGAAGAGAGGCATTGTTGTCGCGTTGGACGTCACAGACGTGGATTCGGCCGTTGAGCTTGCTAGGCAACTCTGTGACCTTGAAGGTAATTTTGTCTTTAAAATAGGACGCCCCCTAGAGATGCAAAGGGGGTATAAGGTCATTTCTGAGATTAAAAAGGTTTCCCGGATTCCGGTAGTTTACGACGGAAAAATTGCTGATATTCCTTACATTTCAAGCCGCATAGCTCAAATTGCCTATGAAGCAGGAGCTGATGCTGTTATTGTTCACGGTTTTGTAGGTAGAGATGTTATAGAAAGCATCCTAGAGTTAAATAGGGGCGATGTAATAGTAGTTATGAGCATGACCCATCCTGGTGCTTCTCAATATATTAATCCAATAACAAAGCAGTTAGTAGAAACAGTCAATACTTTGGGCGTAGATGGTGTAGTTTTACCCGCTACAAAGCCGGAAATTATAGCTTCTGTTGCTCCCGCGCTAAGGGAGAACATTTACATCATGTCCCCCGGCATAAAAGTTCAGGGTGCCAGGGTTGGGGATGCAATAAAAACAGGAGCTGATTATGAAATTATAGGAAGGGCTGTTTATGGCGCTTCAGATCCTAAAAAAGCAGCGGAAGAGCTTTATAAAGAAATATTGGAGGTATAGAATGCTGACAGCCTATAAGGAGGAATTCATCCACCACCTATTTAAGACAGGCGCTATTAAGTTTGGGGAGTTTAAGTTAAAGAGCGGTCGTATATCCCCTTATTTTATAAATATGGGGCTAGCAATGAAGGATGGAGAAGGATGTTCTAAGGTAGGAACCATATATGCGCAGGCCATCTGGGATAATTTAGGAGACAATTTTGATTATATTCACGGTCCAGCTTATAAAGGCATTCCTTTGGCTTCACTAGTTGCTGAAAAGTTGTGGGAGCGTTATGAGGTCAGTAAACGGTGGGGCTATGACAGGAAGGAGAGCAAGGATTATGGAGACACTGCGGAAAAACTTATTGTGGGTGATTTACACGATGCGGACCGAGTGCTGATTGTAGATGATGTTATCACCACAGGAAAGACTAAGGTTGATAATTGGCAAAGACTTTCTGCTTTGAGAAAAGTCCTACCTGTTGGCATTTTTATCGCAGTGGATAGACAAGAGTTAGCTAAAGAGGATCTCAACATACTTATGCAACATGACCTTAAGATTTTTAAGATAGTTGAGATAAAGGAGGTTTTCGAATATCTACTTTCGGAGAAGCTTGTCACAGAAGGAACTTTTGCTCGGTTTGATAAGTATATTAAGAGCGTGGTTGGAGGAGGATAATGAAAGCTGAGGAGAGGAAACAAGTAGACTCTTACTTGAGAAAGCTTCAGTGCTTTCTTTATTTACTGGTTCGGGATTATATGACTTTTGGGGAGATAAACTTGTTAGTGAGAGAGATAAGTGGGAAGACAGACCGTTTTGTTTTTTCTGACAGCCTCCAAGCAAAGTGGAGTCTGGAAACTGCCAAGTCTCTTCTTGGAGAAAGTGAAGTTGTTTAGGGGGGTGTAAGATGGATTTAAAGGAAAGGAGAGCAAGATTTTGCTATGAGGCAGCAAGGCTACACGCAATGATGTTGGGGTGCCCAGTGATCCCAAAGTCTTGGGATAACCGGGATCCTGACTTCAGAAAACAGTTTGTTGAGTTAGTCGACGATTTGTGTTCTGGAAGGAGGTCGTTTGGAGACTTTAAGGAGGCTCACGACTCCTGGGTGCGGAGGTACGAGGAAATGGGCTGGATATTTGGAAAAAAGTATGATCCGGAGAACAAGGTGCATCCAGACCTTGTTCCTTATGAGGCATTGGATCCGAAGGAGAAGGTGAAGGATGAAGTCTTTCTCCGTCTGGTTTCAATCGCAAAAGAGTGTATATGGTAGGAGGTGTGAGGATGAAGTATCATGTTCATGTTTATGAGGTAAAGAAGAAGTACGAAGTGGATTTAGAGGGGAAAGACGAGGTAGAGGCGAGGCTGAAAGCGATAGAACTTTACAATAACAAGAGAGCTGAGCTTAAGGAGGTCGATTTAGATTGTAGGGTCATAGTTTTAGCTTTTGGTAGAGAGGATGAGGTTGGGGGCATAGGAGGTGTTTAAGTTTTGCTGGCATAAGTGGAAATATGTTTACCGTGTTACCACCAATAATTTTTTAGGGGAGAACTGTCCTCGCTTAGTGAAAGAATTTAGAATATGTATGAAGTGTGGTAAAGTACAAGGGCTCTGTGCGTCACTTAGTGGGTGTTGGTGGGGAACTTTACCTGATTGCGAGACTAAAGTGTTGTTGAGTAAGGTGGTTGATAGAGGAGATTGCTTTGTGTTAGAAGAAAGCCGCCCACCTACTAGTGGTAGTGGTTTATAGGAGGTGTGATTTTGGCTACTCCTCAAACATGTAAGAGGTGTGGGAGAGTGCAAAATGTGGTGTGGAGAGTTAGTGATGAGTTGTGGAACCGAGTCTGTAAGAAGTGTGGTTGGAATCCCACGAAAACTTTGTGTCTGGAGTGTTTTGCAGACCTTGCAGGGTATGTTGACTTAATTAGGTGGGGCAATTTAGATGCTGGAGTTGTTATGAGGAAGTTATGGGAAGAAAGATGAAGCTTTGTTTGCTTATATGGGAATAATGTAGAAAGGAGGTAAGAGATGGAAAGTTGTATTGGTGAAGCTAGGCCAAAGTATTGGGATGAGATGACTCTTGACGAGAAAGTCGAGGTTTTGAGAAGTCATTTATCTTCTATGGTAGAGGAAGTGTTAAGGTTACAAAAACTAAGACAGCACACGCACAGTCTATCAGGGAGGGTGGTCTACGAGGATGACGAGTTTCCTCCTCGTTCTTATAAGCTGCCGATAGACTTACAGAGAAAACCCCGCACGGTAGAGTAAGAGGTTGTGGGAGGAGGCTGAAATGATTTGGATACTTCTACTTTTAGTCGGTCTAATTTCAGTTGTATATTTTGGGAAACGAGGAAAGGACCACCTTGTGTTTTCTGGTCTTGTAAGTGCTCTTTTGTCTGTCATACTTTTGGCAGCGTTTGTACCCAAAGGTATAACGACTTATCCCCAACTAGTAGGGCAGTTGCATGAAATAAAAGTGCTTCAACAAAGAATTGACGATATTAGAGCCGCTGTTTACCCAGAGCAGCCAGGAGATTTGGTCGGTGGGAGTTTGACGAACTTACAACAGTCCTCAAAGTTGAGTGATTATTTACGCCGAGTTGCGGAAGCCGAAGCTGAGTATAGCTCGTTGCTGGTTAGAGCACGGTTTTACAAAAAAGATTATATGTGGATAGTGTTCGGTCACGGGCTTTTTATTTCAGATAAGGTATTTCAACTGCCCGAGATTAAGGGAGGTTAAAGTGATGTTAATTTTAGAGATTGTGTTAACGATACTAGCGTACAGGCAAGGTTGGAAGGGGTGGGCACTTCTACCTGGTGCGTTCATAATTGGGTATTGCTTCCTTTTAGGACTCACACAGATACCTGGTAGAGGTCTGCTTGGCTATTCGGCGGATTGTAGTTGCGTTTTAGCTCTAATTGTTCTGTTGATAGTGGGGAGGAAGCTCTTTGATTAAGCAGGTGAAGTTTTTAGTGATTGGCGGTTATGTAGTAAGCCCAAACGATGGAGAAGTTCATTTCATATCAGCACGCAAATTGTGTGAGCTGTATGGACTGGATCCCCGTGCTCCAAACGTTAGGTTAGCGGACATAAGACGCCCCGAAACGTTGTTGGGCTATGATGACACATGGCAAGTGCTGATGCCCCGAGACTTTGGAGATTACTTAAAACCAACTTGCGATGAGTAGTCAACGCGAGAAACGGCTCACTTTAGTCATTTCAGACGCAGATGGTAAAGAGTTATTTAAGGTAGCCGATAAGCTTAGCCCTGATCTTGCTGTAAGGTTCAAAAGCGCGATTGCGGCTACCATATCTGGCTGCCGTAAGAACTCGTTTCTTTGGAATGTGTTTATGCACTATGGGTGTGATGTAGAGGTAGTGAAACGCGAACTGAGTAGACAGTATAATGAGAAGGGAACAATGGGAATGGGTTCCTATTGGGGATTCAGATATAACGTCGTTTTAGAAGGCTTAAAAAGAGTAGGAATTAAAACTAAGCCCAGGGTGTACAACAACGCACCCCATGGGCTGGCAGAAGAGGCGTTTAAACGTTATGGAGGGATAAAGAAAGTGTTAGCGTCATTTAGTTCGATGCTGGAGTTTAGTAAGGTTTGCAAGGTATCGTCTTGTAACTTAGGAGAGTACCTCCATAGAAGTGGTTATTTTTACGATCGTAGTGAGGGAAAGTGGAAAGAAAGGAGGTGAAGGAAGATGAATAAACTACGTGTAGATGATGTAGTTGAACTTAAGGACGGAAGGATAGTAAGGATTCTGAAAGTGAGAGACGAAAGCTATATGTATCCTGTATGGTTTGTAGATATTGAAACAGGAGTAACGGGTGGCTGTAAATTCGAGGATGTAAAGAGAAAGGTGAGAAGTACTTAAGTAAGGGAGGAAGACGGAGTGAGCTGGTGGGAGGAGGTCGATCACTTTAGTCCTAAAGAATTCGCTTGCCCGTGTTGTGGTGCGTGTGAGATGAAGGAAGATTTCGTGAAGTGGCTCGATCAAGTAAGGTCGGATTTAGGGTCTCCTATTGTGATTGACTCAGGGTTTAGGTGTGCTCGTCACAATAAGGAAGTGGGGGGCGCACCAAATAGTGCACACTTGAGAGGCATGGCAGCAGATATTAGAGCATATGGTTCGGAGTATCGGTATCGGTTGCTCAGAGTCTTATTACGGTGGGGAGCGATTAGAATTGGAGTGAGTAAGAACTTCATTCATGTTGACATGGATATTAGTTTACCACATCCTGTGATGTGGGTATACTAGGAGGTATGAAATGGCGAAGATTGAATTCGTGAAGGTGGAGTTACGCCCTGAAGTAGAGGGGTGCTACTTTAAAGATAAGATTGTAGTTAGTCTAACACCCGCTGTTGTTGAGCACATAGCTACTCAGTATAAAGAGCTTGCTTTAAGAGAGAGCGACTGTTACTTAAGACAAGGTACCTACAGGGAGATTTGTGACGGCTTTAAGGTGATCCTAGAGAAGTGGAAAAGCAGCAGAGCGGCGCAGCAAATAAAGTGAAGGGGAGGTCACTATGGTACTGCTTAATGAGGGACTTAACGTGTCATTCAAAATTCTCAATTTAATCAAAAAAGATAAGGATTTAAAGGACTACAAGATTTGTGTCAACTGCTTCCAGAACGGTAGAGAAATGGGACTAACTTTTGGAAACTTAAATGACAATATGACCTACTGTGTATATGAGCACAGAAACTCAGATGACATTATCATTAACGGGAAGAGAAATTGGACAGGCTGGGCGGGAGACCTTCCTTATGCTGGTGAGACTAAGTATGACTATATCGCTTCGTTTAAAGCGGGGCAAATAAGAGAGTGCTTTTTGAAATTAAAAAAGCTTCTTTTAAAGGGTGTGAATCATGATTAGAGTTTACGCTTTATCAGGGAGCCACGACGTCGGTAAAACGACGATTTTTACTCGGCTTAAGAGGCTCTTGCGTTCATACAGGTTCGCCTTTGTAGGTGAGTTCGCTGATTGCCTACTGAAACAAATGGACATCAGAGACGCTTGGAAGGAAACGATCCAACGCGACGCTGAGGCTTATGACTATTTTGAGACAGCGTTGGACTTTGTTACTGTTGCTAGTTACTTAGTTTACAGGGACAAAGTGATAGTGGCTGACAGAAGTATAGTGGACAACTGCGCTTACAGGCTTTGTGTAGGATCGCCACTAAACACAATGTCATTGTTGAGCTTTTATGACGTGAGTCTTTACACCTTTTTCGTGCGGAGTAAACGAGAAGACGCTGAGGTGACTAATGCTGTGGCTGAGGTGTTGAAGCGTTTTTCGTTACCTTATGAAGAGGTTCAGGTGATTGAGGGTAAGCCTGATGAGACGGCTGAATCTGTTGCGCGTAGAATTCTGGAGATAGAGAAGCAAGGTGCGTAAGGACTCATATCAACCTAAGTAGGTTTTCAAGTTTCTTAAATAACTCCAGGAGTCTTTTCATAATCCTCTTACACTCGTCAGGATCTTCCGTCTCGTTGCATCTGGTCTTATGTTCCAAAACCCAAACTTTAGCTATGGTTACAAAACCTCGTAGTTCTGCTTTTTGCTTTAAGTCACTTTCCGCCACCCACTCCCGCTCCATCCTCCTTTGATTGTGTTGTTTTCATTCCTTATAAGAATAACATCATTAAACAAAGCAGTGAAGTTACCGTAGTTAACTTGGATGGAAGCCGACTCATCGGTTACTGTTGTTTCGTAATTGCAGTTGTGAACTACAAAAGGTACACAATAAGTGTTGCCAGGTGTTTCTACGTTGTACACCTTCCCTTTGTAAAACCGTGTTGTGGCTTTCTTGATAGGAAGGTAGAGAAAATTTTCGTCCTCAAAACCCGAGTCACGCTTTTTTGTAGTTCGGATCGAGATTTGGTGCATCATAATAGAGCGTCCAAAACCACCATTAAAGAACGAAGTTGTGGTGAATCCATATCCAAGGCTGGCACACAAAATCATCAATTGAAACATTAACTTTTTGGATGTGGTGCTTATTTTGTTCCAGGCCTTTAGTTCACAACCATCACCGTCTTGAATCCCTTGTATGCACGAACGCCAGACTTCTTTAGGTCCTCGAAGGATGAAAGAGGGGATTACTTTCTCGTGAGCGTTTTTCCCACATTGTTTGAACATTTCAATTAAGTCCGAGCAATATATGTCGATGTATCGCGTACCTGTACCTTTGTATTCTTTGATTCGGAGCCCAAATACAGAAGCCAATTTTTGTTTGAGTTTCTGAATTAAGTGCGTCTCATGTTCTCCCAGCGTCCACCGAATGAGACCTTGGGGGCTGCACGAGCCTTCTGCTATATACAACCCTATGATCCACGCGAGATCTTCGTTGACCTCTAATACAGGTGGGACTCTTTTCTGAGAAAATTTTGTTCTGACCAGATGGTACTCCTTAGTGTGGTTACGTGTTTTTATCTTTGGGATAGCGACGTAGTCATCTGTTGTTACTTCTCCAGCAGGTTTCCATTTTAGTAACGCCTTTGCTTGTTGTTTATGATATTTGTTAGAAGGGCGAGCTGTCAGCACTGGGTGCTCGGGGGTTAATGAAACCCGATAACCTTTGACAGTTAGATCACATAGGTCTCCTTCGTAATCTCGTGAGAAGTGGGTGAGGACTTTACTAAACTCACCTCCGGCTTCTAGCACCGAAGTGACGTTTGCTATAGTAGTAGGGGTTGGATTTCCCATGACGAGAGTGTCGGGGGGCATACACCAAAAGGAACAACCTTTCACTCTGTCACCATTATGTACTTCAGCTACAGGGACATTGAAAGTGAAGCCTTTTTCAACAATGTATCTAGCCTTGCATATTACTCCCACTTGATCGCTCCCCGCGAAGAGAAAGCCTACCATAGGCGCCGACTCATCAATACTATCATCAGCTATCTTGTTAATGTGTTCGACAGTAGGAACGTACACGGCGAAGTCGATGTGGTTTACGTTATCTCTTTCTAGGGTGAGTCTTGTTCCGCTCCCAACTAATTTGGCCAAGAAGTTGAGGACACTCACAACAGCTTTACCAATCGGGCACCCTTCATCTACTGGGACGACCCTCTCATGCCAAAAATATTCACCCACTATGCCTGAGTTTTTGTCGTGATACCTTCCGGGTTGGACTATCCGCTTCTCCCTTATCTGTTCCGGGCTTAAACTCGCATCAGGAGTATAGCAGTGAGCGTTACCTCCTACAAGGACTACACCGTCTTTGTAAATAGGGTAGAAACCCAAGCTGCAGGCTGTAATGTTTATGTGTCCCACAGATACACCGATTTCGACTGGTCTGAACTCCTTTGTTTTGTCAACTTTTAGGGCCTTAACGTCGCCCACTTCAACCACATCAACCCTCTTTCCTTTAAATTCAGATGGGATGATGTCCTGCTCCCTGAGTAAGTTCACGGGCAGTTTCTTCCTAACGTACACCCTGATACCTGTCTCACCTGTTTCCACACCTTCGGCTAAGACTGGCTGCTCTACTCTTGAAAAGCCAACAAAACCACGTTTACCTCTTAACTTCTTGTAAAGCTGTTTTAATGTTTTTTCGTCTATCATTGTGTCCTCCTTGTTGGGTATATAGTTTCCGTAGTTGGTATTGCATCGAGGAGAAATCTAACATCTTCAATAGTTAGTGCTACGCAGAACTCTGGGGTCAAATGTGGACTACCGAAACATATCATCCATAGATCTTCCTCCCCCTCCTTATAGGATTCAAGGAGTGAGCGAAGCTTATTATAGAAGGCCAGCTTCTCCTCTGTCCCGTGTAGGTAGAGAGTGTATCTCCCCGATCTTTTGGTGATGGCGTACTCTTCCCCACCGGGTTGCAAACACTGGCGAACACGCCAATTCTGGTTTTGTGCTATAAGGTTACTTTCCATCGTACCCTCCTAACTTGTTCTGAGCATGATAAATTCGAACCACTTTTTATTTTTAATGTACATTGTTCCCTTAAGGGCGTGTTCGCTTTCCTCTTCCAAAATGTCCTTGATAGGTAAATACTTATAGTGTAACTCCATTCCTTTAACCTCAAAGTCCAACAAAACCGCTTCGCTTCCCCATGGGAAGTAATTTTTTCCTTCTTTTCCTTTTATTTCCTTCGTCAAGATGTGTATCCCAGCAATGTAAACCTCCCAACGTCCTTGTAAATTTCCCATTACACCCTTCCTGATTTTATTAGTATTCCTCCCGCTGCTTGAATTATCTGAACGAATGCTTCAGGTGTCACCTTCCAAGGAGCTATGTGATCCCACTCAAAGACCTTAACCAACGGGGCTATACACCCCTCAGAACAAAAATACTGACCCTTCTTTTCCTTTCTCCACTTGGTGAATAGCCCGAAGCCAGCGACGTAGTCGAATTTAGCTCTCGTCTTTACTAGCCCTAAGAAGAAGTTGTGGATGAACGTCTTGTGTGCTTCGCTGACTTCTAAGCCCCAGATCTCGTACTTGTCCCCCTTTTTATACCCTTTGAAAAGGGGACGTTTGTTCCATCTCACGTTCAGCAGCTGGTACCAGTGCTCGGGCCAGCACTCTATCACATATTTGTCATTCCAGAGGTATGCTATATGGGAGTAGACTGATTGAGTTTGGTATTTGATGACCCTCGCGATCCAATCAGTCCCTTGGTAGGCTAAAAATCTAACCATTATATCATACCTGCAAATTTGATCATAAACGGGACGACTCGTTTTATGACATCCTTACCTACTAAATAAGCGAACCGCTTCCAAAGTCCAAAGAGTCTTCCTTTCTCACACTCTGTCAAGTCCTCAGCGCTTCTGCCCTTTGTGATTTGTTCTATTTCGTTTAAGATGGTTAACGCCTCAGCGGGTAGTTTGTTTATGTCGTTACCGAGAACCGCCTTCCAGTAGCAACTTGAGAACTCACTGTGCTCACACAATACTTCCGCCAACGCTTCTGCTTGCTTCATGAATTTGTTGTAACTCTTACCCCACTTTTTTAAGCTTCCTCCTGCACATCCCCACACAATTGAACATAGTAAAAAGAGGACTACTAATCTTCTTTTCATCTTACACACCCCCATTCTTGCCTACAATGTTATTATTTTAGCCTTTCCATTTTCTATTTTTACTCCACTTATAGAGTCCGTCATATCCCCGCAGTCTGCTAACCACTGTTCTGTTTCTAGTTCGTGGAGACTAGGGTAATGAGTATGTCCGATTACCAGTAGGGTACACCACGGATTCTCTTCAAGAAAGGTAAACGCGTTTGTGTAGATGAGTCCTATTTTCTTCTTCCACTTTTCCCGGTTCCGTTTCTTCCACCCACTGGGTGGACGGAAGAAGAAAGGCGCAACCTTAGTTAGGAGTTTCCAGTTCCAGTGTTTGCATGCTGGATCGAGTTGGTGACCGTGTATGAAACCCATTCTGCCTAAACGGTAGGAAGGCACTGATTCAACCTCGAACCCTAGTAGTTCAGTTAGCGATTTTCCTAGTTCTGGGTCGTGGTTACCCTCGACGAAGACCGTCTTTGTCTTTAGGATCACTTTCTTCAAAGCGTCTAATAGCTCTCTCCCCGTTTTACTGTTCTTTATCTCCTTTACATTACATCTTACCAAGTCGAGGATGTCGCCGTTAAACACAACAATATCTGCTTCACACGCGTAGTTTGCGAACGTGATAAAGTAGCGGCTTGTGTAGGGGATGTGAAGGTCACTACAAGCAATTATCTTCTTCATTTTCACCCCCCTTAATTGCTCCATAACGTTTTGCTGAAACTATTTCAAGCTGCAGAGGGTTACTTGACGCCGAGTGAACTAGTAGGTATTATGTAAGGGATGCCGCTCTCAAAGCTTTTAAAGCTGAAGAAGCTGTCTGTCTTGCGGAAAAAGCAGTTACTTGACGATCATAGGATTTGTCATGCGTGGTGGTCTATGTTAAAGAAAGGCAGAAGAATGAAACTGAAGTCAGGGGAGAAGGTGACTAAAGAATTAGTCGCGAAACGTCATAAACTTATTGTGGAAAAGCTGTTTGAGATTGGTTTCTGCCATCACATGAGAGATAGTTTGGATTTAACGTTACCAAAGCGGCTAATAAAGGAGAGTTTAGAGTGTAGTCGGAGATGATTAACCCACAAGTTCTGACTACCTTGATTACGCTTTTAACGAAGAATCCTCCTAAATCCGTTTTGGAGGTGCACAACGAAAATGCACTTATTGGGTACTGTATCCGTACCTACTTCCCTAACATACACCTTGATTGTGTTACACCCTATTCAATCGATTACGCACGCCTCTATAACACCATTTATGACGGCGACATCTTGAGACAAGTTTTTAAGTCAAAGTATGATGTAATCTTCCATCATAGCTGGGAGTACGATAAACAAACTGGTGCTACTGTGCTTGAAATGATTCGAGCGAAAGCACGCCGCTTGGTGATCATACTATCCCTCTTGGAGTGGTATGGGAGGGGTGTCTTACTTTGGACACCCGAAGACTTCAAGCTTCGTGGTGCCAACATTTATTTATGCCACAGTGAGACTAGAGACCGCTCCTTTCTTGCGGTGTTTTGTAAATAATACCTCCTAAAGGTGTTTGAGGCGTTTCCCCCTTCAACTGCTTCACTTCCTTAACCTCAGGTCTGACAACACGGGGTGGAGGTAGTTTTAGGGGTGGTTTGATAGCCTTTCTGTTCATCTTACTTAGCTGAGGCTAGGAACTCATCGAGCACCTCATCAAAGGATTTCGTTTTGTTGATCCCTATCTCAGGCTTGTCTGGGTCTAGTGCGTTTTTTTCTGCTTTCGTTAGGGTTTTCCCAAGCGCTGCTTTTGCGGTTATCATCATAACCTTTCTAGCGTCCACTACAGTAACAAACTGTTTCGTCCATTTGTTTCCGATTTTTCTTGCTTCTTCTTCTGTGACTTCAGTGATATCACCACTCTTTAGGAAGCTAGGAGCGTCCTCGTCTTTCACCCCAATAAGGCAGTATTCGTCTTTGCCTCCACGTGCCAGTATCTTCTTCTCGTTTTCGGGTAGTGTGCTTTCGTAAACAGGTCCAAACCACACTTTATGGGCGTTGTATTCCGCAGGATAATCGTAATGCCTCCCGCCCGGTATTTGTGTTCTTTTGATTTTGACCAATAAAAACTTCATTTAATTACCTCCTAGTCAAGACTAATTATCACACAGTATCCAGATCTAGGATAACTACACCTCGCGCCATCTTGCACGGGGAATAGTCTAGAGATAAATCTCGCACGGGGTGCACCCATGAAGTACTCCCAAGCCAGCCCACCCACGTAGCCGACGCCTGAAACGTGAAAAGCATACTTTGTAGTAGCCGAAAACCCTTCTTGCTGGCTGATCAACAGTTCAAAGTGGTCGGAGATGCAAATGTTTTCCCCATCCCAAGCGAGCCCGTGAGGCATCGTGTAGGGGTAGTCAAAACTGTCAGTTATCGTGCCAGTACACCCTTTATGTTTGTTGATTTTAGTCACTCCACTCACGGAGCAGGTACTATAGAGGTTTTTCCCATCAAAAGCAAGGCCATACACACCACTTCCACTATAAATACATCTATCTGCTTCACCAGAAAAGCCTTTGTACTTCCAAATCTCATCACTTGTTGCTGTATATAAGTTGCCATCTCCCCATGTGATGTCGTACCCACTGTGTGCAGGAGTGATAGTGTCGATAATAGTTGACGAAAAACCTTGTCGCTTCTCGACCCAACCGTATATATGGACGTAGTTAAGAAGGTGCTCTCCATCCCAGCCAAGTCCATACACTTGTTCAATGGAAGTGACAAGATCAGTCACAGTGGAGGAAAAGCCTTTACATCTACGGATTTCGTTTGCACCGCTAGTAGTGGAGGTACCATAAATTAGGTTCCCAGGCTGGTATACCGCGCCTTTTTCTACAGTAATACTTTCTTTTAGCTTTAATTTCATGTACTTCCTCCTACGCAGCAGCTAACCAAACATCCACAGTGCCAGACGTTATTGACTCTACATAAACCGCGATTGAGTGTGCACCATAAAGCTTTTCTACTCTTTCTACTCCCTTGTACTTACCACCAGATGTAATATTAAGAGCGCTTATGGTAATCAAGTCTGAATAGGACTCAACTCCACTTTGGTCACGCCGTACTAAGCGGATGCTCGCCGACGCGCCAGCATCTGAAAATGCTAGAGTGATTAAACCGTAATTCATACGTGTTGTTGTTATAAACTCAGATTTTTGACCCGCGGATAAGTTCGCACCCTTAAGCAGGTAGCGAAGAGGATAAAATTGAAGAGCGACTGTTTGGACATATTCTTCGTCAATTTCTGTGATTCCTGTCACGGGCTTAGGTTTCCTTGTACTAGCGTCTTGAATGTGGAGGTGATCTAATTCGAGTTCAGGTTCATCCCACGTAGCCCCATTATATCCATTTAAGCTACCATACCAAGTTATAAATAATCCTGTCTTTGGGAAGTTTGTCTTAGCGTTTCTTACAGTAGGGAACACGTTTGACAAAAGATGCGGCTTACGTTGATTACTCATTAGATCTGTGGTCAGGAAATCAGACCACGTGCCCCCCAACTTCACCTTACTCCGCAAGTTGTACGCAAAATCACACGCAGGCCAACCCAGACCCGTCCAGAAGAGGTAGACTTTATTATCTGCGTCTACACCTAATGTGGGGTCAACCTGTGGTGCACCCGCTTCTTTACTAGTAACGGCTTCCACAGTGCTCAATCCAGATGCTTTTGAGTACGTGCGGTAGTAAATGTTGAAGTCACTGGAACCGCCATACCACGCTAGGTGAACAGTGCCTGCAAGGTCTGACACTATACTGCTACCGAACCAATAACCTTCATCATCTGTAACGTTTAGGACACTACCCCAACCAGTGTCCTTGTTTTTAATTCGTAGCTTCACGTTGAGGTCGTTGGGATATGCCCCCCAACCATACCCAGACCACACCACGTATACATTTCCATTAGGATCCACTGTTATTTGTGGGTTGTCTTGAAAATGACTCACGTCAGTGACTAATTCAACATCACTCCAGGAGCCCTCACTATATGTTATCATGTAGATGTTTGAGGTGGTTGAATGTGTGCCATATCCCTTACCACTCCAAACCACAAACACTCTATCGTCACCATCGAGTGAAATATTAGGATCCCATTGATTATGCGGCATGTCTGTTAAAGCTATGGCGTCTTCCCAAACACCCCGTACGTTCCTTCGGCAAACTAAGTTGAATTTGTCAGGGTTGTTCCCCCAACCTTTACCTCGCCAAACAACATATACAATGTCGCTGGAGTCGATTACCATAACAGGGTCTGTTTGATCGTATGATGAGTCAGTTATGGCTTCTACTGACCAAGTAGCTCCACGATCGTAAGATTGTGCCACGAAAATCTGGTTGACGTTGTCTACTCGTTTGGTGTAGGTCACCCATAGGACGCCTGATGAAGAACGCGCCGAGTAGAACCGGCCGAAAGCTGCTTCTTTGTCGATCACTATAGGGATCGGAAGCGTACCTTTATCAAAGTTAACATGAATTGTATGATTTGCAAGAACATTGTGAAATGTGTAATTCAGCGTGGGTTCAACATCGTTTCCATCTACGAGTACTTGACTCACACAGTAGCCGAATTCTGGGACCATTTGGAAGGACGCACTCGCGTTTGCGGCGACTGTGACAGTCCCGCTAGGTACGATGATACCATGTGTACCAGCGGTTGCGGTAATTGTGTACGGGCCACCTTCGGTGAACTCGGCGTGAATAGTGTGATCGGACGTTACGTTTTCGAACATGTAAGTAGGAGTTGGTGCAATAGTTACTCCGTCAACTAAAAGGTAGTCAATCTGATATCCTTCATCGGGCATGATGTCAAACGAAATACACGCTCCGTCTATTACTTTTACTTCTGAGATTGGTTCGTCCGACTTTGGCTCTTTAACCACACAGCAGTTATTAGTGTCGTCAATGTAAAGGTAGAGGTCGTCACAAGCCACGCCTTGTGGGCTATCAAACTGTTTGTCATCATCGTAAGAGGTAATTTGTGATACATAACTTAAGTCGGATTTTTTCCTTATGACCACCCGATTGTTTCCAGTGTCAGTAATGTAAATATAAGTGTCATCACAAGCTATTCCCTTTGGGTTACCAAATTGATCATTGCCAGAGCCGTAGGAACCTACTTGTGATACATAGCTTAGGTCTGATTTAAGTCTTTTAACCACACGACAATTGCCGTAATCGGTGATGTAGATATAAGTGTCGTCACAAGCTATTCCGCGCGGTTCGTAGAATTGGTCGTCCCCTGAACCCGAAGACCCGATTGCGGCTACGAAGCTTAAATCAGACTTTAACCTTTTGACCACACGGTGATTGTAAGTATCAGTAATGTAAATATAAGTGTCATCACAAGCTATCCCTTCTGGGTCAGCAAATTGATCATTGCCAGAGCCGTAGGAACCTACTTGTGATACATAGCTTAGGTCTGATTTAAGTCTTTTAACCACACGTTGATTGTAAGTATCAGTAATGTAAATATAAGTGTCATCACAAGCGATACCACGTGGCGTATCAAACTGATCATTACCAGACCCTTGAGTTCCAACTGCGGCTACGAAGCTTAAATCAGACTTTAACCTTTTGACCACACGGTGATTGGATTCGTCAGCAACGTAGATATAAGTGTCATCGCAAGTGATGTCACGTGGATACTTGAATTGATCGTTACCAGTGCCGTAGGAGCCTATAACCATACCTGTCAGGAATACGGTCATTGGGTTTATGGACCCGTGCTCACCTGCGGTTGCAAGGATTGTGTGGTAAATGGGGCTAAATTTGGCGTGAATAGTATGATCCTGTGTAACGCCTGCGAAAGTGTAGCACGTAGTTATCCCAACGGACGTGCTGTCAACTTGTACATCATCGATCTTGTGGTGTGGGTGGGGTACAATGGAGTAGGTTAGTGAGCCCCCTTCTGCAACATAACTAGCACCGGGTGGGATTACGTCACCACCACCCTCAGAAGTTGCAATTATTTCGTAGTATCCTACAGGGTGTTCCCACCTCAAATCTGGACTTTGGTAATACCTTAGCTCAGTTTGGTTGTAAACCCACACGAGCGCGAACCCTTGTAAGGGGCGGTCAACTCGAGCTGAATTAACAATCGGGGCGTCTTTACACAAAGGGTTTGGCCCATAACTCGAATACATATCATTCGTGATAGGGGCAGTGACTCCATCAATCCCATGAATTATGTTGTAGCTATCTGGATGAGCACCCCAACCTTTACCTGCCCAGAAAATATGACAGCCATAACTTATACCTATTGAAAGAGAAGGCCAAGCATTTGTATATTCATCCGCTGCAGGCGCGTCTACCCGGACGAGTGGGTTTAAATTTAATGACTTGTAGACATGGTATGCTGAAGTCTCACTGTCAACGCACACGATGCCTACTGTGGCACCATCAGCACCATACATTACGTCAGGGTCATAAGCGTACCCTTTGCCAGTAATCTGAGTAGCTTCACCCCAACTATCGGTGTACTTACGTGCATACAACAACCGTTGGTTATCTATACCAGCAACCCATGTGGCTAAAACAGTTAAGCCAGAAATTGCGAGATCTGGGGTGAGTCCGTCATAAGTATCGTCGTGGTAAATAACCTCAGTTGTGCTCCATGTTCCTCCAACTAGCACCCGGTGTTGAATTACTTTCTTATCGGGGTAATCTGTGGTTTTCCCCGTCCATATAACATGAACAGCGTCATTTGCGTCAACCGCGATATGTGGGTGGTCTTGATCAAATAGCTCACTCGACAGCCATTCGAGCGTTGACCACTCACCACTTAAGGTCCTTGAGATGTATTGGATGTTGGAGTATTCTGGATTAGCGCCACTTCCCCTGTTCTCCCAAACAAGATGGAGGGTTCCTTGTGAGTCAATGGCTATGTCAGGCCTGAACTGTTCTCCTTCTATAGCTGCGGATAATGGAACGTGAGTCCAACTATGCCCATTGTCTGTTGATGTAGCTAAAATTAGCTTTGGGGTTCTGTCATCCTGTTCATGAACAGCAACACACCATAGTTGTCCTGTTTCCCACCTCACAAGGTTACCAGGATAGACCCGTAGGTCTTCTATGACTGTCTCACCAGGTACGCACAGAGTAAACTCGGCATGGATTGTGTGATCTGATGTTACATTTATGAAGCTATACGCTTGTGCGGCCCCTACACTTACTCCATCAACTACTATGTTACTGACACAGTAGTCCTCATCAGGGGCAATGGAGAAGCTAATGTTTGAGTTCGCCTTAACGGTTACAACACCTGAAGGTATGATAACACCGTGTGTGCCAGCAGTTGCGGTTATAGTGTATGTACCCTCTTCAGCGAACTCGACGTGAATGGTATGATCCGATGTTACGTTTGTGAATGTATATGTTGAGCATGCCCCAACGGACACCCCGTCAACTAAAACATAATCTATATGGTACCCATCATCAGGCCATATATCGAAGCTGATTGATTGACCATCTGTTACTTCTATAACCCCGCTTGGCACAATGTAACCATGTGTGCCAGCAGTTGCGGTTATGGTGTGTGTACCAGCACCAACAGTAAATTCAGCATGGATTGTGTGATCTGTTGTCACACCCTCAAAAACATAAAAACCCACTGCACCTATAGTCTCTCCATCAACTGTGACCTCTTGGATTCTGTAGTTAGGCTCGGGGATGATCCAGAACATCGCGTCTGAATAAAGAGGTACAATTATGTCTCCTTTAGGAATGATAGTGCCGTGATCACCCGCGGAAGCCGAAATCACGGGAAGGGGGGCAAATGTTGCGACGACTTCTGAATCTTGGTAAACAGTCAATGTATAGGTTTGTTTTCTGCTTACTACCACACCGTTGACTTGGAGGCTCTTAACTGCGTAGCCAGGATCTGGTGTTAGAGTGAATGTGACTTCTGATCCTGCTGGGACAGAGAACGAACCACTGGGGTTGATTGACCCACCAGGCCCAGCAGATGAGTTGACAATGAAGTAGCCTCCCCAAGCCAAGTCGTCACTTGGAACTATCTCGGTGTACACTTCGTCTCACCTCACAATTCAACTTGATAGATTTTGATCAAGACGTCTTCATCTCGCTCGATTTGTGTGAGTAAATACACTTCGCCTTTTGAATTGGTTGCAACGTCGATAGCGTTAACATCTTGAGAGAGTGTATATGTTGATGCGTCACTCCACCCAGTTGTGGTCTTCACACGAAGGTGGATCTTTTTCGTACTTGGATCATAGGCGACCACATACAATTCATCAGCAGGTGTACAGTCGCAACATATAAGGGCGTTATTTATATCAAAGATCTTTTCTTCACTTGAAGCTCCCTTCTGTCTGTAGTAGACACCATCAGAAGCGCTACGAATTTCATGGTATCCACCCTTTGGAGATGCGGACCGTGCATAGCCTTCTTCGGAGCTAAAAAAGACCTCGCCCGCAGCGTCTTGTTCCAACTCATCGTTACTTGTCAGGCGCCGCATGTGCGCAAAGCCAGGGTCATCAAACGAATTGGTGTCAGAATGGAAGCGAGATCCTTTTACGTGCATAGAGCCGTAGTTACCATACACTCGTACATCATTTTGGGAGAGAGTTACAGCGCGTACTAGTGATGGTTGCGCGTCCGCTTGATGTATGGACCAATGGTAGAGATCGGGTGACTTTAGCACACACAGCTTCGAGTTGTACCCCCTCGCGATGCACGTCACAAAGCAGTGATCTTTATTGAGCACAAGGTCTCCCGAACTGAAGCCAGGTAGTTTATACCCGTTTAGGTCCGTTGGCGGTTCCTCTTCTTCAGGCTCAGGAGGGGGCGGAGGAGGTGGTTCTGGTTCAGGCTCCGGTTCTGGCTCAGGCTCTGTTGAGCTGTTACAGTGGGGACACGCTCTCCTTGGATCACCCGTAGACCCACCCGAATACCAGTATGTCTCTGGGTGTTCTCCGTAATTTAAGTAAAGCCAACTCGCCAACCACGCGGGTATATCCTCTTGCTGTAGTAAATCATTCCAATCACCTAAGTACGACGGTCCAAAGTAGCGTTCAGCTTCTTCTTCAGAGCGTGGCTCTTCTTCCGGGAAAAGGCCGCGACGCTCCCTCTTCGCGGCTTCTCTAAGCCTTCTTAGCTTCTCTAACGCTGCGCATCTAATAGCTTCTTGACGGGTCATCCCAGGCCATGGCCAGGCAGTACCACCTGCTGCGTCTTCGCTAGACCAAGTAAAAGCCATATCCAACCTCTCCGTAGCTACACACCATCATATTTCTGAGGAAGTGAATAGTCAAGCGGCGCGTACAGCGGCTGTGTGATAGCACATATCTGTAAAGTCATAAGTAGACCAAGTACCGGACTCAAGGTCGTAGACGTACATTTTGTCACTCACTAAGTAAGAACCGCCTTCTTGATAGATTCCGCCGAAGATGTAGATTTTACTCCCGTAAATTACGCCAGCAGCGTCTGAAAGACCGCGAGGCCCGTGGCTAATAAGGTGCCAGCTTCCATCGTACATGAGAAGTTCATCTCTACAACTGGAACCATCGTATCCCCCGAAGATGTACATTCTCTCACCGTCAGTTAGTCCTATATGGCCTACGCAACCGTTTGGGTGGAACGGGCAGTCTTGTAGTTGAGCCCATGTGTTAGTGAGGAAATCAAACGAATATAGTTTGTTGTCACGTACTGGTGGGTTACCTTCACCACAAGGAGCGTCTTCCCGCTCACCACCGTACACGTACATTTTGTCCCCTATCACTACTGCTGTGTGGCCTGTGACACAAAAAGGTGCATTTGGCATGCTGGACCACGTTGCGTACTCGTATTTCACTTCGATGTCGACCGGTTTAGGGGTGTAGAATAAATTGAGGTAAAACTCCCTGTCATAATTCCGAACCCATCCAGCACCTGCTCGTTCATCGGAATACCATCCATATGAAGTGAGCTTCGTTGAACCCCCCGCGGTAACTAAGTCTATAGAGGTCTGAATTGAGGAATCAGTTCGAGTGTCACTTAACCCCTCACCAGTGTCCCAAAGCGTGTATGTTCTGTCACTTCTAGTGTATTTGACGGTTAAAGTTCTTGGAATAATGGGAGAATGTTGTAGATAAGTTGTGAAGATGGGGTTGTGAAGCGTGAAATGTTCTACCGCTATATTGTCAAGTCTGCATCGCCAGAATGTGTTGTTGACCAAGTAAGTTGGTGGTGGGTTGGGGTTAGGGCATGTTCCACCTAGAACGTATATACTATTCCCCCACACAGCCGCTGAGTGGTTGAACCGTACACCTGGCATAAATCCCAAAATCCGCCAAATGTCTGTTTGGGGGTTATATGCGTAGTAAGTACTCGTTACACCACTTGATGTTGATCCACCTAAAACGTACATCAGACCCTTATGCATTACAGCTGCGTGATGACTCACCGCGACTATTTGTGCCTCCCGATCCTCTAAGCTTTCGTTGTAGATGTCGTACAGTAAAAACCGCGGGTTGCCATAGTAATAGCCTAGAAGGAATACGGGCTTTACACAGCGTGTTGGTAGTCCACCACGTCTTACTTCCAGAAAGCCACTTATTTCGGAACATTCAGCTAAACCAAACTTCCTAGAGACTATCCTGGGAGTGCCTTCGTCAAACCGTAATACAACTATATCTCCAATGTCAAACGCTGAAGCGGCGTGCTCGGACGTTCCACCTATTTCTAAGGTAGTGGGTGTGCAATGATAATGAAACAAAACATTATCGTAAATTTCACCTGTTGGGTTAAGCCCACCGTCCAGGATTTCCACTTTCGCTTTATCACCGGGCTCACACAGGCTGAGGATCCTCGCCCATTTATGGAACCTACCAACCATACTGTCTGCGTTTGTTATATTATACTCTGACATCTTACCACCAGAATCTTACGGGAAGTAATATATCTGACCCACGATCCAAAGTGTACGCTACGTTGCTATCACTTATTGGGTCGAAAAACATTCTTCCGTCAGGTGCTTTGTAGACGAACGGGTAGTCTGCACCCCACGGAACTGGACCACGACACGCTGGTTCTAACACAAGGTTCCCTTTTTGGTCTAAGGACTTGCTAGTGCCACCCTTTAGGATAACCCCACGTTCGCCTATGTTATACCTATAAGAGTCACTACATCTTAACCAGAAGTAGCTCCCTTTGAAGTCCACTAACCAATGCAAACGCGAGTCCCCAACCCAGCGATCCTTCATTGTCACTCCTATACCGCCTTCTATTACGTTACCATCTGAGTCCAGCAAGCCACATCCTCGTATTATACCACTCGTCCAGCAGTGGGTCTCAAACCAACCAAATCCTATTATGAAAGGATTGCATTCGTCCTCATAGTCTTTTAGCCACCCATAAACTATCATATAGCTCCCAGGATAGAAGCAATGCTGACTGTCAGCGAAATTCCAACGTATTGTCCACACCCTATCCTGTATATATGAGTTGCCTATCGCTTCTTTGTTATTCCACGCAAACTCCAACCTATTATCACTTGGGATGGGGCTCTTTTCTTGGTCTAGATAGTACTCAACGTAACATGGTCCTAGCTCGAATTGAAACCGTATTTTGTAGAGAGCACAAATTTGAGGGAGCTTTATCTGAGTGATAATTACCGGTTTGGGTTCTTTGTACTCGATCCATTCGTCTTCATACCATACTTTAACCAATTTATAATCCTGATGCCAGTGAATCTTTTCGACACATTCGCCTGTACATGGTAGCTCCGGCTTAGCTACAACCGCGCTCTCGAATGGACCATCATCACTCGCGAAGATCGCGACGGCTATATACTTCTTATATACATTTCCTACGTTATCTGTCCACATCCAATACGCTATTCCGAAACCTACCCTATTAAACGCCGGGTTCATAATATTACCACGATGTCCAGAGCTAGACATCCACCCCTCAAACAAGTCTATAGCAACAGCGGAAGTTCCTTTGAATGTGTTGACATATTCCTTACAGGCTATATTCTCGCTTGTGGGTACTTTTTTATATCCGAAATACTCTAGTCTCGCAGTATGATCCCTGCCAAAACTATCAGTGTGCCGGAAGTAGTCATTTTCGACCATGTCGCGCGCGTGCCAGAACGCTATCTCACACAAGGCTTTATCTAACTCCAAGTGCCTACACTCGGCAGGGGGGCATTCATCTGGGTGTGTCACTCTAGCGTCATTGTGTAAATCCAACATCTTCATACAAAAGCTTTCGTTCGCGATTTCTGGTGTTGGTTCAACATCTGAGTCAGTACACGTAGGAACGCAGAGTAGGCAGTCAATTGCGTTTCTATCTTTTGGAAGTAAATATGCTTTCACTTCGGTTCGGTTGCACTCGAAACCTTCAGGGCATAGGAAGGTTTCAACTTCGGTTTTATCACCTTCTGTCCTAGAAGACGTAGAAGCTTTGACGTTCGTGGGATTACACAACCCACGTGGTCTCCAAGGGTGTGGGCATAAGTATGCAATTAGTTCCGTCATGACACAGTAAAAGAGTCATTCGCAATTGTGTCTGAGTCGCTGTCCTGGTATCCATACTTTGACATTTTTAACGAATGTGTCCCAACCTTTAACTTCCCCAAATAAATCCTTCCTTGTAAGTCTGTTGTTCCTATGTACTTACCATCAACCCACACAAAGACACTTGGGATTATTGTACGAGTGCAAGCATCTCTCACGGTCAGGTACACTTCGCGGGTTTCTGGCTTCCACCTTAGGGTGATGTGGCCGTATCTATCTTCCTTTATAGCTTCTAAGAGCACCGACGCTTCTTCTGTACAATGCACTTCAATTCGATCGAATAAGGTCTGATATTTAACTTTAAGGATTCCTGAAAACTCTTCGCTTAATAAGATCGTACCCTCAGTAGTTACTTTTGGTGGGGGCCCTTCACGTCCTACCCACTCCCATTCAAAGTTGGAGTGATAAGGGTACCGTAAATTAGCACTCTTGCTCCGCGCGAAAGTGATCTCGTCTTCCTGTGATAATGGTAAGCCTTCCGCTTCAAGTCTCGCAGTGCCCATACTTACTCTTAACTCTGGTTTGAGCAGCGCAGGAAAGCACCGAACATAAGCGAATTCCCCAGGCGGGAATGTGGATTGACCTCTGTTTTTTTCCGAGTCTAACTCAAGCGTGAAGGACTTTACTTCAACCCCAGCACAAGTCTTTGAGATCCCAACTTGGATTTGACTTCTAGCAGGCATTACTTCTCCTCTACTTCCTTAATAAGGATGAGAACCAAGTAGGTCTCATAGTCTCTAGGAGGTACAGTTATGCTATAGACACGGTAAAAGCTCGTGTATGTCAGTTGTAGTACCGCGCACCCTTCTTTAGCGGCCACAATTGTTGAACCCCCAATACAGGTGACCTGACCCAAACTCGTCCCAAACCAGTCGTATGAGACGAGAGCCCGGATGTATCGATGTGTTGAGGCTTCTTTTGTGTCAGCGAATGTTAATATCTCATCTTCGATGGTTTCTGTACTGCTTCCTTCCGCGTTGATCGATCCGTCACTTGACGTCAGTGTGATCCGCATATCATGAGGGTATGTATACACCCTAAAATATACTTTTTCTCCATATGTGAAGCAGTTCTTCCCTTCATTACGCTCAGCATCTAACTCGGCTGTGATCCCATGTCCTGGTTCAGCAACACACAGTGCCTTAAACGTTACAGTGATGCTACCTTTTGTGACTTCTGCCATCCTTCAGCTCCTAAACATCAGCTCTGACTACCTTTGGTTCGCGCGGGGTTCCTTTTCTCTTCCCAATGACAACGTATTGTGTTCCTGCTCTTCCCACAACAACTCGATCGCCTACTGTGAACGAGTGACTTGATGTAGCTCTTATGGTTGAAGCCCCAACCTTTACTATGTACAAGCCTTCACGGAATCCTGTAACCACACCAGTCTTAAGCTCTTCACTGGCTTCAAGAAGGTGGATTTTCAAAGCAAACAACCTCCAAATCTTGCCAAATTTTACGTGTACTTCCACTAAGATTTATCACAATATTAGCCTGCCGTATCAAGCCGCGCCCGTACAAGTTGTGCACATCGTCTTCCAGGTCAGCAACTTCGCCATCGACAGCACCTTCATACGGGACCCGGAAGGTGAACTTTCTCTTAAGGTAGTAGTTATCATCCAAGAATGACTTCCCACGAGTTACAGCAACAGAGTCCGTTGATATTAGATCATCATCTATAGGATCACACTCCTTATCACCTTTACCCATGACTACCTTCACTGAGACAGCAGCGGCTTCTTCAGGGACAACAACACATACTAGGACGGGACGTTCCTTTTCATCAGGTGCGAGTTTTCCACACGACACTTTATAGACATCATACTTTGTTGTGTATTTCACACGAAGTACACCACACTTACAGCCCGAAATATGAAGCGTTTTCCCAGTTCGTACCACGTTTCCCTGGCACTTGCCTACCCATGTGTAGGAAAAATCCCCGTAAACTGGTCGTCTAAGGGAGCCGCTCTCGTTCGTGATAGTTATCGTCTCCTCCACCTCTTCCGTTTTCGCACCATGTACTTTTGTCACGGTTCCTGTTGAAACGACCTCGTATGGAAAACCAACCGGATTCGAGTACACGCGAATATAAGCGCTATCAACGCCAGCTTCGTAGCATGGTTCACCATCATCCATCTCCAGTGTAAAAGAAACTTCATGACCTGTGGGCTCGCCTTTTACAACCACAGCATTACAGGTAGGAAGTTCTTCACTGTAATCCAACGAAACTAGGTTGGTATAACGATCGTAACGACGTGTTTCCGTTACCTCTGACAAGTCTTTCGGGCGAACAGTGAATTTCGGTCTGACTACTAAGCTCCCATCTGGTCTAGTACGGACAACAGCACCTACTGTTTCAGCTAACCTTCCTATTATATCTAAGGGGTAACCTTCAAAACTACCATAGGGAATATAGTAGTCCACTGCTTCCCAGTCTAGAGGCACACTGCCGGCTAACTCTGATGCTATCGACGACGCATTTAGGTCCATCCACTCTTTGTCGACTTTCTCCGCGAAGGGTTCTGTTAAGAGTGCTGCTTTAGCCCTTCCCCAAATTGTGAACTCTACTTCTGAACCTTCGCGTGACTCAAGAAGAAAAGAGTAGGTAGTGTCACCAACAGTTAATTGAATCCTTTCTGCACCCCAGTTGTGGGCGGGGTCACACATTGTGAATTTACTAGGGTCTTTCACAGTAACCTCAATGTGATTGATCTTTTCGCTCTCTCTTTGGCTAACGTGAACTTCGCTCACGACCGTACTGAAATCAACTCCATCAACCTTTAAAGACCAGTCAACCATCCTGCGAGTATATGAAGCTAAGATTGACGAACCTATATCCGGTGCGTTTGTGAACGTAAGTGTTAGATGACCGTTAAGATCAATGGCCCCACTAGCTATGTAGGTACCTGTTATAGTCCCGTTCTCATCAGCAACACCTTCGTATGAAACACCATTGATGGTGTAATGGATAACGACAGAAGATATGTGTGGTACATAAGTCAAGGTGCTGGTGAACATCGTACTCACCCCGTCACCAAAACCCACCAGATCGCTCGGGGCGCCACCAACTGACGATCGTAGATAATGCTCAGCAGTCAATGTAAATGTGGTCAAAACGTTACGTAGGAATTGGCTTCTTTGCGTTGGGTCACTAGAGATTAGGCTCTTCAGCTGCTGCGCGATCCCATCAGTAATCTGGTTCACATGGTAGATGTGTGATGGAGTGTTGTATTTCACGATTGTGTTTTTCAGCTGTTGCGCAGCGCCATCAATGATTTGAGTTACAGGATAACTCCGTAGAGGTATGTTGAGTTTTGTAACTGTGTTCTTTAAAAACCGAGTTATGTTCTTTGGTGGTGGGAACTCGATTAATCCCCATTGACGCATCAGCCATATTAGTGGTTGAGCTTGGAACTGGTTCAGCACGCTTCCTGAACTAGTTATTAGATACCAAGGGATATGTGCTTCCCTCAGAAGGGATAACTGTAAGTATTGTCCTCCTGAATTGGTTAGAATTCCGCTACGTGTTTGAACGAAGGCCTTGCCTGTCGTTTGGCCGAAAAGTACAACGGGCACTTGAGCACTCCCTTATTCGACATAGATTTCCAACATCACACCATTATCACTGTATGGGCCAATCCCAGCCGGAACTACTTCCTTCCACCACAGTGGTGCAGCTGCGGGGTGAGTTTTAAAAGTAATAGTATCACCCGACACCCAAGCACCTCCCCAAGCGGAAGGAGGAATCGTAAAGTAAGGCTGACCTGTGTTTGAGTTTATTGGGCTAAAGCTCGAGGTGATATTTCCAGTACCGACACTTCCTTCGTTAGCACCAGAGCAAGTGAACTCGGTCGCGCTAGTGAATGTTATAGTCCAGTCATCCTCTACTGTGCCTTGGTTATCTTCGGTCATCAATGCGTGGTTGAAAGTCCCGTTTGCTGAATTGACCACTACATCGGAGTGACTCGGTTCTATATCCCCAATAGGGACGCATATACCTACAAAAGTGTTCGCAGCGAGGTAATCATTCGCAACAGGTTCCGCTAAGTCTATAGTACAAACATACCCACTCCAAGAGTAAGCTCGTTTAGTGTAGTCACACGTTATTTGTGTTCCAGAATCAGGAGCCGCGGTGAAGGTAAGGTTAATAAGTCCATCCGAGTTTACAGAACCGGATGAAATGTTTGTCCCCGTGATATTTCCGTTTTCATCAGCAAACCCAGTATAAGTAGCTCCTCCGATAGTATAGTAAACTACTACTGTGTTCGGCTCCACAGGAGGGTGTTCTAATGTATCAGTGAAGTTAGTTGTGTTCCCATCTCCAGTTCCAATTACTTCATTCTCATATTTGTCATTTGCAACAGTGAGGTACTCTAGTTCTCCGTTGTCATTGTAGCTGAATACTTTATTGTTTCCTAAATACGTTCCATATGGGTATACGTCTTCAGAGTCCGCGTCAGGTGCAGATTCCTTTACCCACATACCTTGTACAGAATCGAATTTCACCGCGTCAAACGCTCTCACACCAGCCATGATTGTTTGGCCAACCAAGAAGTGACTGTTGATTGCGATAGTCATCCCGTTTGCAATATGGTAGTCATCACTTTCAAACTCGATCGAGATTTGAGTTGCACCAGCAGTTACGTCTGAGTGTAGTGCGCCTCCACCATACCATTTATAGCTGTCATCAATATCCCCTTGAGTGTCTGTCTGTGTCCCCTCAGCTAGATAAAACCTGTCACCCGCCGGACTGGGGTATAAGATGTAAGCTAACACACCATATGCAACTTCATTTGCTGCGTTTTTGTTCCATAGAAACTCTTTACGGTATCTAGTTTTACCATTCATCCTCTCAGGACGTGTTACGCGAGGGAATAGATTAAACCGAGTACGGTTTGGTACCTCGATGTAACTTTTTCGCCCACCGTTGTTGTCTGTGTCCGTAACAGTTGCGCTTTTCACAAATGCCAAATCGTCTCTTGTTACAGCCATATTTCACCTCCTAAAGCTGCTTTACTTCACGTAGTTTTAGTACAACGTCGTACAGCCCACTAGGGTAAATTTGGTTCATCTCAATACATGGAGGGTCTTCGTGGGCAAAACGGACCCTGTAAGTACTCCCATCATGGGTTAAGTTGTAGGTTGCGTTGGGGACCCGTGCCAATTCGAGGACCTCATCAAGTTGATCTTCGGTAAATGTTGACAGCCTCCATTCACCTAATTTTGTAGTTAGTGTGATTGGCCTTCCGCCGATCAAAGTATGTTCCCACACGATTTCTGTGCCCCCCAAAGTCCTATCTACAGATCCTGTTACTTCACTAACTAGTTTTTCATCAACCCAAAGCATGTCAGGTAACTCAATTCCTGCTAACTTAAACTTTAAACTCATGCGTTTGCACCTACTAACGCTTTCCTTTTCAACGCTTTAACTAAACCGTCGACCACATCTGGCCTCCCCCTAAGCGGATACGTTTCAGAACCTACTCTAAAGTCGAGTCGTACTACTCGTTCAGCCGCAGGTTCTGGTACAAGTCCTCCTTCTTGCATCCGAACGACTGGGGGAGGAGTTAAGGGGGTGTTCTTACGTAATGATTCGAAGAAGGACACCCCCAATCTTTCCACTACACGTGTTGGTATTACATACTCTCCTGGTTCTAACAATGCAGGCACAATATCTCCTTTGCCTGTGCCAGGAACCAACCCACCAAACTGGCGACGTAGATATTTACCAATAAGTCCACCCACGTGACGGCTTTCTTCAACAATAATCCTCACATGTATCTCTCTGGGCAGTTCTTTCAGCTTCTTGATCAATGAAGATATTCTTTCTTCTAACTTAGTGTAATACCGAGTTGCCCACTCCTCTGATGCCTCAAAAGCGGCTTTATGGTCTTCTAATAGTTTGGTCATCTTTTCCATCGTCTCTTTTATATTTGCAGCTTCCTCTTTTTCCTTCTCGATGCGTTTGTCAGCGAGCATTAGTATGAAATCATGAACCTCTTTTACCTTACGGGCACCCTCTTCACGTGCTTGCTTCGCCATAAACTCAGCTATTTCTGGGCCTGCGCCCTTCCACATTTCTTTTGCTTTTTCAGCTGCTGCTTCGGCCATCTGCTTATACAAAGGTATAGCTTTCCGAGCGAGATTCTCTGCGGCTTCGTAATTCCCTTTGTAGTAGCGGTCCCACGCTTTCGACATATACTCTTCTGCTCGTTCGGAAGCCTCGCGCTTCCTATCCTCCGCTGACTTGTGAACGTTTACCATATCTTCCTCAGCGTGTCTGAACTCCATCCGCATGACATCAAGTGCGTCTCGCATTTTTTCTACATTCTTCTGTGCTCTGAGATACTCTAGCTGCAAGGTGCGAACCTGTTGAATGAGATTAGTATGTATTGAACGAAGTTGCTCTAATGCAGCTTGTCTCGCGCGAGGTGCTACAACAGCAGACGTTGCGAGCTTCTCGTAAGCACTAATTATTCGTTCGAGGCTCCCTACATAATCCGCGTCTAACGCCTTTCTTCTAGCATGAGCCGCCTCGTACTCTGCTGAGCCCCTTCTTAGTAATTCAAGCCGCTGTGCCTCAAAGTCGCGCGCGCTTTTCACTCCGCTAAGGTATGCCTCTGATGATTTAGCGACCTGGCTGATGAACTGAGTCTGTAATGAAACCACTTTCTCGATATGTGAGCGATACTGACGGAAAGTCTCCTCATACACCTCGGAACCTTCTCTTAAGGCGTTGAGCTTCTCCCGAATCTTCCTGGTGAGCGCTACCTCACGTTTGATCTGTTCATCAAGTGTGTCTACACCCAGTGCTGCTTGAATCTGAAGCTTTTTGTATCCTTCCTCACGGATTCTCCGGAGCTCCTTTTCTATAGCGACAACCTCTGCGAGTCGCTTTTTAAACTCTTCTGGAGTCTCTGGTTTTAAAGGAGGTGCCTTGGCCGCTGCTTCTATGGCGGCTCTTAGTAGGTCTTGTTGTAATTTTAGTTTTTTGGTCTCAGAAGAGAATACTGCAGTTGCCGCGGCACTTTTTGTGTAAGCATCTGTGAGTTTATCTAATAACTCAGGGTGTTCCTCTAAATTTCCTCCTACCTCTCGTAACTCCTCTGCTAATTTCTTTAAGTGTTTTGCTTGTGCTTCTAACGCGGGTTTCGCTTCAGCGTCGGCTGTCTCTGCCCATTTGGAGAACAGATCCGCTAACTGGTCAAAGTCGCTTGCGAGATCTTGTGCGGCCGACGCGCTCCCCACCATTAAGCGAGCCTGATCTTCCTGAACCTTACTGATCAATCCATACAGCGTAGCCTGGTCCTTTAAAGCTGGTTCTAGCCCCCTGTGGGTACGGAGATGTTCTATGTAGGCGTCGCCTAAGTTCTTTACCTGATCGATCTCGGTCTTTGTAGCTTTTGTTGTCTCTTCAATAGCTTTCTTAAACTTATTCTCTGCTGAATTCGCCTCTAAAGTAACTTTTTGGAGGTGCTCTCTTTGTGCCCGTAGTGCCCTCTCGGACAGGATGCCACTTTTCTTTGTTTCTTCCAGATCCCTTCTCAGCTTCTGTTCAGCTTCTAGCGCGTATTTGTAGTCGATCGCTCTTTCAATTAGTACCTTATAAGACTCAGCAACAGCTAAGTTTAACCCTCTCTCCCTTTCGCGGGTTTCCAGGGTTTTAATCAAATTCTCTATTTCAGTTCGGAGATCACGCGTCGCTTTTACTGATGTCTTCGATCCTTTTGCCATCTCATCTAACCGGAATGATAGCTCAACGAATTTATCTCCTAAGCCTTTTACTTTACCCCCAATCCAAGGGAACCTTTCTAAAAGCTTGAGGGTAAGCCCTAACGTTAGAGACAACCCAGCAAACGCCTCTGTTAATACACCAGCAATAACATCGACTGCCAATTTCCCTAACCAAACGATGGGTTTTACAATGTCGTATAAGATAGTACCAACTGCTTTGATCACCGTGGTTAGCTTGATGGTCACGCCAAATGTCTCCGAGATCGCATTAATCAGATTTTCAAAAGCCCTGAAGGCACCAAGGACAGCCATAGCAATGAGGGAGAACCTTACTCCTACAGTACGAACTATTGACCAAAGAAGCTTAAACTTCTCACCGAGAACACCAAGCGTACCAATCCCAATATTTGAGATGAAAGTTATTAGCCCACGAAACCTCCCTAACAAACCAGCGAACCTTGTTTCTGATAGCTTTACAAGGCCTATCGCTTGTAAAAAGGCACCACCCCAAGCGCGCGTTGCTGCTTCCATTCCATGTGTACGTCTCACGGTTTCAGCTATCGTGTCTGCGTATTTTGTTGCGGGCGTACGAGCTTTAGACATCCACTGAACCACAGCGACACCAGCGCCTGCTATTGTTATAGCTAAGTCTTTGAAATTTTTAATGAGTTCGGGGATACGTACAAATAAAATCAACCTCCCCATTTGCACTATCGCTTTCCCGAAATCTAGGATCTTCTTAGTGCATAAGACTACATTGTGTCTAAGCCACATAAAGCTTGTTGCACACGCGGCCATATGGACACCAGTCTCAAGATTGGCCCTTCCTACTGATCTCAAAGTTTCGGTTAACCTTGAAGCAACCGTATCTTGCTTGGCAATAGCGCGAGCGAAGCGTTCACCGTAAAGAGTCGCGACCGCGAACGTGGGAACCCTTATAGTCAAGAACGCTTTCGAAGCGGCGGTAGCTGAGGCTGCGAGTTTGGACAGCATTGAGACCCCACTAACCACGAGATCTTTTATTTCACGGAGCGCCAAACGGGCTCCAAAGCGTATTGTGTTACCGGCGACGGTCCAGATATCCTTAAACTTAACTGCTTCACCTTCCATTCGTAAAATAGAACGTAAAAATGGAACGGAGGCTATAGGTAGTGAGTAGAGAGACTTGTTGACGAACGTAAGAACTACTTCTAACATATGTAAGGTTTCCATTAAGATTAACACCTTAGCAGCTAAGACCCCTATAGATCCAGCGAACTGTAACGCGACACCTAAGAAGGCCTTTACACCAACATACGCTCTCATAAAGCCGCGACCCAACCCAAGTATACCTCCAATAACCTTCGTCATTATGTTGTATAAGGAACTCATCGCGGGCGCGGCGGCTTCACCAATCGCATTAGCAAGTGCCTGCTGGGCAACTTTGTATCTATGAACAGCACCGTACCCTGTATCCATCAACTTATTGGTCATTCCTTGCAGATAGTTCAACTCATCCATTAAAGCCAACAATCTGGCTTTCTGTTTTATATCGACACCCGCTGCGACGCCGGTCTTCCGTAACTGCTCCTCGTAATGTTTAGTTCTGTCTTTCAGCGCCTCTACTTGGATGCCTAAATACATAGCAGACAAACTGAGCCCAGCTAGGGCACCACGAACGTGGCGTAGTGCCATAAATACATCAGTTCCTAAATACGTAGACACATCAATCATCAGTTTTATAAACCGTTCAGTTTCACTCCTAGTTAAACCATACACAGCAGCGTAATCGAGCAACACACCAGTGACGCGTCTCATTGGAGCGATATCCTTACCGAGGGAGATAGCGAGCTTGTCCGTCCAATCCACCCACTCTGCTGTTGTTCTAGTTGCATCCTTAGTGAGTTCCTGGTACCGTTGAGTCGCGCGGATTAAATCTAACTCGGTGCGAAGGAATTCAACACTAACTTCAAACGCGTGGTGAAGCGATGCGACCCAAGTTCTCCCAATATTTGCTATAAGGTGGGAAAGTGCTTCGAGTCCGTGCGCAACAGTCAAATGCCACTTATATACCAAAAGGTAGTGGACCACTAACTTACCAAGACCACCAAGCAAACCCAAAATTGATTCTTTTTGCAGCCCGGCTGCCTTTGCTACCTCACCGAATCCTCTTGTTACTGACTTGCTAGTGCCTGTTATCTCAGTTAATCCACGATCAAGATTAGTTGTGACAGCGCTGAAAACTCGAGTGAACGAACTAGCTCTGTTCAGGGCCCAACCGGCGCTTTCTATAGTAGTACCAAAGGATTTGAATGACGGGGAGAGTTTCAGCAACCTCCCTGACAGAATCGCTAAGGAACCAAGTAATAGAGTAAAGGGTTTCAACAAGAGAGGAATCTGTTTCTCACTGACTCTCAACGTAGCTAGCCAAATTTTAAAATGCTTTACCGACGCTCCTATAACGTCTTTCACAGCGTCTAAATGAGCAACTAAGAAAACTTTGGACGCGGCGGCGAAGCTTCTTAACGCAGAAGCTGACTCTCTAGTGGCCTCGTAGGTGGTGCGAGCCAGACTCCAGGTTGAAACTTCAAACTGCTTGAAGGTAGTCATCACTTCCCTTAGCTTTGGGATTAAAACACCAGGGAGGTCAGTAAAGGGTGTGACGATAGCGGCGACTGGTGCGATTAATGCTTTTGCGACACCCTTCATGGTTTCACCAAAGGTTGTAGCTGATTTGGCCGCCTCATCCATAACGGATTTCGACAGCGTTGTGGTAGCAACAACACCAGTTAAGATCGCGGTGTGTACTCCTTTACCGAGATTTATAAAGGCTACTCCTACATCTCTAGCCAAAGACTTTAGCGACACGAGAGCTGCCTTAAGCGCTGTAGAGCCTTTTGCGGCCTCAGCAAAATTCTCCCGAACGCTTAGTAGCGCGCCCCCCAGCTCCCTTACGAACGTAGGTAGAACTTTACTTACAATGCCGGACAAGGCCGAAACTAAAGCTATAGCCACGTTCTTAGGAATCATAACAAGGAGAAAACCCAACGCTCTGGTCGTCCTTCCCGTAGCGGATGCTAAATAAACATCGATCAGCCTTGATGCTTCCAGAAAACTGGATTTAACTAGTCTAAGCCATTCGGTAGGGGCTCGGCGTAATTCGGTGACTGTAGTAGTAATTGCGGTCTTTACTGTTTTCGTAAACGCATTAACAGCTACACGGGCATCATATGAGCCTCGTGCGTAGTTGTAAGTGGTCCTTATTAAACTCGACACAACAGAACCAAACGATGCGAGAACACGCGCAGTGGTTCTGTGTTGCGCTTCGTACTCAGCGAGGCGTGCAGCGAGTGATAACGCCATAACGTGCCTTCGCTGATCGAGCTTGTAAAGAATACTTTCAATTCTTTCCCGCTGACGTTGTGAGATCGTAACCGCTGCTACCGCTGCTGCGACTCCGATTAACGCCCGCTTCATCCATGTTAGAACCGTTGTTCGCCTCTCAGCTTCCATAGTAGCGTGTCTGGTTACCTTAGCTTCTCTGTCTATTTCCTCGGTTTCTTGTTGACTCGCGTTAATTGTCTTCAGAATTTGTTCTGTCAATTCCAGAGCGCTCCGCCTGTTCATCTCTTGAGTAGTAGTCAGCCGTTGATATGCGTTACTGGCGGCGTCGATTGTTTTCAGCACAGAGTAGATCCCAACTAGTGCCGCTTTGGTCTCTTCAGAGCTTCTAGCTGACTCAATTAGTCCTTGCTTCACTCCTTCTACAGCAGCGCTTGCAATGTTTGATGTAGTCGTGAACTGAGATAAGACGCGTGCCACTTCTTGAAATTGCTTAGTGTTGACCACCGCAGCGAACGCTGTCTTTGTCATTGATTTAGTGAGGGTGTTTGCGGCCCAGCTGGCTGACTTAAGTCCCGTACCATACCCTACTAGTACTTTTGCAGCAGTACCCCAAGTGATGAGATTCTTTTCAACCGCCTTTTTAAGGAGCACCGCAAGAGTAAGCTTACGGTGCTCAAGCATGTTCACAGCTTTTAGGATCTTTTCTTGTTTTGTGTAAGCGACAACGGCAACAGCTACCGCAGCCGCGACACCCAACATTACTCCTCTTAATTGAGTTAGAGCCGTTGCTTGTTTCTTAACCTCAGCGGTTGTACGCTGATTCGCCGACGCTAGTTGGGTGGTCTGTTTTGTTGACTTTTGAGTTACAATATTTTGGGTTTTTAGTACTTTTGTACTCTCAGCGATTTCCTGAGTTATATCTCGCATAGATTCCGTGCATTCCTGGACGGCGCGTGCTGTAGTAAGAGCATCTTTTTGAAATTGGTTAAGTGAGGTGTTGAGACGTCTTAACTCACCATAAACTTCACTGAGTGAGTGTGCAAGAACATCTAAGCTCTCTTTGTTCTCTAATCTTACTTCAACGACGTACTCTTCCGGCATTACTTCTTCACCTCAAACGGTATCCCTGACTGCTTCACTTGGCGTAGTAAATCCTCAGAAGTAGAAATCTCCTCTTGTAACTTAGCCCCCGCACAGCTTGCATAAAATTTATATTCCTCCTTCTTCCTTTTCATAGCCGATTCTAATAGAGCGGAAACTGTGGCTCGTGTCAAGTTGAAGACCTGGTTCGGTGTCCAGCCATATTCAGAACACATGAAGTCAACAATAGCAGCGATTGTCTTTTCTACTTCTTCTCCAGTGTCGACAGAGCGGTGAAAGCGTCGGTCATACCCTTGCTGAGCTTGTTGAAAATGTTTAGTGATAAAGGGAGGACAAACTCGGTCATATCACTTGATGTGAGGTTTTCCGTTACCCATTGAGCATCCTGATCAAACACAAGAGCCGCGATGTTAGTAGCCTCGTCCACGAAAGTCAACAGAAATGAGTACATTTGATCGGAAGTGACTGTCGATACTTCACCTGTTTTAGTGTCTACAGGCGCGGCGAGCTTCTTGAGAACCTCAGTCAATGCTTTGTAGATTTTAAGCTCTCTTCCCCAAGTAAGGGGCGGTACTTCTACCTCCTTACCGGAAGAGAGCTTAACTTTCCTGTTACCTTCTAAATACTCCTCGAATGGTTTTTGTCCCATATTGCACCTCCTGGGCGTCATTTTGGATTTATATTGCTATTAAGTAAAGTCACCTAATAAAGTGATTTTACATAATTGTGCTCCTGACTCTAATGGGTTCCCAGCCCAATCAGTAGTGGCATTTAAACCCATGAACACATAAGGGAACTCGTGAGGGTCATCACCGAAGGTGATTGCGATTTCACCACCCGCTTGTGCTTTCCAAATGTCAACTATGACTGTACCACCGGCGGGCATCTGGTGTACGAATTCGAGCGCGCATTCCTCGATGCTCATAGTACCACCCAACTCTAATGTCTTACCGCCCGATACAGTTTTGATGATCCCAGCTCCAATCGCGTACTTCAGGTTCTCAAGGTTCCATTCCATCCCATGAACCTCTAATTTTACAGACTCACTGATAACCCACTGCTGGATCAGCTGTGCGGGTGACCCCTGTTTCACCTCTAACTTGTCTCTAGTGATGGTTAGTACAGCTCCTGTTTTTACCGCACCAATATCACTGGAAGGAGTTGCCCCCGCTGCGCCAAGATATAACACACCAGGGCCGAACGATAAACGTTTGGTAGTGTACTCGGGAACGTTCATACTACATTTCACCTCCTTGAAATTAGTTTCTAAGCGTCACTGCCTAGACTAACATTGAATGGACCAGTGTGACTTAAAAGTCAAGCGAGCTTGAGTATCTTGGTGTTGATGAAGCCACACTTCCGGCAAACGACTTTTACTTCGGTTTTTCCTGTGACAACATTTATTAGGGTGTACGCGTCTTTGTATTTAATTCGTAAGACGTCAGGAAGGTCAACAAAACCTAAAAGCGCACCACATTTGTCACACCGCCATGTTTGTGGATTTTGCTTCATTCTTTTTCAAACCCCTGGAATATGCAAGTAAGTGTATAAGTCCGCGTTTTTTCTGATGTATTTAAGGACTCAGCAATCATTAGAGATGTTCTTACGAAGTAGACGTGTGGAGTAAAAAGGCGTCCGCTGAGTTGTTGCTTCATTTCAGCGACGAGTCTCTCTGCTAACCCTCCCACATCGTGCTCAATAGCGACAGTGAGTACAAACTCGACCTTGAGGTCAAAGAACCCATAAAGTGAAGTCTTTTGTACTTCGTACTTGACAAAGCTAGCAGGAGCGGTGTGTGGAGTAGGGAGTGATGTAGTAATGACCGGGGATCTCACTAGGTTTAGTTGGTACCCTCGATTCAAGGATTGGAGGACGTGTTCGTAAATCTCCTTTAGGTAGTGCAACACTTCAACTGTATATCTCATTATGACCAAATTCTCCTTAACTCGCCCTGCATGTTTTCTATTGCCTTTTTCACGAACCAACGAGGTAACATCATCCGTGTCCCTTTTCGGACATATTCTATGTAAGGACAATCACTGAGGTCGAACACAACCCCGTCACGCCTTACTTTAATTGCGCTCTTCAAGCGCCCCGTGTTTAAGTGTACAACAGGTTCAATGTACTTGAGTCCATGTCGGCGAGCATATGGATGTCCAGAAAAGCGCAGTTCCTCCCTACTTATAGGCCTAGCTGAAACAAGCTTCAGAATCTCGTTGTAAATCACTTCTATTGTGCGTTTTTTTCTTTGCTCCAGATCAGCGTGTATATCTTCTAGGCCTGATATCTTAATTGTAAGCTTCATGAGCGTGCTCCGGGGTCGAACAATTGTGTTACATCACACTCTAAGAATTCGAGTTCGCCACGTGGGCTGTAAGCGGGGTTCACTGACTTAACTTCGTAAATGCCGCTTGAGGATTCGACTGTATCACCTGCCATGATCGAAAACACAGAGGGTAAGCACACTAACACTTGTGTGTTGATAAAAACCAGTCTGCCAAGTTCGTCCATCCCTAACGCCCTTTTGGCGTCAACAAGTGCCCCCTTTATAGTGCCCAACTGCAGTTGCACCTCAGGTCTGTTTACATAGCAGCTTACTTGGCAATCTGTACCACACTGAATGTAGTCCAGGTAGGAGTATTCGGCGCTTGTTGTAGATGGTACTTGGGTTTCTAGAATCAACGTCTCTGTTGTGCTTCCTACTACACTACACTTCACTCTATCCCCATCATCAGTACGGATCAGCCTAAGTTGCGACTTAGGTTTAATGGTAGCTGAAATGTTAACGGGCCGATTTTTGTGACATTTGAGAGAGGGTGAAATGCAGGGCGTGTACCGACGAACAGTAAAGTCCTGACAGCGCCGCTCAAACAGTGGGTTATGACGTAACAAATTCTTCATTCTTCAACTATAATACGCCGTGTGTAGTTCTTCAAGAGAGCGTACACCTCACTCACCTCTTTATATAAGGGATGATCACGAGGTGCAAGCTGCATGATGTCCTCTATAAGTTGGAGAGCCTTTAAACAGTAACACCGGCTTAACTCATATTTCGCGAGCACGAAAGTGCTGTGTAATTCTATACTTCTCTTCAACATCCTAATAACTTTATCAATTTGTTCATCAGTTAACTCCTGGCGATTCAACTCATGTAGGGCGAGGTTAAAGTAAGGTCGGCAGTCGTATGGGTTTTCCTGCATTTGTAATTCGTTAAGCTTCCGATAGTATTCTAACTTGCTGGGGACATTGGAGGAGAGGTAACCGAAATGATATATGACTAACCCAGATGCCCTGATTAAAGATTTAGAGTGTTTTGCGGCGCACTCTTCTACAGTTTCGTGAACTCTTCCTGTATAGTACCACGAGTTCGGGTTCTTGATGATGCGGACCGCGTCTTGATGTACATACGAGCGAGTACGTTTCATGACGTTCAACACCTGAAGTTGAACTCCATCTACCGATGGAAGGTTCGATAAAATTAAGTTCATTACTTTCTTGAAGTCTGTCACCTCATCTACGTCTAGGTGGAGCAACCATTTAGTTTTACACTTCTTTAAATACATGTTTCGTGCTTCAGCGAAGTGATCTCTAAACTTGAAGTTTATAACCCTTGCGCCGAACTTTCTAGCGTACTTATCCGACTTGTCTTGTGAGCCCGTATCAACCAATAGTACTTCGTCAGCAAATGGGAGAGTTAAACTCAAATAAGCCGCAAGCCGATCCTTCTCGTTCTTCATAATAGTAGCTATTGTGAGAGAGGAAGAGGTAAGGGGCTGAACTGTTAGTGTCGCCCTTGGCAAGTCCTTCAGCTTTCTGTGAATGACAATCCCCGAAGTTCGTTTTGCGTCCTCAGGTATTAATTCTGGGTTTGATTGTACCATGGAGTTCAACCTTGAGGTACCACCCCGGAAGGCTCTGAGAGACCAATCAAGATTCCCAACTTTGTACCCATTCCACACGTTAACGACACACGCGTAGTAAGCAAGCGTTGCTGGGTCAACGGGTGTACACAATCTTTTGATCTTCTCTTTAGTTACTGAAGGGTCAAAATCCTCTCCCTCATTTAATACGAACACCAGTGCGTCACGTGGCAGCTCCACTGACTCAAGCGGTGCTTTTATTACTTCTGAGAATAATGTTGACGCGTGGGGTGGGACCCCACTGTGCCCCGTGTAAACGAGTACAGGGTTGAGTGGCTTAACCGGCTGGGTTAGTAAGTAATGTCCCAAATCAGCCTCTTTTACACGATCCTTCAAGCTTACAGGCACTTGAAGGATATACTTGGAGCACACAACCTGAAACAAACCTTCTAGAGCGAAAGTAGTACAAATGTGGGGGACTACATCGAAGCCTGGTAAGAGACGTTTGGTGTTTAAGCTCGACTTGATTTGTGAGGTACGCCCACTAAAACACCATGGTGCTACTCTTACTGACTGTCTGAACTGAACATGTTGGCTAGTCGCTTGTGGGCCGGCCGCAACGTCCAAACTCGGTGCTAATAAGCCTACATTGGGTGCCCTCAGAATGTTAGCCGCTTCCATGAAGTAATTAGGATTCACAAAGCATCCCGGATAGATAAAAGTAAATGTGTCAGTGTTAACCGCTGAAACAAGGCGCTTAAGCGTTTCAAGGAAATTCATACCACGTGGAACTGTTTCACACCCCAACTCCCTGTACAAAGTTCGATCGGATTCGTCACATGCCACTATTTTGGGGAAGTCTTTCCATTGCAACAAGTGTTGTATCAAAGCACCCTTCTGTTCATCAAAAGTGATTATAGTTGTCTTCATGGCTACCTCCGTCTGATAGTATCTATGATTTTGGTTTCACTGGCAAGAAGTAAGCCCTTTAATTTGAGCTTGAAGTGTCTAAGTATTGCCTAGATTGAAATACAGAAGAAGCCAGGCTTGGAGCGCTTAAATGTCGGAAACGTTTTGTAAGAGGAAGCTTGAGCTAGAGAGTCGAATAACCGACGAGGTAGGCTTAGGCGAAGAGTTTGAGGTAAGTGACGTTTTTGTGGATGATGTTGTAGATGTTATCCTAAACACAGGGTGTGACGTATCTAACGCGACTGTGTGGAAAATAAGGTACGAGAAACCCAGTGGGGGCAAAGGTGAATGGAGCGCCACCCTTGACGATGATCCTACAAAAATAAGATGTAGTAATGTCGTCTTCGACGAAGTGGGCCAGTGGAAGATCCAGGCGTGTGTAGAAACACCTATAGCGAAAAACTATGGACGAATAGTCCACCTACTTGTGAAGACTCATTTATAACTGGTTCCCCACTTGACTGAATAGCTGATAACAGTTACAAGCGAGGAAGGAAGTCTAGCTTTAAAGGAGGGATAGGTATGGCGGCTACATTAGAGTTTAGGTTAACAGGAGGAGCAACGAATTCAGACCCAAACGCTTCGTTGGGCGGTGTCATGTCTAGCACTGAAGTCTCTGATACTCCAATGAACAACCTATTTGACAACGTGTCTCCTGCCGAAGCTGAAGCAGGAGATGTAGAATACAGGGCAATTGACATCTACAACTCTGGGGATGCTTACGCAACTGAAGTTGCGGTTTACATGTCGATTGAAACATCGAGTCCTGACACCCAAATCGATTTGGGCTACGATAGTGTTGGGGCACACGCATCAGATTGGAACGGTCCTTCTATTACTGACGAAGGCGACACCCCTACAGATAGTGGTGGTGGGAACATTTCGTTTGGTCACTACACTAGCTCGAATAAGTTAACTCTTCCTGGCATCACACCTGGTGAAGCAGTACGCGTGTGGCTGAAGCGGATTGTTTCTGCAGGTGCCGGAAATACATCAAGTGACCAAGGTACTCTCACAGTAGAATATGCTTAATAACTTTTATACTGAGGTCTATAAGTCCAACTCAAGAGAACTCAAAGTAGACCTTAAGGATTAAGAATGAGTTGGTTAACTGGTTGGCGGTATAGAAAAAAAATAACCATAAGTGGTTCCTCTGGTGCTGGAACTAATTATCAAGTACTTCTCAAAGTAGGTGAAAGTTCTGGTGCTTCTGGATGTGATTTTCATGTAGAGGGGCATTCAGCGAATTTCCCAAGTGATAAGAATCAATCTGGAGATTTAAGATTCACTGATGATGATGGGACTGCTCTACTAAGTTTTTGGGTGGAAAAAGTAGAAGGAACAAGCCCTAATAGGACAGCCCATATATGGGTAAAAGTTACTGATAGTCTAGATAGTGATGCGGATATTTACTGTTACTATGGAAACTCTGAAGCGAGTAATGTAAGTGATCCTGACAATACATTCATTTTCTTCGATGACTTTGAAAGTGGTAACTTAGACAAATGGTTAGTTGAACCTCAAGGAGGCTCAATTAGTATTGTTACAGATAGTCAAGAGGGGCAGTATGCTGTCGAATTTGATGACCCTGTAGTGACAGATTCACCCCACATATATCATCCTAATATAGATGAATGTAGTTGTTTATGGACATTTTGGCTTAAATTTCCTAGTAATCCTTATGGAGATCAAAATGAATTTTATATATTCCTCGATTTTAATGGTAAAAGAGTTCATACTCGGTTAGAAGCTAATTACTACAGAGTTTATGATGGATCTTGGCACACACTACAATCACTATCAACTCACGTTTGGTATAAGATAGAATGGCAAGTTGACTACGAGAATAATACCTGTAAATGCTACATTGATGATATAGATAAGGGAAGTTATGGACTTTATGTAAATAGTGTAATAACCAAAAAAGTGCGCTTCGCATGTGGTAATAACCGCAAAGGGAGATATTACCTTGACTCAGTTTCCTTACGGAAGTTTGTGAGTCCTGAACCATCCTTTAGTTCTGCCGGAAGTGAAGAAATAACCCAACTTACTTCTAACTTAGTTACCGCTTGGAAGTTATTAAATGTCTATAGTTTATATTCATCTTGGAGACTATTAACCGAGGAAAAGTTAAACTCACAATGGAAGATCTTTGAAGAACTTACCAAAGATACTGCATGGCAGATCTTAGCTACAAAAACTATTTCAAGGGTAATAGAGTGGAAACTGCTCACCACTCAGGACATGAGTCCGGCTTGGAAGTTACTCAATACGAGTGAAGCAAACTCACAATGGAAGATCTTAGATAAGTTTGGCTTGAGTTTATCGTGGAAATTGCTGACCCGGTCCGATGAAGCTACAGCATGGAAAATCCTGGACGAATTTGGCAAAGGGGTGGCATGGAAACTGCTTCTGTCAAAGAGCAAGGATATTTCATGGCAAATATTAGTTTCAAATATTGTATCAAAACTAATAGCTTGGAAGTTAGTAACATACTTTGACGTAGATGCAACTTGGAAAATCTTAAACGTGGCCAAGAGAGATACGTCTTGGAAATCACTAGTATCAAAAGACAAAACAACTGCTTGGAAACTATTGACAAGTTTAGATACAACTTCGGCTTGGAGGCTACTTTCCGAAGTTAGTCGGCAGAGCAGTTGGAAGTTACTTACTACTAAAGACAAATCTCTCTCCTGGCAGATACTTCTACTATACACCTTATCAAGAGACTTAATGTGGAAGTTAGTTACGACAGATGATTTAAGTTCCAAGTGGAGGATTTTAACTAGCACCGAGTTAGGTGCGGCATGGAAACTGCTTAACTGGTTGAATAAAGATGCTTCGTGGCGAGTACTGAGGGAACTAACTACTCCTTTTGTTTGGAAGATCTTAAACGAGGGGGGCAGGAAGCTATCTTGGAAAGTTCTCAGCAAAAAAGACAAAGAGCTACTATGGGCTATTTTGTCTAAAGTATGTGAACGTGACATAGTGTGGAAGATCTTAACTTCGAGAGAAATCGATGTTGCGTGGTTGGTTGGGTTACTCGCGGAGCCACTAAGAGAACTAGTGTTAGACAGTCCAATCACTGGGGAGGGGTTACCTGCTCGTAGGATGCTTAGTGTGTTTATGGGAGATGTTGTAGATGTCATTCTGAACGTAGGCTGTGACACATCTACCGCAACTGCGTGGAAAATAAAATACAGAAAACCGGACGGACAAGTAGGCGCGTGGGACGCTGTCGTTGACGATGATCCTACGAGGATAAGACGTAAGAGTGTCATCTTTGATAAAGTAGGTTGGTGGGAAATACAAGCGTGTATAGAGTCACCACCATTAACAAGTCACGGAAAGATAGCACACTTGTTTGTGAGGGCTCGTTTGTAACTTGACTACTCTTTAAACAGATGCTAGAAAGGAGAAGATCTGAGGGTGAGAGCATGAGGATTACTACTTATAAGGGGAAGAGAGGCGCCTGGTTCACATTAAGGACAGGCAGACGTGTCTTCATAGAAGAGAAGAACATAAAAGCATATCAGAAATGGACTAATAGTAAAAGGGCTATCAGGTGGGTCAGTGGTGTTGGATCGGCTATAGCGTCCGTTGGCGTTAGGAGTGGTGCATCACTTACGTTACGGTGTAGAACTGCTTTTGCAAAGTTTGGGTATCGCACGCTTGGTAGTAAACTCAGTAAGACGGGTGTTATTATTGCAATCGCGGGTGCAGGAGTGTCTTTAGTAACTAGGTACAAGAGGGAAGAATGAAAAAAGAAGGTGTCGTATTAGCTGTTGAAAAGGCTAATCCACGTGTTACAGTCTTCTTAGGTACTCGTGGACTTGGTTTGGTATCTGTTGCAACTCACCCCAAAAGCTTCAACTCACTGAAAGAAGCTATTTTGTCCGCACTACGGTTCGAAGGCTCGGTTGATAAAATAGCGGCTGCACATCAGGTGTTGGGTGACGTTGCCTTTGCACAGTCCAATTTCGCTCAATATTTAGTGCGTGAATCCGCTAAGCCTAGAACCACTACTGTTTTTAAAAAGTTGATCCAACTCATGAAAAAAGAGGAGCCTGTGGATATAACTAAAGGGATGAAGAAGCCAAAACCTTATATGACCTATTTGAACGTAAGGCTTAATCCTGTCGAAAGTAAAGACAAGGCCGCGCTTATCTTGGTAGACCTTGTTGATCCTCGTACTGGTTTTATCGTGTTTGAGACATGTGCCGACAAGGTCGGGCTTGCTAAGAAAGGCACCAAACTTTACGAACAAATAAAGGGGTAAGAATGGAGAAACTAAGTCCTTCAGCGTGGAGACACACTCAAAATAACAACCTACGAGAAAAGTGGGAAGTTATCACGGGTGAGAAGAACCGCCTTGAACCAAAAGTGGAAGTGAGGAGGCGGGGTGTAAGTGCTTCCTTCAAGTTTTTAGATGATGATGAAGGTACGTTCGCGCTCAAAGAGGAAGAGGGGAAAATTAAACTCATCAAAAGTTCGAAGGAAGTACACCTCTACGATTTGGGATACAGAAGGTACTGTGAGAGAAATCAATTACACCCCGTTGAAGAATGGTCTTTCGAGCAAGAAGTCATTCTAAAGAAGAGGCCTCCAAATAACATCCTGACCTTCAGTGTCGAAATAAGGGGGCTAAAGTGCGAAAGGCGGGGTAGCGGCTACGCCTTCTACCGTGAAGTTGAGTTACCTCACCTTGCGTTAAGAAACCGAAAAAAAGTCTTAAAAGAAGACATCCTTTATCTCAACCCAGTGATCGCAAAAGACAGACTTGGTCAAGCAACTGAGGCGGAAGTAGAACTAAAAAACGGAACTCTAACGATCAAGATCGATAAAGCTTTTCTTGAGAATGCTGCTTACCCCATAAGCATTGACCCATCTTACACGATAAAGACAGGCGCGTCTGAGTACAGTACAGCCTATACACCGCAACGAAATCTGGCTAGAACGAGTGATGGTACTTTGTGGTGTGTTTATAGTCGCTCAGATGGAACGTACGAACAGATCTATATTTCCTACTCCCCTGATGGTGAAACTTGGACTGAAGAACAAGTGAGCTCAGGGTCAGGGCACCAATACTACCCCTCGGTTGCGGTTGATTCCCAAGACAATGTTCATGTAGTTTGGACCGGAAAAGGCTGGGGATCGAACCCTAACTACAACAATATTCAATATAGAAAGAGGACCAGTTCTGGTTGGCAGGCACAAGAAGCGGTAACAGACAAGGACAGCACTCAATATAACCCTGCCATCGCTATAGACTCCCAGGGCAATGTTCATGTAGTTTGGTACGGTGGGGGCTGGGGATCGAACCCCAATTACTACAATATCCAATACAGAAAAAGAACCAGTGCCGGTTGGCAGGCACAAGAAGCGTTAACGGATAAAGACGATAAACAATACGACCCCGCCATCGCTATAGACTCCCAAGACAATGTTCATATAGTTTGGGAAGGTGGGGGTTGGGGATCGAACCCCGATTATTACAACATTCAATACAGAAAAAGAACCAGTGCCGGTTGGCAGGCACAAGAAGCGGTAACAGATAAAGACGATGACCAATATTACCCCTCAATTGCAGTAGATTCCCAAGATAACATTCATATAGTTTGGGAAGGTTGGGGTTGGGGGACAAACACTGGAAATGCGAATACCCAGTACAGAAAAAGAACTTCATCGGGATGGCAAACTCAAGAAGCGGTAACAGATGTGAATTACAACCAGTTCGACCAAACCATCGCTATAGATTCTCAAGACAATGTTCATGTAATTTGGACCGGAAAAGGTTGGGGATCGAACCCCGACTACTATAATGTCCAGTATCGAAAAAGAACTCCGTCGGGGTGGCAGACACAGGAAGGTCTTACCGATGCTGCAATTACACAACAATATCCATCTCCTATTTGGGCACTCCACCCCACGATTTCCGGAGCAAAGACAAATAGACCGAAGTCAGGATATGCCTTTGTATGGATGGATGGAACTACAGTTAAATTCTATAAGAGCGACGACCTGAGTTGGGATTCGAAAGTAGTAAAAGTAGTGAGCGAAACCGCTTTATTAGACAAGAACTACAGACCAAGTTTGATAGCCGAAGATGCGGACAAGTGTGGGATAGTGCGGCGTTTGAAAGCAAGAAATGGTGCACTGCTTGTGACACCCGTAAGTGAAGAATACGTCGCTTACGACAAAGAAGTCATCACAGTAGGCTCCACAGCAGTGGGGTTCTCACCTGATAAGATTAAGAACTGTAAGGTAGCTTACTGTACTTTGGATCCAGACGCGGGTGCGATACGGTACTGGGTTGATGGGTCAACTCCTACTTCTACTGAGGGGCACTATGTAGACTCTGGTCAGTCTATTACGATAACAAGTCCTACTGAAATATCTAATTTCAAAGCGATAAGGGTTGGATCGACAGATGGGAAGCTACACGTGACTTATAAGGGTAAAGTGTAATGGGGTAAATTATTACTAGGCTAACAGGGGGCAAAAGTGGCACTCACTATAAGAAATAAAAAGTACACCGTTTTTGGGAACAAAAGAGTGTTATTTTTCGATGTTGATTTCGGTTTTTTTTATCATCCTGGTGGGGAAGAGCTAAAACCTTCAACTTTGGGATTACAGCATTTTGATTTTGTCGATGCACCTAGTAAGGGCGGTTACATATTCGAATTTGACTATACTAATAATAAAATTAAAGTTTTATATCCCCAAGGCGGTGAGAAGGTAGGCACTCATGATGGCGGTGCGTCTGTGGATAGTGGTGACGTACAAGTTACATCGACCGCAGCTAATGGGGACATAATAACAGTTCGTGCGGGCAAAGCACGAGAAGTAGCTGCTGGTTGCAATCTTAGTAACCTTACAGGTGTTAGAGTAATGGTAATAGGCTCCTAGTGAGGTACTGTTAGGGCAGACCTTACGACTTAGTAAAGCGTATGTACGTGACTTGAAAAAAGGCTACTTAAAGCGCTTCACCAGGTGAACCACCTCTCTCTGATGTAATCGCTTACGTACTTTAGAGGAATAAAGATTTTCTTGCCTGTTTCTAATGTTACCCAAAAACCTTTATTCCCTTTGAAAGTCACTATTTCAGGATAATCCCTCTTCCTCTTGTTCACAAGTTCCCTTGTTCCTGAAATTGTAGCCCAGGCGCCAACCACGCCCCCTACTGCAGCTAGTGCTTGTATGTCCGCGGTCCAGACACCAGTTACCGCTCTGTGGAACTTTCTGGATACATAGGGGTGTAAGAAAGAAGCAGGAAGAGGATTTGCTTCCAAGATTTTATAGCTCCCATCTGGGAGTTGAATGACATCCAGCCCAGCATGAAGTTTCTTCCCCCAAGGTTGAATTGCCTTCTCTGTGAATTTTACGATGTCATCTTTATGCCATACTGGGAACACAACATTCCCAAACGGAATGTTTTCACGCCATACCTTCCCAAGTCCTCCAGGAGGACCCCACCTGTGCATTACAGCGTAAACCTTACCGTTTACTACATGCACCCGAAACTCGTTTGCAATAGGTACCAGTTCCTGTACAACCACGTCATCAGCACCGTAAGACTTGATATACTTTTCGATTGCTTTGTTTGACCACTCACCGTTAGGGAAGTCTTTAAGAGTCCCAAGTGACCCAAATCTTGGTTTCAGTATAAAAGACTTACCTGATGAAGCGAAGTAATTCCTCATCTCATCCACATTCTTGAAGTTAGACGCTAAATAGGTATCTAAATGACGTTCCGGATGCTTGTGAAATAACCGTGAGAACTTAAACTTATCGCTAATCAGCTTCATCATTTCTCTATGGCCAATAATCTTCTCAGCCTTCACTGCCATAGCCCCGGGGTGTGGTGTGTATATTAAAGCCGCGGATTTTAGTAACTTTGGTGGCTTTGCACTAGAAACTACAGGAGGAATTGATTTCATCCCCATCCACGCGCTCATTATAGTCTGGTACCACTTATTAAGTGCAAACTCAGTTCTTCCGTGAATCACAGCAACTTTTCGAATGTCTTTAATCAATGGTGGCTTTCTCCGCAGGATCGCAGCAGCTATAGCTGCTACTGTAACGCCACCCAAAACTTTCGCTGCTGGTATGACAGCCGAAATCTTTTCCCATCCACCATTTTTCTTGATGTAGTGAATACAGACACGTCTCCCTGTTTTTAATGTAATCCACGTCCCTGGCTTGTCATCAGGGCACATTATGATTCGTGCCATTTACCTCTCCATGCTTTGCTTGAACCGACGGAGTCTTTTGAGCATCACTTTAGGCACAGCCACGCCAAGTGCTGAAAGGTTCTCAAGGACACTAATCCCTTCAGATACCGCTAGATAAATCATGGTGAAACTCCTGATCTGTACTATTTGGCTCATAAGTGGTACAAGAGCTACAACCTTGTCAACGCAGTTAGCAGCTATGATCAACACAAAATACAATAAAAACTTTACCGCACCTTGCCGTAGTTTGTCTGAAGAGACGTCATGATATTTAATAGCGACTGATAAGCCTAACGCGACGTCGAGGGTCATTAATGCTAGCAAAGCAATGACAGCATCGTTGACATCACCAAACAACCATAGAAGAGCATATAAAAGCCCTGAAGCAACTGACTTAAATGTGAAATCCGCAGTGAGCTGGCCTCTGTAGTAAAGTACACTGTACAATGGGAACCTCCTTTTCTGAACACTATTAGTAGTTCCCATAGCTCACCCCCGGGGTCAAGTGGTGAACTATTATGTTCCTCAACTCTTGGAAGTTAAATCCACATCCACATAATTCAGCAACCTTACCCACACTCGTGTAGAACTGTAGAGTGGGGTAAATAGTAATACCACGTTCACGCTTTATTGTCCAGATTTGTCGGGCGGGTACTCTGATTCGCAGCGTTCTGATATGATGTAGGAGGTACAATTGCGCAAGGGGAAGAAGTACAGTGAACTGATGGTAACCTCTTGTAATCCACCACAGAACAGACGCGATCCCTTGCTGCTGTACACCTACAAATATCCATCTCTCAAGCACCTCGTTACTATAAAAGACATCGACTGTTGCTTGTGGGAAGTCTGTTTCACTTAATAAAGCTTGTGTGGTCGCCATTAACCTTGTCTTCTAAACTTGTCAATGTCTTACGAATTTGGTATCATAGGTGTAGTCTATATCAAAGGAGGAAGCGTGTCAATCCCAATCTCTATTGTTATACCATATGAACACCACCCACTACGACTTCCACTCCTGACTTTCTGTGTGAAATCCCTAGCCCGTTCAGCTCAATGTGAGGTATGTATCGTTGAGACAGGCCCCACAGCGTACATTCATGACCACATTAACGCCTTCCGTGAATGGATCCGTAAGCCCTTTCGGTATCTAAAGGTTTTCACTTTTCACCCCTTTAACAGAGCTTGGGCCTTTAACGTAGGTGTGAAAGAGCTAGCCACGTTTGAACACGTATTACTCACCGACGCTGATCTCATTTACCCGCCCAATTATCAAAGCATATTGGCCCAGACGCGTCCTCCAGCTGCAGCGTGGAATCGTATTTTGTACATGTCAAAAGAGGCAACAGAACGATTTCTTAAATCAGAGTCACTCGGAGGCCCTTACATACGCAGCACCACGCCAGAGAAGATGGGTGCAGCTGGCGGTGCTATGTGGATCACTAAGACTATAATGAACCACGTGGGCGGGATGCCAGAGAAAGATTTTTACGGTAAGTATGGTGAAGATAACGCGTTTTGGATAAAACTAGAAGCATTTGGGTACCGAGTCGAAGCCGCAGATATAACACTTCACCACCTATATCATCCAAACATTAGCACTTTTGTCAACCCCAAGAGACTTATTGTTCATGACATGCTCCGGTGGCCGAGAGAAAAGTGGAGAATGTATCAACGCAATTGGGGATATGTTGACCAAAACCAACTTCTAACGTGATACCCGTTTATAGGGAGCAAGTAAAGAACGTATCTCGTGAAAGACATCAGCCTTACTGCTCGCTAAATATGTCTCAGCGACGCTTAACAACCTTCGAGATGAATAGCCTTCTGTGTTTCGTAGGTTGTAAAGCACAGCTGCTAGCTTGAGACACGCGAGCTTCATATCATATGGTATAGATGTGAGCCCGTATGTATACTCAACTTCTAGCACCCCACTTACTAACTCATTGAACCAAATCGTACCCGTATTAGCGTTTAATGTGTAATCTGTACTGCTTAACTCAACACCATCTACACTAATATGTTCCACTGAAATGACGGGGTAATAGTTTAAGCTCCAAGAAGCACAGTCAGACACAGGAAAGGTCTCCTTTGTTGTTTGCGGCCCGATTGTAATGTGAAGGTAGTTCAACACACTGCTAATGCACGCCTCGGTAAGAAGTCGCAGAAACGCGTCTTCGCTAAAGTCTGTTAACTCCAAGTACTCTTTAACTTCATTGAGAGTTATAAGTGCGTGGTGCGCTTCTACTCCGTATGAAACTACTTCAAGAGCTTCGTGTGAGGCGGCTGTTATATAGTCACCATTATACCTACCGTGAGCTACTGCTACGTAAACACCCAACTCCTGTGGTGCTTGAACACGTGCTTCATAATGAGCCCCACCCCATGTTAAGGCAGCAGCGGTCATCAGCGCCTGAGCGAAGGAGTACACTTCAACCACAGGGTCCTCAACATCGCTAACCGTTACACCCGCGTAGACAAAATCAAATGCTAACGAAATTGGGCTATTTGGCAGAACTTGGCGCATTTACTACCTCAGCTACTAGCTTGCTGTGAGTTCGTATCCAATTCTCTATCTTTGACTTTTTCCACTTAATAGCAACTGCTATGGCACCCAGGTTTGCACCTTTTTTAAGCAATTCAAGGATCTTCGTTTCAGCTTGAGACAGCTCCGGCTTTTGTCTCGGCGGAGGTGTTGCTACTGGTTTAATAGATTCCTTCTGACGAGGTGGTGGCTTTGGGGTGTCGTCTTGCTCTACTAATTTGAAGCCTTGCAGCTGTAGCGTTTGAACTGTTTCCGGGTACTTAACTGTGCAGTACCCGTTTTTTACAGTTATGACCTCACGGTAAGTAGCAAGAGTCCATTCTGGACCACTAAACGGCCCACAGTACTTCATTTTATACATAAGTAACCTCCCACTAACATTACGGGGGGACCTTACAGTCCCCCTCTCCGATTTATTATACAATTCCTACAATCTCAGCACACGCGTATGGATTACGAACTACTAAAACCTCGTCAGCGTAGATGTCAAAGAGGTCAAACTGCGAGCTAGTTTTGGCGAGAGGTTTAATAGTAAGGGGGGTTAACTCGGACACATACACTTTCTCAGTGTCCAAAATAAAGAGAGCTGACAATGTACCAGCGGTTAAGCTAGTGATGGTCTTCCCGTCCGTATCAACCTTAAGAGTGTCAGGAATTTGGTTAGACACGTAGATAGGAATATCATTATAGCTCATGAGTTCGAAGCCACCCTTCACTTTTGTGGTATTTACGAACCTCTGTTGAGTTTGAAGTAAGGCACGTATTCTCCTACGTGTTCTTTTACTGCACACGATCATGTCAGGTGTCCCACGAACTGCGTCAATTGCTTGGTCCATTAACTCAAGTGTTAAGTTGCCACCACCACTTCCACCGACTGCAAATCTATTGTCACTGTGGGTTAACTTATCTAACCCATCAAACTGTTTTGGATTTGCTGTTGCATCGCCCCAAAAGTATCCCCATTCTTCTTTGTCACGGAACTCTTGGGACCGTTCCTCCATTTCATTGGCCAGTAAGTCAGCGTAGTTAGCTCCGATTGCGCGTGCCTTACGAGTGACCTTCCCCTGACATCCAATGGTCTTGTATGTAAACACAATCTGAGAGTAACTGCCTGTGCTTTCATCGAATGAGTCGGTGTCGCCATAGAACTTGGGCTCTGTTGAAGCGCCGTCTCTCCGGTTAACGGGGACTCCTGCGCCAGAGCCTGGTTTACGAGGAAGATTCTGACGAAGAGGATTCTTATGCTCAACCATGGACTCGATGATCTTATCTACTTCCTTGGGGATGATCGAAGCAATATCACTTTCGGTTAAGCTTCTAACTAATTCGCGCTTTAAATCTAGCATCCTACTCACCTCCTTTTTGCAAAAAGTCGTATAACATCCTCAGCTTGTCAGTTGGGGGTGCGCTCTTGTACTCCTCTGATTCTATGAATCTCTTTATTTCGTCTTCCTTTCCAGCCTCCTTCTCCCCCTTTATAGTAGGAGATTCCTTTATCGACTTTACTTCGTCAGCCAAGCGTTGGATAGACTTTTGAATCTCCTCAAGTGGATTAGTGGACTCTTGTCTCTCCTGTTCTCCTTCTCCCTGTTCTCCCTGTCCAGATTGATCAGCTGACTCTTCGGCGTCTCTCTTAGCTGGATATGGATATGGATACTTCTCCAACTTTTTGAGTACCTCATCAATCTTCTTATCGATTGCGCTCAACTTCTCCATGACTGCCTTGAGGTCATTAGCAGCCGCTTCAAAAGTACTAATTTTATCAACCAAGTCATTAACTCGCTCATCTAGTCCCAGCAATAACTCGATTGTTCCGTCATCTTCAAGTACAAATTCATCCTCTTCTGGAGCGCCATTCTCACGTGTGATATCTTTTGCCTCGTCCTTTTTTTGTTCGCTCATGCTATCACCTCCTTCGTTAAAATTACGTTGCAGATACCATTTTTGAATTTCGGCCTCTGCAACAGCGGGTACCGAAACAACAGACACCTCTAAAGTCTTTAACTCATCGATTACGTCTATATTCTTCTGAAGGTCCTTCCTCCACTCAGCATGTGAACGCATTATCCGACCCCTGATTGAGAAACGAGAAAGCGTACCAGACATGATTTTCTGTTGAAGTTCCTTTTCAGTACTATCAATAACACCAACTATGAAAAGGCCTTTATCATCAACCTTAGAGCTTACAACACGCCCGATGGGGCGATTCTGGTCGTGGTTGAACAGCAAAGTTGGACGTTGCTTCAAATCCTCTTCATTTAACGCGTCCCTCGCGATGACAGCTCCTTCCAGTCCAATATCGAAAGTTGTAGCGTAACCCGCAACTATTAACTCACCTTGCTTCGCGAAGTCCTTAAACGGTTTAGTGTCAGCCGATGCAATAAACTGACCTGTTGCTTGGAATAACCCATTTTCAAACCGCGAAAACGACATAGCTCTCACCTCCTTTGTTCCAAATTTAAACTAGGGTCTACCAAAAAAGGTCAAGCCTCTAAACTTTTCACGTAAGACCACACACCGGATTCCAGATACTTCATCAGTCCTTTCCTTTTAAGCGCATCCCTTAACTCGTCTCTTACCCTTATACGATCCTTCTCGCTCCTTAACTTCCAGTATTGAAATCTTGAAGGAATCAACTTCTTTAATTGCGTAGGTAAACCTGAGTAGCCAAAAGGGGCAACGAAACGCTTTTCAACCGCACGCAATGAAAGAATGTATGGTGTCTGATCCTTTGCTCTGATCCACAGGAAACCCCCTAACTCCTTACCCTCTTTTAACTTCTCATACTTTGTACCCACTACGTGTGGTTTGTCAGCAGATGCAGTGTAAAAATGGAAACCACGCCCAAAAGGTCGAAGGATGTATCTACCACGAAAGGCCTTCCCTTTAGTAAAGTAAAACTCAAACATATCTAGCTTGCGTGTAAGGTGCTCCACTAACCCAGTGTCCACACGCGTCATGTAGCCCCACTTGTCCTTAAGATAACGCGCTCCGATATAACCGGGTGGTGATATAAACTTCCGAACATTGATCCACGCACTAGCCTCCGGAAGCTTCATCGTCGCTTGAAGGCTCCTCTGACCAATAATCTCTCCTGTTGTATAGTCCAGCTTAAAGTATCTTCGTGGGTACTTCACAATCTTAAGGAAGTCATCCCAGCCCTCTCTTCCATTTGGTCTATGCTTCACAGACCCGGGGCGGTAGAGGAATAAAGTTACACCAATAAGGTCACGCCCACACCACCTCATACGAAGGTCACCATGAAAAACACTCGCGAGGTGTATGTGCAGACAGTAAGGATAGGACCCCTCACACCAAACCAAGAAAGGTCTCGCATATTTCTTCAGTGCTTCTGGTACGTTCACGACTTTTGCCTCGCTAGCTTTGATAAGAAGGATCTAACTTGAGGGTCCTTTAAATCCAACTCACCCCACCATTCAATATACTCCAAGAGCTTACGCGTTCCTGATTTACCTATCCTCGCGTCTAACTTCTCCACCAACTCCTTTGGGGTCCGCGCTTTAATGATAATCTCGTCTAGGTCTTTAGGGAAAAAACCTCTACGCCTCGCCAAAACCTCCTGCTTGAATCTGCGTTCAACTTCTTCATTGATCCACTTACCACCTAAGCGTGCCCACATTGATGATCCATTTTCAAGTCCTGCTAAAAATCGAATCTTCGACGCACCACTTGCGTGTGCCAAGTCAAAGACGCCTTTAAAGAGATCACGTGATGCTCTACGAGATGCCTTTGGAATATGAATAAGTCCGGCCCATATCACATCTGGATCTTTTGTTGCGGCGTACATAAGCTTAGACCCTGGAAAGTTCTTCAGTGACCCATCGATCATCAAACCCTTCACACCTCTGTATTCATAATATCCGAAGCGCTGTACCTTAAACCCAGTTAAAGCAGCGGCACGAAAAGATCGACTTACAACATCGGGGCTTTTTAGTATAAAGTTTAGACCACGTCGCCCCAATAATGGCTGTATCGATCCTTCTGGAGTGAAGTGAAGACCACGAACAAAAGCTCGAACCCGTGCCGACGCTGCGAGTGTAGCAGCTGTAACTGCAGTAGTAATTGCACCTGCAGTTACGCCCGCAATAAGTGCTCTTTTCCGCCAGTACGACTCTGGGATACAAACTTTGCGTCCTCCTGGTAGTGTCACCCAGTGACCTGGTTTTTTGTTGGGGCAAATAGTGACTTTACGTTCAAGTAGGTCAATGATTGGATCCCATAAGTACTTGTCGGTTGGTCTACGTCCTTCTAGGTAGAAAGGACTGGGAGCAAACTTGGGCTTTCGCGTCACGAAGAAGACAACACGTTCCATTATTGGTTAACTAGTACCCACTTGTTTGAGGTGTCAAGTCTATTCAAGCGTTCACTACATCTCTACCTTACGGTAAGGTTGTTTTTCCAGCACTAAATTGTACACCGCGAGTGCCCCTTGAGGTGGATCTGCTTTTGAAACAACTGGTCTTTTATTGATGGGAAACATTCGTGTTAGACGGATGTACAGAGGGACATAGTAGTACATGTTAAACTCTTTTGGTACGTAAAAAGTATGCTTAGGTTTCAAGTAGCGCACACACCCTAACCAAACTACAAGCCGCCGAGGTGCTTTTTGGTGAAGATGACGCGTACTGATAGAGATGTACGGGCCCTTTGCGCTCTTTGGGTAGAGGGGTGCGTAACGTTTATGCGTCCAATCGTAAGGCATAGCAACAAGGTCGTACAGTGGGACGTAAGGCGAAAAAGGAGTGATATAGCTAGCCTCGATGTAATGAGTTCGGGTTGGAAGATAACGCGATAGCATTTTGATGCACTTTTGTGCTACCACATCATCTTTAAGCTGTAGTGTAAAAAACATGACATCTAGATCGTGACTGACAAGTGAGGTCACTGCTGACCCCACAAAAGCTATGTACGGTCGCTTAATCTTAAAGGGTAACATTTGTTCGCTTATACAGCGCTTAACTTAATAGGTCAAGGTGCGACCTTGACTTAACCCCCCTTACACATGTAGATAGAAGAAAACACTTTTCAGGAGATTTATATGGATAAGTTGAAGGGAGTGACGTCTTTTGACACATCAATCCAGTGGTCATACACAACTTCTTTACAAGCTTCGGTCTTGAGACAGATATATAGGGACACTAACACAATAAGAAGGTGTGTTGACCAAATTGCGACGACGATCGCTGGGCTCCCTTTTGAAGTGAAAGTGTCTCATCCATTTAAGAAGGGAGTAATCTCCGCTCTTTTTGAGGGAGTAGGTCCCACAGGTGAGACATTTAAGGAAGTTCTCCAAGCATGTGTTGTTGACATGCTTGTCGTCAACAAAGGTGTTATATTACCTGTATTCACGCTTGGATCTCAGCTAAAAAGTTTTACCGCAAGAGACGCGGGCACGTTTGCGCCTGTGTTTAGAAAAGATGGGGTTCTCTTAGGATACATTCAGGAGGTCAATGGTAAAAAATTTGAATTCAAACCAGATGAGGTTATTGTTATAGCTGGGGTCAAAAGGACCTACACTATTGGATCCTTATCTATCATTGAGTCTCTGACTTACGAGATCACTAATTTGGTTTACTCACTCCAGCGGATGCACAAGAAAGGAAGGCCACCAATTGGTGTTTTCGTAGTGCAAGAGGACGTAGGAAAGGAGGTAATAGAAAAACTACAGGCAGACTTAACCAACTTAGTTCAAGAACAGTCAACTAAAGTGCCAATTCTTTGGGGTGCTGGTAGAGGCGAGTGGATTGACATAGTAAAACAACTAGACGTTCAACTCATAACCTCCTTCTTAGACCGAATGGATTGGCTGGTACGTTCAGCGTTTGGTTTCTCCAATCCTGGAGATAGTTTAGGCAGGCAAACCGCGCGACCTTTGTTGTATTCGACCTACACACCCCATATTGTAACAGCTATCCAAGATCAACTCAATCACTTTCTCCGCCCTTACGGCATCAATATAAGATTCAAAATACCCCCCGCTCATACTATATCAGAGTTGCTACTAGCTGCGAGGTCTGGGCTTATTTCACCTAACGAAGCAAGGGCATTCCTGCACTTACCGCCCGCTCAAGGTGGTGACACACTCACTATCTTACAACCACAAGGTCTCACACCTGTTGGTGGGACGAAGCCTCCTAGTGGGGAAGCAAAACCCCCCACCCAAGAACCCATAGTTGTGACCCCAGCTCGAGCTGAATCAGAGGACCCGTTTCAAGAGATAAAAAGGGCTGCCGAGTTAGAATATCTAGAAAGCGTACGTAACTTGAACCTGATTAGTGACCCTAAGACAGCTGACTTTGTATCCAAGCGGATGACTCTTTCAATGAAGCTAACCAAAAAGCTCAGGAAAGTACATGAGGAGCTCACAGAGAAACTGTGCGAAAAGTTCATGCTAGTCAGAGCAGACGTTACCCCTACACTCGATCCATTGGACAAATGGTTCTACACGCAAATACAGAACGCCTTGAAAGATGTGACCCCTGACGCTCTCCAGACAGGGTACTACTGGGTAGATAGGTACTGGCCTTCTTATGACAAAGATTATGTCGACGCTGAAACTGTACGTTCATTAAAGAAGATTAACGACTATATGACTCGTCAGTGGACTTCAAAATATCAAGAAGTCAAGAAAGACGCAGAAAAGAGAGATTGGGATAAAGTAAGAGACGACTTACGTACGTTACTCTTAAGCTTCCTGGCGGCGGGTGCGTTCGTTGGTTACCTTACACACTTACCTCTCCAGGCTGTAACTCGATTTTTTACCCTAAAAGGCAAAACTATCTATTACAAATGGGTTGGCACTGGCGATGAGAACATGTGTCAAGACTGTCGGGAGATGCACGGTAAAGTCTTCTCGCAAACTGAACTTGAGTTTATAGGTAGGTGGCCGGGCTGTGGTGAGCCTTACAAAGCTAGGGGAGTAAGATGTAACGGTAAATGTCGGTGCGTGTTAATTCCTGTCGATATAGAGGAGACCAGGTTTGAAGTAGATTGGCTCCAAAAAGTCATCCCAGTAAGAGGCCTACACTTACCCAAGTCCGAGCTGCTGGCAATAGGCGCGCTTGATCATGTCGATAAGAAAATCCGGGATATTTTACTAAAAGAACCTCGGTTACGTGAACCCGCTTACTTTGCTTTGTTTAACAAAATAACAACCACAGCGGCTGAGACACCATATTATAACCCGCTGGAAAACACGCTGTACATCCCCGCAAAAGCAACACATTCAACAGTAAGAAGTGCGTTTGTTGACGCAGTTGTTGAGAACCTAATGTTTAGGAACAACTTTCTCGACCCATACTCACCCATCACAGCCCAGCTTGCAGCTATAATGCAAAAGGCTCGTGAGGATGTGTGGGAAACTCGCTTGTGGAAAGTGTTCAGAAAGGTTGGTATAGAACTCGGCAAAGAACCGTACATTAAATTAGAAGAGGCGTGGAAGTTTGGGAACTTGGCGCCTTTTGAGAAGTTCACCTTACCACTCGACTTTCCTAAAGAAGCGTATGTGGATCCGATGTTGTTCTTTAAACACATGTTTCGCGCGGTTGTCTTCACGCCTCATAGGGAAATACCTGGTAAAGTAGCGTTTGAAGACTTCCTAGCATCAACGCTTTGGACACCAAGTTCTTACAAAAAATGGGTTGGCAAGTCACTTGAGAGACTAGGGCGGCCTTGGCCCGCTGTAACAAGTGTTGATGCGATTATGAAAAGAATTCCCTACGTCGACGAAAAGATCGAACCGTACATCCGAGCCTTATTGGAAACCTACCCCTTCTTAAGAGTCCCAGCTATATGGGAAGGACTCAACTATATTGGATTTAGTAAGACTACTTCAACATTTAACGCGTCGTACATCTTGGGACGCGGGTATGAGAAGTTTATGGAATCATTCAACTCGTCTATTGTGGCTACTCCCAACCTCTACCAAATACTTCATGAGTTAGGTCACCACATCTTCGAACGCCATGTTATGTACAACACATTACTGGGGTCCACCTACGGGCAGGTCTACCTCTATGGGATCCTGTATCCCTTTGTAGAAAGGGCTACTTTATATGCAAAGAGTGAAAAAGAAGTAGCAAAATTAATTGGTTTTCTTGAGTACTTAGTAGAGAAGGAACAGAAGGGCCAACTACAAGCAGCTTTACTAGCTAGTTCGTCGTATATACGCGAAACTCTCATCAAACCGCTCCAAGACAGGTTACCTGAGATTACGAAAAACTTATCTATCCCTCTTCGGGTGTACGCTATCTCAGACCCAGCAGAATCCTTCGCTGAATTATTCGCGACATTTGTAACCAAGCCCACAATCTTGCGGTACAGTTCACCCGAACTTTACGATTACTTCTTATCTCTAATGAAGGCAGTAGCGGTAAAACCCCTCGCTAAGCTCAAGACCGAAGGGATGTGGAAAGAGTTTGTTGAAGCGATGAAAAAGCTGAAGCTCAACCCTGATCAAATAAGGGAAGCAATAGAAGCCACTTTGACCGTTATGGCATCCACAGAAGCACAGAACTGGGATACAGTTGGCATGATGATTCGTAGGATTATAGCCGCGTCTAGGAGTGACAAGGGCTTATTACTGGAGTTAGAGAAAGAGGGAGTAATTGACGTGCAAGGATTTAGTAAGCAACTGAATAAAATGACGGAGTTTTCGAGGCTAAAAGCATTAGAGGAAGCACGGAAGAGGCCCGTTACTGCTGCAATTCTAAAACGCGAAAGAGAAAAATATAAGAGGTTATTCGAGTTCTTAGCGGACACTAAAGGTAAGGACTTTCACAACGTAGTCGTTGAGTTCGTAGCGAGACTTGCGCCTGAGGAACAGTGTGAGCCCATAGTGAACAAAATCTTCGCCTACTTGGACAGACAAGGCTGGAGTAAGGATGCAATGTACGACGTATGGCGGCGGCTGAAAAACATTCAGTCTGGTGGTAAACCGAGACAAGATGCGTATAAATGGTTCGAAGAAGAAATGAAAGTCAAATGGACTTTGAAAAGGCCATGGGAGAAGAAAAAGAAAGTCATCGAAGCTGCTAAGCGTGAAAAGTGGTTTATCAAATTCCAAGAAGCAGCAAAGGGTAAAGACTTTCGTAAGTTAGTCGCCAAGTTTGTGACAAAACTGACATCGGAAGAACAGCAGGTGCCGGTTGCGAACAAAATCTTTGCTTACCTAAATAAGCACGGGTGGAGCGAAGACGCAAAATTTAACGTGTGGCGCCACTTAAGAGGCATTGTGTTAGGTGGTAAATGGAGGGAAGCCGCGTTTGAATGGTTTAAGAAGGAGGTGGGGATTGTCTGGGTGGCGCCAAAACGCCGTCCTGAAGAACAATACCTCCTCAAACTCCTAAAGAAGGAGGGTGAATAATGAGAGGTTTCATTATTGAAGTAAAATCCAACCGAGTAGTTGGAATATGGACTATTACCTTTGGCAGCTTATTCGTGTCGACGCCTGACGACACGGTTAAGAGGCGAATAAGCAAGGGCATCCTCCGGTCCAAACCTACTATATACCGTGGAAAGTTGTTCACTGAACCTGATTACATTCAGCCAGCAAATGCAACGTTAGCTGAACTGACAGAAGCCCTTTCACCTGACTACGTGTGTGTAGCGGAAGAGGACATGGAAGAAGGTGCTATAAAGTTCCCACCTCAAGAAGCTAAACTTACCTCAAACAACCTAGTTGGTCTTGTTACAAAAGATAACAAGGTTGTAGATGTATGGTGCTATGCCGGAGGTGAAATAAAATCACGCGTTCGTCCTAAGGGCTCAATAGAGACGAATGAAGTTGAAGTGTCGGAGACCAGTGCTGGGAATCTTAGGTGTGTAACAAGAACCGAGCGCGCAAAGAAGTCAGAACCTGTAAGTTTAGGTGAAATTTCTTTAGCAACACCATATGCATTTTTACCAATGAGGTACTTTAAATGGGCAGAAAAAAGAAAGTCTTAGAATTAGGTTTGGCGTCAGCACCACATAAGAAGTCGACAAACGATGAAGAAAGTAGTACTGGCAGCACCGTCGATGTGGTCGCTACTAGAATAAAAGAAGCGCTCTTAAATAACCCTAATTTGAAACCACAAACGTGGATGGAAGTAGTCAAAGGACTGGAGCTTCTACTCAAGTATAAAGGCGAAGGCGACCCCGACGATGTGATCGAACTATTTGAGGAGAAGTTGAAGGATTTTGAAAAGTGAACATCAAAACACTCCGGAGATTGTGCCGCGAAAGTTTCGCATCATTCCTAACCTTCGTCTTCGACTTCCCCCTAGCGGACCTCCATAAACAATGGTGTACACTCTTGGAAACTAAACGGAAAATTCTCATCCTTTCCCCAAGAGCACACGGGAAAAGTTCGGTTGTCTCCATAGCCTACCCATGCTGGAGGATCGGACTCAACACTAATATCAGGATCAAGATAGTTGCGAACTCAAACGAAAAGGCGAAGGAACTTTTATCAGCAATCACTCAAACACTGCTTTTTTCACCAAAGTACCGTGCTATTTTCCCTCATGTAAGACCATCTAAAGCTAGGTACTGGACTAAAGAAAGAATCTTTGTGGAGAGAAGCTTGGCGCTCAGAGATGCAACAGTAGAAGGTAAAGGGATAATTGCGACTGGTACTGGAGGAAGAAGTGACCTCCTTATTTGCGATGACATATGTGACAACAGGACAGCAGCTACAAAAGGTATGATAAGAAAGGTAAAAGAAGCGTTCTTTGACGTTTGGATGAACACACTAGAACCACAAGGTCACCAAGTTGTGGTCATCGGCACTACATGGGCAGAGGAAGATGTATACGCTGACCTTCTAAGAAAGAAAGGTTGGTGTCGTAAGATATGGAAGATAAATGAGAACTTTGATCCTTTATGGCCTCAAGTATGGCCACGGGAGAAGCTGTACGACAAGTGGAAGGATGATCCACTGGCGTTTGAAAAAGGTTTCCGGATGCAGCCCATTCGGGTGGAGACTGTGTTATTCTCTAGAGAGTGCTTCAAACAGAGACATGATTGGCCTCTCACTCCCGGTTCCAACCCACCCGAGTATACAAGCCTTACGGAACCATATGTCAGAAAATACATGGGAGTTGACATCTCTGGTGGTCATGGTAAGGACTACTCAGTTTTATTCACGACGGGTGTCCACGCAGAAACACGTATGCGGTGGCCGATTAACATAATAAGAGTCAAAGCAGCCGCACCTGAAGTCGCGAGATTACTGATCAGGGAGTACGAGAAGTATAAACCAGAAGTGATCCTAGTTGAATCCAACGCTACCCAGCAAATGCTATTTGATTGGGTGGGTGAACTAAGGAAGCTCCCCATAAAGTCTTATTACACAGGTACGCAAAAGCACTACGTCAATGTTGGCATCCCGTCTTTAAGAGTTGAATTAGATAATAATATGTGGCACATCCCCTATTGGAGCCATGACCCTGGTTGTGAGTGTTCTTTTTGCGCATGGAAACGTGAAGTGCTAAGTTATCCCTATAGCACCTATGATGACTGCGTAATGGCCTGGTGGTTCACAAGGGAAGCGATTCGACTCTACTTTGAGGGCATGGGGAGGGGTGGATACGCCGTGATTGAGCTATAACATGCTTCATATCATATGGTTATTGCGCCATATTTTAGCAATATGCGCGGGATCCCGCTAGGAGGTATAGGAAAATGCGTGGTAAGGTTCTAATCGCAGGTATAGATGGTTTTATAGGATTTGCATTAGCGCAAAATTTAGTAGCACACGGGTTCGAGGTCTATGGTATTGACAACCTCTTCAAAAGGAAGGTTGCGACGTCTATAACCCCAATTGCGTCAGTAGAAGACAGGGTTCACGCCTTATCAATTGGCTTCGAAGTTTGTGACGTAACTGATTGGCCTCACTTCTTAGACGTACTCCGTAGAGTCGATCCAGACGCTATTGTATACTTAGCACATCAACCTAGTGCACCATACTCAATGAAGGACCGTGATAGCTGCTTTGAAACCACGTTCACCAACACTATTGGACCTTTAAACCTTGTTTGGGCTCTACGGGAATTAAAAATGGATGTACATGTAATAGTAATCGGAACTTTGGGAGAGTACGCGGCGTCTAACATCCCTATTTCAGAAAAAGGATTGGAAATCAGCTACGGACCGTTTAAGGAAGTCCTACCATACCCCCGTAGAGGAATCTCTTTCTACCACGATACAAAAATCTTAGGCTCTCTTTATCTGGAGTTAGCGTGCAACTGCTGGGGATTAACAGTGACTGACGTGATGCAAGGTGTTGTCTTTGGCATATTAACTGAGGAAATAAATGGTAAAGACGAACTTTTGTTCACCCGTTTTAGTGCAGACGAACTGCACGGAACTTACCTCAATCGACTCTGCGCCGAAGCTGCGACTAAAGATGTCTCATTAACCGTCTATGGTTCGGGGAATCAAAAGAGAGGCTTCCTGCCCTTAAGAGACTCCATTCAGTGCCTTCGTTTGTTATTAGAGAACCCACCCAAACGTGGAGAGTATAGGCTAGTTAATCAGTTAATGGAAGTCTATAGGCTGGAAGACTTGGCTAGAACTGTTAAAAGAATCTCAATGGAGGAATTCGGTATTTTCACAAAGATGAAGTACTATCCCAATCCAAGAGTTGAAAGAGAAGACATCGACTTATACAAAGTAGAGAAAGGAATCTTAGACAGCCTTGGTTACAAGCCTTCAATTACTCTTGAAGAAGAAATCAAGAACACTATTGAAATTTGTATAAAATATCGTAAGAGGATTCCTAGAAAGCTATTGAAACCGCGTACTAGATGGCGCGCGTAACCAACGTTTTACACTGAATGAAACAGTACCCTCTTTTAACATACGTTTTACAGCGGGGGTTATCTCTAACTTTAGTTCACGGTCAAAGGCGCTCATTCGGTACCAAAACCTCTGGAACAAACTAACTGGTATTTCCTTCTTTTTGACCAACTCCAAAGTGTCCCTATATAGCTTTTGTAGATTATCCACCCCTTCACTCCATCTTTCTAAAACACGCATGAGCATATCAGTTTCCCTTTCTTGCCCAGACTTACGTATGTAGGGGATTAATCTCTGCATCTCTTTTACAAGCGACTTCCTACCGCTCTTAGTTGGATAATTCGCACCCAGTTTTGCGTATGTGATAAAACTACTCGGACCTGGTCTGACAATAAAAGCCTTCTGCCCACTCTCAACCAGTAAATTGTGATATATCTTTTGTAGATGCTGTCCTGATATATCTTTGCTAACTATCCTAGGTCCAAAGACTACTGGCACTCTTGAGACCTGTGAACTCACCATCCACTTTGGGGATAAAGGTTCAAATGGGATTCTAATCCCTGCTTTATATAACCTACGCATCCCACCTTCGGCAAATATGTAGTCCTTCCTAATCGCGAAGTCAGATAAGTAGGAAACATCGCCCATTGCATTAGCGACCTGATTTATAGCCTTTGGATAGTGAGATGCTTCTCTAAAGATCTCAATAGTGTTTTTGTACCTCTTACGCTTTATTTCGTTCCAAAGATAACTAGGCAGGGTTTCTTTTAAAAAAGCATAACCATCACTGGTAAGCATAGACCTTCCTAGCTTATCCACTGCGATGGAACTGAAATACAAATCCAAAATGTGGCGTAATGTCTTGGGATCTTTGATTCTCCATGGTTGGAATTCCGACACATGCACCCAGAATAGTTTACCTTGTTTGTTTCTAAGCGGGATGAATTCTAACACCTTAACTCCTCACTAAAAGGTCTAATAGCCTATTTCCCTTCATAGGGATTCTGTACTTACTGACTCCCTTGCCGAATATTAACTCTAATAGCCTTTTGAAGTCTTTATAAGTACCTGGCGCCTCTCCAGTAGTGGGGAACCCCGGCCTTCTAGGGAACATTGTATCTCTAAATATTTCCAAAATCCTGGGTAAACTTTGCGTTTGTTCTTTCGATAGCGTTATCATGATTTTCTTTACTTGCCACTCACGGGCTAATTTCATTCCCTTTAACTTACTAACAGCCAGCGCAGTGAATAACTTCGCCTCTCTTGGATTCTCAAACTCCGCCCCCAGCATGCTAAATAACACATGATCCGCCTTTCCCCTAGCAGCTACCTTAACCTCATCTACTCCACTCCTCTTAAACACCCGTGCTACTCTTTTAGCCCAATCCACATCACCACCCCTAACCTTCTCCAACCTCCTAGGATACATCACCAACTTATCTTTTTCCTTCTCAATACTTCCTACAAAACCTAATGAAACGTCACCTTTCCATATCTTGGCATCTAAATCTATATTACCTCCCTTCTTTAATTCCACCTTACGCACATCATACGAATCCAGTCCTATCATATTAGCAGCACACGCCATCGCTTCCGGTGCTTTACAGACCTCACTCAACCTAGCCCCTATCTTTCCTTCATAACTCAACGCACCTATTAAATCTTTCATTCCAATCCTGAGAAAGCTTTTCCCACCCTCGTTTATCTTAGCACTTTGTCCTACCAATCTCATAGTATTCATCTCAATCAATCTTTTACCAGCATCACTTAGCTTTTCCTCTCTTAACCTTTCTAACGGGATTGGAATGTGTCTAAGCCTACCTTTGACTCTTTTAGTAATAAATGTAATAGGACGTCCTTTTTCATCAACCTTGATCTCATATGCCCTTTTTAACTCCTTGAAGAACAGGTATTTAGCTAGAGAATCAAAGAACCTATCTTCGTTCTTTACCTTTACAACCATACCACACTTTTCCATTTACTCATACCCAATGTCAAGTCTTACTCCTTATAGAATTTTTACGTGCTTAACCGCTTCTACTCAAAAGTTGGCCAACCTTATAGACGCCATTCGACCTCAAACCCTTGATTTTATTGTGAACGTGCTTTTTGCCTGGTTACGGAATTGTGTGACTGGTAGTTTCTAAGCGTACCAATTTGTTATTTATAAGCGTACTATTGGGCGTGACTTAGCTGATGGAGCGTAACAGGCTCATGCACGAACGTGACTAACAGCTCTCTTAGCGCGTATCGGTTAACGCGTATTGGTTCCTTAGCGTGACTTTTTCCAACAGCTCGGTTAACGCGTACTAAGCGAAAATATATTAAAATTAAATTAAATTAAATTAAATAAAAATAAATATAAAAGTAAGAAGTCAGATAAGAGACAGACTAGCCCAGGCCTGGATCTCAGTCTAGGCCAATCAGGGCAGGAAGGAGGTGAAGAAGATGTCAAACCTGAAAGAACTCATCAGTCAGGCCCTCGACCAGCAACAAGGCCAAGGCGGAGGCCACATTTCGGCCATGCGGGCCTTGTTGGCTAAGATCGAGCGCGAGCACGGCAGAGAGGTCATCCGACAACTCCGCCCCGTGGGGTTTAAGATGATCTTCGCAGCGGTCCACCCTGACCTAGTGGGGAAGGTAGGCAACTCTCATGAGTTTGCCTGCCAGTTAAACGCCTACAAGAACTCCCACGGCTTCCAGTACGACAAGGTCAACAAGATCTGGATAGACACTAGAGCCAAATAACCCCACCCCGGGCCCCGGTGGGGAAAGGTAAAGGGGCCCAACAAAGAATGACCCGTTAAAGGGGATTGCGACTGGCCCAGGCCCATCCAGGCCAATCTAGGGCCAGAAAGGAGGTGGAGGAAGATGATGTTAAGGTTCATAGAAGCGGGTGATGGCCCCTTCGAGGGTACTCACGCCGTAGATATAGGTGTCGAGACCACACGAGGGGAGCGAATCAGCGCGCGGCTCTTCTTCGGTAAGAAGGGTTTCGTAATCGACAACCTGATCTATCAGAGAACCACTGAGTCATCAAAAGTTTGCGTCAAGAGCCTTAGTGATCTCGACTGCGCGTCCTTGGAAGCACGTGATTGGGTTGTGTCAATGTTCGGGATCGAGACTGGTATAGAAGAAGAGGAGGAGATGGAGGAAGATGAATGAAGGCTTTAAAGTAGGTGATAGGGTTATTGTTGTAGGCCACCCTGATGACCACTATAATGGGGTGGAAGGAGAAATCGTGTTCATTCACGGAGGTTCTTGTCTAGTGGAGAATGATACTACAGTCTATGAACTGAGACTGGATTGGTTAAAGTCTAAAGAGGACTGAAACTGGCCCAGGACTATTGAGGTCTAATCTAGGGCCAGAAAGGAGGTGAAAGAAGGATGGAGCGCCAGGAATACTTAATTCGAAAGAAAGACGGCAGAGAATTCAAAGTAATCGTCGAGCCGGAACCTACACCTACAATGGAACCTGACCTTGCTGACCTGATTGAGGAGGCCTTAGAAACGAAGGCTTCCAAGTCGAGGTGGCCACTAGGTCCTGTTCAGAAGATCCGGTTCAGAGGAAGGACGAAGCGGATGATGAGACTGCAGTTCATACAGAACTTCGGTATCTGGGGCGCGTTGGAAGTACTGAATATGAAGCCGGAAAAAGCACCCGAAGAGGAGAAGTTGAATATCGATATGAAAGACCCGTTAGGAAAGCTGATCATGGAGGCTCTTAAAGGAAAAAGAAGAGGGCGGCCGCGGAAGAAAGAAGAAGCGAGAGTGTTACCTGGAACCAAGATCGGAGACATGTATCAGAGATGGGGTGAATTCACATGCGACTGGAAAGATAAACCTGATTCTGAAGTGGACGTTGGAACACTAGAGGTAATAGAGAGTCTATTGTATGGAAATGAATAAACCGTTGTGGCTCCGGTAAAAGAATCTGAGCCACGAAAGGGGGCGAGGAGATGAAGAAGTGTAAGAAATGTGGAAAACCGGTTCCGGATTGGGCGGAGATATGCCCCGAATGCGCTCCAATCCGGATTGAGGAAGTGGTCGCGTCGGTTTTCTACATTAAAGACGGGGTCCAGAAAGTGAAAGATTTCACAGACGGTGCTGAAGACGGGTTGGAAGAAGCAGTAAAGTTCTTCGAGCAGTGCCCAGGGAGGGCCAGGTTGGTAGTAAAGGACCCGATTGAATCATGGAGACGAGTAAAGGAGAAGTGAAGGAGGAAGTATGCCGTTTAGGGTGCAAGAATCGGGCTCGCCACTACGAGCCTATAACGGTACCTTGCTCTGTACCAGTACATTAGAAGAAGCAAGAGTGGTACAAGAGCAATGGTATGGTGAGGATGTGGACCTCTATGAAGTTCATGGGCACGTAGTGAAGAGCTTCGAAGAGAGGTACTGGTTGGATAACAATAATTTTGTGAAGGTAAGAGCGGTCCTGCTCCGGCCTAAAAGGATCATAAAGGTTGGAGTAATGCCGATTTGAAAGGAGGTGAAAAGATGTTAGAGAAATACCAAGAAATCGGTCCGGTAGTTGTAGGCGTTAAGAACGTGCATTACTTCATGGTTTGGTTCTTCAGAGATCGTAGGGTAATAGCGGTCACGTTCTTAAAGAGGTCAGAGAGGAGGTGAGTAATGTGAGGTTGTTCACAACTGTACCATGTTCTATGATGAGCCTACAACAGATCCTGAAAGATGGGGTATCGCCTAGTTCTGATACTGCTAACGGACATGATGCTGTACTCGTTTCAGCAATTGAGTTCCCACTACTAAATGAACCTTCTTGGGTAGTAGAGTTTGAGGTTGAGCCTACAGAAGTCTACTTCGATTGCGACGATGGTAGTGAAATACTAGAACAACTTCCGCCTGAGGAGCAAAAGATTGACTGGAGTGATAAACCGTTAGCTACAGTACTTAGTAAGTATAATGATGTTGAAGTACGTACTGGTTATGGGTTGTATGTCAAACGTGTTAAGCCAGGACAGATAAAGAGAGTGACGTTTCAGTTACATTTGGATTCGGATTTGAGTACAACACATATTAGAATGGACTTAACAGCCTAGGACCAAAGGTCCTAATCTAAGGCTGGAAAGGAGGTGAGGGAATGAAGCTCGATCTAGGTTCGGGACCAAAAGGATATTGGGTAGAGGACACTCCAGACTGGATTCATTTGGACTGCGAGAAGTATGACGGAGTCGTGGAGTGGAGGTGTCCTGATCGGATTCCGGTTGAGGATGACTCTACTGATGAGGTTTACATAGGGCAACTATTGATAGTGTTAGACAAAATCGCACGTGCGGAGTTGGCGCGCGAGGTAGATAGAGTATGTAAGGTTGGCGCGGTTTTACAGGTTCATTGTTATGGAGATGAAAGAAGTGGAGTTGGAGTATGGAGAGAGTTCTTCGATTTGCTAGAGTGTAGAGGATGGACATTAGTAAAGGAGGAACCGGTTAACAAATGGGAAAGAGGTTATACCTATATGATCAAACTAATAAAGAGACCCGCTTAAAGGGGATTGAGCAACGTTATAGTTCCTATAAGGAACTATATACAATGGGCCTAGGACCCAAGAGGTTCCAATTTGGGCCCAGAAAGGAGGTGAGAGGAGATGCCGAAAACGATAGAGCTGGACTGCCCACCAGGTCATCCTAGACCAGGAGACTTAATTGCGGACGTCATCAAAGGTACAGGTCTACCTCTCAAGGAAGCGAAAAGTCGTGTTTTCGGTTGCTGGTGTTGGGATTATTCTGAGGTGCCAGATGAACAGTGGGAAAAGATACGTCCAATACTGAAAGAAAGAATAGTGTCGTTGTATAATCGGGGACTCATTAGGTATGGAAGTTGGTAGGATGCCATTCAGCCCAGGAACCATTTGGTTCCTAATCAGGGGCTGGAAAGGAGGTGAGAGAGAAAGTGGACTACAGGGACATCATCAACCAGTTCATGCAGGAAGTGAGAGCGGAGCCTGGGTTACTAGAGAAGTTGAAAGGGAAACCAGTCTGTGTTTGGACTAGAGTGATTTGTGACTACGCTGAGCTGAAAGAGCTAACGGAAACTCCTCGAGTGAAACTGTACCGACAGGTGTATAGTTGGTTGAGGCATCGGATCACTTATGAACCGAAACCGAAAGAGGACAAAGAGCAGTCGCGGGGTAAGTTAGACCCACGGAAGAAAGCGTATCAGATTACCGAGGCCAGATATACGAGGATTGAAGTGGAAGTGGTTAATAAAGTGTTGTTCCAGCGACAAGATGAGTAAGTGGTTGGCACGAAATTTCTGGTTGATGTGAAAACACACCATCACTGAAATCAAGGGGTTGAGCTCGGGGGTGTCCACTTAGCTGAGCAACTTTCGAGTAGAAGCAGTTAAGCACCGGAATTCTACTTTGGCAAAACCCTGCCCTAGGTCTCGCTTTGGCGAGGCCAGGCAGGATAATGAAAGGAAAAGCAGAGCTGGTTTGTTTGTGAAGGTTTAATTTTATTTTATATAAATTTTTATTTTTTAAAACGTTAGGAGGTGTCGTTTGTGACAGATGGGTACAAACTAAGGGAGATAAAGACAGTTGATGATCTGGGTGAAACTGGAAACATCAGGTGGTTGGAGTTGCATGAGTTTAAGGATCTCAAAGGCAAGTATGTGATTGACGATCGACAAGTGACCACTTACGAACCAGAGGGATCCAAGATAGTTAATGTAGTGTTAAGCGTCAACAAAGGGGCCTATAATGTGATTTATGATGTAGAAGCAGAAGTGGACATAGTAGGTAATGAACTGTATATCGCTGAGGAAGAGATCGACCGGATAATCTAGTCAAACTAAGAGGAGGTGAAGAAGAGTGCATATAAAGGAAGAAGAGATGGAAGAGGTATATCAGGCATTAGAGAAGTTATTGTGTAAAAAGTTGGAAGAGCTTGGGCATGATAAGATGTCAGAGTGTGTAGAAGAACTGGATAAGGAGTTAGCTTATTGGATTAACAAGTACTTGGACGGTTGGGGTTCTTACTACCTGTAGTCAGGCATAATTTTATTTTTATATAAAATTTTATTTTTTAAAACGTTTGGAACAGCTTGGACTTTCAGTCCAAATCAAGGCTGTGAAAGGAGGTGAAGAAGATGGCGGAGGCAAAGAAACCTATTGTGAACGTAAAAGAATCTGAGAAGGAAACTGTGGATTTGAAGTCTCTTGTGGACGCAGCGCTTGAGAAAAAGAACGGACAGTCTCAGTTGGGCCACACGACTTATATGAGAGATCTGGCAGCTCGTATCATCAAGGACAAAGGTCCTGAGGTCTTCAAGAAACTGGGGCCCACTGGGTTCAGAAAGGTCTGCATACTCATGTTCAAAGCGGAGAAGCCTGAGTTGTGGAAGAGAGTGCAAGAGAAGGTGAAGATGTCAACCTTGAAGGCAGAGATGCAGAAGGCTTACTACGATGCACAAGAGTAGCCTTCTGTCCAGGGCAGTCTGTTTAGACTGCCCTGTCTGCCAAAGGAGGAACAAATGGGCGAAGAGCAACATGTTTATGTGATCGCGACGTTGAAGGACTTGAGGCCACACTGGCATGAGATTGCTGAGACGATTCAAAACCAGAAAGCCTTCAAGGACATCAAAGTAAAAGGCCTCAAGTTGGTAGAAGGACCGGGATGTCTCAACCTTGGTCTCTCACTTGAAGGGCCGAAGAAGGAAGCGGAACTGCTTGTCAAGAACCTGACTCTGAGCCTGATGCCTGCACGCTATTCGCAGGCAGGAGATAAACCGTGGACAGGGGTCTTCAAGCAAATCACGCGGGTCAAACCTGATGAGGTGTCACGTGGCTGAACACAAGCGCCAGGCCCCCCTGGTTTTTGCCCCGGGGGTGGGGTCAGAAACGCCCGGGCCCTTAGTAACGCATAGTCAAAAGTAAGGGCTAAAGTAACGCACAGTCAAAAAGCGACACACAGCTAAGAAAGCAAGGGTGCGTAAAGGAGACAGCAATGAAGTATTTGCTTAAGCTTAGGGTCAGAAAGAATGCCCTCTCTGACGAAATAACTAGAGGGCTGAAGTCTGCATATAACGTCGACGCGGCGGTAACACCAGCAGAAGGTGAGTTACAGGTACCAGGGCTGGATGTGATAGTTAAGGCTTTTAACGTAAGAGATAACCGCACTGGTAGTTGTGCTGTGTTTCTAGCAGTTGGGTATGAAGATACTACTTGGGTGAAGTATCGTATATATGGCGACCTTTACACGTACTGCCCTAAGTGTAAGGTCTTAGTCGACGAAGGTGGGAAATACTGCCGTGTTTGTGGAGCAAAAATTGAATACCAGATCCCTTAGGAGGTGTAATTATGTCGACCGCAAAGAAGTACTTCATCCGGCGACCCCCGATTTTACAGACGTTCGACCTCCCTACGAGGGAGGAGTTGTTGAAAGTGAAGCCGGGATACTGGGTGAAGCTGATTTTCACGGATGAAAAAGGTGACAATGGGGAAAGGATGTGGGTTCGTGTGACAAAGGTAGACGGCACTTATGGGTATGGGTATCTAGATAATGAACCTTTAGATCCCATCACGTTAGGCGTAAAGCGGGGGGATGAGGTGAAGTTTCATTTAGGTGATGTGATCAGCCTGTTAGATGAGAATGGGCATGAATTATCGATGAAAAGGAAATCAACGCGTGGGCGTTTACATATATGAAGTTCATTCTGAGTCAATGATGTAAGGAAAGATGGAGGAAGGAGATAAAAAAGTGATTAGGATTGAGTGCGATAATCCTGACTGCGTCATCTGTCAAGAAGGTGGTGTGGTTGAGGTAGATGAACATCAGCCGTGGACAGCGTGGACGTGCCCGTGTGTTGTTCAGTAGTGGTTGTGGACCAAAAGGAAGAAGGGTCGTGCAAAGATGGAATACATAAAAAGAGGGGTAAAGATGAGTGAGAAATACTTCATACTTGAGAAAGGTGACGTCCAAATCCATTTGTTTGCTGACACGGATTTGGACGATGTGATACTGAACCGGCAGGAGTTGTATAAGGTTTTTGAAGAGGCTGGCTTTAGGGTTAGAGAAGCCCCAGCTACGCCTCCTTATGAAAGCTACGTTGAGACACGAACTAATGGGGGTAGTAAGTGAACGCTCAGATAAAAAACAAAGTAGTAGAAGAAGTATTGCGGTTCTCCACTGATCTGAATTCAGCTAGGTATAAAGTCAGAAAGGAGAGCTTTCGGGAGGGGAGAGTGGATTTGGTCTGTCGGTTCTACATGAAGGATCTAATGGACACGTTGGAAACTAAAGAGGATGAGGTGATCAGGAATTTCATTTATAGGTTGTACCAAATTTTGGATGAAGCTGACACGTGAACTCAGTGGAGCTATGCTTTTAGGTTTAAAATACAGGGGGCAGGAATGAAAGAACTCCTTAAGGAAATTCGAAAGTTGAAGAATAACAAGATTGTGCGTGTGGGGTCAAACAAGGTCTCCACACTACACTTGAAGTGCATGGATCATGACTTTCTGTTTGGAAGCGTGAACGGGAGAAGAAAAATGCCGGAGTCTATTGGAGCAGCACTGATATATTTAATAAAGAACGGTTACGTTCAACTCAAACCGACACACGCGGGGTATGAATTTGCGAGTCGTGCGCTAGGAGCATATGAACTAGAAGAAATGAGGAAACGTGAGATAGCTAAGGAACGGAGGCGTATACGATCGATTGTGCTGAAAGGTAAGTTCAAGTTGGATGAGATTGCTAAACGTAAGTATAACGCTACCATTCTTGGTCACTACGACGAAGGTGTAATGGTTACGGCGTTTGAATACGGACGTTATGTGAAGTTGCAGAAGGGAGATATAATGACGTTTGTAGGATCAGGGACGCTCTACAATAAGTTGATAAACGATATCAACAATACTCTTAGGTCGCCCAAAGGAAGGTTGTGGCTGGTAAGAACTGGGGTTGGGTGTTTAGAACGTTACCTCAGACCGAAGGATACGTTAAAGGGCGGCGGTCCCTAAAAATAAGCGAGTTGTTCAAGTTAAGGAAGAAAATTGAAATAACTCCATCCCGTTATTTCCAGATGTAGGAGGTGGTTGATGGGTAAAGGTTGGGAAAGGTTAGAAAGCTTCATATGTAACCTAGACAAGGATAGCCGCTTTTATACGCTAGCTAGGTATGATGAAATCGACGCAATATATGAAGAACTGAAGAAGGAGTCTGTAAAAGATCCACATATGATGAGGTTAGTTAAGAGACTAAGAGATGAATGGGTAAAGGACAGGGATAGTTTAACAAAACTGTATGACGAGGTTATTGAGAGGGATGAATTTTCGGATGATTACTTACCAGAAGGGATTTGTAGTGCTATGCAAGATTTATATGAATACTATGAGGAGAAGTATGGGTAGGAGCGCATGAAGTGCGTGTGGGCTAATTTTTTAATTTAAAAAAATTTAATTTTAAAATGTTAGGAGGTAAGAGGAAATGCCAACGTTTACTGTTTGGGACAGAGATGATGTAAAGCATAGTGAGGAGCTGAGAGCTATCTTTAAGGATGCTGAGTATGTAGTTGAGTTCCCTGCACGTTTAAGGGTAGCTCCATGTGGGTGTTTGGTATGTGAGGCAGTAACACCATTTGGTAATGTGACCTTGATCCGACATATATGCAACCAACACGCACTAAAGAAATGAAAGGTGAAGCACGATGTCAGAGGAAGCTCCTGGTATAGTTACTATAGGTGATGCCCGAGATATACAGCGATTGTGGGAGTAAGGACTTGCAGGAAAAGAGGGCGTCATCTACGCGTGGTGTTATGAGTGCTATAAAGAGGAGAAAGAGAAAGTCGATAGGGGGTGAGAAAATGGAACATTGTCCTGAATGTGGGGCGAGGGCAAGAGAGGACGAGTTCTCACCTGAGGTAATAGATGATGGTCAGGGTTATGAACAGGTTGAGATTCATACCTACAAATGCGAAAGGTGTGGTTGTGCGTTTAAAGTAACTATAACAACAAAGAAGGAAAAAATAGGAGGTGAACAAGAAGATGGGTAGAAAAGACTTTGTAGAAGTAAAAGCGGTATATGAGAGGGATACAAAAAGGTACCACAGGTTTAACATTGAGTCTGAAGAGGTAACAGGTGTAGTATACGTAAAAAGGAATGCTGAACTGCCCAGAGAAGTGCGAGTTAAACTTACAGTAGAGGGTGACAAAGAGTAAACATTGAGTGTGGAGAGTCTGATCTAATATGTCAAAAGGAATTCGCCTGCTAAAAAAGTTGAGTGAGGTAGGGCCTTTTCTATATCGTGGACCGGGCAAAATGTGGGTCTCCGCTTCTACCTTGAAGTGCATGTACACTAGTTATGTACAAAAGCAAATTGATGATAAACAGTTGGAAATGCCATGGGCAATAAACCACACCTTGTCCTACTTACTAAAGGAGGGCCTTGCTGAAATACGCCCGACACAGACTGGGTGTGAATTAGTGAAAGCCTTTCTTGAATCGTATAAAGTATCACATGAGAGGTGGGAGAGGGAAGCTGAGGGGCGAAGGCAGGTACGTCAAATCGTGCGAACAGGATCATTCAGTTTGGATGGAATTACTCCACATGGAATTCATGTTGATGTAAAAGGTCACTACGGGGACGTTATAGTAGAAGCGTCCACAAAGTATAAGTGTATCAAGCTTCGAAGGAACGGTGTGAGAACAACGTACGTACAAAGAGGCAGTCTTTACAACAAAATAATAACAGATATCACCAATGTTCTTAAGTCACCCGCAGGTAGGCTATGGGTGGTTAGAGTTAGCGCGAAACATATAGAGCGGTTCCTTAACAATCACGTGACAAAGAGTAAAAACAGGAAGGGGGTTGGATGAAATAATTCGCTTACGTGGTTGCCGAGGGTCTAAAGATGATCGACTATTCATGCACTGAACTTAGGAAGGCAGAAGAGAGTCTTTTATCACAGATTCATCCTGCTGTCGTTTTAGAAACAATATTATTTGTCGCACCTTCGGTTCAGTTTAAAACACGATTGCCTGATGATGTGTTAGTTGAGGTGTTTTTTGCTGAGTCTAATAAGGTTAAAGTGAACTTCCCTCGGTTAGCAGTCCTAGGTACACCGGTATGTCTAGAAAGACGCGACATACGGTCTGTAACTCTCGTTAAGTTAAAGGACTTGTTGTGTGGTATAACTGCACCTCAACGTCGTTTACTAAAGCTTAATAGCCTGTGGACTGAGTATCTAAAGACATGGCGCCAGGCCACGCCATATTTGAAACGTGTTAATTTTGAAGTACAACGCGCATACTGGGATTGTCGTAAGAATCCCAGGCTCGCCTCAAATCCTCCTTCGTTTGGAATTCAAGGAACACGTATTCTTCTCCCACTTGATGTAGTACAGCAAGCTGAGTTACAGTGGTGTGTGTGCCTTTTCAACGAATGTTATGGAGGCCACGTTATCCAAAAGTGGGAGGAGTTCTGTGCTCATTATCCTAGTCCATGGTATGAACGTTAATTTGACTGATGTCATAGGAGGTAGTACGGAGTGAATGAAGCAGTGATAACTGTGTTTAATGAGGAGGGGCGTCCGTTAATAGCTATATTTAAGTACTACGGAGGTCACCCAGAGGGTTTGGGTGTGTTCTTAAGGCGTTTCTTAAAGGATAGGACGGTTATACGTGGTAACCCAAATCCTGAGCTGAGAGATCGCTTAAAGATAGCGAATGGAATGGGTGATCTTGCGGCTCAGCTAATTTGTGAACTCAAGAAGAAGTCGTTTGTGGGTGATGTCTATATAAGTCCTATAGGGATTAACATGGGAGTGAAATACATTTACAATATTAGGTTTGGTGGTTACGGACATCCTGTAACCTTGGAGGTACGTAAAACACATTATGGAGAGGAATCATGAAAGAAAAATTGAAGAATGTATACCTGCGTGTAGAAGATGGAACATGGGTTTCTCCCACAGTATTGAAGTGTATGCGCCCTGAGTTCGTACGGAGGAACGTTGACCGATTTGGGATGCCTCCATCTATAAGTGGTGCCTTAGCATTTCTAATAAAGAGGGGATACATTGAAATACGCCCGACGCAAGCCGGGCGTGAATTTGCAGACAGGTTCATGAAGTTGTACGAGCAGCGAGAGAGGGATCTAGCTGACGCGACTAAAGTGCGGAGACAAATGCGTCATACTGCTCTACGAGGGACGTTTTGTTTAGATAAAATCATTCCTAGTAAAGCCCCCAATGATCCAAATGTAACTATCCGTGGACATTATAGGGATGTCGTAGTTGAGGTGAATTCGGTACGTGCGTTTGTTAAGCTCAAGAAGGGACACGTAGTGTCGTATGTAGACACAGGGAGGCTTTATGATAAGATAATAACTGACATCTCTACCGCACTAATGTCGCCCGAGGGAAAGCTATGGTTACTTAAAGTTGGTGTAAGCCAACTGAAGTGGTTCGTAAATTGGTATAGATCACATAAAACTGTTAGATAAAGGAGGTAAGATGAAGGATGATAAGGAACATTTGACCATAGAAGGCTATGTAATAACAAGAAGACATGGAAACTATATCGTTGCAAAGGAAGTCCTTGAAGATTTAAAGGTGAGTTTGAAAGGGATGACAGTGTCACAAAAAGGTCGGCCGGTTGGCAGAATTGAAGAAGTTGAAGTAGATGATAAAGGGTTACGAGTTAAAATTAAGATGTTTAAAAAGTGAACCTTCTTGGAAGTCTGGTTTGATGCAAGTGTTAACTTCTATACTGTCACGTGCGGTGCCGGATGTGCAGGTTGAATCAGTGGAAATAGTTGAATCGACGATCAGGGCGTGGTGTTGGATCCAGATCAGGCCAGATCATGAAAAGTATTGGGAGCGGTTTATGGAACTTTACCCACACTGGAAGCGAGTGGGTTTTAAGTATGGTCATTTGGATCTCAGGTCTACTCCCACATTTCCTTCACGGTTTTTGTTAATGGGTTGGTTATCAGAGGTGTTGGGTTTAACACAAGGGGAGAGAAAGCTCTTATATCTCAATCTAGGACACATATTTGAGAAGTAGCGCTTAGTCATTCAAGGGGAGTTAAAAATTTTAGTGACTACTCCAAGCTATGCGTTATATAAATAGTGCCAAAGAGGGCTTATTTTGATAATGATGAGTTATAGGGAGGTTAGAGTGAATATGAGTCCCAAAAATTTGGTGATGGCGCGTTTATCTGGCGCGTGCGAGGCCGAGAAAAGACCAGTGCTGGACTCCTGAGGAGTGAGATGAAAAGGTTTGACAGTATAAGTGATTTCTATAGAGTTTTGTCAAGAATTTCAGTGCTGAAGAGTAGGAGGAGTTAAGAATTTTGGTGCTAGAACCTGGCGCTCCACTCCACAAAAATTTTGAACCATCAAGTACCCCTATAATATAATTAATATATATAGGTACTTGGTGGTTCAAAATGATCCACGAATTTTGGTGATGGAGCGTTAAGGAGGAAAGTATGTATAAGATAGTTGCTTACCACCCAGGTGCTGGTAAGTACTTAATAAGGCGTTGGGATGGTGTTCAGTTCTTCTGTAACCTTAAGATGTTAAACTTCATGTTACGGTTGGGGCTTATTCAATAGGAGGTGAAGATGAGAATAGGGTTTAGGAAGTTCGGTGTGGGTCCTGGTAGAGATATAGTAGAAGTAGAAGTTCCTCAGAATGTCTTACTACTTATAAACGGGCAGCCAAGAGTTGTAGTTGAAGATCTGGGAGATATACCTACTCCTAAATTGAACAAGTTAGTACGAAGGCGATCTACACTCGTTTCTGGTATGGACTTGGGTTTTATAATAGTTAAATATAGACACATGGTAGAGATGGATTTGGTGCAGCCTAGTGGCTGGATTGACCCAAATGACACAGAGATTTTGCTGACGTTCATTAAGGATGACGAAAGAACACACGTGGTTTGGCTCCACTCACATTGGGAATAGACTATATGATTATCATATGCTCATTGCGCCATATCTTAGCGATAAGCGCGGGTTCCTGCTGATACGTATGTAAACCCTTTGTAGGAGGGGAGAATGACAGTAAAAGAGCTTGCAAAGTTGTTGAGTAACCTGAAGCCTGAGCTTCAGGATAAAGAGGTGAAAGTACCTACTCCGAGTGGTTACTTGCCTGCGACTGTGAAGTTCCATAAGAAGACCCACGATTTCTCCTTAACTAAGGAGAGTGTGGAGTTTGTCGTAGTAACGTACGCGGGAACTTACGACTAGGAGTGTGTTGTGTTGAAGGAGGAGATTTTAAAGATTTTAGAATCGAGTACAGGCGACCTTGAGGAAGTCGCGATCAAGATAGCGAACCTTGTGTTGTCAATCATTCCTCATAGGGAGGTGTATGATAGAGACGATGTGACGAACCCAGACTTTGCTACTACATGTGCGTTTAAAGACGGATGGAATGATTGTATAGATGAGATGATGAGGAGGATTGAAGCTGACGAATAAGTTGCATAAGAGACAATGGATGCAGAAGGTTGCTTTCCGTTCTACGTTTAGGTTGGATGAGGTTACAAGGGGGGTGACTGGAGATTTGGTGATTCGTGGTCACTATAACGACGTTGAGGTAACTACAAGTTATCAATACCATTCGGGACTTAATTTCGCTTGCGTCGCGTTACGACATGATGGCGTTACGGCTAGTATGATTCACGGTAAATGTTTTGAAAAAGTGTTGGTTGATATCTTTCGTGCTGTGCTAACGAGTGAGGGGCGGTTGTGGAGGTTGAAGGAAGATTGCTTGCGTCATTTTATCGATACTGTTAGGAAGATGGTCAAGGAGCGAGGTATCAGGGTAGACGTAGGTGAAAAGGGGGATGAGGATGAGGAAGAGAGTAGTGATTGATGTTCACAAAGCAATTCCTATAAAGGACTTGGATTTGGTGTTGCAGATATGGGTAGACGAGATTAGACGTAATTTTGGCGTTGAAGTAGTTGAAACAGGTACATTAGCTATCTATGGTGACATGCTGTATATTGCGGATGACGCGCCACTCACAGTAGAGGGCACTGGCGAGGACATTAAAAGGTTTATGGACGTATTGGGCCTTACTGATATTATAAAAGAGGAGTCCAGTGAGAGCGTCGTTTAGGGTACGTAAGAGACAATGGATGCGGAGAGTTGTTTTACGGGCTACATTTAATCTAGATGAGGTTACAAGAGGAGTACAAGGAGATTTAGTAATCTGTGGCCATTACAATAAAGTTAAGGCGGTTGTAAGTTATCAACATGTTTCAAACTATGATTTTGCTCATGTTGTCCTACAACATGGTGGTGTCTCAACCGCTTCGTATTACGGCGAGTGTTGTAGGAAGGTACTGACGGATGTGCTTCACGCGATAAAGGAGACGAGCAAAGGGCGTCTGTACTTGTTGAAAGAGGATTATTTACGACGTTTCGTTATTACTGCAGAGGGATGGATAAAGAGTCGAACGTTGTAGAAGGCAGCGTTCCATTCAAACCTGGTACAAAGCTATTGTGGATTGGGTTGTGAAATATACTGGGTACCAATTAGTCAGTACTGTCACGAACGATGGGTTAGGATTTTGTGGAGTCACGTAGGCTCTGTCTGAGAAGGTTGACGATGGGGTGTGGGGGTTCAAGGGTAACTAGTGTTCGTGAAATAATTAAGAAGCGGTTTGGAGTCGGTTGGGAGACGTTAGGCGCTTTAGTAAACAATGGTTACCTTGAGATAGGCTCGACTTTTGAGCCTGTGACTGATATGACGGATATTCATCTTGCTTGTGTGTGGGAGGATGACCACCTCCCTTGTGTCTCTTTTTTCTTCCGCGACGAGAAGGGTAGGTTGCGTTACGCAGAAGTCCTATTCAATGAATTTGGACCGGGTATGGTGACGTATGCTCCTAGTTCGGATGTCGCGAAAGGGGATTTGATTCGTGAGGTGAATCGTTTCTATAAGTATGAGGGGCGATCTGGTAAAGATGTGATTGAGGATTGGGGATCCTCGGATGCATACGTTTGTCGTGATGGAGGTAGATACTTCACGGTTGTGGATGGTCGTCAGGTAAGGGTGAAGGTAGCTTTTTGCGGTGTTGAGGATCTTCACCTGTTTAGAGGGAGCGTTGAGTGGCGGATGAAGACCGACGTTGGAGTTTGGATCATTGAAGCCACTTTTGACACACCAACTGATGCGCTGGCGTGGTATTTATATAAAGGAGGGCTGGCGAAGCGTGACGAAGCACGTCAGATAGCCAGGCTTTTGTTGATACTAAAGGGTTCACAGGTTTTACGAACATAGGGAGGAGGAAATGGAGGAAAGATTTTTCTTACTAGAAGAAGTTAAAGATGGAGTTTGTATCATCCTTGATGAAGTGCTTACTAAAGTAGAAAAAGTTGGTGAGAGAAAGGTTATTGTGAGGGATGCGGTGAAGATAGAAGGACTTGAGTTGCCGTGGGAGGAGAAAGTGACGGTTATTGTAGGAAAAGATGGTAGGTTGTATTTACCTGTATAGAGAAATCCTTATCTGACGTGGTGCTTCGTAAGTGGACTGTAGAAGTTCTCATGAAAGTCGTGGAGTAAAGGGTCTAAAATCAAGGAGATAGAGATGGGCTTAGATAACTATTGGGTTAAAAATGGAAAGGTGTTTTTGTTGAAGTTCGATCCGCTGCTCAGAGTGCGTGGCGGTATGTTTTCGGATCCTGCTCATGGTAGCTTTAGGGGTGAGGATTATGCGCTGTTGATTAAGGCATTGTCGGGGTTAAGCTTACGTAGTGTGTTACGTACAGGCACGCTGAGGAAGATATCAGCAGCTCTACATCGCACTTCATACTCTGAGCTTCCTAAGTATCTACGATCTGATATATCTGAGGTGGAGTATGAAGATCTGAAGAGGATGTTCAGTAAATATGTTGAGGTTCCTGGTATTCGGTTGGAACCTTGGTATTGAAAGAAGGAGGAGGTATGAGTGTATGGATGAAAAACGACTTGAAGAATCATCAACTGCTTTTGAGAGGAAGCGTACAGGGGAAAGAAGGGCATTTCAGGAAAGAGGTAAAAAGGAGAAGAAGAAGAATAAGTTAGCGCGATTAAGTCGAAGGCGTAATCGTCGGTAATACAAACTAAAGGAGGGAAAGAATGAAGGTTGACAGATTCGAGATTGAGCGAGGAGTAACTGGAGTTACTGTTAGGGTCGAGGTTTCCACTGAGGTTGAGGTTAAGTTTGATATTTTAGTGCATCGGGAACTTGTTGTGGGCTTTAACTACGATGATAATAAGAAGTTAGAAGGCGAGGAAAGCTTCGTCGAGCTTCGATTTAAGACAATAGCGTTAGAGAATTTGAACCAAGCGAAGCGTGCTGCTCAAGAGATAAAAGCGATCTTAGATGAAGTGAAGCGCAAAGAGCAGAATGGGTTGGAATGGCTGCGAGTGGTTGAGGATTATCTAAGGAAGGAGTTTGAGGGACTTGTTACGGGTTAATGGAGGGGGAATGTTTACGTTAAGGAGGTAAAGATGAAACGCACTTTGACGATTGAGAGGAATCAAGGGGGTGTGTGGGTCTCTGTGGTGTTTATGATGGATAGAGTAGTTAGATTTGAAGAGCCAATTAAGTTGGAAGTTCTACAGGGGAGTACTGAAGTAGATAAGGATGCACTTAATGGTAAAGCTGATTTTTGCATGCTTAATTTAACATCAGGAGCAGTCACAAATGTTGTAGACGCGAAGAAGGTGAAGGGGGAGTTGGCCAGGGTCAAACGCTGCTTAGAAGATTTAGAGTCGGAAGTGGTGGCATTAGACAATTCTATAGAGGAAGCCTTGTTTGGTGATTAATGGGACCGGAGGAAAGGTTATGAAGTGCTACAGAATCGCGGTTAGGGGGGCTATTAGGACCCCTATTCAGTCCGTTGAAGATCTCTATGAGGAATTGTACCAGATATTTCAGGACTATTTCGGTCCTGATGTCTGCGGTAGCCTGACTTTTGATGTAGAACCGATTGATGGTCAGGTTGTTAACCCACAAAAACGCTGGGTGAAGTTACGGCGTATTGAGGAGTATAAAGATCTTAAAGAGTGTGGTTATAACCATGTAGTTGATAAACTAGGTTACGCTCTTGATGATTTACGTGGGTGTTATGTGGATTGTGACGATCACTATCACTTGTCAATAGAACCTTCCGGCGTGGAACCAGTTACATTTGTACATATAACGAATCATGGATGCTTCTTTAGAGACGTGACCGCGGTTAAGGTTGGTACGGACTTATATCTTAGTGAGGAGGACTTTTCTAATTGGAATTGTTAGCTCGTTTACTGGCACGTGCTGTGCCTGATGCTCGTGTCGAGTTAGTAGAGATAGCTCGTGTTGATAACAGGTTTTATATACACATTACTCCTAACCATTTTAGGTACTGGGGACGGTTCAGAAAAAGGTACTCTTACAGTTTAGGCCTTGCACAAGATCGTGGTGCAAGAGTTTTTCACACTGCTTGCCCAGAGTTTCATACAAAGAAGGACTTAATTGATTGGTTGTCGGACACGTTGGATTTGACACCAGGTGAGCGTAATCTTTTACACCTTACTATAAAGTAGTGTTACAATGTTAGCGGTGGTGTTAAGTCGGGCTGTACCGGACGTTCAAGTTGAGTCAGCGGAAATAGTTAAATCACCAGCCAGAGCAGTGTGCTGGATCCGAGTTAGCCCAAATCATGACAGGTATTGGAGGCGGTTCAAAGAGGTGTATCCTTATTGTTTGTGTCTGGCGTTAAAGCACGGCGCGGAAATTAGACTCACTGCTTGTCCGGAGTTTTGTGCAAGAGAGGCCCTGATTAATTGGCTGTCGGATACTTTGTGCTTGACACACGGAGAGAGAAATTTGCTGCATTTAATGCTATGATGACGCAGTCATTGTTTCAGAGGTTAATTCCGGATGTATGTGTTGAGTCAGTACGTGTGGTAAATGCACGTGATCAGGGGTACTACCTATTTGTTCAACCGGATCATCAAGCGTACTGGGTTCAATTCCGGAACGAACACTATGAGCTTATAACTTTAGCGTGTAGAAGGTATAACGCTTCACGGAGGGCAAAAGATGGTCGTCTGTACCTTTGTCCTGTGTTTGCTTCGAAGGAGGACTTATTCAGTTGGTTGGCGGATATATTTCGTTTAACCCAGGGTGAAAAAAACTTATTGCGACTTTGGATGATTTAATGCAATTATTAACTGACGTACTATCACGCGCGGTATCTGATGCATCTGTCAGTCACGCGTCGGTTGTGACATCAACAAAGAGTAAAAAGTACTTCATTGCGGTTACCCCAGATCACGCGGAGTACTGGGGTCGGTTTAAAGAACGGTACCCTGATAGCATCTACTTAGCGCGAAGCCGTGGCGCGAGGGTTGATGATGTTGCTTGCCCAGAATTTACCACAACATCGGACTTGTTGAATTGGTTGTCAGATGTATTAGGTTTAACACAAGGAGAGAGGAAGCTATTGCGTTTTTGTAGTAATGTGGTGAGATGTCATATGTTAATGCTATTAGGAGCGATTCATTGATTCGGTCAGCGTTACAGAGGTTGGTTCCAGACGTATGTGTTGATTCGGTAGAGATACGAACCGGCCATGGGAGTCGGCTTTACCTTCAGGTTTCTCCTGAGCACTTCAAGTATTGGTCTCGGTTCCAGGATAGGTATCCTGAATTTATTTTTCTGGCGTGTAAAAGATATGGTGCGCTAACTAGGTCGGAAGGCCTCACGTGTCTTTGTCCTGAGTTTCTTTTGAAGAGGGATTTGTTTGGATGGTTGGCGTGCATAGCGTGCGCGACACAGAAAAAGCGTAACTTCTTGCGTTTCTATATGAGGACACAGTCATGTCACAGTTATTAACTTTCATGATGTCACGTGCCGTGCCAGGTGCGCGAGTCGAATCAGCATGGGTGTCCCATGTTCCGTGGTGGGATGTTCGTCTCTATTTCATCTTCGTAGACCCTGATCATAGTGGCTATTGGCTACAGTTTAAGAAGCGGTATCCTCATTGGGAGCGAGTTGCTTTGAAGTACGGAGCGAAGGCAATCGAGGCTGCTTGCCCTGAATTTGATTCCGCCGAAAACTTAATGAACTGGCTGTTTGATGTACTGATCCTGCCGCGAGGAGAAAGAAATCTATTACAACTTTTGATGAAACAGGAGTGTAAGTGTTAACTGCTATATTGTCACGAGCTGTACCAAGTGTGTGGGTTGAATCAGCAGGGGTTGTTCATTGGCCCTCAGAGGAGCTGTACTTTATAAACGTGATCCCTACGCATGGTGACTATTGGGTCCGGTTTAAGATGAGGTATCCTCATTATAGACGAATTGCTTTGGAGTACGGAGCGAAGGATGTTGACGTCGCCTGTCCTGTGTTTCCTACGTTAAGACAGCTATTAGATTGGTTAATAGTTACGTTGGATTTATCTCAGGGAGAGAGGGCCCTGTTACATCTTTGGGCGAGGATGTGAAAAATATGTTGGATTTACTTACTTCCGTACTGGCACGCGCTGTCCCGGAAGTGCGAGTTGAATCGGTTGAGGTGAAGTGGTGGTCAGATGAGCCGGACACGTCAGATGAGGTTTACGTTGTGTTTGTTGAACCAGATCATAAAAGATACTGGGAGCGCTTTCATGTGAGGTATCCTCACTATAAATACATAGCTCTTAGGTATGGGGCAAAGAAGCACACTTTAGAGTGCCTCTGCCCTGAGTTTCCTACACTAAAAGGACTATTAGGTTGGTTAATAGATACGTTAAATTTACCACAGGGAGAGAGGAACTTATTACATCTTTTTACTGAAACGGGGTATAAGTGCTAGCTACTATATTGTCACGTGCTGTACCTGATGTACGGGTTGAGTCGGCAAGAGTTGAACAATGGTTTACAGCAAAGATGTACTGGATCCAGGTTGAACCGAGTCATGAAAGATACTGGGAGCGGTTCATGGAACTTTACCCGCACTGGAAGCGAGTGGGCTTTAGACACGGTCTTTTGGGTTTTAAGCTCACTCCTATATTTTCTTCACGAGCTAAGGTGATCGAATGGTTGTCAGATGTGTTAGATCTGACACAAGGGGAAAATAATCTTTTACGGATTAGTGTGGGGTTTTGATCGTGGCGCACTTATTAACTTTCATTTTGTCTCACGCTGTACCTGATGTATGTGTTGAGACAGTACAGGTAGTTGAATCACCCACGAACCCACAATGGGGTCTGGATTTAGAGACAGGAGCGTTTCGTGTAATTGAGGCTGAGTATAAATATACTTTAGACGTTAGACCAAGACCTTATGTGTACTGGAGGCGGTTCAGGGAGACCTTTCCTAGTTGGGAACAATTAGCGTTTAAATATGGAGCAACAGCGTATTCAGTTGTGGTTTGCAGGTTGTGCCCGGAGTTTCCTTCACAAGACGCGCTGGTTAGTTGGTTATCAGATGTGTTAAGCTTATCCCCAGGGGAAAGAAAGCTTCTGCGTCTATGCGGTGAGGTGTAGGTTGTGTCGACTTTACTTACTGTTGTTATGGAGCGGGCCGTACCAAGCATGTATGTTGAGTCCGCAGAGATAGTTAGAGAACCAAGGGGATTGTATTGGATCCGTATTACTCCTAATCATATTCTATATTGGTATTGGTTTAAGAAGATTTATCCACAGTGGAGTCGAGCAGTCAATAAGTATGTTTTAAAGGAGGTTAAACAGGAATTTGATAGAACGTGTCCTGAGTTTTTAGGCGTGAAGATCTTATCAAATGGCTGTCAGATACTGTGGGTTTGTCGAAAGGAGTACAAAAGCTTTTACGAATCTATGAGAGATGATAATGGATAAGGTATCCAAGATGCTGGCCCACATACTAGATCGAGCTACTCCAGATGTACGTGTTACAGCGGCGAGGATTACACGCTGGCCCTCAGAGGGGCTGTACTTCATAAATGTATATCCGGTCCATATGGAATATTGGATGACGTTCAAGAAAACTTACCCATATTGGAAGCAAACGGCAATGAAGTATAACGCGGCTAAGCTTCTCACCCCCTGTCCAGAGTTTAACACGAAGGAGGACTTAATTAACTGGCTGATTGATGTAGTGAGCGTAACAGGGGGTGAAAGATCTTTGTTGCGTCTCGCGTTGAGGAGGTAAGCGTTGGCACTAACACGTGTACTAGCCCGAGCTGTACCAGAAGTGTTTGTTGAGAGAGCAGAAATTACATACGCCCCCTTGGCTAAGGCGTACTTTATAATTGTTCACCCCAGTCACGTGAAGTATTGGTTACGGTTTCATAAGAAGTATCCACATTATAAACGAATTGCTTTGAGGTATGGGGTGAGTGAGCACAATATTTCGGGGTGTTGCCCTGAATTCTTTAACAAAGCAGACTTGGTGAATTGGTTAGTTGACGTATTGAGCTTGTCACGAGGAGAGAGAAAGCTACTACGACTTTGTATGAGAACGTAAAATGTGTGAGGCGAACACAGTAAAGTTACTTACTGCTGTTATGGCACAAGCTGTACCAGAAGTTTGTGTCACAAGGGCAAAAGTTTCATGCTGGGTTGAAGATGGGGTAAAAACATACTTTTTAACTGTATATCCTGACCATGTGGAGTACTGGCTACGTTTTCATAGAAGATATCCTCATTATAAGCGGGTTGCTTTAAGATATGGGGTAGAGAAACAGTCCATCAATTCACAGTGCTGCCCTGAGTTTCCTACTTGGCAAGATTTGATAAATTGGTTGGTTGATGTGCTGGGTTTGTCACAGGGGGAAAGAAATTTACTTCATCTTTGTATAATGAAGTGATAACTTTCGCTCCGGTGTTGGGGGTGCGACCGTGTCTCGAGTGTTAACAACAATACTAAGTCGAGCTGTGTCTGGAGCATGTGTGACATTGGCGAGAGTTGTCCGTTGGTCTACAAAGGATTCGTATTACATACAAGTAAACCCAGACCACACAGCGTACTGGTTTTTGTTCAAAGAGGTGTACCCAGATTGGGATCAAGTTGCATTGCGTCATAATGTGGTTGAGCTTAACTTACCTTGCCCGGAGTTTAACACAGAGGAGGACTTGATTGAATGGGTAATCGATGTGTTGAGTTTGACGAAGGGGGAGGAAACTTTCTTGCGTCTTTACTTAAATAAGGTTAGACGATATCACGTCCTACGTTCTTAGCTTGGCGTCGCTATGGTAAGGTTACAGAGAGCTGCTACGACTTTGTGAGAGTATGACTATGTCGCGTTTCTTGACCTCTTTACTTTCGCGTGCCGTGCCGGGTGTACGTGTTTGGAAAGTAGAGGTAGTTGAGTCGCTTGTGCCCTTACAGTGGTCTTTCGATTTTAAAAAGATGACACCATATCCTGTTAAGTTGGGAGTTGCATATTCATTTGATGTTAGGCCAGAACCCTATATTTATTGGAGACGTTTCAGGGAAATCTATCCTCATTGGAAGCAGGTTGCATATAAATATAGGTCGGCAACTTACTCGGTTACGACTCGTAAACTGTGCCCAGAATTTTCTTCACGGGGTATGTTAATTGATTGGTTATCAGATGTGTTGAGTTTGTCGCCAGGAGAAAGAAACCTTTTGTACCTCATGGAGGGCAAAATAAGATGTCGCGGTTGTTGACTCGGTTCTGGAAAGTTACGGAAGTTATGTTAATAAAGTCTTTGTTGTCACGTGCTGTGCCGGATGCGCGGGTTGACTCAGTGGTGATAGTTAAGTCACTAGGGGATCAGTACTGGTTTCTGGTCGCTCCCAGTCATTATAAGTACTGGGATCGTTTTGAAAGAACTTACCCTCACTGGAGGCAAGTGGCTTATAGACATGGAGTTTTGTCGCAGTCAGTAACGAGAGGCTGTTGCCCAGTGTTTCCTACACAGAAGAAGTTGTTGGACTGGATATCAGATGTGTTGAACTTGACCCCAGGAGAGAGAAGGCTCCTACACCTTGTGGGGGGTAAAATAGGATGTCAAGGTCGTTAACTTACTTGCGGAAAATTTCACTGGCGAAGCCTATATTGTCGCGAGCTGTGCCGGATGTGCGGGTCGATTCGGTGGCGGTGGTTGGATCGGTGGGGGGTCCGTGTTGGCTGCTAGTTACCCCAAATCATTATGAGTTCTGGACGCGTTTTAAGAAGTCTTATCCTCACTGGAAGCGGTTGGCTCGTAAGTATGGGGTGTTATCATCGGTAACAGGAACCCGGTGCCCAGTGTTTTCTACTCAGAAAGGGCTGTTGAGTTGGCTATCAGATGTGTTAAACCTACCCTCGGGAGAAAGAAACCTTTTGTACCTCATGGAAAATATAGTAGGATGACTCAACTGTTAACCCTGATAATGACTCGCGCTGTACCTAATATCCAGGTCGATTCAGTGACGTTGATCAAAGGAGTAGGAGATTTGTACTGGTTCCTAGTCGCTCCTAGCCATTATGCATATTGGGATTGGTTTGAAAGAACTTACCCCCACTGGGAGCAAGTGGCTTATAAATATGAGTTAACAATTTTAACGGTAGACGAAATTCGGTGGCCAGCGTCTCCTACACAAAAGGCTTTAGTGGGGTGGTTGTCTGATACGTTGAAGTTGACACAAGGTGAATGTAAACTCTTACTCCTCGATGTAGGACTATGGGACGGTTTAAGTTTTTAACATATATTTTGACTCGAGCTGTAAGTGGGGTTCCGATTGATTCTGCAACGTTGACTAAAGTAGGGGATCTGTATTGGATTTGGGTCGAGCCAGATCACTACAGTTATTGGGAGCGTTTTGAAAGAGCTTACCCTTATTGGGAGCAGATGGTTCGCAAATATAGAGTAGTACCACTATCGGCCGCTGAAGTTTGCTGGCCCACGTCTTCCACGCGAAGAGGTTTAGTGGAGTGGTTGTCTAAGGTGCTGGGGCTGACGCGTGGTGAGCGTAAACTCTTACTTCTTGATGTAGGATTATGAAACGGTCTAGGTTTTTAACATATATTTTGTCTCAAGCTGTGAGTGGAGTACGAGTTGACTCTGTGGAAGTTGTTGAATCAGTAGTGGGCCGATACTGGCTTTTAGTTAAGCCGAGTCATAGTTGCTATTGGGAACGATTTAAAAGGGCCTACCCACAGTGGAAACGAGTTGTATGTAAGTATGAAGCGTCAGGAGCTTCGTTAATACCCTCTGGGAACTGCCCTGAGTTTACTTCTTTAGAAAACTTGTTAGATTGGCTGTTTGATGTGTTAAATGTATCGAAAGGGGAACGAAATCTTTTGCAACTTCGTGAAGGTGGGGTGTGAGTTTGTTAATGTCTATACTCTCCCACGCTGTGCCTGGCGCGTGTATTGACTCAGTGGAGATATCTTGCGTTCGATACCGTAGTGGAACATGGTTTTACATTTACGTTACACCCGATCAATCTGGTTATTGGAAGCGGTTCAGAGAGAGGTATCCTGATTGTACACGTTTGGCACGGAAGCGTAACGCGAGAGTCCATGAGGTTGTTTGCCCAGAGTTTTGCTCGCGGGACGCGTTGACTGATTGGCTATCAGAGATATTAGGTTTGACTGATGGTGAGCGTAAACTCTTACTTCTTGATGTAGGATTATGAAACGGTCTAGGTTTTTAACATATATTTTGTCTCAAGCTGTGAGTGGAGTACGAGTTGTCTCCGCAGAAATTGTTGGGACAGATCAAACTGAACACAGGATCCAAGTGGTTGTGCCAGGTCGAACCACATACTGGATTCGGGTTGATCCAGATCACTACACGTACTGGAAGTGTTTCAAAGAGGCTCACCCAAACTGGAAACAGATTGCGTATAAGTATAGAACAATACCTGATTTGCATTGCTTCTGCCCAGAGTTTACTACAGCGCGAGACTTGATGAACTGGTTGTTTGATGTGCTTGAGTTGACCCATAGTGAGCGCAACCTTCTACGGCTGTGGGGAGGCGCAACGGATGACACAACTTTTAACATTTTTACTTTCTCGCGCCGTACCTGAGGTGTATGTAGCGTCGGTAGAGGTGAAGCGGTGGTCATCGAAGGAGGGATACTTTATTTATGTTGAGCCACATCATGTAGACTTTTGGGGTTACTTTCGGATAAAGTATCCTCATTATAGGCATTTGGCTCTTAAACACGGTGCGGAGCGGTTTACTTTAGGGCATTGTTGTCCTAAGTTTCCAACACAGGAGGATCTGTTAGGTTGGGTGATGGATGTACTGAACCTAACACAAGGGGAGAGAGACTTCCTACGCTTGTACAAAGGAGTCAAATGATGCAGTTTGTCGCTCTTGTATTGTCTCACGCTGTACCTACTGTTTACGTTGGCTCGGCGGAAGTGGTTAAGCAGGATTTTGGGCCCCGGGGGAGTAGGTATTGGCTCCGTGTGGAACCGTATCATGATGTGTACTGGACTCGTTTCCAAGAGATGTACCCTCACTTTAGCCGGGTAGCATATGAATATGGAGCTGTTGGGTACTCACTTATGACTGGTTGGCTCTGTCCAGAGTTTCTTTCAAAAGAGGACTTGATAGGTTGGTTAGCAGACACATTGGGTCTGACGCAGGGAGAGCGCAAACTTCTACGTCTTTCTGTAGGGGCGTGATCATGACTCGAGTGTTAACAATAGTACTACGCCGCGCCGTGCCTGACGTACGAGTTGAGCCAACTTCGGCGGTGGTTCGCACGTTTACGGGCCATTATTGGATTTGGGTTGAGCCAAATCATGGCTATTATTGGGAGCGCTTTAAGAGGACCTACCCACACTGGAAACGAGTCGCGTGTGAATATAAAGCATTGGAATCTTCACTAATACCTTTTGGATCCTGTCCTGTATTTCGTGTGAGAGAAGATTTAATTAATTGGTTGGCGGATACGCTAGGTTTATCACAAGGTGAACGGAAGTTTATACAACTTAGTGTTGAGGCACAGTCATGTCAAAGGTCACTCTAGAATGTTTAGCTTGGTTGCTAGAGCGAGCTGTACCCAATGTAAAAGTTGAATCAGCGGCGTTGGTTAGATCGTCAGTGGGTTTGTGCTGGATTCGGGTTGATCCGCGTCATTATGAGTACTGGAGACGGTTTAGGAAGACCTTTCCAAGTTGTGTACAGATAGCGCGCACATATAAGGCGACGGATAAATCGCTGATGATCGAAGGTTTTTGCCCAGAATTTGCTGATTTGGAAAATTTGCTTAATTGGTTGTTTGAGGTACTCGAGTTGACTCAAGGTGAAAGAAGTCTTTTATTACTTCTATATGAGAGGGTTAGAGGATGTCGCAGATATTGACCTCGTTATTAGCACGTGTCGTGCCTGATGTGCGTGTTGAGTCAGCGTCGTTGGTCAAAACATTCAGAGCACCATGGTTGTGGTCGTACTGGATTAGCGTTGAGCCAAATCATTATAGGTACTGGTGGCAGTTTAAAGAGATTTATCCTCACTGGAAACGAGTTGCATTTACATATCATGCACGGAAGGACTCGTTAAACTCGTGTGGCTTTTGTCCAGAGTTTGATGTTTTGGAAAATTTACTTAACTGGTTGTTTGATGTGCTTGGGCTGGATTACGGTGAAAGAAAACTACTGCTTTTATGTGTAGGGCGCAGAGGATGCCCCGGTTTTTAACTCGCTTACTAGCGAACGCTGTGCCAGATGTGTACGTTAAGTCAGCGACGGTGATTAGAGCGTTACCGAATGTGTACTGGATTTTAGTTGACCCGGATCATGAGAAGTATTGGGAGCGGTTTGGGGAGATTTATCCTCACTGGAAGCAAGTTGCGTTTACATATCATGTACGGAAAGACTCACTAGGGCTACGCGGCTTTTGCCCGGAATTTGATGATTTGGAAAATTTGCTTAATTGGTTGTTTGAGGTACTCGAGTTACCTCAAGGTGAAAGAAATCTTTTATTACTTCTATGTAAGGGGTGTAAAAGGTGCCGCAAGTTTTGACTCAATTACTAGCGGATGCTGTACCAAAAGTACGTGTTGAGTCAGCAACAGTGGTTAGAGCATCGTCAGGTTTGTATTGGATTTTAGTTGGACCGAATCACTATGGGTATTGGGAGCGGTTTAGGGAAACTTATCCGTATGGGGCGAAAATAGCGTTCTCAAAGGGAGCAACAAAGGAATCAATAGCTCGTGGCTTTTGCCCAGAATTTGCTGATTTGGGGGATTTGTTTGAGTGGCTATCTGATGTGCTTAAATTGACTCAGGGTGAAAGAAAACTTCTACTTCTGTGTGAGGGGTATGGAGGTTGTCTCGGTTTTTGACTCAATTATTAGCACGAGCTGTACCAGAAGTGTATGTTGAATCGGCGAGGATAGAACATTGGGATTTGCCTAAGTGGGGCATAAGTGACTATTATATAGTAGTTGAGCCCCGCCACAGGGACTTTTGGGGATGCTTTAGACAAAAGTATCCTCACTATAAGCGATTAGCTTGCGCACGTGGTGTTGAAGAACTTGATCTTGAGTTAGGGCGCCGACAGTGCCCGGTGTTTCATTCAAAAGAGAATTTGCTGGGTTGGTTAGCGGACACACTAAGTTTGTCACAGGGTGAGAGAAAATTATTGGAGCTTAGTTTACTTTGATGCAAATGTTAACTCACATACTATCACATGCTGTACCGGATGTGCGAGTTAAATCAGCAGTGTTGGTTAAGACGGCAATAGGTCGTTATTGGATTCAAGTTGAACCGGATCATTATGGGTACTGGGAGCGTTTTAGACAGATGTACCCTCATTATAAGCAATTAGCTCGTGCACGTGGTGTTAAGGAACTTGATTTAGGGTATCGTCGCTGCCCGGAGTTTTATTCGGAAGAGGCCTTGATTGATTGGTTGGCGGACACACTAGGTTTGTCACAGGGTGAGAGAAAATTGTTGGAGCTTAGTTTACTTTGATGCAGATGTTAACTCACATTCTATCACGCGCTGTACCTAACGCGCGAGTTAGCTATGCAGTGATCACTGACTTGGTTAAGGGGCGGTGGTACTTTATTTTAGTCACCCCTGACCATAGTGAATATTGGGCACAGTTTAAGAGGAGGTACTCTAGTAGTGTGAGATTGGCGCAAGAGCGTGGTGCAAAAATGAGTGGCACTTGTCCTGAGTTTCCCACACGGAGGAGATTGTTAGACTGGTTGGCGGACACACTAGGTTTGTCACAAGGAGAGCGAAGGTTGCTATACATTTGCGAGAAGGCGCAGTGTGGATGCTGACTTACATAATGTCCTCCGCAGTGCCGCATATGCTTGTGGAATCTGCGGTTATAGTACGTGTTAATGGGTGTTATCACATTCATGTTAGCCCAAATCATTTGGGGTACTGGAGCGCCTTTAGGAGAAGATATCCTGGGGCTGCCACACATGCGCTTAAGTACGGTGCACGGATTATGATTGATAGAGTTGGAACGTTGGTGTCTCTTGCTTGCCCTGAATTTATCACGAAAGAGGATCTGTTGAGTTGGTTAGAAGATGTGCTGAACCTCTCGCAAGGTGAGAGAAGGCTCTTACGTCTTTGTGCGTAGGTGCGGTCAAAAAAATTTTTTTAAAATTAAAATTTTTTAAAAAGGAAGTCTGATGAAACGTAAAGGAGGCGCGAGAACGATCTTTACATGGGGTTATGATTGGGCTACTGGGCGGAAATATCTCGATTCTCATTTCATAGTTCGGTACGTTGACCCTCGCTTCCTAAAGTTGGCCTTGCGAGCCAAGATGAAGCATATACTTAAGAGGTATGAAGCAGAAGCTCGTACGCTACATATGATGAAAATTCGTCAACGCGCGCAGGGAACATGGATGGTTGTGTTAATTGGTGCGTATGAACGAGACGTTTGTGAAGCCTTGGTTAAGACAACACCAGATGAGAAGTTAAGAGAGATGAGTAGGGGGTAATGATGGAAGAATGGGAAAGTACTTGTAAGGACTTCGTAGATGGATTTAACACTAGGTCAGGGGTTGTTAAGTTGAAGTTGAAGGAAGTCAAGGCTACTTTAGCTGTCTTTGAGGCGGTACTTGAGTTTCAGGATCCTTATGTCAATCCAGAGCCGTACCGTGAAGGCTATGCATTTGTGTATCTCTCTGAAAAGTTCTATAAAGATGTGGAAGCTATGTGTGAGAGGATTTTTGGCGAGAAGCCTGGGTGGAATAATTCGCGGACAGTCTTTTGGGTAGGAAGAAAGAAAAACTAGGGAATTTTGTAGAAAGGAGTCGGATGAGAAAGGAGGTGATGAGAGGTGGGAAGAAACTGGATAAGCTTTAGGGAATTGTTTGATAGTGAGATCGAGCCCCGAGATAGAGGAGTAACTCTGGAGAACCCAATATTCAAAAACAATGTGGTGGAGTTTGCAATTGAAGATAGAGAACATGGAGAAGTGTTTGTGAAAGAAGTATGTGGGGTGTGTAATAGAGAGTTTATGGTAAGAAGCGATTATGATACCACAATAACCTGCCCGTACTGTGGCAGGTTGGTAGAGGTCGCATAGGCGTTTATAGTAAGAGACAAAGCTTGGTGGAATAATCATGAATAGTATTGGTAAGGAGGAAAAAATGGCTAAAGAGATGACATTAGAGGAGGTTGTTGAGGAGGCAATTTCATCGAAGGAAACCGAGAAGTACGTGGACGCCCCGGAAGTGGAGGCGCTAGCGAAGAAACTGATTAAGAAGTTTCAGTTGAGTGACGCAGAAGAGGCTGTGATTAAGTTCCTGTTTTACAAGGCTGAGAAGAGCTCGTTTTTTGGAAAGTGCTCACGCGCAACAGGAAAGTGGTCATATTTGACAGGGTACGACTATGTGATTGAAGTGTGGAAACCTTTTTGGGACAGATCGTCAGATCAAACTAGGGAAGCTCTTGTTTACCATGAACTGTTACATATACAAAAGCAGGTGACATCGACAGGGAAAGTAAAATGGGTTGTACGAAAGCATGATGTTGAAGAGTTTTTGGATGTGGTTCGAGAGTATGGCCCATGGTCGACTAACCTTCAGTCACTAGAGGAGATCTTCTATGAAAACATGAAAGGAATTGCTGATTAGTGATGATTCTTAAGTTGGAGGTTACAGGGGTTGTAGCATCAAGTGAGCACCTGTCTTTCTGGCTAGGACCTACTAAACTACGGATCACTCACCCTTTTGAGTGTGAAGTTACTCATAAGTGGAGCTTAGATAATCCAGAATTGCTTGTGCGTCATGTTGCCGAGCTGTACCGCTCGCACAAGGTTCAGAATTGGTTATCTTTAGCAGAATCAGCAAGTGGGTTGAGCCAGCACCGTTTCCGCCAATTAGCAGTGAGGGTAATAGTAGGTTCGAGAGTGCGGAGCGTGTACCGCACTTGGACCGGGCGAGTTGAGGTCGAAGGACAGGCCGAGGTTAACACACGTTATGGGTCACTGCAAGTTAGAGGTTGTGCTTGTTTGTCCCAACGTGGTGGTACAGGCAGTATAACCCTATATCCTTCTAAGGGTGTGTGGAATGTCTCAGCTACTACTATGTATGTAAGCGCTGGATATGAGGTGGTCATTCAGAGGGTCAACCCCACAGTAGGTACTTCTACGTGTTCGGGTAGTGTGACCAGAATTACTGACATAGAAGGACTAAAGAGGGCAGTATCGTCGATAGGAGCTGGGGTTGTTTGGATCCCAACTTACCTTGCTCGTCGTCGAGTCGCGCTATTTTGGAGATACTTTATAGGTAGAGGGGGGCCTTCACTGATGAGTGGGGGGATGTAATACCTGACGGTAGAGCATAATTGTAAGGTAGTGAGTTCAGATGTGAGTACTAATTTTTTATTTTTTTAAATTTTAAAATTTTTTCAAGGAGTGTTGTGATGTGGCGTTTCCTGACTGAGTTGGTTACGTATTTTAGGTTAAAGAGGAAAAAACTGAAACTAGAGGTTGAGAAGCTTGCTTTGGAAAACTCGGCTTTATCACGACGTTTGGAAGAGTTGAAAAGTAACTCTGAACCTAATAAAAAGATCTCTTGGCCTTATAAGAAGTGGTGATAGTCATAAGTGGCTAAGGTACCGTGCTTTAGACTAGTACGGTTTTATTTGTTTGAGGTAAATTAAAAAGAGAAGGAGGTGAAAAGATGTATAAGATCAGTGGTGGAAAACAGCTTAAAGAGTGTTTGAAGACAGCGTTGGAACACAACCTGTCTGTGTTGATTTCTGGCCCGCCAGGTTGTGGTAAGTCGGAAATCACAGCTCAAGCAGCAGCAGAACTCGGCATGCCCATTGACGAACTCCGGCTGTATTTGATGGAACCGGGCGAGGCCAAAGGTCTCCCTGACATTAGGGATGATGCAACGTACTGGACTCGACCTAATTGGCTGCCGTTACCAGCTGATGGGAAGCGTGTATTGTTCTTCGATGACATACATCTCGCTTCTGAACAACTTCAATCCCCGTTGTTTGAGCTGCTCTTGTGTCATCGTCTACACGGACACGAGACATCCGACGAAACGAGATTTGTTGCGGCTGGGAATCTATCTCTGCATAGTGCGGGTGCGTCAGAGCTATTGGCGCCTGTGATGGACAGGTTCGACATCGCTATTGAGTTTAATCCTACAGTAGAGGATTTTATTCAGTACGCGACGAGCCGAAATGTAAGCAGCAAAATCTCCGCGTTCTTGATTGCATACCCTGAGTTTCTTTATGATCCTGATCCTCCTACTTCCCAAAAGTTTCATTCACCGAGGAGTTGGTTTAATCTACACAAAGTTCTGAGTGCTGGATTTGACCTTAATATAGCGGTGGGGGTTGTTGGAGTCAACGCAGGTGCTAAATTTATTGATAGTTACCCAATTTTAGGTAAGAGTATAAACGACCTGTTAAAATCGAAGCCAGAGTCAGTAAAAGATCAGGTTGTGATCGCAGCTGCTTTGTCTCGGCACAAACCGAACGTTAAGGTTTTGGATTTTGTTGCGAAGAGGTTAACCGCTGAAGCTCAAATGTGTTATGTAATGGGGGAGATGACGTTCAACTTCGGTGATATCTATAAGTTGGCTGATCACCCCACACTATCGAAGATCACAGACGGGCTGATAAAGAAGATGGAGGGGAGGTAAAAAGGGGCCCTAGCTAATCTAGGGCCCTTTAATGTCTTGTTAGGAGGCTTTGTATGAAACAAGCAACTGACTTTACAGGTATCCGACTACGGGTTTACAACGCTTTGCAGGTGTCAATAGCGTTGTATGCGCCTGTGGCTTACACAGACGGGCTACCAGAATTCGCCTCCGCGTGTGCAACAAAAGGGGGTCATATTTATCTGCGCCCCTCGTTACCAAAGCGGATGAAGGAAATCGCTTACGCCCATGAACTGTTGCATCACACATTCCTTCACATTGAAAGAGGTCAAGGAAGACAACCTGTGCTGTGGAATCTAGCCGCGGATCATGTGGTACATAAAATCCTTACCGATATTGGGTTCACTGATCGAAACGAAATACAAAACTCGGGTTTAGTTTTCTTTGAGCGCGCACCCGATGGCCCGGTGGAGGTTGTATACCGCTGGTTGGTAGACCAAATTGGTGACGCGCTATCAAAGGGGTTAAAGCAATTTACAGTTGACGGAATATCATTTCAGGTGGGGGATAAGGGACCCGACGATGGTTTTGGCTCATATGTTGAATGGCATGATAGTTCACGTGGTACAAAAGGAGTTTCAGTTGCTTCACGCCCTGAGGAAGGAAGGAAATTGGAAGGATCTGGGTTAGCAAGAGAGGAGTTCGCAGACGCTTTGAGGAAGAGCCGGGGAGATTTACCAGCAGGATTGGCGAGGGAGTTTGATCGAGCTGTTCCAAAAGTGAGATGGACTTTGTATGTACGTTCAAAGATAGTTTCAGCTGTGGGGCGAAGGAGTAAATACTTCACTTACACAAGGATTCCAATATGGTCTCGAACTTGTTTTAAGAATGGAATTAGGATTCCTGGATCACAAAAGTGTTCAACCCAAGTTGTTGCTGCGATTGACACAAGTGGGTCAATCAGTCGAACTGAGCTGACACAATTTATGACAGAGTTAGAACAGTTAAAAAGAGTGGTTACCGATTTGTATGTGTACGTTTGTGATGCGAAGGTACACGAGTTTTACCATAATCCAGCGTTCCCTGTTAAAGTTAGTGGCGGTGGTGGAACGGACTTTCGTCCTGTCTTCGAGAACGTTGAGGAACGCCGTTTAAATCCCGCGATTTTAGTTTATTTTACAGATGGATACGGTGCGTTTCCTGAAAAGGTGCCGCCTTACTCAGTGCTTTGGGTGGTGGTTGAAGGACCAGGCACTATTGGGATGGAGTTTCCATTTGGTAGAGTCTTAATGATATAAGAGGAGGTGAATATGTGAAGCGGTTGAAGTGGGAGTTGAAAACAGTTTCGTTGGGTTATGGCCCACGTCCTGGATCAACGGTACCTCACTTTGAGGCGTCGGTGACGATGTTCAGGAGGCGGGCTCACGTCACAGTGTCCTCGCGTCGTGGGCGTTTTGTGCAAACATGTAAGCATAACTACTTTCCTATGTCATGGGAGGACTTTTTCCAGGTGTATAATCGCTTTAGGGCTTTTGTAGTCGATGGACCTGCACTTTGGACCAAGTTGGTACACCACCCCAAGGGTTTGGGTTTATCTCTTTCTGAATCACTGTTTAAGGCTGGTAATGTTAGTCTACCCCTTGAGGTGCGTGATGACTTGTGTTTTAGCTACCGACTGCTGTTCATTACTAAACTTGAAGTCGTAAAGCGTGTGATAAAGGGTAAGCTGACTATATATCACACCCCTGTGTATGGATTGACCAAATTTACTTGGTTTACGGTTCCACCCATTGTTGCCGCGCTTCAATTAGTGCGGTTGGGTTACTGCTTTAGAGTGACTTTGGGGGACCGTGAGTGGGGAGTGATTCACTCGTTGAGCGATATGTTCACGTTGAAGTACACTCCTGGATGTGTTCTTTGGGTCTGGAGTGAGACTTTTACTCCGTGCTACGTACCTGTTATACAACTGACAAAAAGGAACCTTGAGGGTTTAAGATGTTTGATTGAACTTGAGGAGGTAGTGTAGTGGAGTCAACTACTAAATACTTCGCGATGGAATGGTTGCAGGTGTTTCCTTCCGACAAGGAAGCCATCCAACGTGTTTTACAAGGCAGTTATAGTCGCCGCCAATTTTGGGAGAAGCAATTCTTGGAGAACCGCTTCACACTAGATCTGCGTGCTAGGGCGGTGCTTCATTTCTTGAAGAGGAAGAAGTCCGCAAGGCATTGTGAGATCCATAGGTATTTAGTGAGCCGTGGATGGGCCGGATTTGCGTGGACGTCACGACCGCTTGAGAAGTTATTAGTTTTTGGGTTGATAGTGCGAGAGAAGCGGGGGCGGTACACCATAACTAAAGCGGGAATGAGGTTGGATTTATTTCGTGCACATTACCCGATTGAGTATGTTAACTTAGATTGGCTTAAGCACTTCTTAACCCATATTTGGTAAACTTGGTGGGGGTTTGAGGAGAATATGAGTTTACATAACGAGCTTATCGAAGTAGAAAAGTCACTCCTGTCCCAAATTCATCCCGCTGTTGTGTTGGAAACAATTTTGTGTGTTGCGCCGTGTGTTCAGTTTAAAACACGGTTGCCCAACGATGTGTTGGTTGAATTGAAGTTTGGGGATGATGAGGTTGAGGTGAGGTTTCCCTATCTGGCAATAACGAGTGGCTCAATTCGGCTAGAGAGATATGGTACACGAGCCATGACTCTCGTGAAGTTGAAGGACGCGTTGCGCAGCATAAATACACCTCAACGACGGTTACTAAAGCTCAGTAACTCGCTCTCAGATTGTCTAAAAGCGTGGCGTTTAGCTCCGCCATACTTGAATCCCGTTACTATTAGGGTGCGCTGCGCTCATTGGAGTGGGTTTGAATCTTATACCGCGTTTAAAATTCGAGGCGCGCGTCTTCTGTCTTTGATGGACGTAGTGTATCGAGCTAAGTTGCAATGGCATGTGTACCTTTTTAACATACGGTATGGGGATTCCATCGTCTCACAATGGGAAAAATTTTGCACTTACTACCGTCAGTGTCAGAAGTAAAGGAATCACTTAAGGTTTAGAAGAGGGAGTATGGAAAGATGGGGACGAAATGCCTGACTTACGTGTTTGATGAAGAATGTAAACCAATCGTTTGCGTTCTCAGACGGTTTGATGGATACCCCGAAGGTCATGGAGAAGACTTGAAGTTGATCTTGTCGGGAATCCCGATCGTGGACGGGCTCCTATTAGGAAAAAAGAATCGTTTGTTGTTTAATGGTATGGAAGAACTGGCGGCTCTGTTGGTGTACAGGTTAAAAGACCAAAATCCCCGCGGAAATGTTTACCTTGTGCCTCCGGTCTGGCCTCCAGAGGATTACGGTCAAGATTACATATGGGTGGTATTGGGTAGGGTTGGTGAATGCGCGACAGTTTACTATACTCATGTGTGTAACGGTAAGTGGGTGTACTGGTTTGGGTTGCACACAGTGCCACCCAAATGGTTGAACTATACGTAGAGGATCAAGAAGGAGGTAGGCTATGGACTTCCTTAGTCAAGTAGAGGAATTCACGAAGGGATGTAGGGACGTGACCGCTTCTCTTAAATTGGATAGTAGTGGAGGTATAGTGTATCCTAATGGACCTTTAACCTTGAATGATACTGCGACGTCGCAATTGTGCTCTTTTGCGGGTTGTACTGTGAAGTTCTTTGAAATTCTAAAGGAAGAGGGCTTATGTGAAGTAATAAATAGGGTGTTGAAGGAGACTCAGTTTTTGTTGAGGTTACGTGAGCAGACAGTTAGAGGTGTTCTTTCGACGAGTTATAAACCAATTGATAACATTGTTGTTTGTCGCGAGTTGCTCCCTCACCTTAAGTTGAGTAAGGTTTTCGGTAAGGTGACAGACCCTGTTTGGGAGATGTTGACCGATGAGTTTTCAATTATGCGAATTGAGGGGGTACAACGGTGCGAGATGAATGTTACGTTTGCCCCTTCGTTGGTGATTACGAACTCTGAAGTCGGTAAGGCCGCGCTCAACTTACGGCTCGCGGTTCAGACGCGGGAGTTTAGGATTATTTCTGATCCGATTGTTCGTAAAATCCACATTGGCCCTTACGCGGGGGTCCTAGTTGAAGAAGATTTGGTGAAGGCTTTTGAGGGCCTTGTTAAATCACTACCACAAGTTGACTTATCTAGAGAGATTCAGTTTCGCCCAATCGATTTTAAGCTCCTTCATTATCCAAGTGGTGTAATGAGAGTGATTTTTGGTATGACTAAGAGTGAGTTAGTAGAGATGCGTGTCGCGAGTTTTCCCCTTCGCTCACTCGTACAATCAACTGTGTCAACAGAGTTACCGGCGTATTGGAAGTATATTTTAGCTCGAGATTTCTTTGACTTATTATTAAGGTTCAATTACTACGTACATGATGGTTGGGTTATAAGGTGGCCGCATCATGTGTGGTAGGAGGAGGAGAGATGAAGAAGAAGAAGTACTACGCTATTAATTGGTATGAATGTCATGTATGGGTAGAAAGTGGCTACTATGATGACGATAATGAAGCAGAGCGGGACCTGGCGAGGAACAACCCACAAGTTATCTTGAACCAAGAAGAGATGAGAGCAGTGGTAGATTCAGTGATAACCGACTTCCCCGATTTGAAGGTAAGTGGGTCTGAATAGTAAGGAGGTGATCTTATGGGGGTACAATTGTTAGTAGTTGGGCTGTGTTGTTTTGGGTTAGGTGTTTTCATTGGAGCTGTCATTACTCATACTGCTTCAGAGAGGATGTTGAGGGAGTATGAACGAGCGTTTCGGGTCATGTTAAGTAAGTGTTCTAACCTTAAAGATGACAAGCATGTGTCGTAAGGTGGGTGTCTTTTAGGGTGTATTTAGTTGAAGAACTGTAGAGAGAGGTTTTTGGATGCATTATCATTGCGAGGTTTACCTTGAAGGATTACCTAAAGATGTGTTTGAAGCCGTTTTGAGGATCATGGAACCTTACAAGCTGTGGTTCGATGAGGCAACCGGTGAGCGCCATGGTTTTTGGGATTGGTTTGTTGTTGGCGGTCAGTGGTCTGGTGTTCATACAGTAACGACACTGGATCCGTCGAAGATTGAAAAGTTTTACAAGATTTGCGAAGAGAAGAGATTGTTTTGGTATGGGGCTAAGAAACCAGCAAAGGTTCAGGAGGCCAAGAGGCGTGAAGAGTTCTTGAAACTTTTCCCAGGTTTCGAGGGGCTTATACCGACTTGTCGTGATAGGTACAGGGATGATGGTTACGCTGATGATGTTGTTTCTGTTGGGCGGGTATCATCGCGACTGACGTGTTATACACTAATTCTTCCGAACGAGGTTCTTCACCATGAGATTTGGACTGGTTTCGGCTTTTGTAGGACCGGCTTTGACGGCCATGTGAAGAAGACTTTAGAGGAGAGGGGTATAACTACTGGGTATTTGGTTACGGTTGATTATCACCGTTAACTGTCGCAAAGGGGTTTGTGAGGTGTATCAGGCATTATTGGTTAGTTTTGAGGGAGACTATGTGACCGATTTCGAGGCCTCAACAGTGGAAGAGGTGAAGGAACTCCTGTCCAACAGGGGTTCGAGATGGATCTTTCACCCCTTTGAGTTTGTGATAAAAAGTCCGTTCAACCAGAATGGTCGGATAATTGACGCACCGAGTGAGCTTAACTTTATAAAGGGAAAGCGGATCGGTCGCGTTTTGCAGGCGTTCCGTGACGTTGTAGCGTCTGAATTGGAGGGTTTCGTTCAAGGAGTTGCTTCTCAACTCTGTAATTCAAAGGCGGCTTTGCGTTTGGATGTGTTATATAATTCTTTTGAACTTAACGACCTTCACATAGTTCGCGGACCCGAATCTAGCCTTGGTCCCGCTTTTGGGGTTTGTGGTAGATATGGAGACGTACGCGCTGAAGTCATGATTGTTGATGGCATCCCTACGATCGTAAGGCTATCAAGGGGTGGGGTGGTTATTACGATGTCGGCTCGGAAAGGGAGACTGCGGCAGAAGGTGTTAACTGATGTTATTCGTGCTATAAAGACCTCCCCTAAGGGTAGATTGTGGAAGCTTCGTGTTGGTGTAACAACATGGAAGCGCTTGATACGCTAAAATATTTAGCGGTTTTTGAATAAGTTGGTTTGAGAAGGAGGTACCTTGAGTGTTGCTTCAGTCAAAGATTCTGTCCCCTGGTGGGGTGTGCATCGCACACCAACCTCGAATTAGTCTCCGTCGGATGTGTGACCGGGATCACCTTGGAGCGTTGGGGGTGGAAGAGAAAGACATACTGCCACTTGAGCCAGGGGCAGATGAAGTTGATTCCTCTTGGACGTGGGTGTGTGTGTGTGTTATTTGTGAGGAGGATAAAATAGAGGAGGTATAGATCAATGCTTGGAAGAGCGCTTTTTTACGGTAGAGATTGGGGCGACGGAGATGAAGTACTTGTGTCTACTCCCACAGACGAAGAACCGTGGTGGGAAATAAAGTTAAAGGGGAAGGATGAGGACGAGCCTTGGTTTGAGGTAAGGTGTAGCGAAGCAGCGGTTGTGTACGAAAATGGGAAAGTGGTAGAGATTTATTATTAGGTAGCTGAGTTTGTGGTAAAATAGGGGGTGTTATAGTGGCAGGTCAGAGAGAACCTAAAGGTCGGAGGCTAGGCAAATTTGAAATCAGTAAGAGGATGTTGGATTTAGCTATAGGTAACGAGAACTTTGAGTTGCTTGGGGCGCTTATGTTGGTGTTCTCTAACTTTATTATACTGGACGCGAACTACAAATATGAGTCTGACACTATAGAGTACTTAGCATATTGTCCTAAGTTCAAGTTGGTGCGTCCGGGCGGTGTCGCGCCTTCTTACACAGTGGAGGTAGTTTCAAAGGGACGCGGTAGGTACGAGATTAAGATAAGGTAGTAAGAGAAACTGAAAGAGAGAGAGAGAGAGAGAGAGAGAGAAGCTTTGGTTGGAGGAGTGAGAAGCTGTATAGTAGGCGCCCTTTTGTGTTTTGCTATTTGCGCTTACGGAGATGAAGTAGATTGGGTGTTAAAGAACAGTCGGTTAACGAGATCACAGGCATGGCTGGTTGTGCAGTGTGCACACCAAGAAGCGCACCCTATCTTAATTTTAGCTATATGTAAAGTTGAAAGCCACTTTGACCCATATGCTGTGTCCCCTACGGGTGCGATTGGCTTGGGCCAAATCATGCCTGTTTGGGTTCCGGAACTCAAGCAGGCTGGGATTATAAAGACACAAAGGGACTTATTTGGTATTGAGACGAACATACAGGCTGTTGGTTATATACTACGAAAGTTGTTCGCTACCGAGCCCGACCTAGTCCGTGTTTTGTACCGATACTACGGGGCGCGAAGTAAAGAGTACGTCTGGAGAGTATTACTTGCAATAGGGGAGATTGTGTGTGCGAAGTAAAGAGGTCAATGAAGTTATTGTGTCTCATACTATTATGTGAGCGTTAGGGGTAAAGGAGGAAGACGTACTGCCACTTGAGCCAGGGCAGGTGAAGTTGATTCCTCTTGGACGTGGGTGTGTGTTATTTGTGAGGAGGATAAAATAGAGGAGGTATAGATCAGTGCAAGGAGGTGATAGCATGAGCGAACAAAAAAAGGACGAGGCAAAGGACATCACATGTGAGAATGAAGCTCTAGAAGAGGATGAATTTGTACTTGAAGCCGATGATGCAATCGAGTTATGGCTGGGACTAGATAACCGCGAGGAGCCTTTGATATCGAGATGAACATACGAGCTGTTGGTTATATACTACGAAAGTTGTTCGCTACCGAGCCCGACTTAGTCCACGTTACTACAGGGCGCGAAGTAAAAGAGTACGTTTGGAGAGTATTACTTGCAATAGGGGAGATCGCGTGTGCGGAGTAAAGAGGTCAATGAAGTTATTGTGTCTCACGCCATTATGCCAACGCATGTGGGCTTTTTGAAGGACCAGATTAGGTATGAACTTGGTATAGAGCTTTCTTTTAATGCTGTTCGGTGTAGGTGCGATCGGTTAGTGAAGAAGGGGCTTCTAGAGAAGTACGCCCCGTATACATATGTGGAGAAGGGATGGTCTGAATTTTACCGACAACTTGAGAAGGAGGAGGAAGAATGAGACTAGTAGCTATTTTGTCGTCTGTGGTGGCGACGGAGGATGGCGTGTATAAAGTTAGAACGAAAAGATTTGAGGAGGTAAAACCTTTAGTACACGGGCTTACTCATTACGTTGGGCACGTGTCAACCCGTGAACTTTTAGAGAGGTTAGGTGCCGTGAGAAGCAGCAGTCCTTTCTTTCGCGGCTTACGAGTGGGTGAGAGTGCTTTGGTTGTGACTTTGAAGCGGAACACGTCACGCGAGGTGAAGGGTTTCACGACAGGAGTATTTGGTGTGAAACCCGAAGACTTAAGGTTTCGAATTTTGACAAGGGTGGAGTAAGTGACCTTTGTGGAGGAGGAGATGTGGTGTGAGTAATATAATGTTGGACCTTGAGACGCTAGGTACGGTTATTACCCAGATCGGCGCAGTGTACTTTGATTGGGCAGGAAAAACCGGAGAAACTTTTCTTGTAAACGTTAATATAAAGTCCTGTTTGGATAAAGGCCTTGAGATCAAATATAAAGAACTCAAATTTTGGCTGGAGAATAAAGACAGGATTACTTGGGATAAGGATACTATTCCTTTGACAAAGGCTCTGGAAGAGCTAACGGCTTTCTGTAAGATCGATAAAAAAGCCTACGTTTGGTCGCATTTTTACGATATAGAAATTCTTGAGAGTGTCTGTCAAAAACTCGGGCAAAAACTCCCGTTTCACTATACCCGTTGGAGGGATATTAGGACTTTGGTGTTTTTGGCGGGACTTAAGAGGGAGGAGAAGAGCGGAGACCCAAAAACACATAACGCGTTAGACGATTGTTTATACCAAGTGAATTACTGTTGTAAGGCATATAAGTTACTAGAAACAAAGTTGAGGTGTGGGGGATCATGTTAAGAGGATATGTAAATTTGAGTCTAAAACAACAAGGACGTGAATTCACTAGTCAGTGTCTTGAATCGTACGAGCGAAATGAGCGGAAGAGGCGTGCGGAGGCACGCGCTCAAATCCACCGTACCGTGCTTCGCGCTCCTTTTGAGTTGGAAACGGTTGAGTTTACGGGCACTAAGCCCGCCGCTTTACGGGGTTGGTATAAAGGTGGAGTGGACGTAGAAGCGGTTGTTAGTTTTGGGTGGTCGATGCTTTTTTGCGCTATACGTCTTGTACTAGTTGGAGACCGGGTTATAGTTGAGCCTCAGGTGGGGGAGTTATACAGAAAGGTGTTACGAGATGTCATATGTGCACTAGAGTCGCCAAGTGGAAGGTTGTGGCGACTGAAGTCGGGAAGTGAGGTGTTTTGGACTAAAGCACTTGAGGTTATGCGAGAAATAGCGGGGGGGTGGGGGAGGTGACGATTGTTTATACTAAGTGGACTGTAAAGCATATATAAAATTACTAGGGACAAAGTTGAGGTGTGGAGGATCATGTTAAGAGGATGAGGAGAGATGGATTTTAGGAAGGCAACAGATGAGGAACTTTTTGAGGAGATTTATAAACTGAAGTCGAAATTTGTACAAGTTGGAAGCCCAAAAGAGGAAGTCTATGCTCCTGATTTGAGATGCATGGATACGGACTTTGTTCGTGACTGTGGGGGTTGCACTACGAGTGTAGCCTTACCACTTTGTAGGTGGGTGAGGCGTGGATATGTAAATCTGAGTCTAACACAACAAGGACGTGAATTTATTAGACAATGTCTTGAATCGTACGAGCGAAACGAGCGAAATCTAGCACTTGAGCGGAAGAGGCGTGCGGAGATGCGAGCTCAAATCCGGCGGGCTGCGCTTCGCACTCCTTTTGAGTTAGAGTCAGTTGAATTCACAGACGTCAAGCCTGCTGTTTTGCGGGGTTGGTATAAGGGCGAAGTAGATGTAGAGGTGGTCGTTAGCTTTGGGTGGGCGTCACCTGGTAACTGCACCTATTGTTCTATGCGACTTATATTAGCTAGAGGTCAAACTGTAGTTGGACCTCAGAAGGGGGAGTTGTTCAAGAAGGTGTTACGAGATGTCATATGTGCACTAGAGTCGCCAAGTGGAAGGTTGTGGCGATTAAAGGCGGGAAGTAAGGCGTTTTGGGCTAAAGCACTTGAAGTTATACAACGAGAAATCTCGGAGGTGAAGAAGGATGAAGTTTAGTGTAGTAGCAAAATATCGTGGTGATGCGGTAAGCTTTGAGATTGATGCTCCTAGTGTAAAGGAGGCGTACGAGCTAGCCAAAAAGGAAGCGGTGGAAATTTTTAATTATAAATGTTTCTTGGGCAGAGCTCCCCAGGTAATGGTTAAGCAACTAGAAGACCCAAGAGAGTTAAAGAGGTAAGAAAGTGTATGCAGGCCAAAGGTTGTGTAAAGTGGCCTTTATTAACGTGTGTGTTACAGTCAGTAAACCGAGATGTACAAACAGCTTCAATTGATGTTTTGTGGGGATGGGACCCTCCTCGTTACTACGTAAAGGTCGAGCCTTACTCTCACGAGTTCTGGAGGATATTTAAACTAAAGTTTCCTGACTGGATCGTTCATGCGAAGCGATATAGATTCGATCACTTTTTCTCTCTTTACACCCCCCGGTTTTATTCGGTGTCAGATTTGATCGCATGGTTGTCAGATACAATAAGGCGACCGAGAGTTAAGGGCCTGCTTCTATTAGAGTGTGCAAAGTATAATATAGAAGCGCGGGTTAGTAGGTGAGAAAGTGTAATACAAACCAGAGACTATTTGGGTGGCCTTTCTTAACAAGTGTGTTGCGTTCAGTAAGCTGTGATGTACAGTCAGCTTCGGTTGATGATGTATGGGGGTGGATTCCTTCTCGTTACTATATAAAGGTTGAACCTCACTCTCGCGAGTTTTGGAAGTTGTTTAAGCTGAAGTTTCCTGATTGGATTGTATATGCGAAGCGGTTTGAAGTCGATCTTTTTGCTCCTTATACTCCGTGGTTCTATTCAGTGACGGATCTCGTTAGTTGGTTGTCAGATACAATGAAGCGTCCTGAGATTAGAAACCTTCTTTTGTTGGAGTGTACGAAATACTTAGCATATCGGGGTGTAAAACATAGGTTAAGATGGTGAAAAGTAATGCGGGCTGGAAGACGTGCAGAGTGGCCTTTATTGACGTGTGTGTTACGGGAAGTAAGTAGTGACGTCCAGAAAGCTTCGGTTGATAAATTGTGGGTTACTTCTAGGTACTTTATAAGGGTTGAACCTTACCCTTTTAAGTTCTGGAGGATATTTAAACTAAAGTTTCCTGACTGGATCGCACACGCGAAACGATATAAGTTCGCCCCTCTCACTCACTGTACCCCCGTGTTTTATTCAGTGTCAGATTTGGTTAGTTGGCTATCAGACACAATGAAACGGCCTGGGATTAAAGGCCTTCTTTTACTGGAGTGCACGAAATGCTTATCATATCAAGATGTAGAAGAGTGGGTTAGGTGATGAAGAAGGACGACAATGGCTTAAACGCGGCTAAGGGAATTCTTCTTGGGTGTTTAATAGGCCTGATTTTATGGATCTTAATACTGTTGATGTGTTGTTGAGCGAGAAGACACATGAAACGTTTGTTTTGGCAGTTGAAGTTGCTCCGTCTGCAGGGGTCTATCCCGTTTCGGAGTGGATCGGCTGTACGTAGTTGGGTTTCTGTTACAGCAGTGATAAATCCACATAAAACTTCAATTACTGTAAGTATGACGTCAGGCATCCATAAGCAGGTTGACTTGGAGGACTTTCAAATCGGTTTGCCTGACAGTAAGTGGGAATTGATGGAGTTCACCCGACGGTTCGGATCAGTTTTGGCGAGTGACAATGTTTGTAAATGGGCGAAACTAGGTATGCTTGACTTTATTAGCCATGCGACGAGGGACGCTCTGAAACAGCCAACCACACATACGTCTAGTGAGAATGTGACCTGCTTGATGAAGTTTCGGACGCTAATACCTGAGCTTGATATCACAGGTGAGTTAATGTTGAAAGGTGTGAATTTTATACTTGATATGGTGGAATTTGCTACACACCAGTCGTTTATGGCTTGGTTTCTCACGCGGTTGGGTTACGAACTTGTTGTAATGGAACTCCGTAGCTGGAGGTGGAAGGTCTTGGGGCCTTTTGGTTCTTTTCGGGCAGTCACCGTAGCGCCAGATAGAAAGTTAGGAGTTGCGAGCATTGTATTGAAAGAGGCGGTCTATGTACCACTTGTATCACTGACCCGGTCAGTTGTGCGGGGTTTACAGTTGCTTGAACTCCTCGAGCAACGTGGGTGGAAGTAAGGTCTCTTTTTTAATATTTAATAATAATTTTTTTCAAAGAGGTAGGTCAGATGCGCGTCAGATGCAAGAACTGTCAAAGTGTGGTTGAGAGAGATCGACTTGAGGGTCTCTCCTATGATCCTGGGTCCCTTATGCCGGATTCATTTGCATGCCCGGTGTGTGGTGCTGTGGATAACTTTGAGGTAGTGCGTGAAGTGACGGTTTATCTGATAGAGGATACTGAAGGAAAAATCCCGAGTTTTTATTTGTCGTGTACACCTCTTAGTGAAGGCTCTCCTGCTAGAGTTGTTTGTAGGTGGAATGTGGAAGTAGTAGCAGGAGCTGAGGCTTTGAAGGACGCTATTGAAAGAACAGGAAGATTCTAGCGAAGCTTGTAAGAGAAGGAGGTGAGAAAGATGGGAAACGTTTATGACTGGATGGAAGACGAGATCGGTAACTTTGCCAGAGACGCTGGAATTGAGTTTGATGAGGTGATGTTTCCTTGGAGGGGGAACCCAGAATGGGATCCAGCAACGTTTGCGAGGAAAGATTTGGTTGCTGTTTTGAAAGATGAAGATAGTCGAACTGTGGGTGAAGTTTGTTTTAGGATTATTGTTAACCCTGATTATGGAAAGACGTATGAGTACTTGTGGAAGATTGATGAAAAGTCAGTAAGGGTTACGCGGAGGAGAGATGAAAGGAAAGTTTAAGAATAGAAAGGAGGTGAGGGATGAATCGAGAGAAAGAAGAGTTTGAAGAGTTTGGGATGTTCAGTTCTGAAGGTGAGGAAAAGGTGAAAGAACTGATAAATCATATCAAGAGAGAACTGCGAGCAGGTATTGAAAAGATAGCAAAAGAGGGGCATGGAGAAATATATGACAGTGCTGTCAGAGATGCGATACTGGATGAGCTCGCAGATTGTTTTAGATAAAGGAGGTGAGAAGAGATGAGGGTGAAAGTTAGTAGAAAGTCGGAGAATGTGGTTCTAGAGGTTACGGTGGATCTTGAGGTAGAAGTCGCGTTCAAAGATAGAGTTGAACTAGAAGTTCTGCAGGGGAAGTACAGTTACGACAAGGAGTCGCTAGAAGGGGGAAAGTCGTTTGCGAAGTTAGAGTTGGTGAGCAAACCGATTTCTGACTCCGAGACCGCGGAAAAAGCAGTTGAGGAGTTAATGAAGCTGAAATCTGAACTTGAGAGGATGGTAGTAATGAAGACCAGAAAGATTAACACTAAAATTAACGCTCTTGCTGGGTTCTTTGCAGAAGCGTTGAAAGAAGAGGGGATAGAAACGGAAGTTGACTAGCCTACCTTATATGAGTGGGGAAGAACTTAATGGCCCGATCCCAATTAGGGCCAGAAGGAGGTGAGAAGAAAATGCGGACAGTTTGGCAGGGTATAATAAGGGTTCGATCAGTTGAAGTGCCGGTCAGGCTTTACAGGGCGTTTCCGAGTAATCATGGGACTCCACTGCACTTAATTTGCCCTACATGTCACCGAAAGCTTAAATACCGCTTATTCTGTGAGTCGTGCGGTCGAGAAGTGGACCGGAGCGAAGCGATGAAAGGCTATGAGGTTTCAAAAGGTCAGTTGGTTCCTGTTGATCCTGTTGATAAGTTGATGGTTGTTGATGATAAAACGATTCATGTTGATTACTTTGCTCCTCATGTTCCTGAGATTTATCATGATACCGCTTATGTGGTTGGCCCTGATGGAGATGCACATGCTTACGTGTTGCTCCGTGAGGTCTTGAGGAAACGTGTCGCTGTTGGGCATATGACGTTTCGCGATAAAACACGTCGAGTTTGCCTGAAACGTGTTGACGACTTCATAGTGGCTTTCACACTTACTTCAGAGGAGCTAAGACGCATAGACGTGGTGGGAAAAGTGAAGAGAAAAGAACTCTCGGTTATGAAAGAGCTTGCTGTTAGACTTACTCGTCCGTTTCAACCAGTTGAGGACTCCGCTCAGTGGAGTGAAGGTGGAGTTAGCTCTATAATGTCAGGTAAGAAGTAAAGGAGGAAAGCGATGAAGTTGCTTAGAGTTAGAGTTAAAAGCGCACCTCCTGGTTATGATGGGCAGTCGACAGTTATTGTTTTGGATGAGGAGAGTGCTAGAAGGGTAGCAGTTTGGCTTGAAAGAGAAGTTGTGGATTTAGTATACGATACTGCTGAAGCAGGATGGGATCGAGGGGAGCTTAAAGTAACACTAGAGGAGTAGTGATTGGGGCTAGTGTTAAGAACAGTAGATGTGATCCGGAGTGTTGTTTCTAAGATCCCGCCCGAAGCACTGGTTGATTTTACCAATCTGATCGCGTCATTGCCCCGTGTTTACCTCATTGGTGCAGGTCGCTCGGGTTTGGTCGCGAAAGCTTTTGCTATGCGTCTAGTTCATTTGGGTGTGAAGACTTTCGTAGTAGGTGAGACGGTGACCCCCGCGATTCGTGAAGGGGACGGTTTTATCGCGGTTTCGGGGAGTGGAAGAACTACAACAGTTGTAGATGTAACACGGCTTGCGAAGTCGCGTGGTTCAAGAGTTTTGGGGGTTACAGCGGATCGTGAGTCTCCACTCGCGGAATTAGCTGATTTTGTACTATGGGTTCCGTCTTCGCTTCCGCAAATTCCTGGCGGGTTGGAAGCTTTTGAGTGTCGTGAAGTGGCTGGTACACCTATGAGGTTCCCATTAGGTAGCTTGTTTGAGGTAGCGACGCTGGTTGTCTTTGAGACATGTGTCGCTTTGTTAATGGAGAAACTCGGTGTTAGTGAGGCTCAAATGAAAGCAGTGCACAGTAACTTAGAGTAGGGGGATGCTAAGTGAAAATAGTGGAGATCTTCAAATCTCTGCAAGGTGAAGGAAAGTACGTAGGCTATCCTGCGGTTTTTGTAAGGTTCGCGGGGTGTAACCTTTACTTAGATATTGAGCGGTTTAGTCGACCGCGTCCGTGTGTGTTTTGTGATTCGAAATACAGTTGGGACGACGCTGACGCTGCTACTATGCCGGTGAGTTCAGTGTTAGCACGTGTGCACCAACTTGGAGCGAAGATGGTCGTTTTGACGGGAGGTGAACCTCTGTTTCAACCCAGGGACGAACTGGTGGATTTGGTGACTCAACTGAAAAAAGAGCGTTTTGTGGTTTGCGTTGAGACAAATGGGACGATATGCCCCCCGCTTATGCTTGAGTTACTCGTGGATCATTATGAAATCTCACCAAAGCTTCATATAGGCAAAGACGAGCTTCGTTGGGGCGCGAGGCATCATGATATAAGTTTGAAGTTTGTGTATGATGAGGCGGAAGATAAGCTGCGCCAATTTATCACGCATTGTGTTGACTTTTTTAAGTGTTCGGAAGTGAGAGTGATGCCTCAATGTAAGAACCGTGAGGAGTTTTTGAAGGTAGCAGAAAAAACTATTAACTTTTGCGGACGTTATGGTTACATCTTTGGATGCCGTGAGCATATTGTGGTGTGGAATGGAGAAAGAGGGAAGTAGGTTTTTAACTTATCTTGAGCGGCTTTACATGGTTAAGCTCGGTTGGCAGCTTTCAGTAGACCGAGTCCCATATGGTATGCGTGTGTCTGTGGCGCTTGAGAGCTGTTCTTTGTTTTGTGCGTTAGTTGAGTTGTTGTGGAAAAGATTAGAGAAAGACGCTAAGGCTATGTTTCGTGGGGTAGAGTTAGATATACATGGTCAGCGTCGATGGTGGTGGACTGTAGCCGATCCCGTCAGCGCGATTCGAGTATTAGCTTCCTTTGTTGGCGTCACATGTAGTGACGCCGAAGCCCGGCTGGTTTGGATCGGGTTATGATCGTATGAGTAGGAGGTAGTACTATGGAGGAGAGAGAAAGATTGTATGTAAAGGTAAACAGTGAGTCTCTTGAGGGTCATCTCGCTGATTACGTATCGTGTGACGTTAAGTTCAAACCTCTTAGAGTGACAGTGCGTTTTGGTGCGAAGCTTCTGAAAGGTGTTGTTGGGTTGATCAAGAGAATGAGAGCCCAAAGTGGGAAAACGAGAGAAGGATAAAGGAAGTAGGTTTGAGAGGCAGTTTTGCCGTTTGCTTTCCTTGGCTTGGTCTGAAGGGCGCGATGACTCTGTTTTTTGGAGGAGAGCGACTTTTAAGCAAAAGGGAAGAATGTTCCAGTTTTGCGGCGATGTTGTGCAGATAAATACCACAGATTATCCGAGGTGTTACTGTACGTTTGAGCTAAAAAACAGGAAGGACTACCGGGTTGAAGATTTCTTAACTGGTGCATCTTCAGGAATTGTTTCTTGGTGGCACCAGACCGTCTCGGAAACGCCGGTTAATAGTACACCCGTGCTAGTAGCGCATAGAAGTCATGGGCCTACAGTAGTAGTTACGCCTTTGAAATGCGAGCTTAAGGTTTGGATGTTAGTAATGTTGGAAGAGAGTCGCTTGTACGTGTATAAGTTAGAAGACTTCTTAAGTCTATGTTTAAACTGCTGTAAGGAGGAGAGGAATGGCAATAATAGGTGTTAATAACGTATGTACTGTTGATTGCTGTTACGTGCACTTTTTAGCTTTTTATGAAGGTAAGTGTAAAAAGGAGGTGTGATATGAAGTGGACGGATGACCAATTACGTTGTCTTATTGAGAACTGGGATCGATTAACTTCTGTTCAGATCGCGGGAATGTTGGGTCTTTCAGAGTTCTTGGTGCGTAAGAAGGCACGCCAGCTTGGGCTGACGTACAGCCCTCGTAGGCGTGGATCATTTAGGACTTGGACTCCTGAGGAGGAAGAACAACTTCGGGAGCTTGCGCCCCATCACTCGCTGTCAATGATCGCAACTCTTCTTGGTCGGTCTGTATCTTCGGTGGGGGCAAAAGCGCGTAGGTTAGGTTTACGTGCTAGTCGACGGACTCCTCTTCCTAAAACTCTTGAAGGAAGGGTTAGGCAGGTAGTGTTGGGGTCACTGCTTGGAGACGCGAGCATTCACGTACATACTTCCGCTAAAACTTTCTATTTTGAGAAAAGCCAGCGCGTTGACCGTCTTCCTTATTTACAGTGGACAGCAAAAGAGCTTGATATTTTTAAACCTAAAATCCACTTACGTACTACCTTTAACACTGTCACACATCGGGTGGCTACAAAGTGTTGGTTGACAACGTCAGCTCATACTCCTGTGTGGAAGGTGATGCATGATTTGTTTTATCGGGGTGCAAAGCATAAAAGATTGCCACCCGAGGCGGTGGAAGAGCTTGATGGATTAGGGCTTGCTGTTTGGTATATGGATGATGGGACTTACGTTGGGAGAAGGGCACATCTGTGCTCTTTCTGCGGAGCTAAAGCGGAGAATGAAGCTGCGGCAAAGATTTTGAAAGCACGTTTTGGGTTACCTTTTGACGTATTGAAAGGTTCATTTGGTTTCTATCTTGTACTCAAAGCGAAATATTCACCGTTACTGTTTGAGATCATACGTGACTACGTTCACCCAGTTTATCGTTATAAACTGGGTGAAGACGCTCACTTCGTGAGAGTTACGCGGGCGTTTAGGTTTGATGCCGCACACTTCCTCGAAGGTCATGGTAAGTGTGGTCGGTTTCACGCTCACGGGTGGCGTCTGGAAGTGATGTTAGAAGGGCCTGTTAATCCAGAAACAGGGATGCTTGTCGACTTCGGCGTTCTTAAACGGATTGTCGAGGAGAACGTGATTAGTCGACTTGACCATAAATTCATTAATTTTGTTGACTTAAGGCTTGGTACCCGTGCAACTTCAGAGTCGTTAGCGATTTGGTGTTGGGATCAATTGATTGGTAAGCTTCCTTATTTACAGTGTATTCGTGTTTACGAGACTCCTGATTCATATGCTGAGTTTAGTGGTGGTTTACCTTTGAAGAAAAGCGAGTAGAAGTTGATAAGGATACTCCTTTTAATTCTGACTGGTTTCTTCTTGGTTGTTCCTATGCACTTATGCCCTGAGTGTGGTTCTCTTTTGGAGCCTCGTAAGGCGAAATCAGGAGGTGTTTTTTGGGTTTGCCCACAGTGTGGGTATAAGGTGATCCATCCCCGCTAGTTGACTTGGACGCTTGACCGTGGGGCGGGACGCCATTGATAGATTCTGTTGATGATTGAACTTATAAAGCCGCCTCATTTTGAGTATGGTCCTTTATGTTTGGGGTGTAAACACTTCCAGTCCCGTAAACTTGCTTGTCCTGCATTTCCTGACGGAATACCTTCTGATGTATTAGAGGGCTTTCTTCCCCATGTTGAGGTCCTTCCAGGCCAAAAGGGAGCTTACGTTTTCGAGCCTAAAGAAAGAATTCCTGACTTGATGCGGCGGGGTGAGGAACAACGAATTCGCTTCCCAAAGGAGTGGGTTGAGAAGTGGATTACCTATCAAGGCAGACGAATTCCGATCATAAAGAAAGAGTACCGTGATGAATGGTATAAGTCAACGAGAGCAATTTATGCTGGTTTGGCTCTTGGTGGTGTGGTTAGCGTTGGTGTTGCTCATCAAGCGCTTTTTAAACGTGAAGCGGGAAGACTCGCACGGTTACTCACAGAAAAAGGTGCGAAATGGGTTCTACCAAGTAACCCTCAGTGGATGAAGGTCGTTCGGAGAATGAGAACGTCAGAAGTGCCAAACCCGGCTCTCAACTGGTTATGTCGTCATACTGGGAAGTATATGGGGTTGAAGGGTGAATTGGCTTTATTACAAGTCCGTCGGACAAGAGTTGCTTTGTCAACTCTTGAGTCGCGGCTCCCAGGGTTGCTGAAAGACGTTCAACTTGTTAACTACAAAATGCCGCGTTTACCTTTGGTTGGTGGGATTACTGCTTCTGATCGGATTCAAGTAGAAGTTGGAAGGACAGCAAAAAGGAGTGTGACGATCTGGGGACCGTACAAGAAGTTGTTGTTGTCGGGGTTGACTGGAGTTGATAAAGACGTAGCAAAGTCGCTGGTTGAGGGTGTTAGCACCGCACATCAGATGAGCCTATCTGAGTTGGGAAAGACGCCGTTTGGTTTAGGTGAGAGTCTTTTTGTAGCGTTTCCTTCGTCTCGTATTTTGGGGACTGTGTATCCGTCAAGACGGTTAGTGTATCATGAGTTTGGCCACGTGCTCCAAGCGAAGCATGACAGGCTGGAGAAATTTATGATGGAAGCGTATGCACCTTACATTGGGAGAGTTTTGGAGCCCATGGCAGAGCTGACTAAACGTTTATCATCTTTTACTGAAGTGAGGGGTGTTAAGAACTTGTTTCGAGAGCTCTTGAAGATTCTTAGGTTCTCTCGTGAAACACAGCACCGACTCCTCACCCCTTATTCTATGACTAACCCAGTAGAGGGTTATGCTGAAGCGTTCTCGTTTTACATGCATAAGCCTTCTCTTTTAAAAAAGAAGTGGCCGGAGGCATATGCATACTTCCGTGATTTAGAGAAGTCGTGGGGTAAAGGTCTGTAAGTCCTTGGAGTCGTCTTTTTGATTTCTTAATGAAAGGAGGTGATATAAGTGACCTTGAATGATCTTGTTAGTCTGCACTTAAAGGTTCAGAAGCTACGGGTTGGCCGTGAATTAAGACTGATTCAGCTTTATGGGGTTGAAGAGTATGATCGGATGAAAAAGAAACTTAAAACTAAAGCGAAAGTGCGGAGCGAGTTGTTGAATAAGACGCGTGTTAAAGACCCAGTAACTGTTAGTGTTTACGAGCAGCTACTTACTGTTGAGAACAATTTAGGTAGTGAGATTAAAAAGAGGGCTGAATCTCATCCAGCGTGGTCGTGGCTCCAGCGAGTAAAAGGTTGTGGGTGCGAGAACACTATGAAGGTTATCGGGCTTATAGATGGAATGAGGGAGAAAGTAGAGATCACAAAAGCGGAGTATGAACAGATGAAGAAGGAAGGAGCTGATGTAGTAGAGAGAGTTGTTAAGGGAAAGAAAGTGTACTATCGCTACACAGGTCGCCGCGGTCTCGCTGTCTTTTCAACAGTTTCGAAGTTGTGGAAGTACGCAGGTTTGCATGTAGTTGATGGTCATGCTCCGAGGCGGGCAAGAGGTACAGTACTCGACTGGAATTGCGAGCTACGAACCATGTGCTGGAGACTGTCGCGTTCGCTTATACGTGCACGTGGGGTATACTATCGAGAGTATCTAAAGGCTAAAGAGGGCTACTTAGCGCGGTTTAAGGGTAAGGTTGTGAAGTCGAAGAAGGGTGTGAAGGTACCAGAGGGTTGCATTTCCTTGAAACACCTTGATAATATGGCTGGGCGTAAAATGATAAAGCTGTGGTTAGCACACTTGTGGGAAGTGACAAGGAAGGCACAAGGCCTTCCTGTGAGAGCCAGTTACGTAGTTGAAAAGTTAGGTCATCACTATATACCACCATTAGTTGATGAAGAGGAGGTAGGTGCATAGAACGAGTCTATGAATCCATATGAGGGCCTATGAAAGGGCGCGTGTTGAGCATAAACACGTAAGCTTAGCCATGATGAATAGTGTGGCCCAATTGATTGGTGCGAAGTTATGGATGAGTCCATGAGGATATGAGAACCTATATTACCGTACGAGCTGTGGATTGAGTGTGCTCCTTGTGGGGAGACGCGAGTCGTGGAATAAGTGTGCTCCTAAAGTAAAACTACGAGCCCTAGACAAAGTGAGCGCCTAATTTTCTAGTGCGTAAGCCTATGGAACAGGTGTGACCCATATTGATAATGCGATCCGAAGAAAAAATGCGACCCCGAGTGATTATGTGAGCCAGAAGATAAGTGTGGACCCACTCGAGGGATGCGAGCCTATATTCCCGTGAGCCCCGCTGTAGAGATGTGATTGAGTGTAGTCTGCGAGCCTTAAAAGTTGTGTGACCCGCGTCAGCAATGCGTGTGCGCCTGATCATAAGTGAGGCCCGTGAAAAAGATGCGAACCCTAAATTTTATGTGGCCCATGTCAGTATAGTGAGCTACAATAGAGACGAGGCCCTGAACGATTGGTGCGGTTAGCTGACGTATAATGCCTTGGAACGGAGTGAGGCCCATGGAAAAGGCTGCGATCCATCAAGATCGTGAGCTCCATGCTAAATAGTGTGTTTTTCTTGAGCCCGAATGAAGGTGAGACCCAATTGATCAGTGTGTAAATTTGTAAACGGTTTTTCAAAAAACGTTAAAGGAGGTTAGTGATGGGTGACGCAATTAAAGAAAGACCAATCGCAACAGAGTTGTGTGTTTTGGAGAAGACGATCTCGGGTTTGGAAGAAGCGGTAAATGCCTTAAGGAATAAAGCCTCGATATACTTGAAGGACGCTTCGGCGGAGGATGAGGCGGTGGAATCAGGAAGTGAGTTTTGTCCTACGGCGTTCATTCTTGATACGTTACGGCATCTTACAAATAGAGTTGACTTGTTGAGAAGTAAGGTGAACGATATGTATAACCGCTTAGTATGATCTTTAGGAGGTGCTCATGGATTTTACAGCGTTAAGTCATGAGGAGCTTGTTCATACTCTTATGAAAGTCGTGTCGCTTTTGGGCGATACGGACTTTGAAGAGGTGACGAGTGGATTTACAAAGTCGGGGAAGCCTCTGAATCACGAGGCAGGTAGTTTGACAGATGCTATTGGTATAACTAAAGATAAGCTTGACGAGATAACTTCGCTCGCGACAGGGTTAGTGAGCGAAACCCTTATGACCAGGACACGGTCTAGGAGAATAGAGTGGCTCCACTTGCGCTGGAGACAGATGAGTAGTGTTGAGAAAGCATGCGTTGCCGTTGCGGCTGTTGAGATGGCTTTCGTAACTGTAGAGGGGATGATGCGCACCTTGAGAGGCCTAAGCGAAGATGCGAGGAGCTAAAGACTACCTATTAGCTATTTATACCTTGCAACGCAGTTATAAAGTTGCTCGGGTTCGCGACGTTGCCAACTACCTTGGGTTGACAAAAGCTGCTGTGACAATAACTGTTAAGGGGTTAGTACGAAGAGGGCTGGTTAAACATGAGAGGTACAGTTATATCGAGTTAACCCCACAAGGGGAATCGTTGGCTGTGCCTCTGTACACGTCCGCACAGAAGTTAGCAGCTATTTTTCGCGAGCTTGGAATGAGCTCAGTTACCGCTGAAAGTATGGCAGAGTGTGTGGTTGTCAGGGCTTCAGATAACGTCTTAAGCCAGTTTTTGGCAGCACTTGAGGCATTCAAGAAGGGGGTTGATGGGAGTGGCTGATTTAGTTAGATTTTGTGACTCTGTATCGATCTTACCTCTGTGGATTTCTGAAACAGGACGCGCTAACGAGTTACCAACATCAGTACTTGTGTGTTCATCGCTAGGCAGGTTCCATAAGGGTGTGCCTGAAGATTTGGTCTTGATCCGCAAGTACTTAGATGGTACTGAAGTGGTGGCGAGGTATTCGATAATTCCTGAGGAGATACATCGAATGGCTCCTAAAACTAGGTGACGAGTTGCACTTTATGTGGTAAACTAAGAGTTGGGTTAGCGTTTCACTGTTGTGACCCAAGGAGTAGGGATGAAAAGAAGATTTCTACCTGATGTTACCCCTTTAAAAGTATATGTTGCAATCCAGTATGTTCCAGATACGGACGTTATTGATATCTCTAAAGTTGAGGCAAGTGATTTTGAGAACGCTTGGTTGAAGATGGAAAGACGCGCTCGGAAGCGGTTATTTTCCGAGTCGGTCCTATTAACGAATGAACAGTTTGTAAAACTAGTTAAGAAGATAAGGGGTTTTCTAGGTGATTTAGAGAGGGGTTAGAGATGACACCAAGTGAAATTGACACCTTACGGTCTCAAATAGCAGAGGTCTTGAAAGGTAAAGCGTCATGTTGGTGCTTGGCCGCGTGGAACCCAGGTCAGCCAGGCGATTATTTCTCGTCCCAAACTGCGGATGTAAAAGAGCAGTCAATTCGTCTTCTTGCTTGCATCTACGATCTACTGAACTCAACACTTTCGGACAGTACACCTCAACAACTGACAGCGAAGACATTGATCTTAACTGATATTCGTAAGTTGATTTGTCAGTTGCATTACTACACGGAGGTAACTCCCTCCACGCTTATGTAGAGGGTGAGATAATGTCGACCAAAGTCTATACATATGGTACAAGGGGGATGATTGAAGAGTGGTCGACGTTGAGAAAGTATCACTCTTGCACTGTAGTGAGTGCGGGAGGTGTGAAGATTTGTATCGACTGTGGCTCACCAGCGTTGTTTCGTCATGTTTTGAATGCGGACGCTCTTACCGTTAGTCACGGACACCCCGACCATACACTTGGACTGGTTGACAAAAAAATTGAAGTACCGACTTTTATGGGGGAGTTTTCGACACATATGGATCCGGTCCCCTCGTACTTCAAGAAGATAGAGTTTAAGAACCTGAAGGTTGTTAAGCGTCGTGTTAAGGTGAAGGGGCTCACAATTGAGTTTGTCCCCACACATCATAGTTTAAGGTGTCCCATGTGCGCGATCTACTTCCCTGATTTGAGACTTATGGTCGCCACTGACATTGTAGCGCCTGTTGGTGGTTGGTCTCAATGGAAGCGGAAAATCCGCTTTTATGTCGGTGACTGTAGTAGCCCCGCTGCTCCCATTATACGGCGCAGAGGTGGTAAAATCTTCGGTCACGCTTCTGTTGTTTCACAAATTAAGGCATTGGGGGACAAACATTATTTGTTCACTCATCATGGAAGGCAAACGATTGAGTTGAAAGAACGTGAGGTTATAAAGCGGATTGGCGCACCTATCAAAGTTGCGAAAGATGGGGATGTATTTGATTTAGATGATGAGAGAGGTTTTGTAAGGAGGTGAAGGTGAAAGAGCTCCTAATGCTAGTGCCTGATCTGCGTAGTTTAGACAGGGCGGTTATAATTGACCCGAATGGGGAACGCGTTTGGTTACAAAATGGTGACCAAAGGGCGGAATTGTCACTTGAAGGTGACTTCTTTACGTCGAAGTCCGATTTAACCCCCTTTCGCGATCAGGTTCGGTTACTGGCTGAATGGATGAAACGAAGCGAAGAGTAACGCGAGAGTCAGTTTTTTGCCCGCAGTGCGGTTTTGTTTTAGCCCAGTCCCTCCCTTATAGGATGCTGGGTTGGTTTGGTTTGTGTGCTTCGGTGTGTCCTAAATGTGGCTACATAGGCTTTATGAGGTTAGGATTTTTGGTGAAGAGTGATGATGGATCGAATAAAAGCTTTTAAGAAAGGATGTTTCGATTTTGTGGCTAGGGTCGAGCTGACTGACAGCGGTTATGTGGTACATAACGGACAGCTGCTTACGTTGTCACCCCGCGCTAAGCAACAGTTATGCCGCATAGTTGGGTGTACACCAGCGTTCTTGGATTTGCTGTCAGATGAGGGCTACGCGTCAGTTTGCAACGCTTTTTTGGAAGAAGACCTTCTCATCCGCTGCAGGGGTACGGAAGTGCGTGCGATCCTGTCAACTCGCACAGGAATTGATTATGAGTCTGTTGCGTCAGTTTGCTCAGGTATGAAGTTGACGTACTTGGGTGACGACTTTATGATTCTGGAAGGCGCGGGAAATCCGCGTTTTGTTGTATTGAGTAGCGAGATCGGTTATTGTTCGGTTTGCTCTTTACTGAAGTTTAAACTGTCTCCAGGGCATGTGTTGAAGAAGGCTCGTGTAAGCCATATGGATGTGGACAAGATGAATCGTGCTCTTACCACGGCTAAGGACAACTTGGTGGTTTTGGAAGAGAGTGTAAATAAGGCAGTGGTTAGGTTTCGGAAGATTGATCTGAAGATACTGCCATACTCTGTGAAAGTTAAACAGTGTTTGATAGGTTCTACTGAGGCTGAAGTTACATATAGGGATCTAGTAGCTAATGCTATGAAGATATCTAGTATACGGGATCGTCTTATTGTACAGTGCGACTTATTTGATATTGGGTTTACACCAAGTAGGTATATCAAAGATGGATACCTTGTAAGGTGGCCAATGCGGGCCAATTGGCTACGGGGTTAGTATGGTACATTCTGAAACGCTTAGTCGGTTTTTTGAGTTTGTGGTTAAGAAGTTGTGTAAAAACCCTTTTGATTTAGAGTTGCTTCTGTTCAGTTTTAAGTATCGAGGGGTCATTGGGATTGATGAAGCAGGAGTTGGTGCTATTTTTGGGCCAGTTGTGGCAGCGGCAGTCTTAGTCACACCCTCACATGAGGTGATTACAGGAGTAGCTGATTCAAAGTCATTGAAGCCCAAAGTGAGAGCGACTTTGAACAAGCTGATTCAATCACAGCTGACAGTAGGGATTGGTGTGACAGAACCGGATGAGGTTAACTACGTGTCTAACATTGAAAAGGCAGGGGATATCGCACGGCAACGGGCCTTGAAGGACTTGTTGAACAAGACAACTGGGAAGTACATTGTAGTGTCAGATCATTTTTCTGTGGATTCAGAATTGGACTCGATTGGCGTAACACGTGGTGATACACTCATCTATTCCATAGGTGCTGCGTCGATTGTCGCGAAAGAGGTACACGATGAGTTGATAAATAAGATCGTTAATGAACACCCAGAGTGGGCGGTTTATGGTCTACGGACTAATAAAGGATACAGGACGAAGGAACATTTAAACGCGCTTACTACTCATGGATGTACTCCTTATCATAGAATGTTTATGAGAGAAGTAAGTCACGCAGCCCAGATTACTAGTAAGTCTAGTGAATAAAAAGCGAATTCATTCCGTTTTAGACGGTAGTTTTTTGGACTTCCCGGGTGAGGTACCTGTAACAGTCTTCTTCTCGGGGTGTAATCTACGCTGTCAGTACTGTAGTAATGCGGATGTTGTAGTGAAACCCCCACAAATGACAGTCAAGCAGGTTTTAGACTTCGTGAAAGAGGGGGGCGGTTTTTATACGGGAGTGTGCTTGCTCGGTGGCGAACCATTGAGTCAACCTCTGGATGTACTGGTCACATTTTGTGAGGAGTTGAAAAAGTTGGGTTTTAAGGTGAAGGTCGATACGAATGGAACGTTCTTTGATAAACTTAAAGCTCTGTATTCTCGTATCGATTACGTAGCTATTGATGTTAAACATCTCTGGGAGAAGTATGAACTCGTGACGCCAATCACACAAAAGCAGTTACACAACATTCAAAAGTCAGTAGAGTTTATCCGTACTCATTCTAAGCCATATCAGCTTCGCACTACAGTTTGTACACCTATTCACACGGTCGAGGATTTGTACACGCTTAAGCGTCAGTTCCCTGAGCTTATGTTTCAAGAGTATTCGCTTCAGGGTCCCCAACTTTTTAAGCGGAAGCCCCTTTCACCCCTTACCTTGCCACAGGATTTACGCTGACCTACAATCGAGACCTAGTCACGGAGTTAGGAGGGGAGTATGCAAATTTCGGTTACTTTTTCGGATGATTTTGACAAGTTGTACCACACGTTCGAGAAGGAGTACCCAGAGTGTTTGGCGTTTTTGGGGATTTCGCAGAAGCACCTGGATTACTCCCGAAGGTCAAAAGAGCACTTTCAGTGTCCCTCGGTAGACTTTTCGATCGATAAGAACGCAAACACGAACAATAAAAGGGACCTGGCTAGCTACACTAATGAGCTGACAAAACCGTTGTTCAAGCTACATGGTTTTTTTCTGATATGGAAGGTTTGTCGTAAGCTTTATGGAGCCGAACGAGCCACGCGGCTTCTGACTAGAATCTTGTTGGGTGACTTCTATTTCCATGACGCGTCGGGCCCGTTAGTTCAGGTGCCTTATTGTGTATCGTTCGCTACTTTACGTATCGCAGTGGAGGGAATGCCTTATGACGCACCACCAGTACCAAAACCTCCTAAACACTTAGATTCTTTTGCCGGCCAAGTTGTTGAAACGATGTTTAATTTGGGTAACACGGTGGCGGGTGCCGTTGCCGCGCCAGATTTCTTGGTAACATTGTCATTTTACACAAAGGGGGTTTCTGATAGGGAAATTAGACAAGTTTTGCAGAGCGTGTTATATAAGCTTAATAGGAATATGCGAACTGGTGGGTTTCAGAGTTTGTTCTCGAATCTATCAATTTACGACAAAGTGCATTACGCGTCTACGTTTAAGAGTTATTCACTGAACGGAAAGACTTTAGATTGGAAAGAGGTGGATCGAGTCCAGCGGGTCTTTGCTGAACTCGTGTCTGAGGGTGTCGATGGCGTTCCTTACAGGTTCCCAGTTCTTACGGCTAACATATCGAACGATTTGTCCGATGAACGTTTTTTGGATTCACTAGTTGAGTGGAACACACCTTTAGGTGTATGGAATATTTATTGCGATACTGCCGCTAAGTTAAGTATGTGTTGTAGGCTTAGCTTAGATCTTGAATCTCTTCCTCGCTTGAACGCATTTGGATCGGGTGATATTGGGACGGGCTCACTCCGGGTTGTAACGTTGAACCTACCTAGGCTTGCTTTACAGGCGTCCTCGTTTACCGACTTTTTTGATAAATTAAGTGAGGCAGCTAATGACTGTTGTGATATTTTATACGCACACCGCCAGTTGATTGAAGAGAGAATTCGTCAGAACTTTTTATGGCCTTTTACGTATAGCTATCTCTCAACCAAGCGTATGTTCTCAACTATTGGTATAAATGGATTGTATGAAGCGGCGGATCGTCTAGCGCGTGTAAATGGTCACGAGTTGTATGAGATTATGTTTAAGGTGCTGACACGGCTTAATGATATATCTAAGGACCGTTCTCGGCGCGATGGTGTGTTTTACAATGTGGAGATGATCCCTGCTGAACAAGCGGCGTTTACTTTGGCAGGGATGGATAAGTACTTGTTTGACGACGCTTATGGAGTAGAGGGTTATAGTAATCAACTTTTGCCTCTTAGTCTTGATGTTCCGCTCCGTGAGCGGATAGAAGTAGCGGGTAGACTCGATAAATTGTTATCAGGGGGTGGGATACTACACATAAACACAGGTGAGCGACTTGATAGTCATCAGATGCGTAAAGTGGTTAGATTCGCAGCGAAGCATACAACGTACTTCGCGGTTAATTACGTTATTTCACAGTGTTCCTTATGTGGTTCCACGTTTGTTGGTACTGACGCCTGTCCTACGTGTGGTAGTACACAGGTTCAGAGGATGACTAGAGTAGTGGGCTACTTCTCACCATTACGGGCATGGAGTAGTGAGAGACTACGTGAGTATACAACACGGAAAGTGTATTATGGAGGTAATGGTTATGCTTCGGCTTATGAGTAATGAGGACATTAAGGATGAGTTTAGGGACCGGCTTACTAAGTCAATTTGGTGCCCTGCGTTGGATAGGTATCAAGCGTTGATCTTCTGTTTTGCGTGTTCCCGCTTTTCTCAGTGTGATGTTACACGAGCAAACGACATTCAGAACCTTACGGTTGAGGATGTTATGGTTGACCCGGCGAGCTTAGTTAAGTCAGTGTCGGCCCAGACTGTAAAAAGTGAGGTGAAAGATGAAGTAGTGAGGCGAAAGACACGTCGGTCAAAAGCACCTAAACCGACAGAAGATCATAAATCAGCTAAGGATAGTGGCTCAAAGGGGAGTAAGAGAGATGTTATAGTATCTTATTTGAAGAGTCACCCCAAAGCTACTGTGTCGGAGATCGCGAAATCGTGTGGCGTATCCCAAGCGTATGCACGGAAGGTTTTACGTAACTCTAAGTAGGGACGGGCGGAAGTTAAGGGAGTTCTTGCTAGGCTCACCTAACCTAAACCCGGCTTCTAAGTTGTTTTTTGATCCTATACGGGTAAGGGGTATTCCCCGGTCCGTTCCTAAGTGTGAGTTAGAAAGGTTAGTCCGTAAACGCGTGGTCCAAAAAGTTGGGCATATGATACTAATAAGGAGTAAAATACGTTTGTGATGGAATGTTGGGAGTTGCCACTTGTTTGTCATGACACGCGCTGTCGGTACTTCACTAGAATGACGTATGTTGGACGTTTGAGGTACGGGAATTGCGCTATCAGGGTCGCGAACGATGGGCCTCATACTCTTAATGAGCTGTCTGAGATTTTAGGAGTCTCACGCGAACGCGTCAGGCAGCTGGAAGCATCGGCGCTAAGGCACTTGTCGTACAACTCGCTTAAACTAGATGAACAAACGTTAGATATTGTAAGGAGGACGTTGAGCGATATAACCTGGCCACCCCGCTCACTAAAGAGTGCTAGATCACTTGAGACATCACGTACACACTTGCTTAAGCTAATGTTCGACCGGGGTGCTCTGTTCAGGTTCGTGAAGCGTAAACCTAATTTTACTGTGAGACACCGTGTTAACCAGTGTGTCAGATGCCCGGTTTTATCTGACACAGTTGAAGCGGCTGTGTGCTTACTGTGTGACCGACGAGGTGCTTGCAGTGTATGTCCCGTCCAAGATATCGATCCGCGTTCCTATTTTATAGTTGGATCGTTCAGGGAGCTCGTTGAAGCGTTGAAGATTAAGCTTGGCTTGAGAGCACCTGACAAGCTGCGTGACAGGATTATTGCGTATCGCAAGGACCACCCAGCGGCTCCTATTTCACATGTGGCGGCTGCGGTTGGTGCATCGTATGTTTATACTCGGAAGGTGTTAGGAGGGAAGTGAATATGTGGATAGCTGTTGACGTTCCTTTTAAGTACGCGCATTGGGTTGTGGAAGTCGGCCAATTCGGGCATTTGGTCTCGATGGAGCTTCTTCAATCTACGAAAACGTACTTTAAGTTTTACAAACGACTAGGTAAGAAGGGGCATCATCTGATAGTAAAAGATCTAAAAGAGTTAACCCCATATGTAACTAAAGTTCTGAGCGAAGTTCGTGTGAGCGAGGTCATTTCTCCCCCTGATCCGGAGTTTGAGTTTATGAAGCAGGTTGCGAGATTAAAAATTGGGGTTATTGGTGTTCCTCAAGGTCGTAATCAAGAGGAGTTCTTTAGGCTTTTAGAATCAATGTATATGTCACGTTTTGTAACTGCGATCGGTTTGAGTAAAGACGCTATGGGTTTATTGTGGGATGCACCGGATGTTAGGGTTCAGGAGGAGATGAAACTACTTTTATCCCGACTTTATGTTTTGAGGTACATGTTAACTCAGGACCTGACAGCGAAGCCGGTTCATATTTTAGGTCTAGTGGATCCAGAAGTCGAGTTACCTTTCTACCAGGAGTTTAGCAAGCGTAGCCCGCTTAATATTAGGAGTGTTAGCACAACATATCCTTTTGTTGGTACAGATTTGGGTCCTGTTCAATTGAGGCGTGCGTTGGGTACACTCCTACGATTGGTGGAGACTTACACTTAAGGAGGTGTTCAGTGCCAGTAGTAGTTAAGAAGGTGAAGGAGGGGCTATACTATCTAATAGAGTCATCAACCGGAAAAAAGATTGCGGAGAGTCGTGGCGGGCGCAACGCGCGGATTTCGGCTGCGATTAGGAACAAACATTGGCTTGAATCTCATTTGGTCACTTTTCAGGGACGGAAAGGTATTTGGATTACGTTAAAGTCGGGAAAGAGAGTGTTCATTCCTCTAGAGAAGGTTAAGCAGTACTTTCGTAAACGGGGGTGGCCGATATGAAACACTTGGGCCTAAAGTTGATCTTGTTGAAACATTCTTTGGAGTGTATTATTGCGAAGGTTTATGAGGAGGGATCTACGTATGTCTGCAAAGATCCGGTGCGTTTCATTCCCATTTCTCCTGTACAGGCGCAGCTTATACCCCTGACTCTTGTAGGAGTGAAGGAAATCGGTTATGAGCAGAAGGATTGCGTCTTAGCCGCTCTGCCAAAAGAGGTTGAGTCACGATATCTCCAAATCACAAGTGGACTTGTAGTCCCGACTCTTAAAATTCCTAACGAGCTAAAGAAACGCTAGTTCGGTGTGTAAATATTAAAGTGTCTCACAAGGTGGTGTGCTATGAAGATCGTCGCGTTACCAGATGTCCATTTAGGTTTTAGGAGTGGTTCAAGGGTCGTAGATGGGATCAATTTGCGTGAGAATGACGTCTACCATGCTTTTGACAATATGATTGACATGGCCGTCAAAGAGAGCCCGGATGTAGTTGTAGTTGTGGGTGATCTGTTTGACTCAACTCGACCGCCCGCCGCGGCTTATTGTGTGGCGTTGAAAGGGCTACGGAAGATCCAGTGCCCCGTGATAGTAATTAGTGGGAACCACGACAAGCCCTTACGTGATGCTTGGTCTCCGTTGAGTGTCTTATCGGTTTTACCACATGTGAAGTGTGTGGTTGATAGTCCATCTACTATTTATGTGGAAGGTGCTTCTTTCTACTGTATTCCTTACACTACGACTCCTAAGTTTGAGGAAGCCGACTTTTTGGTGGCGCATTTAGAGGATAAATCAGTGTCCCAGTTTAGGAACCGTGGAATAGAGATTCCGTATGAAAAGTATACTTACTGTTTTTTAGGACATTTGCATATGTACACGAAGTTGAGTGAAAATGCTTGTTACATAGGAGCTGTGGAACGCTTTTCGTTTAATCAAGAAGGTTTCCCTTGCGGGTATTTGGTTTACGATAAGGGAGGTATACGCTTTGTCGAGACTCCAGCGAGACCATATATCACTTTAACCAGCCCACCACAGACGTTAGATTCTCTTCAAGGCGCTATTGTTCGGTGTAGAACCTCTGGTGCTGACGTAAGTTGGGTTGAGGAGCTTCGACGCAGCGGGGTTCCGCTCCAAGTTACAGTTGAGTTGTCAACCCAGGAGCCTACCAATGTACCGGAGTTGACCGTTGTTAAGCCGCTACTAGAGTCGTTTGACGAGTTTTGTGAGATGAGAGGAATTCCTCGTAAGTTAAGGAGCCTTTGTGTTGATGTTTTGAAACAAAATATGGAGTAAGTGATGTTTTTGATCGAGTTAGTTACATTAACCAACTTTAAGTGTTACTCACAGTCAAAGTATGAGTTTAATCCTGGATTCAATTTAGTGGTGTTACCGAATGGGGGTGGTAAAACGACGTTGGTTGAGGGCGTCGCTTATTCACTTGCGGGGTCTGGCGCGATTCCAGGAACAGTGAGTGATTATGTACGCGAAGGTTCGTTAGGATCTAGTTATGTTACAATGAAAGCCCAATTAGGCCAGAAGCAGCTCGTCATAAAAAGGGGGCTTAGCCCACGGAACTCGTCGCTGAAGTGGGGTCGCACATCAATGACAAAAGTGACGGAGATTCAACGGTTTGTGAAGGATCATATTATGCCACCTCAATTGGTTCGGACGACTATCTGCTGTTTCCAGAGGGAGGCCGCCTTAATCGCCCGGGCTGATATGAACACACGACGTAAATTTATCATGGCTCTACTTCGACTAGACGTCATTGAAAGAGCCTTGAAGTCGCTTTCATCACCAACGCCTTATTCATCGTCCTTACGCGCATTAGAGGATCAGTTGGAGGATTGTCGGAAGGACTTACAAAAGCTTGAGGAAGTTGATGACTCTCTCGAGCCCGTACTACGTAGACAAATAGAGCTCTTACGCCTGAAGAAAGCCTACGATCCAGCCGCGGCGCAGAGACGCGCTCAACTACAAGAACAGTTGAGCATGCTCCGCACACTGTATCAACTACAACAAATGGCTTCAAACGTTGATTCACCTCACTGTCCCTTATGTGGTTCTACTACTTACTCACGGAATCATATCATAGAGCGCGCAAATGAAACTTACCAACAGATGTTGAGTCTTGATGCCGAGTTGAAAAGTCTTCCACCCGCTTATACTGTTTCACCTGAAGCGTTCTCAGATTTGATCCCTGATCTTGAGGAGGACGTGTGCCGGCAGTACTTGGATTTGATAACACAAAAGCGAGTTAAGAAGCATACTCTTGAAAACTTAAAGGAAGCTATCGAGAGAGCTCGAAGTGCACGCACGACTCAGCAAGCCCGGAAGGTGCTGAGAGACTTTTTGATGTGGATGTCTACCCCACTGATCAATTTCCTGTCTGCGTACACCACAAATATTTTGAAGGCAGGCGTGTTTGACTCATTTGAGCTAGACGAAGCCTTCAACATCAAAGTGGACGGAAAGGACTTCAATTTGCTTTCGACAGGACAGCAGGACTATGTTGCAACGGCGTTTCGAGTTACGGTTTCGTATCTTCTCTCACTACTCTATGGCTGTCCACGCACACCATTACTGTTAGACTCAGTTGGGGATTCTCTGGATGAAGTACATTATAGCGCGTTGATGGACTACTTGTCAGGAGGGGCAACGAAACTCTTCTCTCAGGTAATCGTGACTTCACACAGGAGCGCTTGATGGAGTTGCCTGTCCTGAGTTTTAAGAAGTGTTTTATGTTCAGGCGAGAATTTCCTTCAAGGTGTAATGGTGTGTTCCGGTTTGATGAAGTGTGTACTCATTGCGACTACTTTTTGGAGTGTATGATTCTGAGAATCGCTGAGTTTGGGTGTGCAGGGAGACCTCGGACGTTGTTGAAAGACGTGCTGCACACGGCGTTTTTGTTCCATAAGAAGGTACCGCCACGCATGGCCTCGTATTTAGCTCGTGATATTGAACCCTTCGCAGCTCAGCGTAGTCCTAAACTGAAGTACGCGGTTAAGAAGCAGATCAAGACTGCCTACGCTTTCCGGTTGTATGGGGACTTTATAAGGGGCTGGAAAGTACGGATACTGAAGCTGAAAGACAAACGCCATTTTTATTCATGTATTGAGAATCCTAAAATGTATGTTGACTGGATGACGGGCGACCAAGTACTGCGGGTGGGCCTTACCGCACGTGCGATTGTGGACCGTTTGATAAGAGAACCTGTGACGTTTTTATCTTACGAAGCAACTGGTTGGTGTGCCTACCAAATTTCACAGATAGTTAAGCTACGGCGGGTTGCTTTTGCGTGGATGCCCCACCCAAAAGGGGGCGCGGTTAGGCGTGCCATGAAGTACTTTATCTCTAATCGAACAAAGGATATGCAACTACCGTTCCGGGGGTTTCCTTATGTATCCAGAAAGGTAATTCTTTGTTTACAAGTTGAATCTGATAAGGACTGCTTGGAGTGGTTACAATGGATTGAGAAGTTCAGGTGTAGGGTTGTGTTTGTGTTTGCAGCGTTTAGACAGTTTCGTCATTTCATACTGTCTCAATGTACTATGTTTCCTATTGGATTCTATGTGGCTGAAAACACTCATTATCCTTATTTAGCAGTGTTTGACGTATTTAATGTCAGTAAGTTGCGGCAGACTAATGAAGATTGAAAAGTATGGAATTTGTGCGAAGGGGAAGCTAACTCGAGATCTGATGAGTAAGGTGACGTTTTTAGTCCCTTCTATGCGTATCGTATACCATCCGTCAAAGGGGCGCGTCCCGGAATGGCACCAAGAGCGAAAAGTGTTCTTGTTTGGTGACGAGTTCCCTAGTGGATTCCTAACTACCATGAAATCCGTGGAGGTTGTGGATTTAACAAAACCTGTTGCTCCGAAGGAATGCACGATAGAATCGCTCATGCCCTTTCAGCAGCGTGTAGTTGAAGAAGCGGTTCGATATCAATCGGCTCTTATTGTGAGCGCTACTAGTACAGGCAAAACTTACATGATAGCAGGGTTGTGTTCCGTGTTCCGGGATTATAAAGTGTTATGTGTGTCTCATCGTGAGCGGATTGTAGTGCAAACCTACAACAAACTCAGGGAATGGTTTTCGGGCGTAGGAATACGTACAGGTCAGAAGAAAAGAAGAGGTCGGATTATGGTCTCTACTTTCCAGAGCCTCGCTGCTTCTCGATACGATGTGGTTCTGGTTGATGAGGCACACCACGTAGCGGCGCCTTCTTACCTACGTAAACTGCTTGGCACGAGAGCGTCTCGGTGGTATGGGTTCACGGGCACTCCAACAGGGCGGTCGGATCGGTTGGATAAAGTGATCAAACTTGTTTTCATGAACAACGTGGTTAACGCCGCATCTTACCAAGAGGGGATGAAGATTAAGCTGGTTTGTCCTGTTGATTTTTGTATGATCAAGTATGTGGGGAGATACACGATACCTGGGTCTAAGGAAAGAGACATAGGTTGGATTTATAAGAAACGTATCATGACCGATCCACAGCGCAACGAGCTGTTGGAGATGTTGATAACAGAGCTTAGTTCGCGAGGCGTTATAGTGGTTTTCTTGGGCCGGGTTGAACATGCTGATCTAATGAGTAAGAGAATACCTGGATCGTTCGTGGTTGATTATCGAACTCCTGCCAAGGTAAGGGAGCAGGTCAGTAGGTTAACCCAAGGAGTAATCTTCACTTCAAAGCTGCTTGAGGAAGGGATTGATAACAAACACATACAGGTTATTATAAACAGCGCGCCAGTCCGTTCTTGTATTAGCGTCCTGCAGCGGTTGGGTCGGGGTATACGGTATCAAGAGGGGAAAAGGTTGTTGTTTTGTGATATATGGGATCAACATCCCTTAGTGTTGAAGTCTCAAGGTAAGAGTAGATATGATATTTACGTTTCGACAGGTTTAGGTGAGGTTTGTGTCGTTTGATCAGTTTGTGTTAGCGTTTGTGTTTGCGATGCGTAAGGAATATCCGGGTTTCAGGATTTATCTAACTCCACAACGGGCAAAGACACTGCTCAGAGCGTATACTAGCTTCCTTAGATTAGCACCGTATCCCAGCATGGCCAGTATTTACTTTGACTATGTGTTGAGTAACTACCCGTGCAGTTCTGTGGACCTGATTTTGAGAGCAATTGCACGGAAGAAGACGATTAAGGAGTTCCTTCAATGGGCTGACAGCCATTTGGAGGAAAAGAGCCGATGGATGACATAGGAGTGTTACTGTACTTTGTTACGTATTTAGATTGGGACTTACTAGCGAAGACAAAAAAAGAGGATTTTGACCTCGCGATTATTCAGTTACTGTTTGATTTGGTTGCGAGGTACGAAACGAGGTACAAAACACTACCACGACCTGACTTTCTTGTAGACGAGTTGAAGTCTAACCTACAGGGTAGACTAACATCGGTGGAGTCTAGTTATGTAGTTCAGTTTTTTGAGCGCTGGATGGAACAATCTTACAGCCCTGAAGACCAGCCCTATCTTGCTGACAAAGTGGTTCAATGGCTGAAGCGAAAGAGAGTGACAAGACTTATCCGACAAGCTGACTCATTACTAAAACGTGGTGATGTTGATAAGATATCAGATATAGCTAAAGGTATCTCTTATATCGACCGTCAGTCCGCACCAATAGTTAATCATACAAGCGCTTTACGGGAACGTATGGAAGCCTGGAAGCGCGCTTACACTAAAGCAGGCGTCCCTTCTCCTCTCGCGCTTGGTCAGTTTACTTTTCTTTTACCTGGAGAAGTAGGAGCCATTTGTGCTCCGCCTAAGATAGGGAAGACGTTCTTCCTGATTTGGATGGGTTCCTACGCAGTTGTTAACGCTCAAGCGCGCG
>Ga0209410_1000001_pt1 | contig 161377 bp, 161 predicted proteins | sample Mar14436cmmetaG_FD_184135 | JGI IMG/M metagenome (GOLD analysis project Ga0209410, IMG submission 184135) | Marine hydrothermal vent microbial communities from Guaymas Basin, Gulf of California to study Microbial Dark Matter (Phase II) - Marker... ... | reverse complement strand
CGATTGCCTGATTATCTTCATAATCAAGCTTTGCTAGATATTTGTTGAAGAAAAGCACGGTTAGTATCATTATTGAGTAAAAGGAAATTGCGATAGGTGCTATCAAAATAACTTTCCCCCACTGTTCTACTATTAAATGGCCTTTAAGTGAAAAAATCATAAAAATTAAAACGTAAAGGAAAACTAAGGTAACTAGGGAAAAATATGGTTTGACCTCCTTAAAGTTTATGTTCTTTTTCTCTATTATTACTTCCCTTGTAGCCAACCCTAAAATTAAAGGCAACACTAAGACAAAAACCAAGTTTTTTAGAATTTCATTCAAAGGAGAAACACTATATCCCAAATTCAACCAATGCAAAGTTACAGGATAGACTATTAAAGAAAGGATAAACGCCAATGCCACTATCATACTTGCCGAAACCATGTTTCCTTCAGCCAACCCCACATATCCTAAACCCATACTTGAAGCTGGTGCAACAGCTAACAAAAGTAAGGCAGTTTTTAAATCTGCTGGAGCTTGAAATATTGTGCAAAGCAGCCAGTATAGAATTGGAGCAAGAATGAAGTTAAAAAATAGTGCTATCGCAACAGTTTTATAGGATTTTTTAATTTGTTTTAAACTCTCAAACGAGACGTTGACCATCATAGGATATATCATTAAAAATACGACCAATAGCAGGTAGTTAGAAAGGAATTTTGGTGAATAAAAGTAGCTAACTATAGTTCCTGCAATTATTGTAAATATCAGATAAACTAACATATACTTGGAGAGATTTTTTGTAAGCTTTTTTATCAGTGTACTTTTCATCATCTCGCCAGCAAATACGCGTTTTCATGAGGTTGCCATCTATTTTTAGACAATAATTAGACCTTGAATAAATAGGTAATGGCATCGATAACGGAAAGAGATTAACAATAGCTTCTTATCTTCTGAACCTAATAATATGAAGATTCCCAGAGGTTCACTTCATTCCGGGCTTGTTTAACTGCTTCTAGAGAACACAGCTATTTCCAGGATTAGCTTCTTTCCTCTCCTTAGCTTCTCGACAAGTTTTCTATCGATATCCACAGCGGCTTTATCTGCTTTTATCGCTAGGGTTCTTTCACAAATATAGTCGCTTTTTCTAACTACAGCGTCCTTTTTACTGCTTAGAATCAGTCTGGGATTGCCATAAGCTGTGACTTCATCCTCAATATCGTCGACTTTAAGCTTCAGTTTCACAATAGCATCTCTTCTCTTCAGTGCATTTTTCAGCTTGTCACTAAGATCAGACAATGCTTTATCAGCTTTAATTCCTATAATGCAATCTCCTTTAGGGGTCAAGTAAGTGTCCTTAGTAACTTCAAATGTTGTTTTGTGTGTTGCCTTAATGTTTGGGTGGCCATAAGCTACTATTATGTCCTTTGCAAGTAATTTCATCTTCAATTTACTTTTATTTTACATCTCTGACATAAGAGAATTTGATAATCTATGTCATTTGATGAACAACGATTTAACCTCGTAAAAAGCTTGGCCGAAAGTGGCATTATCAAGAGTAAACGTGTTATGGATGCAATGTTAAAAGTTCCTAGGGAGGAGTTTGTTCTTCCACGTTACAGGAGATTTGCATATGTTGACTCCCCTCTTCCCATATATGATGGTCAAACAATATCTGCTCCTCATATGGTTGCAATAATGTGTGAACTATTAGATTTACAGCCTGGGCATATTGTCCTCGAAGTAGGGGCTGGTTCAGGCTATCATGCTGCTGTATGTGCAGAACTTGTTTCCCCTGGTGGCCACGTCTATACAATTGAGATAATTGAATCGCTGGTGAAATTTGCCCGTGAAAACTTGAAGAGAACCGGATATGACAAGGTTGTAACGGTTATACATGGAGATGGTTCACAAGGTTATCCCGATAAAGCCCCCTACGATAGAATACTTGTAACAGCAGCTGCTCCATCCATACCTAAACCCTTAATAGAGCAGCTTAAAGTTGGCGGTATAATGGTGCTTCCCGTTGGAGCCCCAAGTTTTTCACAAGACTTGCTGGTTGTAAGGAAAACAGAGAAAAGTAAGTTCACAGTTAAAAATTATGGTCCTGTAGCATTCGTCCCCTTAGTAGGTAAGTTCGGGTGGAAGGGATGGGTGTAAATATAAGGGATCTAATAACGGTTGCTAAAGAAGTTGAGTTGGAGAGTTTATGCAGGCGTTCGATAGCAATTGATGCAATGAATGCCTTGTACCAGTTTCTAGCGATAATAAGGCAAAGAGACGGAACCCCACTTATCGACAGAAGAGGTAACATAACATCCCATTTAAGTGGGTTGTTCTATAGGACGGTTAACCTAGTTGAAGTCGGTATAAAGCCTGTATATGTGTTCGATGGACCACCTGTACCATTAAAGCAGAAAACTATAGAGGAACGGGAAAGGCTGAGAGAGGAAGCGTATAGAAGGTGGAAGCTTGCACTGCAGAGAGGGGATCTAAAGGAGGCTAGAAAATATGCTCAGGCAGCTCTTCACTTAACTCCTGAAATGATTGACGAAGCGAAAAAGCTCCTAACATACATGGGTATCCCCTATGTTGACGCTAAGCATGATGGAGAAGCCCAAGCTGCATACATGGCTGCAAAAGGCGACGTGTGGGCTACAGCCAGCCAAGATTACGATTCACTTCTCTTCGGCAGCCCCCGATTAGTTAGAAATCTAACTATTTCAGGCAGACGAAAGCTGCCGGGAAGAGACGAGTACATAAAGATAATGCCTGAAATAATCGAACTTGACAAAGTACTATCAAGTCTAGGAATTGATAGGCGAAAGCTGATAATGATAGGTCTGCTAGTTGGAACAGATTTTAACGAAGGTGTTAAAGGTATAGGTCCAAAAACGGCACTTGGCATAGTTAAAAAAGTGGATGATATAGATGATCTGTTTAAGTATACTCGTTTTAAAGAATCACCTGAAATAATTAAGGAAGTTTTTAAGCTTTTTGAATCTCCTGATGTGAACAAGGAGTATAAGCTTGAATGGAAACGCCCCAACCGCGAGAAGATAATCGAGTTTTTATGCGACGAGCATGACTTCTCTAGAGAACGCGTAGAAAAGGCTATTAGCAGAATGGAAAAAGCTTATGATAAATTCTTCGCTGTGAAAGGTTTGGATGCGTGGTTATTCGGCTAGCTCGATGAGTTTACCCTCTTTTCCACTTTGATATACCCTTATTGTCCCAAGAAGTTCAAGCACCATTAGTGCCTTTATTAAGTCATCATTTGAAAAGTTTCCAACTCTCTTTTTCAACTCCTCTTTTATCTTATCCAATGTAACTTCTTTTCTTTTCAATAGAATACTGTATATTTCATCTTGAAGGACCTTCACTTTATATCACAGCTCCTCTATGCTCTCTAGTATATCCACTTCTTTCCCTTAGCTTCTTAGCCATCTCCTCATAAGCCTTAACTATTCTCTCATTCAATGATGCTCCTACTTTCTCTAGAGCTCTTTCAAAGTCTTCCATTTTAACATTCTCCGCATTAATATCTCTCCTAAGAGCCATCATAGCAGCTTCCCTGCATAATGCCTCAATATCCGCTCCAGAGTAATACTGTGTTTTCTTAGCAATCTCTCTTAGGTTCACATCATCTGCAAGGGGCATATTCTTGGTGTATATTTTTAGAATCTTATATCTTGTATCCTCATCTGGTGGTGGAACATATATCAATCTGTCAAATCTACCTGGTCTAAGGAGTGCAGGGTCAAGCATGTCTGGCCTATTCGTTGCACCGATTACGACTACATCCTTAAGGACAATGAGTCCATCCATCTCAGTTAGTAGTTGGCTAACTACTCTCTGAGTTACACCAGCATCTCCATATATCAGATCCCTTCTCGGGGCTAATGCATCTATTTCATCAAAGAATATTATGGCAGGAGACACCGTTCTAGCCCTTCTAAAGACCTCTCTTATCCCTCTCTCACTTTCTCCAACCCATTTACTTAAAAGCTCTGGACCCTTTACACTTATGAAGTTTGCTTCACTTTCAGTTGCGACGGCTTTCGCTAGGAGCGTTTTTCCACATCCAGGAGGCCCGAAGAGTAATACTCCCTTCGGAGGTTTTATACCCATTCTTTCGAATGCTTCTGGATGCTTCAGTGGCCATTCCACGCATTCTCTGAGTTCCTGTTTAACGTCCTCTAATCCTCCAATATCATCCCATCTTACATTAGGTGTTTCTATGTAAACTTCTCTCATAGCTGTTGGAACCACTTCCTTAAAGGCTTTCATGAAATCCTCTTTAGTGACAACCATTTTCTCTAAGACCTCTGGAGGCACTCTATCCTCTCTGAGATTTATCTCTGGCATATATCTTCTGAGTGCAATCATAGCCGCTTCTCTGCATAATGCAGCTAAGTCTGCTCCAGTATATCCATGCGTTATCGCAGCTATCTCCTCAAGGTCAACATCCTTTAACGGCATTCCACGCGTATGAACTTGAAGTATCTCCAATCGCCCTTTCTTATCGGGTACACCGATTTCTATCTCTCTATCAAATCTTCCAGGTCTCCTTAAGGCTGGATCAAGGTCGTTTATCCTGTTTGTTGCTCCTATAACTATGACATTTCCACGTGGTGTGAGTCCATCCATTAGAGCAAGTAACTGTGCAACAACTCTCCTCTCAACTTCTCCCACAACTTCTCCTCTCTTTGGAGCGATAGCATCTATTTCATCTATGAATATTATCGCTGGAGCATTCTGTTGTGCCTTTTGGAATACCTCTCTTAATCTTCTTTCACTTTCCCCATAAAATTTACTCATGATTTCAGGACCAGATATTGATATAAAGTAGGCATCGGTTTCATTTGCAACGGCTTTCGCTAGGAGCGTTTTTCCACATCCAGGAGGTCCATAAAGCAGAATTCCCTTGGGTGGTTCTATTCCAAGTCTCTTAAACACCTCGGGATGTCGCATTGGAAGCTCTACCATCTCCCTTATCTTCTGCTTAGCCTCTTTTAGATCTCCTATATCATCATAAGTTACTGGAGGGATGGCAAGCTCCGTTACAGGCTGTGGCAGGATTTCAACGCTTGTGTCATCGTCTGGAACTACTGCTCCCCTAGGTATAGTTCTTACAACTCTAAACATGATAGTTCCACTAAAAACAGGGATGTATATTCTATCGTCTCTAGTCAGAGGCTGCCCTACAATTTTCCTCTTAACATAACTCTTGAAGAGGTCATCTACCTGAATTGAAACCGCTACTGGAGCCAAAACTATTTTTCTAGCTCTCTTAACTGTTGCTGGTCTAACAGTTACATAATCTCCGAGCGCGACTCCAGCATTTTTTCTGACCAAGCTTGACATTCTTATACTTTGATCATCTGTATCTTCGTAATCTGGAAGTACCATGGCAACAGTTGCTTTTTCTCCCTCAATTTCTATATAGTCTCCCTCGCTAACCCCCAATGTCCTCATAACATTTCTGCTTACTCTAACTATAGGGCGTACCCTTTGTCTGTCTCTTGGAAGTGCCTCCTTAACCTGCAATATGACCTCATTCTTCTTACCTTTTTTTACGTCCATATCATCACAACCTACTAATATTCACTACCCAGAGGAACTATAAAATAATAGTTTTCACTAAGGTCCTTCGAATCCACAGTTTGGACATCTATAACTAGCCATTCTACTTCTGCATTTCTTACATCTCCAGATAATATACTCCCCGCATACAGGACATGGGAAACATACTCCCTTCTCAAATGGAGCTATAGTCCTCTTGCATGATATACATCTATGCAGCTCAAGTTTTTCCTCGCTCATTTTCATCACATTCTCTTAATCGTTTTCTTAACTTTAACCAAATCTTGGATTATTAAATAGTTATGTAGAATCCTAAATTTTTAAATTCATTCAATCTTTATTATCTCGAGAAATACCTAGCTGGCTAAGGGCCCGTAGCTCAGCTAGGTAGAGCACCGGGCTTTTAACCCGGGGGTCGCGGGTTCAAATCCCGCCGGGCCCGCTAAAATTTTCAATCGAATACCTTATATCAAACATATCTCCCTATTCTACTTGAGGATAAGCGTTAAAGCGATGGCTCGATAACCTAGCTGCTAAGTCGATCATTACTGCTAGAGTTTATTTCTGCACCTTCAGTATCTCTTCGAGTTTCTGATATGCTTTATAAGCTCTACCGGATACTTATCTAGAGTCGTTTGCTTATCCCTGTAGTTAAATAGATCCTCCCGCTCTCTCGCAGGCGAAACACTGCCAAAATACCATAAGCTAACCAAGATATCCTTATCAGCCGTGCCTTTAGGAAACACCCTTGAGTTGTTAAGAAATTAATAATGTATTTTTAGTTGAAAGAAATTAAATCCGTAATTTCCTATTTTTCTTCAATTATTTTTTCTATATATTCAATTATCTGTCTATTTAATGCTGGATTAAGTGATATGGTTCTTCCTCCTTTATGAACTAGCAAATATCCCTTCTTTACAAGATCTTTAATTATTCTCTTAATTCTTTCCCCATCCCTTTTAACCTTCTTAGAAAGCCAATGCACTAAGCTGTCTACAGGTAGATACCTAGCCCCCCAACAACCTTTCCTCATAAGTCTATTCATTATATCTGCCTTAATCTTCTCATCGCTGTAAATCATTAGGTTCACTTATAATACCTTTAGAAGGTAACATTTAAATACTTTATTCTCGTAGTTAAATATGGATAAGTACTTATCCGGGTGAGAAAGATGCCTGAAGAATTATATGCGAAGAAAGAGTATGAATCGATTTTGATAAAGACTTTAGGCGATTCCCCTAAGCTTAGGATTATAGATTTTTTCTTAGATAATCCGCTATTTGATTTTACCAAAAAGGAAGTTATTGAGGCTTTAGGTATGAGTAAGCAGACATTCTATAAATACTTTCCAGATTTAGAGAAGTATGGGATAGTTAAGATATCTAGAAAAATAGGTAGGGCAAAATTGTACAAGATAAATCTAGAACATCCGTTAGTTAAGATGCTTAGAGAGTATGAGAAGAAGATATCACTACAAATAGCTGAGAAGGAAGGTGCAATAGCCGTAAAATTATAGTCGTTACTTTCACTTATTCATTTGCTGCTTATAACCTCAAAATATGTAGAAAGCAAAAGAGCAAGTTTTTCAGGGCTGTTGCAGGTAATTTAGCATTTATAAGCATGTACTAATACTTTAATTAGAACGTTCATGAGAACGACCATCTGTGATTTCTGCCTTAAAACAGGATTACTATGTGCAAAATGTAGAGAGAGGTTAATGAAGGGAGAGTTGAGTGAGTTTTACATAGAGGTTGCTAAAAAGTTGACTGACCTTGAAAAGAAGATTAAGGCACTTTCAACAGCGACCTTGTATGATGCCATAAATCTGGATGGTAAGGTTATACTTATCGTTGGAAAAGGCGATGCCAGAAAGTTTATTGGAATACATGGAGCAATTGCTGACAAAATATGTAAAGTGCTAAAATGTAGGAGGCTTCTCATAATAGAGAAAGATTCTGATCTCGTTAGGGTTTTAGAGCAACTGATATCTCCAAATAACATCATTAGAATAAGTCAGATTTGGCTTCCAGATGGAAGTGTTGAAAGAAAAGTGGTTGTCTCACCAGTTACTGAGAAAAGGAGCAAACTTTCACTGGATGAGATAAAGGAGATCGTAAAGAAAGTGACCGGTGAGCATATAAGAATTGAGGTATTGAAAAGTTGATATCCTATTATAATATTTTCAAGGACTGCACTTTTCCGATCAAGGATGTTAATTCCCTTTTGAGATCTTACATACACTCTAAGGACGTAGCAAACTATAGAAAGTTATCAATTGAGATTCTTAATGCTGCCATATATCGCAATATCACTAAGGTTTTAATAGTCACGGGGTTCCCAATATCATGTGAATCTGGAGTTAATGTGGAAAATGATGGGCCTCTTGGCTCTCTAGTTCTAGTAAAAGCTATGAAAGCTGTTTCTCCTAATGTTTCAATCGATCTATTCTGTATGAATAGATTTGCTGAATGTTTCAAATGTTTTTTTGAAAATAGCATTTGCTTAATTCATTCAAAAGATCATATTATTCAGCGACTTGTCAACTATGACTTCATGTTTTTCATAGAGTATCCTGGAGCATCTTCGGACGGAGTTTTTAGAAATACTAGAGGAAATGATATATCAAGACTAGTTACCCCCTTGGAAGATATTCTAGAAAATGCAAGAGATCAGGGAATTATAACAGTAAGCATTGGAGATCGTGGAAACGAGATTGGCATGTCTCAGCTCTTAAATTTCTATCCAAGGCTTTTACCTGAAGATTGCTTCTCTAATACATGCGCGAATTACATGTTATGGGCTCCAGTATCTAACTGGGCAGCATATATTCTTTCACGTGCAATTGTGGACATGGCAGGTATTAAACAATGTTACATCCATAGCTCGTATGATGAAGTTAAGTTGTTAATGAGGGCGTCGAGGTGTGGGATGGTTGATGGTATATTGATGAGAAAGGGCATGTCTGTTGATGGTATTCCCTTACATTTCAATCTTAGTGTAGTTAATAAGATATTTGATTAAGATGCGGTTTGACGCCCCAGAAGAAGAACGTAGAATAGGCATTGAAGTATATGTTTCAGATAGTGACGGAATAGGTGGAAGAATCAAGGCGTCTCCAAAAGATTTTGTGATAGAGGAAATCTTAGAGGATGGAACAATACTGGCTAGAGATGGGAAGAATCTTCTGTCAAAATTCAAAGATGAAAATGGTAAATATACCTTGATTCTTGTTGAGAAAATTAACATTGATACTCTCATAATGATAATGAAAATAGCCGATAAACTTTCAATTCCCAGAAATATGATAAGATATGCTGGTTTAAAGGATAAGCGTGCCATTGCTGTTCAGCTTCTTTGTGTTCCAGTTCCGGCTCATAAGATATCTGAGAGAATAGATAGAATTTCAAAGGTGAAAATAAAGGAGATTGTTCCAAGCAATTATGAAATCAAAACCGGAAAATTGTATGGTAACAGGTTCACGGTAACGATATCCAATGTTTCCCTAGAGGAGCAGCTGATAAAGGATCGTATAAAGAGCATAATTGAAGAAATTAATGTGTATGGGTGCCCTAATTTCTTTGGGCATCAACGTTTTGGAACAGTTAGGCCAATAACACATACAATTGGTAAATATCTTATCAAAGGCGATCTTGAGAGGGCAATTAAAACTTACTTAGCTAAATATTTTCCATGTGAGCAGGAAAGAGTTATATTTGCCCGAAAATTAGCCGCTGAAGGGAAATTCAAAGATGCATCTAAGGCTTTCCCTCGTAAACTTGTTTATGAGAGATTTATATGCAAGATCTTGGACCGGCATCCTGGAGATTATAGAAGAGCTTTTAAAGTATTTCCAAAGTCTCTTCAAAAGCTTTTTGTTCATGCATATCAAGCTTATGTTTTCAATAGAACTCTCAGTGAAATGATGAAAAAGGGGATGCATCCAAGAGAGATAGAAGGTATTACGTTAATAGGCGATGATAAACCTTCCCAAATAAGTGAGATTTCAATGAAAATACTGGAAGAAGACGGCATCTCATTTGAGGACTTCAGGCGATTGAAATCCTTATTTCCATATATTAGGGTAAGATGTAGAGTTAGAAAGGCCTGTTTCATACCTGAGAAGTTTAGGCTGGTGGAAGTTAAAAAGGCTGACGATACTTTTTCAGCTAAGGTTTCCTTTATATTGAGAAAAGATATGTACGCTACAGTTCTACTAAGGGAGATTATGAAGCCCAGCAACCTGCTGGAGGCTGGATTCTAATGGAGTATAAGCGTCTATTCGGTACAAATGGCATTAGGGGCATAGTAAACAAGGATCTAACACCAGAATTCTGCTTCAGATTAGGTTTGGCTGTGGGTGAATACTTTGGGGAAAACGCTCTCCTTCTTATTGGATATGATGGGCGTTATGGTTCATCCATGATATTCCACTCTTTATGTGCTGGTATCATTTCAACCGGGTGCGAAGTCCACGTAGGTGGGTATACTACAACTCCCATGCTACAGTACTCCATAAAGTCACTTGGATACGATGGTGGAGTAATGATCACTGCAAGTCACAATCCACCAGAGTTTAATGGAATCAAGGTCATGGCCAGTGATGGTATCGAGCTCGACCGCGAATCAGAGATCAAGATAGAGAAGCTCTTTCACGAGCTCAATATTGATTCCCCCAAGCATAAGCTTCTCCATGCTAAAGTTTCACAAGAGAAGAGAATGCTACCAAATTACATCTCCGCTATAGAACAAGCTTTATGGGCAGGAGAGCTAATAAAATCTAAGTCTCCAAGAGTTGTCGTAGACCCCGGGAATGGCGTCTCAGTGCTGACAACTCCCCAAGCTTTGATCAAGATTGGATGCAAGGTTACAACCGTAAATTCTGTAATTGACCCTAGCTTCCCTGGCAGACTTCCAGAGCCTGTGCCAGAAAATCTGACTGCGATGAGAACCCTACTAGAAACTGGGAAATTTGACATTGGGGTTGCACATGATGGTGACGGCGATAGATGTATAGCAGGGGATGAAAGGGACATCTACTGGGGTGATGTAACGTTAATTCTACTGGCCACGTACATTTTAGAGCAGCGTGGAGGCGGAAAAATAGTCACCCCAATAAGCACACCTTTCTTCATAGAGGAGGCAATCTCTAATTTCAATGGCAAAGTAGTTTGGACTAGGGTGGGAAGCATAACTGTTTCTAGGACGCTGGTCGCTGAAAAAGCGGTTTGCGGTGGAGAGGAAAATGGAGGATTCATGTATCCAGATCTTCACCCCGTTAGAGATGGAACGATGACCTCCGCCCTCCTATTGCAGATGATAAGCGAATATGAAAAATCCCTTAGCGACCTTATAGAGGAGAGAGTACCCAAATATGTCGTTTACAAGACGAAATTCAAGTGCCCAAACGAGAAAAAGGATACTGTAATGGAGAGAATAATGAAGTTAACAGAGGGTGAAAATAGGATAACAATTGACGGGGTAAAAGTCTTTGGAAACAATTGGGCCTTCCTTATAAGGCCATCTGGAACAGAGCCCATAATCAGATGCTTTATCGAAGCAAAGGATGATGCCATCTTAGAAAAGGCCTTCAAGAAAGCAAAAGGCATAATTGAAAAGGCTTTAGCATCTTAGCTGAAATTTATCTATCAGGTAGCTAATAACTACTAATAGCCAAGCCCCGGTAGCTCAGTCCGGTAGAGCGGCGGCCTCGTAAGCCGCAGGGCGCGAGTTCAAATCTCGCCCGGGGCTCTAATGCGGGGGTTGCGGAGCCTGGCCAAACGCGCAGCCCTGAGGCGGCTGTCCCGTAGGGGTTCGTGGGTTCAAATCCCACCCCCCGCACCACATGCTTTCCAGCTTATAGCATTCTCTTTTCCACGAAATCTGCTAGATTTTGTTTCGGTTTGTCTGGGCAAGAACAGGCTATAAGTGGTCTGTGATATGGATCTAAGCCTTGATCCAACAAGACCCAAGTGCTCTAGTGGGTAGATGGTGAAATCTTTCTCCTCCATCCAGCAGGATCACGCTCAACAGCAGCTCTCTTATCCCCAATATCCGCGTAAGGTATGTTCCTGTTCTGAACCCATTACCGAGCTTATCTATGACTTTAACTAAAGTACAGGCGATTTGGTAATCTGTGAAAGTAGTGATAACATATTTCTCTCTATCAACTACTATCCTAGCTCTCTGGTACTGGTAAAGATGGGTTGAAATTCAAACTAAGGCTATGCCAAACTTTTTGAGTCTCTTTATCTTATTTTCATCAAAAATTCTATGGTATGGTGTCAAGAATATTAAGGGAGGCTATGATTGTCTATTTTACGCTTACATTGATGGTGTTTCAATTTTCTCTTTCCTTCCATATGACAGGTATTATGAAGAAGGTATATACAAAGACTGTTGCCGAAAAGCTAATGGCTGCTCTTAACTCTTCAATAATATTAGCGGTAGCTTTGAACTGTAGCGTAATTTTTCCATTGAATATTTCACATGTTGACGCCCGTATAGTATTGAACAACTCTCATATACGCCTTACACTAGAGGGTCTGACTTTATACGCCCCCATTGAATATAGTTGCTCTAAGGTGTTTGAAATGGTTTCAGGGAATGTCTATGTTATATCGCATGTTTCAGGCAATGTGTTTGAGGTGCGAATATGGGAGACATAATAGAGTTCTTAATGACTATTCTTGTATACGTCTTTCTTTTGCTTGCGGAGATCATGTCTTTCCTTTTACTGATGGGGGTTATAAGCTCTCTCTAAATCATATGATGGAAATGAGAATGGCAATAATTGACCCAATAATTGCTTTTCTCCTAATGTTAATTTTCTCAGCAGGGCTCGTGAAATTTAGTGATGCAAAGCTGAACTCGATGAAGCAATCCTATTCTCTCATAAGTAAAAAGCTTATGGCACATGAAATTTTACATACGCTTATCTCCGATGAAAGGTTTCTTGGCATAGTTTTGGAGCTGCGAGCTGGAAATATGGCTCAAGTAAATCGTTTAATGAATGAAATCTTGGGTAGATTCAAATGCGAAGTTTTAGTAATTCTCCAAATTGAAAATATTACTTATATCTATGGAGATCCAGAAGCTTTCACGGAAGATAGTGCATATGGTTTCTCACGTATTCATATAGCTGGGTTAAATATGATACTGGAATGCTACGTGGCCTAGCTATTCTATCATTCTCCGTAGTGACTATGATATTCATAGCGATCGCAATGTGCCTACTATACACTTATCTCCCTATTATCCATTTCTATAATCTTTATGATAGTTACATTGAAATGGAGGCATCGGAATCGAATCTTCTGTTTAAAAGTATTTTCCTGAGTATATGGATGGAATTGGACTGTGCTTTCAAGTCACATTTAAGCAGAGGCGAAATACCAAATCTAATCAAGGTCAATTCTTACAGGATTATGAGTGAATTATCTAACTGGAACAGGCTTAAGGTGGAAATGCCAGACGTTATCGTTTTTTCCATTGTAGATGGAAAAAGTTTTGCTGTAATCAATGCATCAGTTAAATGCCAGCTGGTGAATGGATCATTTTTAAAGTTTTGTCCACTATACGAGAGCAACTTTAGGATTCACATATCTGGAAAATTCATATCCATCAATAAAAGCGTCTCAATGATCGTTCCAGCTCTCTATAGAGTGCTTATTCCCTGCCATTTTTGGAAGGCATATCTTAGTGGGCTGATAGAGGTAGCCGGGAAACAATACCACAACTTTACGTCCTTGGAGAATAATGTAAGATTATTCACGAAAAACTTTACATCAAAATGGTTCAAAATGCATAGTCTCAAGAACATAGATGTAAAATTCACCTTTCACTTCATTCCGGGAAATGCTTCAGGAGAGTTATTGCTTAAGGTTCAACTGTGTTTTTCAATCATAGATAATTCTAGGCTTGCCAAGCTAAACGCTCCTCTTAACAGTAGCCTGTCTTTCAGTGGATGTTTTCTCGAGACCGTCAGTTTTTCCAATGTGACATCAGTGGATTCTTTTCATCCGTTTAGTGTATTATTCCGATTTTCCTCTTGATCATTGAGTAATGTTCGCGGAGAGTGAACTTTCCAACATGTGCTATCTCTGCAAGTTTTTCTTGGGTTACCTTGATAGACCCCTGTTTCCTTGTTCTCCTATATGCTGCATAGACTATTGCTGAGGCAAGCGTTCTCGGATTTCTTCCAATGATCATAAACTTTGGTAATTGAGCCGCTATTCTAAGAGCTTCTTTTTCAAGATTAACGAAGTACCTTTCATTGGCATCTTCTGAAAAATTTATCCTTAATAATCTTATAATGTCCTTTACATACTCCTCTAAACTTGGTTTTTTAGCTTTAATCTTCATCTTTGAGCATATTTCATTCACTCTTCTAAGGACAATATTCATTGAAACTTTATGCCCAAGTTGCTTGAAGATTTCGCATACCTTCTTAGGCTGAACATAAGTTCTATTTTCCCTAGCACTTGCTATTATCGACGCTATGGCGAGTACAGGCTTTGTACTCTTAATGTTTTCCTTCGAGATCTTCCTGTAGATATAGATTGCTCTGTCTCTAACATTTGTGCTCAGGTTAAGTTTCTCAGAAACCATTATGATCTCCTTTATAACCTTGTAATCTCCATAGAAGTCGCTTATCCTCAATCTAAAATCATAAATTCTTCTCCTCTCCTCGATATTTGTTTCATATTTTCCCCTTTCTATGATCCCTCCAATGGCCTCAGGCGCACTTATTTGCGTGTCAGATATGCTTCCCTCAGTGATAGGAGTCACAAACACTGGCCCCTTAACGTCTCCACATTTTTCGCATACATATTCGCCGCGATAACAGATAATTGTACCTCCACAATATTCGCATCTCTCCCTCATCTCATCTCTTTTATCTATGGTAGACCTTTTAAACGGGCTTCTCCGATGATTGATCATCGACTGTGAGAGTGTTCGGTAAAAGTAACATAGCTTTCTTACGCCCTGCTACAAAGCGATCATTTTCCTTTATATTCTCCAAGTAGAATTGAGAGAAGGAGATGCTGGAAAACATTGTTATGGCATTTGTGTACGTCCTTTACATATGTATAGTATGCTTCTACGACATAAGGTATAGGCGTGTGCCATTGGTAATTTCAAATCCCGTCTATTGGCTTATACTCTCAATCATATATTTTGTATATGCTCAATGTAATTCAATACTGTTTCTAGTATCTTTGTTAGCTGCTTTTAGCTTCTCCTTTTATCTGTTTAAGGTAGGGTTTTGGGGTGGAGGCGACGGAAAAGTATTTGTCACCTCATTTATTTTCTCTGCCATACTGCTTAGAAACCCCGTGGAGGCCTACCTTTACAATGTGGTTCTGTTTACTGCCTCAACGTTTCTCATGTTATCGGTTTTAGTTAATGATCGCAAAATGGCATTGGCTTATTTTTCTTCATCACTTCTACTGTTTACACTATTGCCCGCCTTAATGCTTACAGGAGCTGTGATAGCGTTAGTTGCATTAAATTTTTACAAGAACTTCCTCATGGAGAACCTAAATGTGAAGAAAATACCATTGACTTTATCATTTCTTGTATTATCAATCAGGATATCATCGATGGTATTATCTGGATAGAGGAAAAGGACAAAAAAGAGAGAAAAAGGGCTGTGTTTACTTTGTCTTCTTCAAAACTATCTCAATAGTGCTAACCTTTACTGGACTTCCATCGGATGCTGTTAGTTCCTCGGTGTCGATTTTTATGTTCTCTACGTCGACGGCTAGGTCAAATCTCTTTCTAACGATTTCAGCTACGTCGACGGCTCTGCTTATAGCCTTTCCTCGCGCCTTGATGCTTACCTTCTCATGGCCTCCGTGTAGTAGGGTTAGGCATGCTAGGACGTAGTTCATTACAGGCTTGTTTCCGATATAGACGGCTGCTTCCTCTGTCTTCTTTTCTGACATCGTGGTTCCTCCCTGTGTTTTTGAGTTAATTATATTCTACTCGCATTGTCTTTTTAAATATAATGTTACTTTGCTACCAAATCATCTGAAGGGTTGAATATGAAACTATACGAGTATGAAGCAAAACAAATACTACAAAAATATGGTCTCCCAATACCAAAGGGAGTAATAATCTCTTCGCATAAAGAAGTTGTATCTGCATGGGAGAAACTAGGTGGAAACGTGGTTCTGAAAGCTCAGGTTTTAGTAGGTGGCAGAGGAAAGGCTGGAGCCATAAAGTTCCCAGAGTCCATTGAGGAAGCTAAACAGTTGGCTCAGGAACTTTTCTCCATGAAGGTTAAGGGCTTACCTGTGGCTAGAATCCTTGTAGAGGAAAAAGTGAGGATAAAGCGTGAACTTTACCTAGGAATGACCTTTGATAGAAGTCTCAAGAGATTCGTCATAATCTGCAGTCCAATGGGCGGAATTGAGATAGAAGAGATAGCAATGTCACATCCGGAAGCCATAAAGGTAATTCCAATAGATCCATTCATAGGCGTCAGACCATATCATGCAATGGAGGTTTGTAAACATCTTAAACTCAAAAAAGAGAATTACAAGGAGCTCTCAGCTATTCTATTCAACATGTACAAAGCTGCAATGGATCATGATGCTGAGCTAATAGAGTTTAATCCACTAGTTCTAACGGAAGATGGTAAAGTCATGTGTGTCGATGCAAGGCTGAACATCGATGACAATGCCACTTTCAGGCACATGGAACTAGTTTCAGAGGAAAGAATGAAATATGAGTTATCAGATGAAGAGATAGAGGCTAGGAAATATGGTCTCTCATACGTCAAACTTGATGGTGACATAGGTATACTTGGAAACGGTGCTGGCCTCGTTATGGCTACAATGGATATGGTGAACCTGTACGGTGGAAAAGTTGCCAACTTCCTAGACATCGGAGGAGGAGCTTCAAAGGAGCAAATTGAAAAGGGGCTATCCATTCTCATCAAGGATCCAAGGTTAAAAGTTCTGCTTGTGAATGTTTTAGGTGGAATCACTAGGTGCGATGAAGTTGCAAAAGCTATAGTTTCCACAATAGAGAAGTTCAAAATTAAAATTCCAATGGTTGTCAGATTAGTTGGCACAAATGAAGAACTTGGAAGAGAAATCCTTGAAGAAAAAGGTATTCATGTCCTATCCGATATGGAGGAGGCTGTTAAAAAAGCAGTTGAATTAGCGAAGGTGAGTTAAAATGGCAATACTCGTAGACAAAGATACAAAGGTTATTGTCCAAGGAATAACTGGCAGGCAAGGCTCCTTCCACACCAAACTAATGCTAGAATATGGAACAAAAATAGTTGCTGGGGTAACCCCTGGAAAACATGGCCAAGAAGTATGTGGTGTACCAGTCTACGACACTGTTAAGGAGGCACTTGAAGAACATGAAGCGGATACATCCATAATATTTGTTCCGGCACCCTTTGCATACGATGCAATGGCCGAGGCCATACAAGCTGGAATCAAGCTTCTAGTAGTTATCACGGAGCACATACCAGTACATGATACAGTGAAAGCTATAAGATTAGCTGAAGCCTATGGCTGTAAAATCATTGGCCCAAACACTCCAGGAGTAATTACTCCCGGAGAGTGCAAGGTTGGAATAATGCCAGGTCACATATTCAAGAAAGGCGTCGTTGGAATAGTCTCTCGAAGCGGCACATTAACCTATGAAATAGCATCGTCGATCACACGTGGAGAATTTGGTCAATCCACATGTATAGGGATAGGTGGAGACCCTATAGTTGGGCTTTCATTTGTCGACATCATTACAATGTTCAACGAGGATTCGGACACTAAAGCTATAACGCTGATAGGTGAGATTGGAGGAAGAATGGAGGAAGAAGCAGCCGAATACATAAAGAGGGAAGTCGACAAGCCTGTAATAGCATTCATAGCTGGAAGATCCGCTCCTCCAGGAAAGAGAATGGGCCATGCAGGGGCAATAATTGAAAGAGGAATGGGAACAGCTGAGAGTAAGATTAAAGCTTTAAGAGAGGCTGGAGTGTTTATTATAGATAAACCCTCTCAAATACGTAATGTATTAGAAGAAATACTGTGAGGATAGGGAAATGCCTATCAAAGATCCATTCAAGCTAAGACTTGCACAATATCATAAGCTGTTCATGAAGGTATGCATGAAATGCGGAGCTAGAAATGCGCTTTCAGCAGATAAGTGCAGAAAGTGTAAGAGTAAGCGCCTAAGATTGAAGAAGAGAGAACGTAAACGTTAATCTCCCCCCTCTTATAAATATATTATTGGAGCAAGGGCTCGTGGTCTAGCCCGGTAGGACGCCGCCCTCACACGGCGGAGGTCCCCGGTTCAAATCCGGGCGAGCCCACCTCCAACTTGTCGGTGAGAGGAATGCCAAGAGAGGTGAAAAGCAGAGAAGAGTTCCTCAAAATAGCTGAGTATGCTAGAGAATGCAGAGTAAAGCGACTAAGGGACGTAGTCAAGCTAAAACTGAGAACTAGACGCTATCTATACACGTATAAGACGACTCCAGAGGAGGCTGAAGATCTTCTTAAACATGTAAAGTGTGAGATAGTCGAGGTTTAATTATATTTTGACTTTCCTATGTACATATGCTTCTTTACCATTGCCCTGTTTTCCACCGATAGTCATTACCATTTTCTCTAGCTTCTCTAATCTCGCTAAAATGTCATTGAAGGATTCCCGTTGTTCACATAATGTTGTTATTGAAGCAACCATGCTCACAACTCTTCCCTCGCTGAATCCTATGCGTGTAAGTATCTTAACAATCTTAGCCGGAGGTACCCCCTCCTCATATAATATCTCGGTAATTTCCTTGAGTGAACATTTCACCTTCATTTCTTCTCATACACTATTCTCAGCTTACTATATTAACGGCTGAAAACTGCATTAGGTTATATTCTACATGTAAATTTCACTTTGGAATGCTCGATGAGAGAGGGGAAAAGTGTAAGATCGAGTTTCTGAATGATACCCTAGTATTCTATTGTGAGAACTGTACACTGTATTCAGACGAGATTCTCGGCCGAGAGTGTATATCAAGACAGCTTAGATCTCTTCACCTAAAGCATGGTTTAACCCTTAACGTTGATGCGATCCAGCGTGTCATATTAACCAAAGAGCGTAAACGCAAGTTACTTGGAGACTTTAGCGTGAGAGCATTTAAGGCTCTCTATGAGATCTACATGCATAAAGTCAAAGTGAAAAGCCCTGATCTAAGATTCTTTCTCCATGATCCCCTGAATGTTACTCTTGTTAACTTAGCTAAAAAGGACAAGGTTATAACTAAGATATTGAAGAAATACAATCTATTAGAGGATTTCTCAAGTCTTCTATCGTCAGGATTCATTTTTACCGATAAGGTGTATACGATATTCTCTCAGAAGGGCTTTGGATGTGAATTGGAAGAGAATTTCAACAGTTGTCTTTTAGAAGAGTATGAAGTTTTTCCATATATTATTCGAATATCGGAAGGTTTCTCAGGGATATTATACGAGGTCTCATTATCTCCAAAATTAGAGAGCATTGTTCCACTAATGAACATGGTGTACACTCAGGTTAGAGAGATTGTTTCCGACATCTTCATACGCGAACCATTCAACGTCTTCATCGATGAAAGTTTATCAGCTGTAAAAAGAGTTTTAATGAAAAGCATCGCCGGTATCGATACATTAAATGACTTTAACCTTGAAAGATTAGCTCTTCTAATAGTGTTTCAATGTCTCAAGATGGAGCAAATTCTCCCATTTCTCTTGGATGAGAACGTTGACGAACTTTTCATAAACTCTCCCATGGATAGAATAGTCATTGAGCATACAAAATATGGGCGATGTCTATCAAACGTAATAGCTTATCCTGATTTAATCAAAGTTCTTAAGCTAAAGTGTATAATAGATTCCAAAAAGGATCTAACTGAAGTTAATCCATCTACTAGGACTGAGCTATTTTCAAAATTCTTTGTAGTTAGGGTCACTATAGATGTGCCCCCATTAGCCGTCAACGGCCCATATATAGTATTTAGAAAGATAAAAGAATCGCTTCTACCCATGTACAAACTAATAGAGCTTAACATGTTAAATCCTAGAATATGCGCCCTTCTAGTTCTATCTCTATATACCAGAAGAAACATGGCTATAGTTGGAGAGCCTAAGGCTGGAAAAACTACTTTAATGAATGCATTGAGAATGTTGACTCCTGCATGGTGGAGAAAAATTGTAATCGAGGAAACGATAGAGTCTTTAGGCCATCTTTACGATGGATCTTTGCTCTATAAGCTATATGGAGGATACTCATTTTCAGGAGACAAGTTTTCTGAATCGATAAAGGTACTGCACAGGTCACCAGACATCGTTTTCCTAGGGGAGGTTTACACGGAGGAACATAGTAGAGCCTTCTTTCAACTTTTATCATCTGGAGTACAGTGCATATGTACGTTCCATGCCAGAAACCCTCAGTCAGCGATAAGTAAATGGATATATCATCATAGGATCCCTAGAGAGCAGATCATGAACCTTGATCTAATCATTCATGTATCGAATATCTCTTTAGAGAACAAGCCTATGCGAAGGGTAGTCAGTGTAGGTGAGGTTTCCTTTTCAGAAAAGTCATCCTTTAAAATATTTTTTACCTATGTTCCTTCATCTGATGCATTTAAACAAGTGACAAGAATAGATGATACTAGACTGGCCAGAGATCTGGGTGCTCAATATGGCTTTTCTTCCTCGGATATTATGTCAATGCTTGATGAGATAGAGCTTCTCATCAAAAGTAAAGTAGGCCTTGAAACATTCCATAAACAGATTTTAGATATCCTCAACAGATGCAGGAGCCATGGCTAGAATCCTCAGAAAGATATTATGGAAAAGCACACCTATACTACTGTCTTCAACAATATGGGTTACTTTATCGTTATGCATACTTAAAAGAGTATCTTTGGTTGCTTTCCTCATATTCTTGCTTTTATCATCTACTCTATACATGGTCTATAATGCTAAAAGAAGGATTTTAGTAGGTCTCTACAAAAGCTTTTACAAGGAACTTCAAATGGGAATTTCAAATTGCTCGGATTTGATTAAGATCAGGGAGAATGCACGTTGTAACTTAATTCAAGTTTTGCTGGGCGACCAGTCCAATTATCCGAAGGCATCTGAGGAGAATTTTATGAAAATAGTTTCAAACTTCAAGAGCTATTGTGAAATAGTTAGATATACTTCCCCAACGATTCCCTTATGTCTGGTTTTTACTCTCTCAATGTTGATCTTCTTATTCCCTCCTATATATTCTACCATGCTCAGTCTAATTCTGTTTTCAGCATCCTTCTCCTTCCTAGTTATACTCCTATTACTGAACAAATTCAGATCAGCTGAATATCGTGGATGGCTTGAAGTAGTCAATGATGTCAAGTTATCACTAAACTTCATAAAAGATCTTCTAGGTTTAATTGAGTTAAATACCCCTCTTCCTCAAGCTCTCTACTCTCTGCGTTCAAATTATAAGATTCCGTTTAACCCACTATGGCAAATTGACTTCTCCAGTAGATATTCTACCCCTTCTTTGATTCATGTGATCATTGAGCTATCTCAAGAGATTGCTTGTTATTCCATAGATGCCCTGAAAACATGGCTCAGAGAAGCATACTCGTTTATATCAGGAGTTTATGAATCCATCAGCAAGTTGTATGTCGAAGCTAAGCTTTCAACTGCCGTTCACTTGCTTATATCTTCAACATTGGGTCTAATTACAGGTTGCATCCTTGGAATATGGCCCATACTCTCAACGATTACGCTTGGATATAGCGCACGAGAAGACATATTACTGCTCACGATAGTCTCAGTTTCCACCTTAGTCAATTTAATTGAATTTCTCATATCCGATATTTCCTCTATTAGATTTGCACTTTCCTTAGCAGTACTTGGTGTTCTAACATCTGTTTTATCTTTTCTTTTTATATGGTGCCTACTATAACCTAATCACGGTCTATACTACTTTCATATATCCTTCGAATTTGAATATTGATTGAAGATGCCGTTTGCTCGCGATGTTCAAGCTGACTTTGAAAAAAGAGTTGTTTCCTATCTCGAAAGGCGAGGGTATAGAATTTTCGATGATAGGGCAGTCCTAAAGGACATTTTTGGAAGGAGTTTCAAGGCTAAGTTGGTGATCGACTCGAATGGGGCAAAATATATCCTCGTTATAAAGAATTGGAAGCGACCTGTGGGCGTGAATGTTTTAGCGAGGTACGACATTATCCTACAACGACTTTTACACTCGTCTCATCTCAAACCCAATATCAGGGGCATAATAATAGCTGCCCCAAGTTTTAGCTATAGTGCCATAGCATACAGTGAAAGAGTTAAAAACTATGGCATAATAATGATGTTAATTGATAGCAGACAAATCGGTTGATTTTCACTCCTTTATAACGTTGAAATACAGCTTATCCAGTCTCTTTACCTTTATGCTCTCTCCTGTAACTTTCAATCTTAAACCATCTACGGAAATGCAGATCTCTTTCCTGCTCTCATCACAGCTATAAACGTATCCTTTAAGGGATAAGATAGCGTTTTCAGGTATGCGCTCATCCTTTGTTAGCTCTACCTTAACGGTATCTCCTTCTTTGATATCTACTGGAATACTGGAAGGCAGTTCCATGTGTATACTGACGTTTTCACCCTTCATTTCATATATGTTCAATCCTTCAATGTTTGGGTCGGGGTATATTCTCAATACTCTGACTTCGTGCATTCCCTATCAGCTCCTTTCTCGTTAAGTTACAGTAAATCTGCAGCTTACAATAAATTTTAAGCTCTTTTATTCTAAAATTAAGTTACGGAAAGGTGCGTGTTAAGGATGGTTCCAGGAACATCTGCGATGAAATTCTCTAAGGAGTTGGCCTCGTTACTGAATAAAAGGGTTATGGTGATAACCGAGGATAATGCATATGCTGGGACGCTAGTAGGCTATGACCTTACAACACTAAGTGTGTGTTTAAATGATGCAACCGACAAGAATAACAAGAAAATACCAAAGATCTTCATCAATGGAAGGATAATAAGAGAAATATTGTTGACAGAGGCACCGTTTGATATGAAAGGTCTACTTGAACGTCTCATGAGAGTCTTTCCAAAAATGCCTATACAATTCATAGAGGAGTCAAATTCAATCATTATAATGGATAGCATAAAGGTTACGCCAGAGGGAGTCGAAGGCGAGGGCCCCATAGCTGACAGGGTTAAGCAAATATTCGAGGAGTATGTAGCTGAAACATATGGTAAAAAATAAATCCCTCTTCTTTTTCCTTGAAGTGAATTCACACATGAAAAATGAGGTGTTACATTATTGGAAATAACTATAATTGGCGGCGCAAGAGAAGTAGGTAAAACTTGCCTACTAGTAGAGGAAGACGGCAAACGCTTCATACTAGACTGCGGGGTTAAACTCGATTCGAATAATGGAAGTGAATATCCGCCACTCGAGGATTTCATGAGGGAGGGAGTCGATGCTGTTTTTCTAACGCATGCTCATCTCGATCATAGTGGAGCGCTACCATTAATTCCAAAATATTATGAGAAGGTTCCAGTGTATGGGACAGCTCCAACGTTCAGCTTAACCGAGTTATTACTTGAAGATTTCATTAAGGTAAACGCTTACGTATGCCCATTTGACTGGATAGATGTCATGGACTTCATGAAGTCCCGTCATTTTGTTAAGTATAGAAAAGAGCTTAACATTAAGGGAGTTAAAGTTAGGTTTTTAAATGCAGGTCATATTCTAGGAAGCGCATCCATAGTTCTTGACTTTAATGGTAAGCGTATCGTTTATACTGGTGACATAAACACAATAGAGACTAGGTTGCTTAAGCCAGCTGATCTTAATTGGGGCAAAGTATATTGTGTCATAAGTGAATCCACGTATGCTACCATACTGCATCCAGACAGGAAAATGCTTGAAAGAAAGTTCGTCGAGGATGTAGAGAGAGTCTGTGAATCTGGGGGAAAGGTTCTTGTCCCTGCCTTTGCCGTGTGTAGAAGTCAGGAAATAATGTGTATCCTAGCAAAATACAATATCCCATATAAAGTGTATGTGGATGGCATGGCTCGTTATGCAATTGAAATTCTTGATCGCTACCCTAGGTACATGAGAGATCATGATGAATACGCATATGCTGTGAAAAAGACTACGATAGTGGGCAACTGGAGGCATAGGAGGAAAATAATCAAATTAGATGAACCATGCGTTATCATAGCATCCTCAGGCATGTTAAAAGGCGGTGTATCTCGCTTTTATCTGGAAAAATTGTATGATGACCCTAATAATGCGATTTTTCTTGTAGGTTATCAAGTCGAAAATACACCTGGAAGAAAGCTGCTTGACACTGGTAAAATAGATATTGAAGATGTGGAAGTGGATGTTGAAGCTGATGTTGGATTCTATGACTTTTCATCGCATACTGATGGAAAAGGCCTTGAAGAAATATTCAAGAGAAATACCCCGGAAAAAGCTATAATAGTACATGGTGAAGAGGAGAATGTGAAATTCCTAGCAAAAAAGCTTGAGGAGGATTTTGGCGTAGAATCATTTGCTCCTAAAAATTTAGATGTGATAAGGTGTTAACATGAGCCTCACTGTGAGAGTAAAGCTCCCAATAATAACTGTAATTCTAACAGTTTTACTTTCGATTCTTCTCTCAAGTCTTATAATCCTAATTTTAATGTCAAAGACCCTAATTTTACCATCATTTTCATTCTATCCAGCATCGGAGTACAGCTTTATCATAGACTCATTTCTACTGTTGTCAATTTCCATAGTCTCGGCTTGCGTGATCATTTTCCTTATAAGGATGCTTAGAAAAAACATAATATTGCTTTTTACACTTAGCATTGCAATGTCAGTATTCCTAATACTGCTTATAATCTTGTCAGCTTATCTTGAATTAAATGTAACTTATAGCATTCTTTTTTCTATTCTCACATCAGTTACCTTGACTTATGCCATTTTTATGTCCCGCTCACAGTTAATTAAGCTTCTCAGTCACGTAGTCGTTGCGTCTATAATTGGCTCTTTCCTTGGTTTAACTCTTCAAACTCCATCTGTAATAGCTATACTCATCGTTTTTTCACTTTATGATGCAATTGCTGTAAGAAAAGGCCCTATAGTAGAAATCGTAAAAGAGCTTGAAAGTAAAGGTATATCTGGGACAGGAGTTTCATGTGAAGTCCATGGGATTGAAATAGGAATGGGCGATTTAGTTTTTTACTCAGCCTTCACTTCACATGTACTGATAATTTCATCTATTTTCTCGTATATCGCAGTTACAATAGCAATTCTAATAGGCACGTATATATCGTTACTGCTTTTACTGAGAAGGAAAGAGATAGTAGCTGGATTACCTATCCCAATAGGGTTAGGTCTTTTAGCGTTCTTCATCTCAAGCATCATAGTTTAAAGCTTAGCTAAATTTTATGAGCACGTGTTAGGATAACTAAATTAACGTGCTCTAAGGTGATTTGAATGAATAACGGGGATGTCTCAATAGTTCTCAAAGTCGACAAGTCAAGAATAAAAGATAAAGTTCTAGTGATAGGCTTTCATGGATTTGGCGGTGTTGGGCATTTAACAGTTAAGCACCTTGTAAAGGAGCTTAAAGCATCTCACATTGGAGACATTATATTTGAAGGAATGCCCCCTTTTGTGGCCTCGGATCCAGATGCTCAAAAGACCAAAATGTTAACGCTTCCAATGCCTATAATGGAAAGTAAAGATTTCATTCTTATTACCCCCGAATTTCCTTTGAGAGAGAATTATGAACATGTTTGCAAGGAAATAGCTCTATGGGCTATCGAAAACCTAAGAGAGGCCATTTTAGTTGGAGGCTTAGATGCAAAAGTTAAGTATCCAAAGGACAATCGCGTACGGATAGCATATACGTCTTCTTTCCTTGAAAAGTTTGAAAAGCTTCCTGGAAAACCTCTTGAGAGAGGTATATTCATAGTTGGCCCCCTTGCAATATTGTTGACTTACTTTGAGGTATATAACTTTCCAGCTTTAACCGTTCTCCCCTATGCTTCAAGAGACACGATAGATCTCCGTGCTACTGCAAAGGCTGTGAGATTTATTGCTAGGTTATATGGTCTTAAAGTGTCTGTACGAAGACTGTTGAAGCAAGCTTCTAAAATAGAGGAATTTGTGAAAGAAATCAGGGAAAGGGAGAAAGAACGTAGGAAGGCTATAAGGGCTCCATTCTTCGTTTAGGGAGATTATAGATGTCATTTGAAATACTCCAACACGACGCTGGAGGAAGACTAGGTATACTATACACACGCCACGGCAAAGTAGAGACTCCAGCAATATGTCCAGTTATAAACCCAAACAAACTGGTTGTGACTCCAAAGGAAATGTTTGAGATGGGTGTTCAAATCGTAATGACAAACAGCTATATAATATACAAGGATCCAGAGCTCCGGGACAAGACTTTAAGGAAAGGCCTTCATGATTTTCTAGATTTCAAAGGGCCTATTGTGATAGACAATGGTGCATATCAGTGGCATGTTTATGGTTCAATAGACGTCGATGCACTTGAGATGTTTAATTTCCAAAGAAGCATTCGCCCTGACATTGGAATACTTCTCGACTATCCAACATCACATGACATGTCCAAGGAGAAAGCAACTGAAACAATCAAAGTCACTCTCGAGAACGCTAGAAAATGTGTTCCATTAATATCAAAGGAAGATGGTATCCTATGGACTGGCGTAATACAAGGTGGCTATTTTTTAGATCTTGTTGCAAAGTGTGCAAAGGAAATGAGTAAGCTTCCACTCGACCTTCATGCATTAGGCGAACCTGTACAGTTTCTCATAGAGTATGATTTCAAAAAAGTAGCTGACATGCTTGTGGTTGCAAGAGCTAATTTGAGAGCTGACCGCCCACTGCACCTATTTGGAGCTGGGCTTCCATGGACCTTACCATTTTTCGTGGCTATGGGAGCCGACCTATTCGACTCAGCAGCGTATGCTCTCTACGCTAAAAGAAGAGTATATATGACTCCAGCTGGAAACTTCACTCTCGACAGCTTGACGGAACTAATATGTGAATGCCCCGTGTGCACATCTTATACGTTAAATGAGTTAAAGAAGCTGGAGCCAGAACTTCAGGAGAAGCTTCTGGCAAAGCATAACTTGTATGTGACCATAACTGAAATGCGTCGCATAAGAGAATATATCAGACATAACAGGCTATGGGAACTTGTTCATGTTAGAGCTCACACTCATCCACAACTACTTAAAGCACTGGTTTATAGCTTGAGAAAATATAGAAAATACCTTGAAAAAAGAGATTTGTTCACGAAAAGAAGAGCTTTCTTCTGGTTAGATGACTTCTGCAAATATAGACCTGAGATAAGTAGGGCCCTTAGCAGAGTTAAGAAAGTGTTTGGCTCCTCCACTGTTCCCTCGGGGCTGAGGTACACATATCCATTCTACCAATTTGAAAGTTATACCGATAAACTGCCATTCAAGCTCGAAAGGAAGAAGGTGAATGAGCTCGAAATTGTTAGAACAATAGCAGACTATCAGTTCAAGAAGAAAGGTATTGGAGAAAAGATAATTCCGAATGGTGCAGAGATCGCTGTAAGTAAGAAAACTGGGAGAATTAGGTCGATACTTTATGAAGAGAAGCTACTCTTCGTACTGAGAGCATATGACTACATTCTAATCCCTCAAATTGAAGGAGGAAAAATACTCAAGGAAAATATTCCATTTCCAAGGTTCAGGGTAATTGCATCCAAGCGAGGAATAAAATCCATAATAGAGAGAAAATGTCTACCAGCAAAGTACATTATCGGATGCGATAAGGAACTTGTGCCGGGAGAGCAGGTGCTTATAGTCGATGAGACAGATGATTTGATAGCAGTTGGAGAGCTCAAATTTACTCCCGAGGAAGCCGTGTTGGCGACACGAGGATTCCCAGTGAAAGTGAGAGGCATAGCTGAAGAGGAAACTATTTAGGCTTAAATACTCTAACGAAATTTTCCAGTGGAATGAAGGCCACTCTCTCAAAACTAAAGGAGTTTATAATGGATGAAAAAGCATCACCACTACTCGAGGAAGGAATATTACTTGGACTCTCAATGCTGACACTAGCAGTCATAGCAGCCATACTTGGAAACTTCATATCATGGTTCAAAAACGCATTCTCATCACTATGGCAAACACTCTCAGACCTGCAAAAATCATTCCTAGACTTCCTCAACGAAGGAGAGCTCCTAACATAACACCACAATGCTAAACCCGATAAAAAGCCTACTATACAGGGGCAACATAGCGAAACTCATCAAAAACACCAAGGGAATACTACAAGCATCGGACATAGACGCATACCCATTCAAACAACACATAATAGTTAGAAAAAACGCTAAGATCACAATCCTAAAAATACTAAGAATAAAAACTCCAGCCAACCTAGAAGTCAAAGACAACACCAAAATACTAAACTTCATACAAAGCATGCAAAGAAATAATGTTCCACTAGCATACATCATAGCACTCTTCCCCATAGAGCACAATGGAGAAAACACGTCGATAATCTCAGAGATACTTGTAATGACATGGTCCACTGGAAAAATAGACAAGCTAATTGAAGCCATAGAGAAAGCATCCTCTAACATTGAAAAAATCAAGGTATCTCTAAATTCCCTTTTCCCCGAACTAGAGATTGAAGAGCTCAAGGGAAAAGAACTTGCAAAAACCTTTCTACAATTTTTTCTCAGGGATAGCTGCGAGGGAGAACAGCGCCTCCCAAGCTCCCAGACAGCATTCATCCCCATAGCGTGCCTACCATCCCCATCAAAATCCATAAGTGAAAAACATGCCGAGTTCACATATACAATTTCAACTTATAGAAAACTTCGCTCCAAAAGCATCTTCATCGGATGGGCTGTTAGAAATGGCGAGAAGCTTTACCCCATTCACATTCCACTAAACAACCTGGTCAGACATGTCCTAATAATGGGCATGACTGGGTCAGGGAAATCCACTACAGCCAAGAAAATAGTTGAACAACTTATCAGAAACAATGTAAACGTCCTAGTACTGGACTGGCACAACGAGTACGGAGACCTAATCAAGTCCCTGGGAGGTCTCATATTATCCCCTGGAGCAGAGAACTCCAATGGGATAAACCTATTCGACGCAACATATGCCAAAAGCATTGAAGAACACATAAGTCTAATATGCGACATATTCAGTGAAACACTTGAATTCACATATCCGCAATCCTACATGTTTCTCGAAATCCTTATAAGACTATACTCTAGAAAACGTAATCCTACGCTAAGCGACATTGTAAACGAGATATATGCCTTCGACACGGACTCGCGGTTAGATAATGAAATCAAGCAAGCCCTCCTAAGAAGACTGCTTTTCCTAGCGAAAGGACAGGCAAAAAGAGTGTTTGAGAGCTCCCAAGAATATTCAATAGCCCAGATATTGGGGGAAAATACTGTGATAGAGCTTGGAAACTTCAAAGATCAGCGCCTAAGGAAAATGTATGCCATGATGATTCTCAAACTCCTATATGACTTCTTCACCTCAAGAGGAAAATCATCGCATCTACGCCACGTAACAATTCTGGAGGAAGCTGATAACATTGTTCCAAGGAGGAGCCTAAACTCTCCTCCATCAATAGGTGAAAAGCTCATATCGGAGCTGAGAAAATTCGGAGAGGGTATGATAATAATATCACAGTTTCCGTCCATGATAGCACCAAAAGTACTCAAAAATACAGCTACAAAAATCTGTCACCAAATAAAGTCCTATGATGATATCCAAATAATCAAACAGATATTATCTCTCACAGACGAGCAGTCTGAAATGCTAAAACACCTGAGAAAAGGGGAAGCAGTGCTCGATCACGATGAAATTCCTTATCCTCTATTAATCAAAGTTGAAAAAGTTTCTCTAAGCTATACTCCAATAATGGTTAAAAAAAGTGGTGTTTCGAGTTGTTTCAGAGCTTTTGATTAAAGTGTTTACTCGACTTTCTTAAATCTCTTCTCCAGCTTCTTAAGCGTCTCCTTTAACCCAGTGTACTCTAACTCCTCTGGTCCAAGTCTGGCTGGCATGAACTCCCCCATTCTCCTTAAAATAGCTGCAAACTGCATTGCCTCTTGCCTGGCCATGTCAAATGCCACATCAGCGAATAGATCTGCTATCATTGGTTTTCCATCGTCGTCGCATGCAATCTTACCATTGCATATCTGGAGTCCTATAGCTACTACTCTTGGCGGCCCATCGAAGACTGTACATCTAGCATCCTTGAGTCCAACAGGCATCAATGGACCCCAGTGGCTTCCCCTCATCCATCCCTCTACAAAGTAGGAGTGCATGAATGGTGCAAGTATCTCTCCTAAAGCTGGTAAGCCATGCTGTGCACGTATTATACAGACCGGATCATCCTTTCCAACATACCTTCCAGCGATTAGCGACAGCCTTGTGGTACTTGAAACAGCGCATATCATGTCGTCCGATGCTCTCCATATCCTCCTGATCACATATCTGCCAGGAGTTCCAATGAGAGCTATTAGCTCATACATTTCCTCGGGACACTTTAGTACAACGGCCTTATTCTCAATGACATCTAAAACCTCAAACTTGAATCCACACATCATCTTTGGATCAATCACTAGCCCAGCAGTGTTGCTTGGATCGGCGAATATTTTGAACAATGGATAATTCCATGCTCCAGGTTCAGTCTTATCTGCTGCAAGCACGACTATGGGCTCAGATGCTCTCTCCTCGATCTCCATCTCAGCTACGCCTGGGCCAAGTCCACGCACATTTCCGCTAAATGCAGTTACTAGAAGATCTTGACCAGCACCATATAGCTTCAAGTTGGTGGCCTTTTTTGCAGCCTCTTGGAAGACATTCCATGCAAGCGTATGTATCTCAGTGTTATCTACTCCCTTATTATGCACCATTAAAAGCTCCATGTCATCTCCAACATTGAACACAAAGTAGGAGTTGATGAGCCCTGTTTCAGCAGCTTCTTTCAACCTTCTTTCAGCTATATTAAGTAGAGGCTGTGGAACCACGTGGTGGCCAGCCAGACTTCCAACGTCACATTTTATGACGCTGATTGTCGTCTTCATAGACATCATATTATATTTCCGACGAGTCAAGAAATTATTATTGCAAAATTAAGTCATGTAATAGTACTCTCCCTTTCTCTTCTGTTCCCTGTCGAGTCTAGACCCTGGCTTGTTTGCCCTCGGTCTACCAGTTTCAGGATCTCTCCTAAAGGTTATGTCTACATCTCTAAGAAACATATTCATGGCCTCTCTTAAGATCGTTGGGGTATTTGCTATGCCCTCTATTCCAGGTCTTCCGCTGAAGGTCATCATTCTGTCAGAAACTAAATCCACGCAGAGAATATCATGCTCAACTATAAAGGCACTTTTCTTACGCATTTCGACAATTTTTCTAATCATTTTTACGGCAGTTAATCTCTCCTCAATGTCAAGATATGCACTTGGCTCATCGAGTAAATACACGTCAGCGTCTTCAACCATGCAGTATACTATAGCCACCTTCTGCAGCTCTCCTCCACTTAATTCGTCAATGTTCCTCTCCATAAGCTTCTTAAGTTCAAGCTTTGGAATGAGCTCCATCTCGAGTAGAGCTCTTGACTCTCCACTTCTCGCTCTCTCTAAAAGTATGCTTTCAACATTTTTTCCTTCATGTTCTTCAATGAACCTCCTCAAATACTGTGGCTTATAACTGATCTTGACGTCTTCAGCTTCAATGTGTTCTTCACTTTCCTCAAATTCTCCGGCTATGAATTTTATGAAAGTTGTCTTGCCAATAGCGTTTGGCCCAATTATTCCAATGACTTCTCCCTTAAAGCATTCTCCAGGCATAATTTTCAACTTAAACTTTCCAACATTTACCTCACATTCCCTCCATTTCAACACTTCCTCATGAGAAGATTTCATAGCTTTCTCCGTTGATGGCCTCACTGGAAACGTTATCGGATACTTTCTTATTCTAACGTTCTCACTTTTAAGATACCCATGGAGATAAGCGTTAATGCCATTATAAGCTGAATATATGTTCGAAACTACTCCATAGACGCCGGGCTTTCCATAAATCACTGCGACATAGTCTGCAAGATAATCTAAAACAGCCAAATCATGTTCAACTATAATTGCAGTTTTTCCCTTAACAAACTCCCTGATCACCTTTGCAATATGCATCCTCTCTTTTACATCAAGGTATGCGCTTGGTTCGTCAAGCAAGTACACATTCACATCTCTCGACAATGCAGCTGCAAGTGCCACCTTCTGCAATTCTCCTCCACTAAGACTACCAATTTCCCTACTCCATATTCTCTCAAGTTCCAATGCTTTCTTCAATTTCTCCAATCTTTTTTTCTCTCCAACATTTTCAAGTAAATCTCCAACTTTACCAGAGACGTGTTCAGGTATTTTGTCGACATACTGTGGCTTCAAAACTACCTTCATGTTTCCACTATAAAGATTTGAAAAGTATACTTGCAACGGAGACCCTTTATAAAACTCTATAACCTTACTCCTTTCAGCTTCACTAAAGTGATCTCCTAAATTGGGAACTAAAATTCCCGAGAGAATGTTTAGACAAGTTGTTTTTCCCACTCCATTTCTTCCAATAATTCCTAAGATAGCCCCCTTAACTGGAATCGGTAGACCATATAGTCTAAACAAGTTAGGCCCATAACTATGCGAGCACTCTTTAAGTCCCTCCTCCGGAAGGTTTACTATCTTGATGGCCTCAAATGGACACTTTTTAACACAGATACCACATCCACTACACAAGTCTTCATTTATGACTACTCTATCAAGGCTTTCATCGTAGACTATAGTCTTATAACCTAATTTAACCTGTGGACAAAATCTTGTACAAACCATCCCACACTTTGATGGCTTACAGTATTCCGGGTCTATTATAGCAATGCGAGGCAATTTCTAAAAAATAAAGCCCTAACCTTAATAAATCATAGCCCAACTTTACTTGATCTCCCTGACTTCACCCGTTATTCCATTTATTTCTATCATCTTTGTGCTTCCTTCAGGAGCCTTGAGCAAAGTAACATAGTAAACTGGAATATAATAGAAGTATTCTGCAATCATTACGTTCTCGTTGTTTATTTTTTCATATCTTTTAGGAAGTATGTTTTTAAGCTTACCTATAAGCTTTCTAATATGTTCCGGTATATGTGTAGCAGGCTTTTCATAGTCATCGTATTGTCTGATAACAGCGTCGGTAATTTCCATATAGTTCACGTTTGGTATTGCGTTCTTTTTAAGTTCTCTTCCATGGGCGTCGATAATCATATAATCACTACTACTTTTTACAACTCTCTCTAAAGCTTCAATCCTTACCTGATACATGTCTTTTTCTTCAGATACAGCTTCAACTTTTATAGGTCTGTCATTTATGACTACTTCCTGAACATTTCGATCGACGAACACATAATAGTAGGCTTTCCTGAAGTAATCTACCGTATATGTTCCACTAATCTTTATAAGCAACTTGTATTTTCGATCGATCTCCTTTGGAATTATTCTAACATCCTTACTCGAGAACAAAGAAAATCTTTTGCCAAAGATTTTATCCTTAACACTGTTAACTATGCTCAATACGCCTTGCTCACCTATATCCTCTCTACTTACGAAAAACTTTCTATCAACTATCTGGTATTTAATCTCCTCCTTCTCGGTATTCTCACTCATTTTCGATCGTCCAATTTAGAATTAGGTGAGGCTCACTTTATATGTGTGAGCTACACTACAATCTCTACTCCTATATCACTTGGAGTTATGAGAAGCTCCTCTCTCTTCTCTAGCCTCTCTATCATTCCATCTCTAAGCCATGCAATCCTGTCGCTTATATCGATCATTTTCAGGTCATGAGTTGCACATAGCACGGTAACTTGCTTCTCAATGCTAACTCTCTTCAACAGTCTCGTTATCTGTAATCCTGTTCTTAAGTCTAGGTTGCCTGTTGGCTCATCCGCCAATACTATTGCAGGTTCATTAGCAAGTGCTCTTGCAATAGCTACTCTCTGCTGTTGCCCACCACTAAGCTCGTCAGGTCTATGATGTAATCTATCACCTAGACCAACAAGCTCAAGAAGCTTCTTCGCTCTCTTAATACGTTCATCCTTTGGTATACCAGCGAATATCATAGGTAGTTCAACGTTATCTAGCGCCGTTAACGGCTCTATTAAGTTGAATGTCTGAAATATGTATCCTATCCTGTGGCATCTCATCCATGCAAGCTGACCTGGGGTTAACGTTGAAAGGTCAATTCCCTCTAGAACAACTTTTCCCTTTGTAGGCTTGTCTATAGCCCCTACCATGTTGAAGAATGTAGTCTTTCCGCTACCGCTTGGCCCCATTAGTGAAAAGTACTCTCCACGATATAGGTCTAAGTTGATTCCTCTCAATGCATGAACTTTCTCTCCCTTTAGAATATAGACTTTGTGAAGGTTTTTGACGCTGATAACGACTTCCTCGCTCAAGGATACGCCTCCTAACAATATTATCTAACACTTGTTTAACCTCAATATATAGAAATAATGATTTAATTATCACTTTAGGGTTTCTACCTACGTGGGTTCATGATTGCCCACGTAGATGTTCATCGGAATCTCCAAAGCAAACACACTAAACATAGATATAAGTTCTCCTAAATTGTTAACGTCTATGAAAAGTGAAACAGTTTCACTAGGCAAGACTGAGATATCTCATCTGAGAGTATGAACTTACGAGGTTATTTACTATGAGGATACTAAGCACCGAAAAACATTCTGAAAAGGAAATTATTAAGGCTGCTGCAGAAGAGATTAGAAAGGATAACGCTATTGTAATCCCTACGGATACCGTGTACGGTATCGCATGCGATCCGTTTTCAATAAGTGCCGTGAAAAAGGTTTGGGCAATTAAGCACGCTGTAAAGCCTATGCCAATACTGTGCTCGGGTATGGATGAAGTAGCCATGATACTTTCAAGAGTTAACTCGAAGATAGAATTGTTTATGAATCAGATATGGCCCGGACCTGTCACTGTAGTCTACCATGGTGGAAAGTTTGCTCCACTTTCCATAGCGTCTCCTCCACGTAAGATTGCTGTCAGAATACCTGATCATAAGCTTCTTCTGAGATTAATATCGGAAGTTGGTGGCTTCCTAGTAGGTACAAGCGCAAATATTCACGATACTCCTCCACCAAGAAACATACGAGAGGTTAACCCCATAATTCTGCAGAGTGTTTCCTTGGCCATAGATGCTGGAGCTTCAAGATGGGGAGCTTCATCCACGGTGATAGACTTAGCATGCTCTCCTCCAAGGATAATTAGAGAGGGCCCTCTAACGGAAAACGTTAAGGTATTGTTACACGATCTTTTCACGTAGTACAACCATATTCATTCTAGGTATAATGCAGTTTAGTAGCGCTTCTTCAACGTTTTCACTGCTCTTAAGACTCAATTTTAATTCTTCCTCATATACACCGTAAACTCTCATTATATGCGTGGGGTCAATATCGAATCTCATGAATGTTATATTTGCATCAAGTTCATCCAGTATCTCTCCTATAACATTATCATCAATATTCTCCCCCACGATCACGATCCAGGAGTAGCGATCTCCAGGTCTTAACCCTACTCTCTTAACCCCTACATCTATTTGATGTTGGCAAGATGTATAGAGTAAAATTTCAAGTGAAAGCTTTCTGCTAATTTTGAAACCCTTTCTCCAGTTAGCGCTAGCTATATTGCATGCATAAAGAATATGCCTCCAAGACACAATGTTCTCAGAGTTGAAAAGCTGAATAGCTAAACCGAATTTCTTTTCTAAGCTATCGAGTTTCCTAAAAATTTTCTCGATATCTTTCTCGTCAAGCGAATTACAGAAGGCAACTCTAAATATCAATATTCTTCTCTTATCAATTCTCCCCACGTGAAACAATCTCAGACACCTTCTTCAAAATTTCTTTAGGAACCCCAATTTTCATTAGAGCATCCATTTCTACTCCCTCTTTATGTACTACTTCAAATATTTCCCATGGAAATATTACCCATCGTGTTGTCCTATAAACATAGTAGTCTGGTTTCACTTTGCTCCACTCTTTCACGAAGATGGCGGCTGTATAGACTTTCCAAACATAGTCGGCAATATACTCTCTAACCTTCTCTAAAGTTTCTCCTGTATCTACAATATCGTCAACAATTAATACCGTTGATATGTCAGCTTTTTCTAAGTCCAAACTTCTTTCAATTTCCAATCTTCCCTTTACTCCTATTTCTTTGTAAAGTTTAACATTTACTACAATTACTTTCCGAACATCTAGACAATTGGCTAATATAGCTGCTGGAATCATCCCTCCCCTTGAAATGGCGACTATACAGTCAATTTTTACATTCTTCCTTTCAATTTCTGAGAAAATCTTCAGACATGCATTGTATATATCTTCCCAACTTACATAGAGGAATTTACCCTTTTCTCCTGAGATAGATCCTGACGTTGTATATTTGCCCATCTCCACCTACTTCCTTCAAATCCTCGCATGTAAGACTGCTTAACTTAGTCTTCTCATATAAAGCCTTGACTATGCGCTTCAAATCGAGGCTTTTAAGCAGATCTATTGGAACACCTATCTCATGAAATCTCACTGGAACTATGTGCCTAGTACTTTTTGGAGCGAATATCTTCCCCCTATTGATAACGCTTAGGACATCATCCTTTGTTAATCTAGGAGTGACCAGTAAACATTTGCATCTGTCAGTCTTCAATCTTTTAAATCCCTCATGCTCACTTACATACTCTATATGGTATCCAGATCTTCTAAACTTTGTCTCTATTTCGTTTACTTTCTTAAACGAGCTGTAAGCGTCCAGCTTTCCACGTGCTTTAAACTTGATGACTTTTTCTCCATATACTATACTTGGAGCACGGAGAGTTTCTCTGCTAAAATATCTCTCAACGGATATACTTTCACCTTTCAAAACCTTTTTTATTTCATCTATACTCGAAAAATCTCCTACAAGTCTGAACCATGAAAAGATCTTTACACGGTCATCTCCCGTATAATCTATCAAACATACAGGAGCATATAAGCAGCCAAGTTTCTTAAGGGCGGCGATCCTATGAGTTCCATCAATAATTAACCCCGTATTGGCATCAACGACAGGTAGGTTTCGGATAATGCCAGTCTCTTTCATATCTCTGGTCAATTCATCTAAAAGATCTTTTACAATCATTTCATGAGGTATCAAGGAGTCTATCTTGCAGATACCAATTGAAACTCCAAGTCTGTTAAAACGCTTTACCTCGTACTTGTCCACGTCTCCTCATCTCCAATCTAACAAGCCTAGTAATGTAGCCGGCTACACGGTTCCTCACATTCTTCGAAGGTATATCAACCACCTTTTGGAGGGCAAACTTATTATGTTCAAAATCATCTGTAAATAGGTCCCTATGCTCTTCTAGCAGTTTTCTTGCTAGAGTTTTTATGAACTTCGGTTTACATGTCCCCATTTAATCACCCCAGACTATATGTTAAGAGAGATAATATCACAACGGGATTATTTTAATTACAGTATCCCAAATAATTTATATTCAGAACTCCTATAAGGTGTGTGCACAATGACTCGTGTACGTCAACTTCCAATAGCTCCAATACACAGGCTAATTAAAAGCGCTAATGCTGAGAGAGTGAGCGATGAGGCAGCCAAAGTTTTGAGGGATATTCTCGAAGAAATTGGGTTCTCTATTGCCCAGAGAGCAATTGAAATAGCAAAGCATGCTAACAGGAAAACTGTTACGGCAGAGGATATAAGGCTAGCATATAGATTTATGAAAAGTAGGTGATAGCAACTTTATATGATAGAATTCACTTCTTTTTTTGAAATTGCTAATCTATAATGTCGTGAGGTGATAAAATGTCTGCCATGCTGACTGATATAGGCGGTCAGCCAGTGCTCATACTGAAGGAAGGTACACGAAGGGAAAGAGGAAAAGAAGTTCTAAAGAACAACATACTAGCTGCCAGAGTACTTGCAGAGGCTATAAAGACAAGCCTAGGGCCACGTGGAATGGATAAGATGCTTGTAGATTCCCTTGGAGATGTCACAGTTACAAACGATGGTGCAACCATTCTAGACGAGGTAGAAGTTGAACATCCCGCAGCAAAGATCCTAGTTGAAGTAGCTAAAGCCCAGGATGATGAATGTGGAGATGGGACGACATCTGCAGTAGTTTTGGCAGGAGAAATCTTGAGAAGAGCTGAAAAGCTGCTTGAGCACGATATCCATCCGACGATCATTGTAAGCGGCCTAAAGACTGCTGCCAAGAAGGCCGTAGAGACTCTAGAGGAGATCGCTAAACCAATTTCAATAGACGATGACGAGCTGCTCAAAAAAGTTGCAATAACTTCGATGTCAAGCAAGGCCATTGCTGGAGCAAAGGAGTACTTGGCTGAAATATGTGTCAAGGCTGTAAAGAGCATAGCTGAGGAAAGAGACGGTAAGTGGGTTGCAGACATAGACCAAATACAGATCGTCAAGAAAGAGGGTAAAAGCATCTTTGAGACACAGCTATACAACGGAGTGATAATAGACAAGGAAGTAGTTCATCCAGGGATGCCCAAGAGAATAGAAAATGCCAAGATTGCTCTCATAAATGCTCCACTAGAAATCGAGAAAACCGAGTTTGATGCAGAGATCAGAATAACTGACCCAGAGCAAGTGAAAGCCTTCCTAGAGGAAGAGGAAAGAATGCTCCTTGACATGGTTGAGAAAATTGCCAAAACTGGAGCAAACGTCGTATTCTGCCAGAAGGGAATCGATGACCTAGCCCAGTACTACCTAGCTAAGAAGGGAATACTTGCAGTAAGGAGAGTTAAGAAATCAGACATGGAAAAACTTGCAAGGGCAACGGGAGCGGACATCGTAACCAACATAGATGAACTTTCACCAGACCACCTTGGATCAGCTGAGCTCGTAGAGGAGAGAAAAGTTGGTGAGGACAAGATGGTCTTCGTACTCGGATGCAAGAATCCAAAGTCAGTTAGCATACTGATCAGGGGAGGACTAGAGAGAGTAATGGACGAAGCTGAAAGAGGAATACATGATGCACTGTCAGTAGTTGCAGATTGCATAGAGGTAGGAAAGATCGTGCCAGGCGGAGGAGCATCGGAGATAGAGATGGCCCTAGCAGTTAGAAAATACGCTGACTCAGTAAAGGGAAGAGAGAGATGGGCTGTAGAGGAGTTTGCTGAGGCTCTAGAGGTCATACCGAAGGCACTAGCTGAAAACGCTGGACTCGATCCAATAGAGATCGTAATGGATCTAAGAAGATATCACAAGGAAGGAAAAAAGGCCTACGGTGTCGAGATATTCAGTGGAGAATGTATGGACATGTTTGAGGCTGGGGTCATGGAGCCATTTAACGTCAAGAAATACGTCGTAGAATCAGCTGTAGAAGCGGCTTCAATGATTCTAAGAGTAGACGAGATAATTGCTGCAGCAAAGGCCAAACCACCAAAGGGCAAGGAAGGAGAGGAAGAACTACCCGAGGAATTCTAAACTAAAATATTTCCAGACTTTTTTACTTTTTTAGACAAGCTCCGGTGGTGTAGCTCGGCCAAGCATCAGAGGCTTTCGACCTCTAGACCCGGGTTCAAATCCCGGCCGGAGCACCATACACCAACTTTTATTTCGGCTATACTGTAATCTACTTTTTGAAAACTGTTCGAGGAGTAGCAAATGCCAAGGATATCTTATCCGTTCATACTGGTGAATTGCAAAACCTATGCTGAGGCAACGGGAGATAATGTACTGAAACTTTCTAAAATCATTCACAACATAAATGAAAGCTACTCCGTGCAAATCGGAATTGCACCACAGTTTACGGACATATACAGGGTATGCCTAAGATACCCCGACATACCAGTGTTTGCTCAGCATATGGACCCCATTAAACCTGGAAGCCATACGGGACACATTCTCCCCGAGAGTTTAAAGGAAGCTGGATGTGCAGGAGTCATAATAAATCATTCAGAGAGAAGGATAAGAATCGACGAAATATGTGAGTGCATAAATATTTGCAGAGAATTAGAGCTGATATCGGTGGTCTGTGCATCTACTCCAGAGATATGTATGGCTATTGCAACATTCTCCCCTGACATAGTTGCAATAGAGCCTCCAGAGCTCATAGGCACTGGGATCCCAGTTTCAAAAGCGAAGCCAGAAGTTGTTAAAAGGGCAGTTAACGCCATCAAGAAAATTTCACCTGAGACAAGAATCTTCTGTGGAGCAGGTATAACTAAAGGCGAAGATGTCAGCAAAGCACTGGAGCTTGGAACAGACGGTATTCTAGTTGCCTCTGGAGTAGTGAAGGCAAAAGACCCGGAGAAAGTTCTCATAGAATTTGTTGAAGCAGCAGAGTCGACGATTACGGAGAAGAGGCATCCGCTTAGAGATCTCATGGAGAAAGCCTTTGCAGGAAAACGAGCGCTTTCAAAAAGGGCACTTGTCAGAAGACTAGTGAGATTAGGTATACCTGAGGAGTTCGTTGACCAGAAGATTGTCTCAGCAGAGATACAGAGTATACTTAGAAAGACTTACAAGAACGGTGAAGTATACTATATACTGCAAGAATAGCTTTCTTTACATTCCTGTAACCATTTTGTATATATACAGTACAACAAACATCAGGAACCAAGCAACTGCAATGTAAGCCAATACGCGGTTTCGTTTCTCCAGTTTTTTAAGTTCCTCGTACTCCTCCATGCACTTCCTAGAGCAAAACTTCTTCCCCTCTGGAATCGATATTCCACATATTAGACAATGTCTATGAGGGATCTTGAATTCTCTGTAATCTTTTTGTTCGCTCACAATAATTACTAATCTAAATTAAGCTATTTTCATTTCCTACATAATCAGAATGACAGAGTCCATTAGATTAGGAGAGATAGCTCTCGAAGAAGTACCTACAAAGGGAACGCTTGCATATGACTTCTTAGTGCATAAATTCAAAGCAGAGCCAAACTTTTCATGGGTTGGTTTTCAGGTTCACGTTCCAAAGGGATATAAGCTAGTTACCGCATCCTCGGATAGGATCTCAGCATACTTTGAATTTCAAGATATCCAAGACAGCTTCTTAAGGAAGGGATTTTATATAAAATGGAATGCTCTTCACGAGAGTCAAGTTTCAGTTGAATGGCTTTTCAAAGCCATAAGAAGATACGAAAAGTATATACGACACAGATATGGTAGAACGGTGGAGATAAGGGAGCGATATTATATAGAATTTAACGGGCATGAATGTTTCTTCTATCATTCAGCCTTTCCACTATATAAGAAAAAGGGAATGTTCAGACATGAACAACAGCTACTGAAAAGCATCGACTTGGTATGGCTATGCAGAGACTTGAATAGAGCCTATACTGTTAGCATATACGCTGATGAAACTCTCTTTAGTAGAAACGTTAAGCGCTTCTTCTCGATACTTAAATCCATCAAGTGCCACTATGAGGGGGATTTCAACACTCTAAAACTTTTTGACATGTCACTGTTTATACCGGACAATTACGCAATCATTGGAGCATCAGAGGCCAATGAAAATGAAGGCGTGTTAAACATTGGGGTTCCATCGGAAAAGAAGCTTTTGTCGATAGAGTGGGCGCCAACCAGAAAAATTCTTAGAACCTTAAAATGCAAGTCATTTAAAGAAGTACCAGAGAAAATGAAGAAATCCTTTCTAGATCTTTCCACAAAGCGAAAAGAAAAGTTATCTCTAAAGCACTTATCAGATTCTATCAATCGTCATCCAGCGCATATTTTTGAGATGCATCTTGAAAGAGGAAGGTTTTTTAAAAGTGTCAAGTCGTCAGCAATGATAATCTGGCACTGTAATAAATCTAATAGGGTTTTCACGGTTCTAGCTAATGCTCCTTCTAAACTTATGCCTCTCTATGTAAAGGAGGCGTTAAGAATATCTAAGCGAACACTCTGCCACCGTATCTAAATATAAGTACTGCAATGACTATGCACGTTATCCCCAGAAACAACATCAATAACAACCCAATTAAAGTAGCTTTATTAACTTGAGCTGGAGCAAATGCTATAGCTATAGTAACTATTAAAAGAAACGTTATCAGTAGATATCTCAGAGTTTTTCTTTTATCATCCGTCACGTACACTGTACACAGCCTCCCTTATGAAATCCCTCCAGTACTCAGGATCTCCTCTTACACAGGTAAACACTATCTCCTTATCATCTGAAAGCTTTATAAAGATTCCCTTGCTTAGTGACGCAGCTATATCAAATCCTCTAACCATAGACCATGAAAAGGGAAGCTTTTGAACAATTACATCCACTATATTATACAGGGGCCATTCTAAAGTTTCCTTATCCCATGGAGGAAAAGTTTTTGCGAAGACTAGTCTCCTATTCGTGATATATAACGTTCCAGACCAGCTTACGATAAGTTTCCTATCTCCCCAAAAGACTGCCTTAAAGAATCCTATGAGCTCTTCATCATTATACATTTTGAATGGGGGCTTAACCATCACTATATCGAAAACAACTATCAAAAGCTAAACTTTAAAATTATTTTGGATAATGATAAATCTTAAGCATAGAAGGTGATTAAGATTGGGTTTCAGAGAAAAACTTGAATTTCTATTTGGTGAAAGAATTCCAACGATAGCTACGGCCATTGTAAGAAGCTTCAGCAGAAGAAAACTCATGACAGCTCTCACGTTTCTCACTATCACATGTATTGTAGCTGCCATGGTTATCTCGGTCTCCGTAACACAGAGTCTCTATGCTAAGCCAGAATCGATGCAAACTCCCTCAGGGCCATATGGAATAAGTCTGAGAATAATGAACTGTAAAATTTATGAATTCCCTATGACAGCGTATAACGAGGTTAAAAACTGGTTTATCTCAAACGGGTATAGTGATTTCATAATAGGTGCTAGAGTAATTCCTGGCGGAGACCGTAGAATAGCTGAGACAAGATATACATTCATGGAAAGCAGCGTACAGTATGTTACCCCTGTCATAGTGATAAACGCTACAGCTGAGGATAGGATATTTAACATATCCTATCACCTAGGGAGTTGGATTACAGATAATCCAAGTGATATAATGGTAAGTGAAGTCATCGCCTCCGACCTCGGAGTTAGTGAGGGCTCCCTTATAAGAATAATGTATGGTGAAAAGAACGTATACAACTTCAGAGTTAAGGCCATTTTTGACGTCAACCAAATGGAAAACCTCATGGATACAGTAAGAGGCTATACAAAGACAGGAAACCAGTGGACTCTCTATCCATGGATAGGAAAATACGTGCTCTCGATAGGAGGAGAAGAATATCCACTAGCACAAACAACAGCGATATTCACATATCAGGCCCTGAAAACAATACTTGAGGAGACGAATCAGAAGCTTATCATGGGAGAAACCATAATCGACATAGTTCCCCAAAGCTCAATCCCTAAAGAAGATCTCTTCACGATAGCCGAAGAACTAGTTGAACATATGCAACAACTCGCAAAGAAATGGAGTCTAAACATGGAAATTAGAGTCAACTATTCAACAGAGGAATCCTGTGAACAGATAAAATGGGAGATATCCCCAAGAATACAGCTTAAAGGTTTACCACTGCTAGTGACCTTCGGTGCAATTGCAGTGATGATGATTGGAAACACTATGTACGGTGTACTAGAGCAACGACAGAAAGAGGTAAAAATATGGACTGCTGTCGGCGCTAACCCGTCAGACGTTTCAAGAAATGTGTCCATTGAAGCTCTGATATATGCATTCGTGGGACTGGGATGTGGCGTACTTTTAGGACTAGCTCTACAAGCACTATCAAATCTCCCAGCGATTTCAGCTGTGGTTCCACCTCTGCCACAAACTCTTACGGGAGAGGTTTTAGCCATAATAGTTATTTCAACAATATTCTTCTGCTGGCTTGGTGCCCTGCTACCAGCTAGAAAGGCATCAATAATAGCTGTTCCATCATTGAAGAGAACATGGAAGCCCAAGGGCAAGGAGGCACTAAAGTTCAGAGTAGAGGAACAAGAGCAGCCTGTACTGCTATCAATAGACGAAGTTGAAAGCCTATACAGGTACATAACCTCCAGAAAAGGAATGGATATGCCATCATTCTATGACATACATGACTTCTGGGGTGTGAAAAAGAAGACCGAGCCCGATGGAACTATAATCAAGGAATTCGGCTTCAAATGTGCACTTGCAACAATGCCTGGAAGCTTTGCCGACATAAAGGTTAAGGTGGTCAAGAAGCCTGAATGGGAACTAGCTAAACTGTACCTAACAGTCACGCCATATACCATCTACTCAGAGTTCGGAGTCGGCGGTGCTTCGGCAGATACGCTTGGAAAGGTTGCACTCGACGCCGTTGAAGGATTCAGAGATACTGTAATAAGATGGAGACTAGAGGGTAGAAAGATAGTAGTCAAGAGAAAGAAGCTGAAGAAAGTAAAAAGGATAAAGCTAAGAGAAGAGGAAGAGGAGGAGTAATTCCCTAATTTTCATTTTTCCTATCTTAAGAACTCAAGAGGAAAGTATTATATCATCATCCACTTAAATCTTCTAATCGAGGAATAAAATAAGCAGGGATTTAATATGGCGGCGGTTCTAAAGGAAAAACTGGCCGGACTGTTAGCGCCTGCACCCGGACTCCAGAATGGCTTTACACTTAGAGTACTTGGTGTGATGTTTTTCATATCGATAGTTATGCTACCAGCGCTTCTATGGACAGAGTTAGCAGCTGGATGGATGATGTCAATAGCGGCTGCATTTACGGCAATGATTCTATTCGGAGAGCTTGGATGGATCCTTGGAAAGCCATTGACCGAGCAAGAGCTTGCAACGATTAGATGGGCAGCCTCAATGTCTTCACAGTCATCAGCTGGAGCAGGTGTCCTCTTTGCAATCTACTTCTTCACAATGTTCCCACTATGGAGGGGTGTAGCATCAGCATTCGGATGGTCCGTTCCATGGTGGATCATACCTCCACCAGCAGAGTATCCAGAGATTTACGTCAATAAACTGATATTCCATCCAGCATGGCTGCTCCCATTAGGAGTCTCGTTAGCCCTAAGCATATTCTCACTTATCAGCGTAATAGGTCTAAGCCTAGTTCTGAGACAGCAGTACATTGAAATTGAAAGGCTTCCGTTCCCAACCGGAGTCTTGGGGGCGGAAGCTGCTAGGTCGCTAGGACAGCAGAGACAGCCCTTGAGAGTTAAATTCTTCTATGTAGGAGCTGTAGTTGGGTTCCTGTATTTCTTCGTATGGCAGATAATTCCAACGATCGAAGAGGTTATGGGCATAATTCCACCAACCAGGATAATAGAGTTTATCTATGACTGGACGCCGTACATGGCTGCATATGGTGCACCTGGAGTGATAATAGGAATCCTGCCACATATACTATTATTCACTATAGGGTTCATCGTTACGCTTGACGTCTCACTAGGAATATTCTTGACATCAATATTCATCTATTGCTTTGTATCATGGTATCTATACACTATTGGAAGCCCATATGCATGGGAGCCTGGAGACGACTGGTATCCAGCATGGCTGAAGATAGCCTTAAGTTCGCAGATAGGTGTAAGTTCAACATTTGGCTTACTATTGGCTGGAACGTTCATACCATTCTTCATGGCATACAAGGCTGTCATCAGAGGATTTAAGGATCTATTCAAGGTGAGAAAGGCTTTAGAGCTAGGAGTTCTCCCAGCTGATCTAACGTTGGCCTCATTCTTTGTGCCAGGATTCTTCTTGGCACTTCTATGGTGGATCTTAGCCGACTGTGGAGGCGACTATGGAGTAATGCTTCTCATATGGTATCTCTTCGCATGGCTAGTGCTTTCATGGGTCACATCGATGGTTGCGGCTAGAATGAACGGTGAATCAGGAATTATGTTCAGCGGTGGAATACCATACCTGTACACTATACTGTTCTTCATGACAGGATACGTTGGGCTAAAGGGCTGGTGGCTTGGACGAACAGCATCAGATGCTGGGGCAATTCCAATAGGGTATAAGGCAGCACAGCTGACGAACACTGACCCAAAGAGCATCATATTTGCACACTTCTTCGGAAACCTCATGGCGCTGGTCATAGGATACTTCTGGGGACTAATATTCTGGTGGGAATATGGAATAATGACGCCGGCACTGCCATGCCCATTCTTCCCATTCAGTGCAGTATTCTTCCTATTCTTCGCCACTGGAGGTAAGTTCACAGTATTCAACTGGCTCTATGTGCTAATATCCTTCATAGTTGGAGCAGTGGCTTTCGCACCGAGACTATTCATAGGATTCACGCCAATAAGCCCAGTTGGAATGAGCATTGGAGCACTAGAATACCCACATGCAGCGATAACAATATTCATTGGAGGAGTTGCAAGATACATTCTAATAAGGCTCAAGGGACGAGAATGGTTCTCAAACTACGGAATGGCAGCTGGTGCAGGAATATACGCTGGAGTAGGAATCGCAATGGTAATAGATACGCTGATCAGAATAGTATACTTCTGGACAACAGGTGTAGCACTACCTTGATCAGGGCAAGGGAGTGCATCAGTAGAATACTGAACAAGACAACGTGGATCGTAATCGCCGAATCAACAATTCTTTCCTTTTTATTTTTGATAACATTCCCACCCTCAGTTTTTATGGGAATTTTCTATCCCTTTCTAGTCTACGTTCTGACGAAAATTTCATATTACTTTGAAGAAGCCTTTCCTGAGTATGGATTGATAAATTCGATAGCCGCTTTTCTAATCACGATCTTACTCGTAAATCTAATCCTTATTATAATATATTACAGTCTGTTAACTCTCACAGGGTAAAACATGGTCAAAAAGAAAGCCTATCGCCGAAAGGCTAAGGCTAAAGAGAGTATTCCAATGCAGCAGAAGATATTCATCTTTCTTCTCGATATTCTTGCAGTCCCTATTTTCATGAGAAATGTCATCGCAGGAACGATTTTCCTCATGTGTGTTTTCACAGTGTACCATTACATGATAGGATTCAGATCATCAATAGAGTTTCTAAAGTATCTCGTAGCAGGCTTTATGATCGCCTTTAGCATAGCATCATTAATATCTCTCTTAATACATTAAGTGTTTAAGATGCGCAAGAAGCTCTACTTGACTCGAGAGGAAATTATGAAGCTTAAACCCATACATGGCAGAGACGTTACTTGGAGAAAATATCCAAGCGGCGAAGTTCTGGTTCTGAAGAGAGATCAGGGGTTAAAATACAAGATAGCTAAAAAGCTTTTGGGTGATGACGTTGAACCATATAGGAAATATGTCCTAGATGAAGTTGGGTCATTAGTATGGGAGCTTTGTGATGGGGAGAACACTATAAGTGACATTTTAAGGAAAATCTCGAGGAAGCTTGACATCGAAGAAAGTAAAATTGAACAATATCTCCTAACATATCTTAGAAAACTTGAAAGAAAAGGTCTGATCGAGGTAAAGTAATGAGAATTAAATTTGAGATATTGATGTGGTCTCTTCTATATGCTCTCGCTATACTTGTAGTATTTCTTCGCATCCTACCCCCAATTCTAGTAGGTTTAGCATTGGTGTTGCTGACGGTGGTCTATCATATCTCGCTGCATTTTCAAACGGGGAAACTGGTGCGAGAAATTGTTAGGTTCATTGAAGGCTTTCTTTTTGCGTATGGTATCCCTGTTCTAATAGTTTTTATCTCTGTCGAGCTTATACAATATGAACATACCTCACTACTTCTTCCAATACTTCCTGGAATAATATTCCTTGGCTTGTTCCTTCCTCTAGCATTCATCTCAGGCATTAGAAGAAGCTTATCTGTGGAGGCCCCAGCAGGAATAAAAGAGGATATTCTCAAAATAATTCCAGTGCATATAACAATAGCTTTAAGAGACATGAAGAAGAGACCGTTAACTACAAGTTTTACGGCGATAAGTCTCATATCAATAATTCTGGCGACTATGCTTTTCGTGTCCATAGCATCGGCTCCCGTCCTTGTAGAGAGTGGTAAGGTCTTGTCGGACAGCCATGGAAATATCATAGTTGTTAAGGGTGAGCTCGAAAAGGTTCAACTTGAAGCTGGCAGACACACAATGGTTCCATCGATGATTCCCAAAGCTGTAATATATAAAGCCTCTCTGATTGGAAACGTTTCACAATCATCGATGCTATATATGGACGTGTTTCCACGAGCTCATATACGCTATTCAGGGCGCGCCATTCCGATATATTGTGTATATAGTGTGACTGGATCCAATTCTTCATTTGATTATAGAATCCTAGATGCAACACTGAAAGAGGGTGTTCTTCCATCATTTTCCGGTAATGAAATCGTAGTGAGTGAGTCATTCTGTAAGGAATTCAACGTAACCATAGGCTCAGTTATTGAATTGGAGATAGATGTTACAAAGCTAAGGCTCCCACTGATCATATGTGGAGTCTTTCAGGATGATGCGATAACCGCCATAAGAGATGTAGATGGATCATATATACACCCCATAGTCACAGCATACACCCCAAACTACAAGGAGGAGCCTCTCTCTACAGAATACACGTTCATCGTTAGTCTTCCAATAGCGAACTTAATGAAGCTTCCAGTCAGAAAGATAACCTTGGAAATGTTTCCAAGTGTTAACGTATTTAAAGTTGCGAAGGAGTTCGCGGACACTGCAAAAATGCTCGGCATAGTAGTTGAAGCAGTTTCTGGAAAACAACTTTCAATGTTTTACTTCTCTACATCCAATGTCATCTATAACATGAACTTTCTCTTTATAGTATCTACACTAGCTTTCCTAATTACGATAAATACGATTCTATCAAACATATATGAACGGAAGAGAGAACTGTCAACTTTCTCGTCGCTAGGTGCATCTCCTTCTGTAATCCTTCTTTCGGTTATTATAGAGTCGCTAATATTGGGATTGATAAGCGGCGTAGTTGGATCTTTTCTAAGTTTCTTTGTCATAGTAATTGCTGAAAAGACGAAATATGCTTCAACAAACCTAATCCTGAAAGCTACATTTTCCATCGACAAGCTACTGCTTGGGATATGTCTTGCAACGATGGCCAGCATTTTAGCAGCTATAATTCCAGCTCATAAGGCGTCTCTCATGGTAACCCCCTCACTTCGTAGGAAATGGGTTCCATCCATGAAAAAAAGATTATCCAAGGACATCTATAAGGAATACTTCAACATTAAGCTTTCATGGAGTGAATTCGATGATTTGCTTATGTTTCTGAAGGATAGGTTAAAAGTTAAGAGTGGGCTTGTTTCAACTAGCGGAATCAAAATCGTAGAAAAACAGCTTTCAGATGGGTGTCGTTTGAAATACATATTCTTGAAGTATACTATAATAGGAGAGCAAGCAGTCGTCGTAGATGTGCTTACAACTGTGCAGGGAAGAGGAAGAAAAGACTCCACAGGACCGGAAGAGATCATTATGACCGCGATTCCAGTGTTTCCATTGTTTAAAAGCAAGAGAAAGGGGGTATACGCTTACGAGGCTCTGTCAAGGGTTAGGGAGGCAATCCTAGAATGGAAACTGAAGAGAAAATAGTAAATACTGTGGATTGCATTAAGGTATACCCAGCCTTTATAATCTTCAATTTCATTCTTGCATATGAAAAGGTAATTGGATTCAATAGATTCATAGCCGACACGATCCTCATAGCCTCATTACTATTAACGTCATTATCGGTTGTTGGCTGGAGCATCAAGTCCCTAAGATTATATGATGGCCCTATTAAATCGCTATTCCTTTTCATATACGGAGCCTTAACTGGCCTCTTTCTAAAACTGACTTTATCTATTTGCTCCATCAATTTTTTCATTTCAATTTCTTCCTTTCCGATAAGTATAGTCGATCCTGCCTGGAAACTACTATATGTTCTAGCGTCATGTACAATGTTTCAAGGGATTCTTCAAGGTGTTAAGATTAGGAAACTCCTCAAAATAGCAATCAGCACCTCTTGCCTCGTAGCATTTATGATACCAGTTGTGTCCCCATCATCGATAGAAACGCTAGTTTCTATGGCCATAACTGCGCTTATATCTTCGATCATATTCTATAAAGTTAAGTCGCTTATACCGCCGACTTTTCTATTGTTCATAGTATCGTTTAAAGGGATCATAGTATGAGACAGTTAATTCAGGCTAGAATATCCATATCTGGTCTAGTTCAAGGATTAGGTTTTAGACCATTTGTCTATAGAGAGGCTGTCAAGCATGATTTAAAGGGTTATGTGCAGAATCTAGGAGATGCTGGAATAGAGATTGTTGTGGAGGGAACCCTTGATAATGTAAACAAGTTTATCTCGGCATTGAAGGAAAATAAGCCAGCTGCGGCAATCTATGATAGCTTTAAAGTTGAAATAAAAAAATACAAAGGAAGGTACTCGTCCTTTGAAATTATAGCAAGTTCAAAAAGTAAAAAGAATATAATTCCCTCATTTATCCCCCCTGACATTTCAATATGTGAAAAATGCTTACAAGATATCAACAACCCTAAGGATAGACACTTTAAATATCCATTTACAGCGTGCGCTGAATGTGGTCCAAGATACACGATACTCTACGATATCCCCTATGACAGAGAGACAACATCGATGAAACACTTTCCACTTTGCAAATATTGTGGCAAAGAATTTTTATCTCCAGAAGATAGAAGGTTTAACGCCCAAACCATATGCTGCCCACTGTGTGGACCTAAGTTATTTCTCTTAAATAATAGAGGAGAACACATCTCGTGTAAGGATGTTATAAGTGAAGTATCCAAGCTGCTGTCTGAAGGATATATTCTGGCAATCAAGGGAATTGGAGGCTTTCATATAGCAGTAGACGCTGAAGACGATCATGCATTAAAGGAACTGAGAAAACGCAGAAGAAAGCCTAACAAACCCCTTGCAGTAATGTCCCTTTCACTTGAAAAAGTTGAGGAGTATGCCATAGTAGAGGAGAAAGCTAGGGAGCTTCTCACATCATATGCAAAGCCTATAGTAGTACTTCCCAAGCGAAAGCCATTTCCACTATCAGAGTATGTATCCCCAGGATTGGACTCCGTGGGAGTGATGCTCCCATACTCTGGCATACACTACCTTATACTGAAAGAATTCAATGGACTAGCCCTTGTAATGACCTCCGCAAACTATCCAGGGGAGCCAATGGTTACATCAAATGAAGATGCCATCAGTAAGCTATCAAAGGTGGTAGATTATATAGTCATACATGATAGGGAAATAGTTAACAGATGCGATGACTCCGTTGTCAAAGTATTTGGGAATGGAAGACATGTAATGGTTAGAAGATCACGCGGCTACGCTCCCTTACCAGTGAAGGTTCCCTTCACAGCCAATGTGGTGGCCGTAGGCCCTGAACTATGTGTTACAGGAGCTGTTCAAAGAGGTGACCAATGCTTCTTAACGCAGCACATAGGCGACGTAGAAACGCTGGAAACTCTTGAGTTTCTGGAGGGCACCGTCAGAAATCTGATGAGGCTGTTAAGGGTTAATCAAATAGAAGCTGTTTGTCATGACCTTCACCCACGCTATTTAACGAACATAGTTGCTGAAAAGTTGTCAGGAGAGTTTAACTGTGAAAACATTGCAGTACAGCATCATCATGCGCATATGGCGTCTCTAATGGCTGAAAACAGGCTCTCTCCAGATGATCTTATTATCTGCATAGTCTGTGACGGTGTGGGCTACGGCCTCGATGGAAATATATGGGGAGGGGAGATTCTCCTTGGAGATTTTTCAAGTTTTGAGAGGAAAGCCCACCTAGAGTACAGGCCAATGCCTGGAGGGGACTTATGCTCTATATGGTATGGAAGAATGCTTCAGGCAATGCTGGCGGATTTAATTGACAGGGAGCATCTTGCTAAAGTCTTGATTGAAAGATATAGCAATGGATTCATTGACGCTGAAAGGGAGATTGAACTGATATACAAGCAAATCGACAGGGGGGTCAATCTGTTTTACACATCCAGTACAGGAAGATTGCTAGATGCCATAGCCTGTATGCTTGGAATATGCCATAAGAGAACATATGAAGGCGAGGGAGCAATGAAGCTTGAAAGCGTAGCAAAAAAATGCAGCCGAGATTTTCCAAGGATCAAACCAAGTCTCTCATACGAGAAGGATCAGATAATCATAGAAACCTCTCCACTTCTAGTCAAGCTTTTCGAAATCCTTGAAAGATATAGTGCACCAGCTCTAGCGTATGCTGCCCACTATTACTTGGCGAATTCTCTCGCGGAGGCTGCCATTGAAATCGCTAAAGATGAAGGAATTAAAATAATAGGATTTAGTGGAGGAGTAGCGTACAACGAGATAATAACCGGGATAATAGAGAAGAAAGTTACGAAAGAGGGCTTTAAGCTTTTACTACACAGAAACATTCCATGTGGAGACGGTGGAATCTCGCTTGGACAAGCGTGTGTAGGAGCAGCTAACCTACGCTGAAATCTCCCTCCAAAGCTTCAACGTTTCTAGAGCAGCTTTTTCATCGATTTTCTCAATTGCATATCCTACATGGACTAGGACATAGTCTCCAACTTTAACATCTTCAACTAAGCTAACGTCGACCTTCTTTTTCAACCCCATGAAATCTACTATAGCTATTTTCTCATTTTCTAATATCTCAATAACCTTTCCAGGTATTGCAAGGCACATTTAACACACCCTCGGAGTGGGGCTTCCAATAGGCTCCTCAACTATACGCTTTCCACCAATAGTGGTTTCCAATATAACCATTCCAGTACCTTCAACTACCTCTCCAATTATTTCAGCACTTTTTCCTTCACTTGTTCTTCTGAGAACCTCTAGCACCTCGTAAGCTTTTTCCTCTTTTACTCCCATGACAACTATTCCCTCGTTTGCAGCCTCTAGGAGATCTATGCCAAGTAGTTCAGCTAAACCCTTAACTTCATCCAGAAATGGAAGCTTCTCCTCATATATCACAACATTAACACGTGATTTCTTTGCCATTTCATTCAATGCCCCCGCTATACCCCCCCTCGTAGGATCTTTCATCGCGGTTATGCCACCCACTTTCAAAGCTTTTGATATCATGTTCCATAGCGGCTTGGCATCAGACTCTATTGCGTTCTCGGTTGAAAATCCTTCACGGTAAGCTAGTAAGGCTATCTCATGTGTTCCAATGGGCCCACTGACGATGATCTTATCGCCAGGGCTGAGACCGCTATCCAGCACTATCTTCTCGGCAAAGCCTATTCCCATCATACCTATAATTATCTTATCGACTCCATTTCTCTCTACAACTTTAAAATCTCCTCCGATTAGGGCCACATCATTTTCATTAGCTAAAGTCTCTATGCTGTCAAGTATCTTCTCAAGATCCTTTAAGCTGAATCCCTCCTCAACTATGATGTTATCCATGACCGCCAGCGGTTTTGCTCCCATTACAGCTAAGTCGTTTATCGTTCCAGAGATTGCAAGCTTACCAATATCTCCTCCCGGGAAGAATATTGGTTTAATGGTATAGCTGTCGCTTGTGAAAACGAGGTACCCATCATTCACAGGAACAGCTGATCCATCATCCATACTTTCTAGGCCAATTCCATTCCAGAAATTCAACTTTTTCGCTTTCTTCGCTATAAGATTTTCTATAATCTCTCTGGTCTTAGCTCCTCCTCCACCATATGTTATGTCAACGAACTCTGGCATTTTAACAAAATACACTCTGCTTACTATTATTTCTTAAAGTATCAGTAGAAAAATGTTTTAATGAAGTGCTCTTTTAGTGACCTATATTCCTTGCTGACCGCCCCCTTACAAACCGTGGAGAGAGGGCACTTTCCTTCACATTTGTAAAATGTTGCTTTAGTGAATGTACAGTATCTTTCGTTTCTACATGTGTGACATGAGGCATATTCCAATCTGCAACAGCTTCTACCGAGGTTCCAGAATATCGTGTCTACGGTAAAGGCATCTAGGCCACTTTCATTGCCTACAATAGTGTAGGCTTCAATAGCCGCTTTTCTTATCATCAAATCTTCATAGATTCTAACTTTCTTTCCATTCCTAATCCTGTCTAGTAGGGTTTCATCGTTTAGGGAAATCATTCCAGTTCTAAAAGCTATCCTGGTTAGATGATAGTCTAATGCAACAATTACCTTGCTCAGGTCAACCTTATACATTCCACTCTCGTGAATGAATTTCAGGAAAACCATTATCTTCTTCTTCAAGGGGTCTGTAAATGCTTTCAACTTGTTCATGGCCTTTATAATCTCTCCCGTATCCATGCTTAGAAGCTTATCAATACCGCCAATGTTCTCAATTAGACTCTTGGCTGTTTCCTTTAAGATGACATACCTCTCCTCGACTCTGGATATATTTTCTACGCATTGCATCCACTTCCTAAACTCATCCAATGTCAAATTCCTGTGTATATACTCGATGCTAATCTTTCTCGGATCTTTATGGTACTCTCTCATAAGGGCTTCGAAAATCGCATGGCTCCCATGCAAATTGGTGCCAGGTATTCTAAATCCTCTTGTATCATAGCATATTGCTGAAAATACAAGGTAGAAGTCAGGAGCTATCCCCTTAAACTTTTCTCCGTACAGAGGCTCTTTAACCCTTACCCCCTTTATCACCCTAGCAACTGCTTTGCACTGATTCAAGTTGACTGTTACCTTTCTGGGTTTCATCATTTAAAAGAATTCCTCTAGGCTTCTAAACTTCTTTCCTTCAAGCTCATCAAAGCTTATATCAAGTGAGTCCATGATCTGCTCAAACGTGCTTCTAATATGCTCCCTGTACTTTTCTACATCGATCTCCTCTATTCTTGCAAGCTCAAGAGGCTTTACGCCGTTCATCCCCCTAACCTTTACAAAGGATATTATGTCCCCCGCCTTCATCTTCCTGCCAGTAACCATCTCAAGCATTCTCGCAGCTTTAACATGTTGCGGAGTTGTTTTAACATATGTTTCAGGAGGCTTTGAAAGAGTAACTCTGAACGCAAGCTCCTCCAGCGAATACTCTCTTCTCTCAAGTTTCCTATAGCATTCTGACACGATTTCCCTAATCTTCTCCTTAGCTTTTTTAAAGTCTTCAATGCTTTTAACTAGGCTTAGCGCTTCAAGGGTCTCATTAAATGCCTTTTTAAGGAACAATGGCACGTTACGCTTTTTTCCCAATAACCCTTTTACATCAACTTTTCCATTCTCATATACTCCAAAATAGTTCTTTTTCCTTCTGCTTAGTGCCACATATCTATAAACTTTATCAATGTCAAACTCGATCTTCAATCGCTTTTCAGCCCACTCTAGAAGCTCCTTTAATTTGTCTTTTGGAGGATCCTTTATGAAGAGGCTGTCTGTGTCACCATATATCACATTTAGACCCAGTTCATTTGCTTTTTTCACGGCAGCAAGTATAGCATGTCTCCCAACGGATGTAATCGATTCAGCTGCTGCTGGACAATAAAATGCAAAGTTTTCATTTCCCATTACACCATAGCTGGCATTTACAAAAACTTTTAATGCATTCTGGATCACATTAGCAAACTCTCTTTCCTCATGGCTAATACTTTCGTCTTTTGCCATCTTCTTGAAAAAGTGTACTCTTAGATCCCTCAGAACACCCACTATAAGAGATATCACGCCACGCTTAACGGTGCAAACCCAATGAGACACTCCTGGAAGTACATTCCTTTTGCATTTTTCATGTGGGCATCTTATGGTTTCATATGATATATTACGAGTTTTTATGATGGATGGATATAGACTAGCAAAGTCCACCACCACAACATTAAAATGAACACCGGGCTTAGGAGCGATCACAATTGCACCTTGAAACTTACCTTTAACCTTAGCTTTGGTAGAGGTTTCAGCTCCTTTAAGCCTCATTATATCCTCTCTATTAGGTATTAGATACCCTCTCTTGCGATGTTCAAAGTACAGCATATTTCTAATCCACTTGGATATGCTAGACCTTGTTAGGTCTTCAATTGATATCTTGCTTATACGCATGAGAAGTATGATCAGTTGAAGTGTTATCCTATTATTAAACAAGAGAAGCTCACACGTTATCTCTGCATCATTTAAACAGTACTCGGCAAGTTCTTCAATGCTGAGCTTCGAAATCTCCTTCTCCAATGTTATTTTTCCCTTTCCAAGTAGAGCTTTACCTATGCTGTCGAGATCAACCTCAGTATACTTTCCTGAAAAAGCGTATACTCTAACTGACTGTATTTGGAAAAACTTGTATAGGTCGATGTGTACACCATTCCTTATAAACGCTTCATCCTTGGTCAACCTTATGGGTATGCTTTCCTTTCTGAACCCATAGTGCTTAACCGCTCTATTCCATATATATCGCAAATCAAAATTGTCCCCATTAAACGTTACCAAGATAGGTGTCTCTTTAATCTTTTCGAATATCCTTGAAAGAAGTTGCCTCTCATTAGAGAAAACTTCTACCTTGACCCCCTTTTCCTCAAGTTTTCTCGCTTTATGTAAGTCGTCTTTCTCTCTTGCTAAGAGTAGAATTTCCTTCTCACCCTTGCTACTTACAAATGCGCATGCAATTATCTCGTGTTCAGCTTTTACTGGATCGGGAATATAATCTGGACGAGGTGATAGAACCTCAATGTCTAAGGCTACAAAATATAGCTCTGGTATAGGTTGAAAAAGTAAGGATATCAACTCCATCATAAGTTCTTTCTCTTCTTTACTCGTCTTCTTTAAAAGCTTCTCATGTATAAAATCAACAATCTCCTTCGAAAGCCTCTTTTTAGAGAGAATTAAGTTGCCATTTTCATCTATCTTGTACCAGCATCCTGGAACAAGTCCTCTATCAAAAATGTAACAGTCATGATACCTGATCTTGGCTTCCCAAACTCTTGGAAGAAAATTCCTAATAGAGAACTTTCTACCACCAATTGAGTGAGGGGTTCTGCCAATAATCTTAGTTAACTCAACATTTTCAAACTTCAATGGGTCATACTTCACTACTCTCTCAAATCCATCTATATGATCCTCGGGTATACCCCTTATACTTAAAACATTTGATGGCTCGAGATCGGTTAAACAGTATGGTTTATGACCAGTATTATCATACCAAAACTTTATAACGTGTTTTTTTACATCGTATAATTTGGCATATGCACAGTTTTTTTCACCGTCATAATCTACTCCAAGCAATAGATATTCTTCAGGTTCCCGTATGAAAGCGTCTAGTGTTTGTTCTCTATACTGTTCTTCCATTCTACTACTAATTTTCAACTTCCAATCTTATTTATTCTCAGTTTCACGAATGTTATTTTACATTCTCACGTATAAACTCTGCTATGAGCTCAACTCCTTTGACGATTCTCTCGTTTGTCTCGGATACAAAAGTTAATCTGACATGATTTCTTCCATTCTCTCCAAAATACTTGCCCGGTATAACGACTACACTCTTCTTCTCTAGAAGTTTGTTAGCAAATTCCTCGTCATCCATTCCCAGCTGCTTCAAGTAGTTAGAAATATCAACAAAGAAATAGAAGGCACCGGCTGGCCAGTTTATTGTTGCATCTGGAAGATTCTCTTCAAGAGCTTTTCCCATAACATTCCTTCTTTCCATGTACGTTGGAACAACTACCTCCTTTATGTATCTCTCCTTGAGTTCTCCTTCAAGGAACTTTTTAACTACCATTTGGCTGAAAGTATTTGGACACAGTGTCAAATACTGTTTTATCCTCTCCATACATTCTATTGCTTCCTCAGGACCATACACATAGCCTAACCTGAGGCCTGGTAGAGATGCACTTTTAGAAAATGTACATACTGTTATAGTTCGCTCATAGGCGTTCTCTAGCGCTGAGATCCAAACATGCTTTCCTTCGTAAATTATGTGTTTATATGTGTCGTCGGCTATAATCCAGAAATCGTGGTCACAGGCTAAATCCACTATTCCCTTAGCTATATCCTCCCTTATGACTCTTCCAGTGGGATTATCTGGTGACAGTATCATGATGGCCTTTGTTTTGTCACTTATTTTTTCATTTAATAAGTCAAGGGATGGCTGAAAATCCTCACCTATATAGACAGGTAGCCTAACTATTTTTCCTCCCAGAAGCTTAATTGGTTCAGAGTATCCCAAATATGTTGGATCCATTAGAATCACTTCATCTCCCTTGTCGAGGACAGCACTCAGAGCTACATAGATCCCTTCTGTTGCACCCTCGGTAACTATCACTTGATCAGGATTGTAATCTATACCCCCATATTTCTTTAAGTCAGCGCATATCGTCTCTCTGAGCTCAAGTATTCCTTTAGTTGCACCATATGCAAAGGGCCTCGTAACGTCGTGATCCTTAAGTATCTTAATAGCTTCCTCAACGAGCTCCTTGGGAGGCTCTAAGCTAGGTGCTCCTCCACCAAATGATATTATATCTTTTCTCCTACGAGCTTCGGCTAACAAAGCAGCTATTCTTCGTATCGGAGACGCAACCACCAAATCGCTTCTATATGAAATCTTAGGCACAGGGTCCCCTCCTATTTCGTTCATGTTGGGTTATTCTATCCTATATCCCGCGTGTATTAAAGATATCTAACGGCTACTGTAGGCTGGCACAATAAATTAGAAGCTATGGATATATTATTTAGTGATCAAGAATGCTATACGCTGTGTTATGTGATTTCTATGAAAAAATTGAGAGAACTACGAGCAGAACCTTGATGACGGAATACCTTGTTGAACTCTTTAAGTCTACTCCCCCCAATTTGATTGACAAAGTGATATATCTAACACAGGGAAAATTACATCCAGATTACCTAGGGTTGCCCGAGCTTGGCGTAGCTGAAAAACTAGCCATAAAGGCTATAAGTCGTGCATACGGGTTCTCTGAGGGCGAAATAGATGCTAAGTTAAAAGAGTTGGGGGATCTAGGCTTAGCTGCAGAGTTCTATTGTAGTAGAAAAAGGCAGGTTTCATTGTTTCCTCATCCATTAACCGTTGAAAGAGTTTATAAAGATCTTGACAGAATAGCTAGAGCAAGCGGCGAGGGATCTCAGCAGCTTAAACTTTCAATACTTGCAGGCCTATTAGTGGATGCTACACCAAAAGAGGCCAGATATCTCATAAGAACTGTACTTGGGGCCTTAAGACTTGGAATAGCTGACATGACTATCCTCGATGCATTAGCCATAACGTATGCTAAAAGCAAAGAGGCTCGATCAAAGGTCGAGTATGCATACAATATAACGTCAGATTTAGGATATATTGCTAGAATCCTGGCAACAGAGGGTCTTGAAGGCTTAAAGAAGGTCAAAGTTGAAGTTGGAAGACCAATAAGAGTTATGCTGGCTGAAAGACTGTCATCACCCACCGAAATTCTGAATAAGATAGGGGGCAAAGGTGCTGCAGAGTACAAGTACGATGGCGAAAGAGTCCAAGCCCATAAGAGAGGAGATGAAATCGTACTTTTCAGTAGAAGATTAGAGAACATCACAGCTCAATACCCTGATGTATGCCAGTACCTTAGAGAAGGGCTTCTAGCGGAAGAAGCCATAGTTGAGGGGGAAGTAGTAGCTGTGAACGTGGACACAGGTGAGATGCTTCCATTCCAAGAGTTAATGCATAGAAGAAGAAAATACGATATAGAGAAAGTGATGAAGGAGCTTCCAGTAACATTGTTCCTGTTTGACATACTCTATGTAAACGGGGAGTCTCTGCTTATGAAGCCATACCTAGAGAGACGCAACATGCTCAAAAAATATGTCCGAGAAAGTGAGCATCTAAAGATAGCTGAGGCAAAGATCATAGATGATCCAAAGGAGCTTGAAAAGTTCTTTGAAGAAGCTGTCGAGAAGGGATGCGAAGGACTGGTTGTGAAGTCAATTGCACCAAATTCAATATACCGGGCTGGAGCAAGAGAATGGTTATGGATAAAGTACAAGCGAGACTATAAGTCTGAAATGGTGGACACAGTTGACCTAGTGGTTGTTGGAGCATATGCTGGAAAAGGCAGGAGAGCTGGAACATACGGTGCTCTACTGATGGCCGCATATGACGATAAGGAAGATGTCTTCAAGACAGTGTGTAAAGTTGGAACTGGATTCACGGATGCTGAATTGGCAAGTTTACCAGACAAGCTTGCTCCCTACAAGATAGATCACAAGCATCCGAGAGTAGTCGCTATGAAGGAAATCGCTCCAGACTATTGGTTCACACCAGCACTTGTAGCCGAGATACTTGGAGCAGAAATAACGTTATCCCCCGTGCATACATGTGGATGGGGAGAGATAAAACCAGATGCCGGGCTTGCCATAAGATTCCCAAGATTCATACGATGGAGAGATGACAAGTCGCCTGAACAGGCAACAACTGAAAAAGAGCTAATAGAGATGTATAGATCACAGCTAAAGAAGATATCGTAAATTGAAGCTAGGCTTCAGGTTTTCAGAAGAGCTTAACACTGGAATCGAAAATGCGATTAAGCTAGCTCATAGGCTTGAGCTAGATATACTTGAATTAACGGAGGATGCCCAATTAAAGAAAATTCTCGAGACGAAGGGCACGCATAGATTAAGAAAAGCCTTTGAAGAGCATTCCATTATAGTGCATCTTCACGCCCCGATACTAAGCTTCCCAGTAGTATCCCCTATTCTCGCCGAGAGGATGCTGTCAACTTACATTAACTCGATAGAGTTAGCATATGAAATTGGTTGTGATCTGCTAGTTATACATGCTCCACAGGGAGAGCACTCCATTGTAATAAACATTATAAGTGAACTATCATCTCGTTGCAGAGAGTTAGGTGTGACACTAACTCTAGAAAATGGATGGAATATAGGACCATTACTTAGACTGGCATCCCGCTACGGATCTAAGCTTTTCTGGGTGACATTTGATGTAGGACACGCTAATTTAAGTGGTGACCCCTACTCCTATCTGATAAAGCTTTTCAGGTACATTAGGAATATTCATATACACGACAATGATGGATCACGTGATTTACATCTTCCACTTGGAGCAGGGACAATTGACTTCTCTAGGATACTGGGATTTCTTGCTAATAGAGAATACAAATACGCGCTCGTTATAGAAAATAAAAGTGTTAGTGACGTTATTTCATCCGTGATATTCATTAAAAACGTGATAGGGGAGTAGCCAGTGGGTAAAGTGAAAAAGGGTGTAAAGTGCTCAATTGAGGGATGCGAGGAAAAGGCCGTAAGGTCACTATCAACGGAGATGTATCTTAAAGCTTTCCCAAACGCTAAGCTTGCAAAGGGAGGAAGAATCTATTTGTGCAGGAAACACTATAAAGAGTTTAAGCGTGAATGGAGGAAAATCAAAAAGTATGAACAGCCTTGGAGACTGACGTGATGGCGGGAACTATCATAAGGCCTAAATCAGTATATCTCTGTAGCGGTTTTGGACAAGGATTGTCTAAACTAGAGGCCTTAGACAACGCCCTCTTGGAGGCTGGAATAGGCGATTTAAGCCTGATCACTGTAACAAGCATATTGCCCCCTAAATTCAAGGTAGTTCAAGAAATGCCGGCAAACATTCGTGGATGTACCGTTCCATGCATAATTTCAAAGGCTTTCGGCGTTAAGGGAGACACTATTTCAGCTGCTATGGTTATCGCGAGAACATACAGAGAAGATGGCTCAGAGGATATAGGGCTTGTAGCTGAGGCACATGCACTTGGACCCGAGAACGTGGCTATTGAGATGGCCAAGGAAGAAATTAGGCGAATGGCTCAGAGAAGAGGGTTAAGGCTGAAAATTGTCAAGATAGCCTCGGCATCAGGAATAGTCGAGGAAGTCTATGGATGCGCGGTTGCATGCGCAGTCATGCTCTAATTTACATTTTCGATGGGCTAGGAATGCCCAACAAAGCCATTGCCTTCTCAATGATATTGCTAAATGAATACACTATGCAAAGTCTTGAACTTCTTTTTTCACGCTCGTCAAGTACTGGGCACATGTTATAGAACAGGGAAAACCTCTTTGCAAGTTGCAATGCAAACCTAGCTAAAATTCCAGGGTCGAGCTTCTCAGCAGAGCTTCTCACAATAAATGGAAACTTGGACATGTACTTCAAAAGAGAAATCTCCTCATACGAGTCAATCTTCCTCACAAGCTCCTCCGAGAGGCATTCACGGAAGCTTTCATGGTTAAAATTTGCTTTTTCCAGTATTCTCTTTGCCCTTACAGCGGAGTATTGTATGTAGGCTCCCGTATCCCCTTCGAAGTTTAAAGCTTTATCCCATCTAAAATCGATAGGCTTATCTAGAGACTGTTTCAATATCTCAAATCTTATGGAACCTACAGCGATTTTCTCAGCCTCCTCTTCCTTAAGTTCATTCCTCATCTCAAGTACTTTTTCAACTCCTTTGTCTATCACCACATCAACGGGGATAACGATTCCTTTCCTGGTCGAAAGCTTCTCCCCCTCAAAGAGTACGAACGAGAAATGTATCACATCAAGCTTTCTACCATTTACCTTGCCTAGAAGCTTAAGAATAGTTTTTAAAACAGAGAATTCAAGCTTATGATCCTCACCTAGAACATTTACTGCACGGTTACATCTTTTAAGTTTCCAGTAATGGTATGCAAGATCTCTAGTCAGGTAGACAGATGTTCCATCTGACCTAACTACTATTATATTCTTTTTCTTGATTCCATGCTTTGACAGATCTATGGCATATGCTCCATCACTTGTCTCCTCTAGGTTTGGAAGCCTCTTGACATCTTCTATGACTTTTTTCACACTTCCATCTTCCACAAACTCGCTTTCAAACACTATTTTATCAAATTTTACACCGACTCTTTCCAATGTTTTAAGTTGCTCTCTTAAACATCTTCTAGCATTTTCACGCATGTCATGTAAAAGATCTACATCGGGAAGCTCACTCCTACGAATTATTTCTCTAACTTTATTCTCTAACTTTCCATCGCTACTGCATTTCTCATACATTTGTGAGTAAACTGACATAACCTTAAAATCATATCGATGTGCGTAGCGTCCATATCTTTTCTCAAGCTTGTCAACCTCAGGTTGAACGCCACTTTTTATTCCGAGATAAATTATTGCACTCTGTCTTCCAAGGTCATTGACATAATACTGTGTTTCAACATCGTATCCACATGCCTTCAAAATTCTTGCTATACTGTCCCCTATAAAGGAGCCTCTAACCCTGCCTATGTTTATGGGACCTGATGGATTCACTGAGGTATGCTCTACAATCACTTTAAATTTCTTCTTCTCATGCTCACCATACCTAGAGCCTATCTCTCCCATGTTTTTGAAGAAATCCAGAAAATACTTTTGACAATCTATTTTGAAGTTTAAATATGGCCCCACGTCTGTGACATCGCTCAGATAAGGTATACTTTCTCTATCAAGAACTCCGGCAAGTTCTCTAGCGGCCTCTACAGGTTTGATTCCCTTAACTTTGGATATATAGAATGCAATTGCGGTAGATAGGTCTCCATACTCTTCCCTAGGAGGCTCGCTTACAAGCTCCTCTACCCTACTTTCAGCTATATCTACTCCCAGCTCTTTACATGCCTTGTTTAAGGCTTTGACTACTCCATTGTACAGCTTCAGATAAACATATCTTGGCATGTAGCGGGCCCGCTGGGATTTGAACCCAGGATCTTCGGCTCCGCAGGCCGACGCCTTATCCAGGCTAGGCCACGGGCCCATTAACTAGTGGATGTTACACGACTTCTATATAAAAGATGCAGTTCCATCATTTATTTCTTGTCAATGTCTACTCTATCCTGTAAAGCTTCTTTTTCTTCAGAATCTCCTCTATGATATCCTTTTCGAGATCAGATGCCTTCACAACAGGTATTTTAATAACGTTTATGGGGGCCATTCCAGGTTTTTCAATGATCTTCTCATACTTTGGCATTTTAGCTAAGCAAATGCAGCTTATGTATAATGTGTCATCCTCTCTTTCATACTTTTGATCATCGATACACATAAGATATCCCTTATACCATATCAGTGTCTGCTTTTCCCGGACAGCCGCGCACCAGACCATGTTATCGATGGATGTCATGTTTACATCAAATATTCTGATCTTAGGTTTCCTGATCTCTACGTTATTTTTCCTCTTCAAAGACAGTCCTCCGAGCAGATATTCCTTTTATTCTAGGCTAAAAAATTATTGAAGTGAAATGAATAAAAACATTACACTGAAACTTCTGAAAACCATTGAAAACACTTTGAGGAGTTATGGCATCTTATACTCGCATAGTTTAAACTGTAGAGACAATATAATAGTGGGAATGTTAAACTCGAATAATGTCTCCAAGATTCCGTCTACAACTTTGAAAAAAGTCTTAGAGGAAATAGTTGATAAATGTAATGAAACTGTGGAACAAGCTTCAGACGGGAACTATGAGATCATCAAAAGAGAAGTGACTGGTGGAGCAATTATAAACAACGGTAAAATGGAGGCTAAAATCCTTAGAGGTTACATTCTTGAATGTTATATATTCAAGTTGAGGAGGCTCATATTCTTGAGAATTGAAGTGGATCGAACCCTATGGAAGCCCGTTAAAACTTGGATAAGTGTGGACATAGATGAAATAATTGACTCACCGTGGTTTGACTAATGAAAGTTATAAGTTTCAAGTCAGAATCTATTGAGAAAAGGCTCGTACATTTACTTAGCCTAAACTATCCTTGTGAAGCTGCCTCAGCTCTAGTAGCGAACCGAAAACTTGAGATCACACATGTTATCCCAATAAATGTTGAAGCCTCATCAGTTTTACATGCTGTGATTCCTAAGGGCATTGTTAAAACATTGAAACGTTTAGCTGACAAGCATAAAGTTGTTGGAATAGCTCATTCCCACACTCCTCTAAATATCAAGGTCAGCCTTGGAAGTGCAAAATATGAGCTTAAACTGTTAAGAACATTTGCCAGCAAAGTGGATATAAATTCCCTCAGAAACCTATGCAAAATATGGTCAAGAGCTATATCGCTCATAGTGAGTTTATCCGATAGGAACAACCCAGTATATTATAGTGGATACATTGCAACCATGCTGAGTGGTGGAAACATAAGGCTCAGAAGAACTCCTGTGAAAAGCATCATACTAGGTAAAACGTTTGAATGTGACGATGTTACATTAACACTTTAAACGGTGATACATGTGAAAGGTGGCATTTCTACTCTCTTAAAAGGTGAGCTAAGCGATGAAGAAATAGCCTCAATAAGTAGGTCGGTTGACATAATAGGGGACATTCTCATACTTAAAACCATTAAAGGAGCTACTATAAGTGAACAAACTCTCAAAAAAGCTGCTAGGATAATCCTAGACAAAATGCCATATGTGAAGGTAATACTTTATCAAACAACTCCCGTCGATGGGATATATAGAGTCAGAAAGTTCAAATGGCTTGCAGGCGAAAAAAGAACAGTTACTATACACAGAGAATACGGTTGCTCTTTCTATACTGATGTCGAGAAGGCTTATTTTTCACCTCGTCTCTCCTTTGAGAGAAAAAGAATAGCTGATCAGGTTTCCGCCATGGAAATCGTTGTAAACATGTTTGCAGGCGTTGGATGTTACTCGATATTGATTGCAAAGTTCTCTAAGGCGGCTGTGATTTACTCAATCGACATCAATCCAGAGGCTTATCTGTACATGGTAAGAAACTGTAAGCTAAACAAGGTCGGGGACAGAGTTATCCCCTTAATGGGAGATGCTGCTTGTTTTTCAAGTAAGCTCAGAGACGAAGCTGATAGAGTTTTAATGCCTCTTCCCTCAATGGCTTACGATTTCCTCGAAAATGCTGTAGAGATGCTTAAGCCTTCAAAGAGGGCAATTATACACTTCTACGATTTCCAATATGGTAAGAGCAAGGAAGAAGCCTTAGAGAAAGCTCATGCTAAACTCGAGGAACATCTCAGAAGAATTAAACGCGTAAAGGATTTTGAAATAGTGTTTAAAAGGGTAGTTAGGGGTACTGGGCCTCATTGGTGGCAGTGTGTATTAGACGTTGAAATTCTAAAGTGCTTGAATTGAATCAGATAATTATTTTAGCCGTGGGGATAACATTAATAACGAGAAAGCTGTAAGAAGGGTTTGCAACATGAAAAAGGTGTTAGCCTCACTGTTACTGCTATCACTACTGTTATTAACGACGCCCATATCATCGGCATATGCGTTACCACCCATACAGCCAATACACCAAGTTACAGAGGCTGGCCCAAAGAAGCTATCATACTACCTAATGCCTATAAAAGTGAATGAAGATCCGGTGATCTACATCGATAACGAAACTACGCTAAGTGATCACTGGTACATATTCTATGGAACGATTGAAGTCCGACCAGGAGGAAAACTTGTCATTGAGCGGGCAAGGGTGGACGTTGCATATATCACCGTGACAGGAGGAGAATTGGAGATCAGAGAATCCATAATTGGAAGAGCATTTGCATCGCTTCAAGACATTAAAATAACACTCACACAAGATCCATTAACGGGAGCAAGTTCCAAGGCGTACATTGATCACTCAGCAATATGCAACCTCCAGGTTATAAACTCAACAGTTGAAATGTACTATACTTACCTAACAGGTTTCGCTGGAACAAGAGTAGAGAGAGCTGGAACGTACTTCACAGGCCATTTAACAGAGGTAAGCATGGAAAACTGCTACATAAGATCCTCACTGACAGTAAGCGAACATGCCACACTGGAAATAGTTTCCACTCAGGTAGTTGGAGACATTTATGTGAGTACTGGAGCGGTTGTATCCATTAGAGATAGAAGCCGCGTTGGAATGGTGTACTTTGAAGAGGAAGAGGTAACACGAAGAGTATATGGGTCAGTGGAGGTTAAGGATGACTCAAGTGCCGGACTTGGTTTAGTGGTTATCTTCAACCCTCCAAAGGTTTCAGAAGTGGAAATATTGGATATCTATGCTGACTACTATTACTACTCATACTTTGACCTTTCTGAACATCTCTTCTATAATGGAGAGTCCCCAGAAGATCTCTCGTTTACCATCGAGAACTCATATCTGACATATGTTGAAGTTAACGTCTACACTCTTGTCGCGTCAGAAGAGAACGTACTAACTATAAGGAACAGCAACATAGAATACATAAACCTATACTTCTCCAAGTCATGCACAATCGAAAATCTTCTACCAACCTACTATAACAGACGAAGGCATCCTCCACTAACCGACTGGCATTTAAGATCACATGTTCCAGAGGCTGGCTATGACATATACCTCGACAACGTCTCAGTAACCTACTGGGGCATAGTGGCATCGGGTCCTCTAACGATCAAAGACTCAATAATAGACTGGGTGTATGCAAGAGGGCAAACTGTGCACGCAATTCATTCAAATGTGACATCCGTTTACGTCATATACTATCCAGGGGCATACAGAGGACTTGATGGAAGCGTCATAGCTGAGAACTGCACTCCAGGAGGAGTAGGCGTAATACTATATCTTGTGCTTGCAACAGGAGTTCTTGAAAACATTTACGCCTACAAAGTCTATGAGGACTGGTCGTTTAAAGAAACACAAACTGGAATCGACACAAGTGAAACATGGCATGATATTAAGTTCATAAACTCAAACATGTCATCATTTGGAGTGATAGCCATTGAATGCGGTGACATAACCATCAGAAACTGTAACCTAACAATGCTGTACATGAAAGCTGAATGGGAAGGCCATGGAAATGTCTGGCTATATGACACTGAAGTATGGCTACTATACCTAGTTTCATATTATGCCACAATGAACTGTGAAAACTTTGTAGTGTCTGGTCCTGTGGGATATGGTGGATTCGCAAATGCCACAATGATAGGAGACATAGAATTCAAGAAGGGAGTTCTTGGAATAAACATTGCTGCCCTTGAGTTTGAGATCAAAGCCGCTGCCCTGATAAGATACGACCCAGGATGCATAGTTCATAGATCTCCAATGTACGTGAAGGTGTATGATATACTTCGAAACCCAATGGCTGGAGCAGATGTAGAGCTGAGAGACACTTACGGAAACAATCTTAGTGGCCTATTCAATGTACATAAGACATCATCTGAAGGAGTAATAGCGCTTGACCACGTTACATTCTATCATCCATCATATACTGTGATTGCGACGGCAGCTGGAATCTTCCAGGCAAAGGGAGAAGTTGGTGTAATATCTTCAACGTATACGTCAATAGGCTCAGAAGTCACACCATATGGTGTGGCAGTATTCTCAATAATAGGTTACATTGTGACGGGAGTTGTGCTTGTACTTCTGGGAATAAGATGGAGTAGGAAAACTAAGAAACTTGTAGAGGAAACCGTCGAGGAAGCCAAGGAAACAGAGAAAGTAGAGGAAGCAGAGACGGAATCCAAGGAAGCATCTGAAGAATAATTTCATCCCCACCTTTATTTTATTTTGATGATTCAGTTTACTGAGTTCAGGTACCACTCCCTTATTGGAGTAATACTGATAGTGCTTGGAATTCTCCTCATATTTCTAGGGGCTAAATCCCTCAAAACAAGGGGTCGCCAGATTAAATATGATGGTTTTGGGCTTATCCTAATTGGCCCCTTTCCAATAATTCTAGGTGTAAGCAGTAGATTCAAGCTCCTAACGCTTATAACTACAGTTTTAACCGCAATACTGATCCTAGTAGTCATACTCTACTATATGTGATCCAAAATGTATACTTGCCAGATATGCAGAGTTAACCGTGCAAAGTATATATGTCAAAAATGTGGAAGAATGGTTTGTGAAAACTGCTTTGTTCCCTATGCTGAAATCTGTATAGATTGCTATAAAAAAATTCCAAAACACGAGGGCTACACTTCATTACCCATGTATGCCCCACTGTTTATCTTTTTCGGCACTGCGCTGGTAATGCTAGGGGTCATACTTATAATCTGTGATATTGTGGGACTTCCGGGATATGTTATCTTCCAGATATCAGTATTTATCTTCCTTTCACTTACAGTTATCATCCTTTTACTCTTTTTCTCACAGTTCTTGATAGAAGAAAGCTTGAGATCATCGCTATAACTGCCACGGATACTACTAGGGAAAGAAGATATCCTGGAAATGGTTCAATATTCTTGTGAATACTTATCCAGTTTAATACAGTGAATAGACCTAGTAAAGAGATGACAAAGGATGGAGCCCCATATCTCAGCCTTATGCGCCTTCTAGTCATAAACAGCTTAAAATCCTTATACGCCTCATAGACTGCAGCTGTTCCCACAATGGCCACGGGAACCGTGAGATGCATTGAAACCTTCAGCAGATATGAAGCTATTATAAACGCCGCCAGCGATATTACTGGCACAGCGATTTTATCCAAGTTTTCCATGATCCGCTTTTTCATGGGTATCGATAAATAGTATTACGGTTAGAAGAATATTTACAGTTGCTTCACTTAGCTATATTAACTTATGCTCTTCGTAAAATTTCCTGCTCTTCTTACGCTTATATTCCCTCAAGCTTTTCTGATATATTTCAATTAACTCATCAGTTGTTATCGGTTTTGGGTTCACCTGAAGCCTAGCATTTATGAAATCCGCCATTATATTTGCTAGCTCATAGCTTATACCCTTCATCTTAAGCCTACGGACAAGCTGGTAAGCTTCAGGAGTAAATATTTTCTTTAGAATTCTCTCGTCTTCATCATCCTCAGGATACAGCCACATTTCAAAAATTAAAACAATTTTTGAGAATTTATTTACTGTTTAAGGGCTATTCTTCTATTGAACCATGCTAGACTTAACTCTACTTCCTAAAGATTATCGTGCAAAGCTCAGGGAAGCAGAGAGGCGAATCCTAAAGGCGAAGTCGAATGGGAAAGACGTTATAGTTATACATCACGATGATGCAGATGGTCTATCTTCAGCGGCGATAACATCGGAAACGCTTAGGAGATTAAACGTTGAACATAGGCTTGTATGCATTGAAAAACTCTTAGATGAGATTATAGAGCATATTCATTCACAGGAGAATAGGCTTATAATCTACTGTGATATAGGCTCCCCTCACGCAGATGAAATTGCTCAAGTGGACAATGGCAAAAACGATGTCATTATTTTAGATCATCACGATCCTCAAGTAACAGAAGCTGAAAACGTGCTGGATTTAAACCTTGAACTCTTCAATTTCAAGGGAGAAACGGACTTTTCAGGAGCAACATGCTGCTACATATTCTCAAAGGCCATATCCCCTGAAAATATAGATTTATCCTATCTTGCAATAGTTGGAAGTCATGAGCTTCCGGGAGGATTTAGGGAATTTAATCTTGCAGCTCTCGAAGATTCTCTTGAAAATAACATTGTATCCGAGAAAAATGGAAATTATTTGATTAAAAAGCTGAGGATAACGACGAAAAGGCTATTCTCCATACTTCAAGTTCTAGGCTCAGTGGGGTACTATAAAGGAGGCCCAGAGATGGGGGTAAAGGTGGCTTTAAATGGCTTAGATGATGAAGCCAAGAAAATGCATGATACTCTTGAAGCAATTAGAAAGCAAAGGAATCGCATGTTACTGTCAAGGCTATTCAGGGGGCAACTGAAAAAGCTAAGGTATGTTCAATGGTTTAATGCTGGAAACATCTATGAGGGTCTAGGAGTAAAAACCATAGGAACATTCTGCTCTTTCATATCATATATTAAAAGGCTAGTTGACGAAAACAAGTACATAGTAGGTTTCCAACCGCTCCCACCAAGGATTCCAGGATTAGATGTAAAGCTTAAGAAATCCTATTACAAGGTTTCTATGAGAGCTCCAGTGAAGCTTAGAGAGAAAATCGAGGAAGGTAAAATGCCAACTGTCATAGAAGTGCTTAAATACGCTGGTAGAGGGATAGGCACCGCCATCGATGGGCACGCCTTTGCCGCAAGCGGTATAATTGAAGCTGATAAAATAAGTCTCTTCATATTTAAGGTAGAGGAATATGTTGAAAAGTTCTTGGGTGGTCAATGATGAAGGAAAAGTTTTCAATAGAGATTGTTCAAATTGAAAAACCCAAAGATACTAATGTAATCATCGGAACCTCCCACTTTATAAAAAGCGTTGAGGACATATACGAGGCACTCGCCGACTCAGCTCCAACGATAAAGTTTGGAATGGCATTCTGCGAGGCTTCAGGGCCATGCCTTATACGGGCAGAGGGAAATGATGAAGAGCTTAAGAAATGCGCGATTGAAAACGCTAAAAAAGTAGCTGCAGGGCACTTCTTTATAATAGTCATGAAAGATGCATATCCAATAAATGTCATGAACAGGTTGAAAAATGTGCCTGAAGTATGCACAATATATGCTGCAACAGCAAATCCTCTACAAGTCATAGTGATCGAAACTGAACAGGGCAGAGGGGTATTAGGTGTAGTTGACGGCTACAAGAGCAAAGGAGTTGAAACCGAAGAGCATGTAAAGGAGAGGAAGGAGTTCCTACGGAAGATAGGCTATAAATTATGACTGGTGCAGTGAATGAAGGAGTTCATGGAACTGGACAACATTCATGCATTCGTAAAGGTAGCCAGGCTAGCGAACATCATCATAAAGTTCAAGAACTTCCTGTTTGCACAGCATTTTAGCTTTCTTTTTTACATTGACGTTTCAAAGCTAAGCGATTCTGAACGAATGATACTCTACAGAGCGGTAGGAGATAAAATAGTAGAGGTCAAGGATATACAAAAAGTGAGCACGCTAGTAGATTTCATATCCCAACAAGCTGGCCAATAAAATGCAAATCATAAAATTTCTCACGCGTTTTCTCCTAAATTATAGACTCCACACTCTTCTCTCATTTCTATCCCTTACATGCCTAATGATGGGCGTACTGATCTCAGTAAACGTCTACTATTATCCAAAAGTGATTCAAGCTTCCTACCAAAGCCCCTTAAAAGCCAATTGCACAAAGTTCATGTTTACAGACCTCGTTGTAGAAGGACGTAAGTTGGCAAATGAAATTGGAATTCCATATCAAAGCAACAGTGTGATATGTAGAGTTCATTTCGCATCAGTTAAGCTCGGAGGCACATATGACGCTGAAGCAGTGTTTACATCTGAGAATGATATCCCCATTAAGGAACATGGAATTCCCACTCCAAAGGCTGGCCACGTCATAGTATCTTCAAGTTTATCAGCAACATACGGCTTGAAGGCTGGCGACAATATTAGACTGAAGTTCGGCTCATATTCGATGAATCTAATCATCATAGGAGTAGTTGACGATTCTAAGTTCATGGAGATCCTAGACATAGATGGGAAACCCATTTTTAGCGAAGGTCGCCTATACATGCTTGGAAATTTGGTAGACGTATCTGATATGCTAGTAACGGTGAAGGGCTTCAAATATGAGGTAATTTTTCTAGGTGTCACTATAAACTATGACAGAGTAAAGCTTGCATTTGATAAATATCAACAAAATTTAACAGCTATCAAAGTTGCAGAGGATGGCATAGTTAAATCATACATGTACGCGGTTCTCCTAGGGTTGTCTGGTGTAGGTTTTCTATTGTTCGTCTCATTAATGACATTTCTGATAGCGACAAACAATAAGCTCTCTATGATACATTACATGTCAAGACCAATTTTCTCACTGCTGTCAGTTGGTGCATCTCCATCACATATTCATAGAGTATTTTATGTGCTTACAGTACTGGAGTCATTGCTTGCATCCATTCTAGCATTTATATTTTCAAATGTCTTGCTATTGTGTTTAGGGCTCGAGCCAAAGCTTAACATTCTATGGATTCCAGCACTCTTCTTACTGTCAGCGGCCTCGGTTTTTCCTTCATCTATAATCGCAATTAGAAAACTCGTAGATCAATTTACACCCTCCCTCAAAATGAAATGGAGTCAATTTGTAAAAGAAAAGATTATGATCGAGCTAAGCGGAGGAGTTTACAAGCATAAAGTACCAGTCAAAATTCCAGCTGAACTCATTGAAAAGCTTGTTCAAGACCTGTACATGGAGTTAAAGGCTAAAACTCTAATCCATGAGGAGGCAGGAGGCTTAGTAGGTGTAACTCTCTCCTCACTCAAAGTTAATGGAAGAAAAAAGTTCGTGATAAACTACACAAGCTACTATCCAGCAGCCATGGGCACCATTCCCCTTCCATACATCATATCCTTCTCACCAGTGAATGAAGAATATGAAATGCTAATTGAAGTAGAGATCCCAACCACGGTTCTTTCAAGATCGATTCTACCACAGGTAATTGAGGAGATAACCAGCATCCGAATGTTCATAGTTGAATGGTTCTCCGAGAAAGTTTGCAGAAGCATAAAGGTGGTTAGAAGTTAAATAATCCTAAAATGATATCTTATTTTAAGATATGCGGCCGTAGTCTAGCCTGGTAGGACGTCGGCCTTCCGAGCCGTTGACCCGGGTTCAAATCCCGGCGGCCGCACCAAGCACTATTTTTGTCTTCCTTGCCTAAATAAAATAGGTGAAAGCATGGTGAAGATTAGAACAACGGAGAGAGCTGACATAGGAATAATAGGTGGAACCGGCGTATATGACCCAGGGCTATTCGAGGACGTGATTGAAGTCAAGGTGTATACTCCATTTGGGGCTCCATCAGACAATGTGTTAATCGGAACATACAAAGGAATCAAGGTGGCGTTTATACCAAGACACGGCAGATCACACACTATTCCACCTCACAGGATAAACTATAGGGCAAACATATGGGCTCTCAAAGAGCTTGGAGTGAAGAGGATTCTGGCTCCATCAGCTGTTGGAAGCCTCAGGGAAGACTATAGGCCAGGAGACATTGTGATCCCGGATCAGTTCATAGATAGAACACAGGGTAGAAAGGCAACCTTCTACGAGGAAGGCGTTGTCTGCCATATATCAATGGCGGATCCATTCTGCCCAGAGCTGCGTGAGATACTGATCAACGAGGCTAAGAAACTTGGTTTTCCAGTTCATCCAACGGGAACCTACGTCTGCATTGAGGGCCCCAGGTTCTCAACGAGAAGTGAGTCAAAGCTTTTCAGATCATGGGGAGCTGACATAATAGGGATGACACTTTATCCAGAGGTGGTGCTTGCAAGAGAAGCTCAAATATGCTATGCAACGATTGCCACTATCACAGACTACGACGTGTGGGCTGATAAGCCAGTTACAGCAGAGGAAGTGATCAAAACTATGAAAGAGAACATTGAGAAAGTGAAGAAGTTGATCATGAACGTTATCCCTAAGATCCCCGAGGAAAGAAGTTGCGAATGCCATAAGGCAATATATGAAGCTCTAATGTAAGGAAAATGCAGTACCCTAAATCACTCAGGGTTTCAGCGGGAGAACTTAAGGTACTGGAAACCTTAAAGGAAATAGGTAAGCGTGTAATAGACATAGAGGAACTTGAGAGACAGTCTAATCTCAAAGAAGCACAGCTTTTACCACTATGTCTTTTACTACAAGACAAGGGAGTCCTAAAGGTAATCATAGAGCCTAAAAAGATCCTTAAACCCACGGAGGAGGGCCTTAAGTACCTTAAGGAAGGTTTTCCAGAAGAGCGTCTTCTATCCATTGTAAGTGATAAAGTTACCTTAAAAGAGCTCTCAGAGAAGTTCGATCCCAAACACCTTCTAAACATAGCGATACAATGGGCTGTGAAGAAGAAGCTCATCAGAATATCAAAGGAAGATGGACAGACTGTAATATATCCACTGGCAAAGGAGTATACTTCTCCAGAGAGAGCTCTACTTGAAAAACTTGCGGAGAAGACATATAGCTTAGAAGAACTTTCAGAATCTGAGAGAAAACTTGCAATGGAGCTTAAGAGGAGAAAGCTTCTGGAGATAAGAGATCACAAGCATAAGAAGATTGTGCTTCAAGAACTTGGAGAAGCTATTCTAAAGGAAGAAGTTGAGGTAGTCGAGGAAGTAGCTGCATTAACCTCAGATATGATAGTATCTGGAAAATGGCGAAAAATCCAGCTTAAAAAATATGATGTAACGGCAAGTCCGCCAAAAATTTCACCAGCTAAAAAACACTTCTTCAATGAATTCATAGAGCTACTGAAAGAAATACTTGTAAGCATGGGCTTCCAAGAATACTCTGGAGACTTTGTTGAAACAGAGTTCTGGAACTTTGACGTATTATTCCAAGCACAAGATCATCCAGCTAGAGAAGTTCATGGATGTTTCAAGCTGAAATATCCAAGTAAGGGCGACTTAGATGAGATACTAGCTGAAAAAGTTAAGGCAACGCATGAAAAAGGCTGGATCACTGGGTCAACTGGATGGGGAATTCCATGGAGCATTGACAAAGCTAGGAATCTGATTCTACGTTCACAGATGACTGTAGTCTCCGTCCGTTTCCTTTACAAGTTTAAAGAGCCCCCTGTCAAAGTATTCAGTATTGGAAGAGTATTCAGGCCGGATGCCTTAGATGCAACACATAGCATGGAGTTTCATCATCTTGATGGGATAATAATGGATGAAAGTGTGAATTTTAGATCGCTTCTAGGGATACTTAAGGAGTTCCTTGCAAGAATAGGTTTAACCCAGCTTAAGTTTAAACCTGCATACTTCCCGTTTACAGAGCCAAGCGTTGAGGTATATGCACATCATGATCGACTAGGCTGGATGGAGGTTCTGGGAGCTGGAATGTTTAGGCCGGAGGTACTGCTTCCATTGGACATCAAGTATCCTGTACTGGCATGGGGTATGGGTGTGGAAAGGCTTGCAATGGCCGTTCTCGGAATAGATGATATCAGAAAGCTATACACTAGAGATCTCTCATTCCTGAGAGAATTTAGCGTCCCACTATAGGTGATGTAGATGCCGATCATAGAGGTAAACTTGGGAGATCTGGAACGCCTTACTGGAATGACGCTTACAGTGGATAAACTTCAGGAAATAATTTTCTCAACCAAATGCGAGATAGATAGTGTCTCTGAGGACACAATATTCATAGAAGTTTCAGCTGACAGGCCAGACCTGTTCTCAGCTGAGGGAATAGCTAGGCTGATTAGAACGTTACACTTGGGTAAAAGCTCAATATACAAGATTAAAGACGGTGAAACCACGTTAACCGTAGATTCCTCGGTAAAAGATGTGCGCCCATTCATAGCATGCGCCATAGTAAGAGACCTCAGCCTAGATGAGGAATCTGTTAAGCAGATAATGCAGCTCCAAGAGAAACTTCACATAACGTACTGTAGAAACCGAAGCAAAGCGTCAATAGGCGTCTATGACATGGATACGCTAACCCCACCTTTCAAATATGTTGCACTTTCACCAGATCAGATAAGCTTCAAGCCACTAGGATACAGTACTGAGATGACAGCTGAAGAAATACTGCAAATTACAGAGAAAGGCATGGAATATGCTCATCTACTTGAGGATAAGCCTAGGTACCCCCTCCTATTAGATTCAAGGAATATAGTTCTCTCAATGCCTCCAATAATAAACAGCGAGGACACAAAGGTTACAGTGGATACCACTGATGTTTTCATAGACGTTACTGGAATACACTGGAAAACCGTGAACAAGATGCTAAGTATAATGGCAGTAAATATCTCTGAAAGAGGGAAAGGCGAAATAGAGAGGGTCAAAATTATACTACCTGAAAACAAGAGTATATATACTCCCGTAACCAATGAAAAGGCTTTCAAGATCAGTATAGATTACATCAGAAAAATGCTTGGGATAGATATCGATGAAAAATTTGTTGAAGAAAAGCTAAGGGCGCATGGATTCACTGTGAAAAGCATCTCGGAAAACGAGCTTCTAATAACTCCTCCATTCTATAGGGTGGATTTCCTTCATCCGATAGACTTCGTCGAAGAAGTGGCCATAATATATGGATACAATAATCTCTCCCCAATACCGCCTAAAGTATTCACTTTTGGAAGCTTAACCGATGAAACTGTACTATCTGAGAAGGTTAAGGATATAATGATAGGGCTTGGATTCCAGGAGATATGTTCATTCACGTTCACTAACAGAGACATTCTCTTTAAGAAAACTCTCAGACTCGAAGAGGAAGTCGTTGAGGTTGAGAAGCCAATTTCACTAGAGTATACAGTTCTAAGAGATAGACTATTCCCAATACTTCTGGACTTCGTGTCAAAGAATGCTCACGCTGAACTTCCACAGAAGATATTTGAGGTAGGTGACGTAGTCAAAGTCGACCTAAAATATGAAACTAAGGCCAAAAACTTCAGACATATATGTGCAATGATAACGGATGACACTCTGAGCTTTGAAGCTATACAAGCTCCACTCTTCGCCTTAATGAAAGCCCTCAACTTAAAGGTAAGCTTGAGACCATTGACTAAGCCATACTTCATAGAAGGTAGGGCAGCGGAGGTATTAGTTGATAAAGAACACGTAGGTGAGACTGGGGAAGTGAATCCTGAGGTACTGTTAAACTTTGGAATAAGAACCCCAGTAGCATTCTTTGAAGTGAATCTAACAACTCTACTGCCAAAAGTTAAAAAGAAGTTTCCCTATATCTTCTATGGCCGATGAAGAGAGCCAGGATTAATGATGGCGGATGATTAGTCAGAGTTACTCTGAGGTTCCCCTCTTGTTAAATACCCTAGAAGTTAATCTATATTATGGAAGCTTTAATTACGTCATTTAATCTTATAAGTTAGCAGTTGAACTGTAACGCGATCGGTGATTAACATGAATCTCATGAAACTACAGCTAAAGGACATCATCAAAAACAAAAGGATCCTTGCAATAGCTGCGATAGTTATCATCCTCCTAGCAATTTCCCCTACGCTACTAGAGTATGTGACTAGTATAACTGGTAAGACCACAATTTCGGGAAGTCGTGTTCTATCTGGAGGATATAAGGTAGCTGGAGAAGGAGTTCTTGAGATAATTGATGGAGACATTGTTATAAGCCAAAGCTACGCTGGAGAGTTCAAGATCGAGCTAAAGGATTCATCAATGCTGAAAATAGTTAACTCTAGGATATTTGCATACCTTCCATTTACTATAGAAGCCCATGACAACAGCAAGATAATTATTGAAAACTCCAAGATAGAAGGTGCGGGAGCCGTCATAATACTCAATGATGAGTCCACAATTGTAGCGTCTAAGTCAAAATTATCTACGGTCAAACTTACTGGAGCATCTACCATTAACTCGACAGAATCTGAAATAGACTACCTAATAATGTACCAGAACTCGTCATGTAACATGCAACAATCAGAGATCGCAACTCTGATCTCATATGACTTCTCAGGAGGCGCGATTAAGAAATCTAGGATTGAGATCCTATATGCATCAGGAAACTCCTCTCTATCTATCAAGGAAACTCTCATAAGGAATGGTTTCATCAAGGGCTTTTCATCTGTGGACATAAGTGAGTTTTCAACAGTTACGGAAGTGATAAGCGTAGAAGACTATGCATCTCTTCACACTTATTACTCCATTTTCGAGAGAGTTATTGCCTCGGAATTTTCAACACTTTTTTCAAGTCACTCAGTATTCAGAAGTCTAAAATTGGCTGAAAAGTCATTCTCCAGCATAAGCGAGGCTGTTATAGCAAATATGGTTACAGCAGGAGGGGCGGAAGTTTTCGTAAGAAACTCATCCGTTCAGAATCTACTGGCAAATGGAACATGTAAGCTTCACATATTTTCCTCAGTAGTCAAACTTAAAGCCCGAAAGGCCTCTCTAGTAGAGGTAAAGGATTCATCATGTATTCTCCACGTGTATATACTATCTAAACCAGAGCAGAGTGCACTGACTTTTAGGAGAGAGTATGTGTCAGAGTGGAAGGTAACTGGTGAATGTGAAGTGCAAATAACAAATTCATATGTATATGGATGGGCTGTAACCATAGGTGAAGGCGTTACTGTGAGTATACGAGACTCCACTCTCAGCGTACTTGAATGCCTGGAATCGTCATCGATTACAGCGAGAAACTGTACAATAGATCTTGTGAAAGGTGAAGATGGTGCGAGAATAGCACTTGAGTTAAGCAAAGTAAATGTAGTTAACGCTAGCAAATGCGACTTGATCCTCTCAGATTGTAATATTTCCAAGATTGTAGGGCTCGAATTAAATGAGCTAGACTTCTACAATTCGTCAATAGAGGAAGCTATCATAATGCCTCTCACGAATTGTTCCATTACAAAAGTTAACATAAATTCGTTGACGATACAGAGCAATTCCTCAAGCATATTCGAACATGTCTTAGTTGACTTAGCCAAGTCAAATATAACCAGGATACTACTAACAGGAATAACTAATCTAGCTATCGAAGAATCTACTGTTAATGTAATGATTCTAAACAGCTATAACGGAACTATATGTACCGTAAATGCAACGCTCAGAAGCTTCATTAAAATCGAGAATGGAAGTTTCTTCTACATCAAGGGTAAGCTCAACTCTTCTTCATGTTCCATAATGGCATGGGAGGACGACTGTAAGATAAAAAGAGAATTTACGATAATTATGCAGAACGATTCTCTCCCACTTAAAAACGTGAATGTCACAATATACGATGCTAATGGAAATAAAGTATGGAGTGGAAAAACAGATATCGATGGGTCAGTGAAAGTTGACTTACTCTTTCCAGATCCCGGAACGGTATACTACGTGCACGTTGAAGTAAACAATAGAACCATAACAAAAGCCATAACAGTACTGATGGATACTCCGGTCGTAATCGACGTGTCCACAAATACACATAAGAAATCTACATCTGAAAATCCAACACTAATATTAGTGATCTGGAATGCCAGAGAAGAATATCTATAGGATTAAAGTAGATTCCCTACGTGACCTGATACTGATCGCCATACAGATGCCGCTGAAAGCCATACATCTAATCAGGGAAGGTGACTCTTACAAGGCTTTCATATTCTTTCAACTTGTTCCATCACGTCGCATAATCATATTTGAACTTGACAACGTTGAGGGAAAGCTTATCGAGAGCAGATTCATCGTATACAACAGTATATCAGGAGAATATTCCTTTACACAAAAACCCGTGACATCTCCAAACGTTGTACATATCCCAATCATCAGGATAAAGGAAATGATCATCTAGAGGTGTTCACTTCAACTGTTAGGGAGGGCTCACCCATGAAGCTAGACGATAGAAAATTTTTGACTGCAACAGAGAAGGAGATTTTAGAAGGCCAGGTGACAGACGTATATTTTCAGCATACCCTTCAAATACTCAAGGCAAAGGGTCTCGAGAACGTCATTGTACATGCTGAAATATCAGCTAACTCCCTACCAGATGGCTATAGATGGGCTGTGCTATGTGGGCTGCGAGAGGTAGTGAATCTATTGGAAGGCCGGAAACTTACATTTAGAGCATATCCCGAGGGCAGCATTTTCAAGACACATGATGAAAATGGCCATTTAATTCCCATAGCCGTTGTCGAGGGCCCATACTCAGAATTCTGCATACTTGAGACTCCATTATTAGGTCTAATGTGCCAGGCAAGTGGAGTAGCTACAAAAGCCGCTAGGATAAAGAAGCTTGCAGGTGACAAAATAGTTGCAAGCTTTGGAATACGCAGGATGCATCCAGCAATTGCACCAATGATATCATATGCAGCCTTCATAGGGGGATGCGACTTCGAATCATGTGTTCTTTCAGCAAACTTGCTAGGAGAGACCCCACGTGGAACAATGCCACATAGCCTCCTCATAATATTTAAGGCGTTAACAGGGAAGGAAGAGAATGGGTGGAAGGCATTCGATGAGGTCATAGATCCAAGCGTTAAGCGAATATGTCTATGCGATACCTTTGAAGATGAGAGATTTTCAGCTTTAAAAGCTGCAAAAACTCTCGGGAAAAAACTGTTTGCAGTGCGCTTCGATACCCCAAAAAGCCGAAGAGGATCTATGAGGGAAATAATAAAGGAAACTTTATGGGAGCTGAAGGTGGCTGGATACGATCATGTAGGTATATTCGTATCAGGAGGCGTCAATGAGGAAACTGTTAAAGAGCTTAGAGATCTTGTAATAGGATTTGGTGTGGGCACAAGCATTTCAAACGCACCAACCATAGATTTTGCAATGGACATAACAGCTGTCAAAGTTAATGGAAAATGGATTCCGATATCCAAGAGAGGTAAGCTTCCCGGGATCAAGAAAGTTTACCGATGCAATGAATGCCTAGCGGATATAGTTGTGCCAGCCGATGAAAAACCTCCCAAATGCCCATACTGCAACATGGAAATGACTGAGGCACATGTAACATATATTGAAAATGGCAAGAAGATAGCTGAAATCCCATCACCACAGGAGATAAGGAGAAAAGTTTTAGAGAATATACGGAAAGTCCCCCTATAGGTGACCTAAAATGTATAAGATAATAAGATTTTCAACAAGTAAGGAAGTTGAGCTGATAGATATAACACATCATGTAGAAGGCTTTGTGAGAGAATGCAATGTTAAAGAGGGGCTGTGCATTGTACATGCGCCGCACGCAACAGCTGCTATCATCATGAACGAAAACGAGAGTGGATTAAAAGAGGACATTATAAACACGTTTATGAAACTTGTTCCACGTAGAGCAAACTACATGCATGACAGAATAGATGATAATGCTCATGCACATATTAAGTCAGCCATGATAGGCTCGACTGTGATAATTCCCATAATAGGGGGCAGGCTTGCCCGGGGAACTTGGCAGAACATATTCTTTGTGGAACTAGATGGTCCAAGATATGAGAGAAGAGTTATAATACAAGTTATTCCAGGGGGTTAGTAGATGCTTGGGAAAATAGAGATTGTAGTTGAGAGAGGCGATATAACGCTGAAGAAAGCTGATGCAATAGTGAATCCAGCAAATAGTTTAATGATAATGGGTGGAGGAGTAGCATTAGCTATCAAGAAAAGAGGCGGAGAAATCATTGAAAAAGAGGCTATTAAAAAGGCACCCGTTCCCGTGGGCAAGGCCATACACACCACAGCAGGCAATCTCAATGCAAAATATGTCATACATGCTCCAACAATGGAAAGGCCAGCTCAGAGAATTTCCGTTGACAACGTTAAAGCAGCTACAAGGGCAGCCCTGGATGTTGCTAACAGGCTAAACATAGAAAGCATAGCCTTTCCAGGGATGGGAACCGGAGTTGGGGGAGTTCCAGAAGATGAGGCTGCGAAGGCAATGGTTGAAACCATTATGGAATTTGCAAAAGATCATCCAGAAGCTTCAATTAAAAAAGTTGTGTTAGTTGCTTTCACAGACTCCCTATACACGGCCTTTAGAAAAGCTATAGAGGGCGCTCATGACTAAAGCAGTTTCAGCATATGCTCCATGTCATGTATCTACACTTTTTGTCCCTGTAATTACAGATTCACCTGAAACTACTGGCTCCCTGGGAATAGGCTTTTCAATATTTCCAGGAGTGTACACTACAGTCAAGATCCTAGGTTATGGAAGCAAACATGTGAAGTGGCTTCTAAATGGGGAACCTGTTCAACCTGAGAACCTTTCAACTTCATTTACAGTATTTAAGAAAATGCTTGAAATCTATGGCGGCAATGTTAAAATGGAGATTAGTCAATGGTGTTACCTGCCCATAGGAGGAGGCTTTGGAGTAAGTGGAGCTTCTGCTCTCAGCCTGTCACTGGCCTTAAATGAAGCTCTTGAGCTGGGTCTCAGCACTGAAGAGGCGGCGATGATAGCTCATGTTTCAGAGGTCATAAATAAAACAGGTCTAGGAGATGTGATTTCATCCCTTCTAGGAGGCTTTGAAATAAGGGTCAAAGCTGGAGGCCCCGGACACGGCACGGTCAAGAAGTGGGAGCCAGAGCTATACGTTAGCCCCATAATAATCTACTTTTCAAGCATTGAAACTAGAAAGGTTCTCAGAGAAAATACACTTACACAGAGAATCTCTGAATTTGGGAGAGAGCTTCTCCAAGAGTTTCTGAAAAACGTAAGCTTGGAAAAGTTCATTGCAGTCTCGAGAAAGTTTACGGAGATCATTGGTCTATGCCCAGAGGAAGTTGAAACCGTAATGTCAAAATTTGCAATGTCAAGTATGGTTATGCTCGGAAACTCAGCTTTTATAATGGTGCACCCCGAGGAAATTCATCCAACGATTTCAACTCTTAGAGAAATGTTCCCAAATGCTACCATTGTCGAAGCGAAAATAGACTACAGAGGTGCAAAAGTGATAACATAATAAGCACTTGAAATGATATTTGAATAAGCATGATACCGAAATCCCATCCAAGATACGAATCCCTGATGATAAGGGAGAAACTTATAAGAGGTTTTGAAAGGGGAATAGTTGCCAAAGCTGGATTAATTGCCCACGGAAGGGGAGAGGCATTTGACTATCTTCTAGGCGAAAAAACTATTCCAGAGGCTATGAGGGCGATTGAAGCTGCAGCTGCCACGCTTATCCTTGCAAAACACCCTGTTATCTCCGTCAATGGAAATGTTGCAGCCCTTGTGCCAGATGAAATAGTCGAGCTTTCAAAACTAATTCCAGCCCCTCTTGAAATAAACCTATTCTATAGAACCAAGAAGAGGATAGAAAAAATTAAAAAACATCTTGAAGAGCATGGTGCATCGACAGTGCTGGGAACAACAGATAACCTAGTCACAATACCTGAACTCTTCAGCGAACGTAGGAAAGTAGATCCAGAAGGGATCTATAAGGCTGACGTTGTATTTGTGCCGCTTGAAGACGGAGATAGAACTGAGGCTTTAAGGAGAATGGGGAAAATAGTGGTAACAGTCGACTTGAATCCCATGAGTAGAACAGCTAGAGCAGCTAACATTACCATTGTCGATAATATAGTTAGGGCAGCTCCCCTACTTATCAAAGCCGTGAAAAAATTAAAAAGAAGACCTGAGAACGAGCTTATGAAAATCGTGAATGAATTTGATAATGACCTAAATTTAAGGAATGTAGTTAGATATTTGAGAGAACGCCTATTTCAGTTGTCAAAATCGAGAATGCAGCTCATGTAATAGGTGTAAAGCCATGACTAAGAAACCTATTCTCCAAGTTGCTCTAGACTTTCTAAATCTTCACAGGGCGATCCAGTTAGCTAAAGAGGCCTTAGCCGGTGGAGCAGACTGGCTGGAGGTTGGAACCCCCCTTATCAAAAGTGAGGGTATGAGCGCTATAAGGGAAATTCGCAAAGCTTTTCCAAATACGACTATAGTGGCTGACATGAAGACAATGGATCTTGGAAGAGTGGAAGTTGAAATGGCTGCAAAGTCCGGAGCTGACATAGTGTGCATACTCGGAGCAGCTGATGATTCCACGATATCCGAGGCCGTGGAAGCTGCTAAGAACTATGGTGCACAGATAATGGTTGATATAATAAACGTTGATAATCCAGTGAAAAGGGCGGTGAAACTTGAAAAACTTGGAGTAGATTACATCTGTGTCCACGTTGGAGTAGATCAGCAGATGAGAGGAGTTGACCCATTGAAACTGTTGGAGGAGATCAGAGAAAAAGTATCGATTCCACTGGCAATTGCAGGGGGAATAAACTCAGAGACAGCTGCTAAGGCGGTTGAGCTTGGAGCAGATATTGTGATCGTCGGAGGCGCTATAACAAAATCCGAGGATGCGAGAAAAGCCACGGAGATCATAAAGAAGGCCATGTTGGAGGCAAAACCTATAAAAACCGAATTATATAAGAGATTTACCTCTCCAGAAGATATTCGAAAGATACTGCTAAGAGTGTCAACCCCAAACATCTCAGATGCCATGCATAGAAAAGGCTTTTTAAAGGGTATTAAACCCATAACTGGAAATGTGAAAATGGTTGGAGAAGCTGTAACCGTTCGTACATATCCCGGCGACTGGGCAAAGCCTGTCGAAGCAATAGATAAAGCCCCTCCAGGATCTGTGATAGTCATAGATGCTGGAGGAGTTGGCCCAGCCGTATGGGGTGAATTAGCCTCATGGAGTTGTAAGCTCAAGGGTGTAAGTGGAGTCGTAATAGATGGAGCTGTAAGAGACGTTGATGAAATAAGAAAGATGCGGTTCCCAGTTTTTGCACGTTTAATTACACCAAACGCTGGAGAGCCAAAGGGATTCGGAGAAATCAACAAGCCAATTACATGCGGGGGAGTTCTAATAGAGCCTGGAGACTGGATTGTAGGAGACGATAATGGGGTTGTAGTGATTCCAAGGAGAAAAATTGTAGAGGTAGCCAATAGAGCGTTAAGTGTATTTGAAATGGAGAATAGAATCAGAGAGGAAATTAGAAGGGGGAGCACCTTATCCCAGGTGCTGAAGCTTGAGAAATGGGAGAAAGTACGCTAACAAGGTGAAGGTAGCTGTCCTGGGAGCTGGAAGTATAGGCTCCCTTTTTGGAGGATACATTGCACTGGGAGGTCTTCCTGTAACCTTGATTGGAAGAGAACCTCATGTCAGGAAAATACAGTTGAAAGGTTTGACTATAAAGCGCACCTTCGACGGCAAAATGATTGAGGTCAAAGAAAATATCCATGCTACAACAGAGTACTCTGAAGTCAAGGATGCTGACATAGTGCTGGTAACCGTTAAAGCCTACGATACTGCAAGTGCATGTGAATGCATTAAATCATACATAAGCGATAAACACCTCATCATATGCCTCCAAAATGGATATGGGGTAGAGAAAATAGCTGAAAACGTTCTTAATAGTGGATGTGAGGTTGTAAGGGCTATAACTAGTCAAGCTGCACAGTTAGCATGCCCCGGGAAGGTTCTGCACAATGGCATTGGAGACACATTCATCCAGAAACCTTCAAACATGAAACATATTGATCACCTAACTATACTCTGTAAGGCTCTTCATAATCAAGGCATTACTGCCGAGATCATTGAAAACATAACTCCAATGATATGGAGAAAACTTGTGATAAATGCTGCAATAAACCCCCTTGCAACCATAATGAATGTAAAGAATGGAAAGCTCCTGTCTAGCAAACACCTTAAAGAAATACTGGATCAAGTAATAGCTGAACTCCACCAGCTATGCAAGCATTCAAGGATTCTAGAGATTTCCAGCGGAGAAATGAAAGATATTGTTTATAGAGTCATAAATGAGACAAGCAACAACATTAACTCAATGCTACAGGATGTGAAAAAAGGTAAGAAAACTGAAATAGACTTTATTCTAAAACCATTTGTAGAGCTCTCTCAAAAGTATAATGTTAAAGCTCCCGTAATAACCTCCCTTTACAACATGATAAAGTTCATGGAGGCGAGAACTTGAAGATACTATTTGCAGTTACTGGAAGTGTTGCAGCATTTGAGGCTATTAGGTTGATAAGGGATCTTTCTAAAGCTGAAAATGAAGTTTATGTGGTGGCTTCACGCCAGGCACTGAAATATGTCACAGCTGAAATTCTCAGATGGGCTTCTGGAAGAAATAAAATATATACTGAGCTTGAGGAGAATGCATTTCATGTAACATTGAGCAACATGTGCGACATCATGGTCATATACCCTGCGACAGCGAACACCATTTCAAAAATCGCAAATGGAATTGCTGACACCCCAGTTACGTTAACTGCGATCTCATTTGCATCGACGGGAAAACCTTTGATAATATTCCCAGCAATGTGTCTGAAACTATATGAGAGCCCCTTCTTCAGGAGAAACTTAGAGAAACTGAAAAGTATGGAAAACATCAGAATCGTAGGGCCAGTCATAGAGGACAATATAGCTAAGGTAGTTAAACCAGCTAAAGCTTTAAAACTCATATTAGGCTTCTCCCCGCTAAAGAGGGCGCCTAAAGGTTTGAAAGTTCTAGTCACCGCTGGACCTACTAGAACCTACATTGATAAGATAAGGTACCTTACAAATCCCAGCAGTGGTAGAATGGGTGTATACATTGCAGAGGAACTTTACATGCGTGGTGCAGATGTCAAGCTTGTGCTTGGAAAAGGCTCCGTTAAACCACTACCTGACATTCCATTTATAGAAGTGGAGACAACTGGTGAAATGCTTGAAAAAGTTCTTGAGGAGCTTAGGAAAGAACCCTATCATCTAGTCATATTGGCTGCAGCCCCCATGGATTTCAGTGTTGCAACTGTTTCACATAGTAAATTGAAGTCCGATAGAAGCTATGAGTTAAGGCTTCAACCATGTCCTAAAATATACTCTGCAATCGTTAAAAACTTCCCAGGAGTCAACGTCATCTGCTTCAAGGCAGATATAATCAAGGACAAGTTCTCCTTCATAGGCAAGATGACAGATTTCGTTAAAAGGAACAAGCTTCTCTTTGTAGTTGCAAATGACATATCTATTCCAGAGAAGGTGTTTGGAAGCGAGTCAAGCAAGGTTATGATAATCGATGAAAACGGCTTGGTAACTGAGACAGGTTATATACCCAAGCGACAGATAGCTGAAGTGGTAGTGGACATAGCATTGAAAAAACTGGGTTTTTAATTTATTCTATATAAACGTATAGTACATCTCCTATCTTTATAACCTTGAAACTATATCTTCTAGGGTCATTGATTACATAGCAGAACGAGTTCAACTTGTGCTTGGTAGGTATCGTAACGATTTTCTCAACATATCCTAGAAAAGCCCAAATGGCATATCTATAAATTATGGCATGTCTACTTTCATCACTTGAAATAATTACAGTCGACATCCCCCTTTCAAAGAATATAAACTGCGTTAAGCTACTCCAGCACTCCTCGTCGACTCTTTGAATAGCATATTCTATATGGCTTATGTTCATGTCATGAACTAAGTTAATGTTCACGCTTAGGTAAATTTCTCCAGTAACTACTACCAGCAGTAGAAATAGGAAACCTAGCTTAAACAATTCTTTTCGAGTTAGCTTTCTTGTCTCCTGCATCTTTATTCCTTTACCAACCTTCAAATTTAAAATTGAAATTTGGAAGTGCCTCTACTAATTTAACTGTGCTATCCCGAATAAAGAAACAATATGAAAAAGTCATTACAAGACTTTTAAAGTTAGAAGATCAACCACGAATATCCCCAAACACAATATCACTTCTAGGATTCCTAGTGGCCATTCTTGCCTCCCTGTTAATATACTATCATTTCATTATAGTCGCTGTTCTATCGATTCTTCTGTCGGGCTTTCTTGACTCGATAGATGGCATAGTCGCTAGGAAGGCTGGACTAGAGTCGAAATTTGGTGCATTTCTTGACTCGGTTCTTGACAGGTATTCCGACGCTGTGATCATCTTTTCAATGGTTGTATCAAATCTATGCTCCGCTTGGATAGGGCTTTTTGCCATAATTGGTTTTCTCATGATGAGCTATATGCGTGCACGTGGAGAAGCATTGGGCGCTTCCTCCGCTGGAGCTGGGATAATGGAGAGAGCAGAGAGACTGTTAGCTTTATCCCTGATTTTAATAGCTTCAAGCATTGCGTCAGATCCTCGCACTGTATGTGACATTTGTATGCTTGTACTTACTGTGCTTGTCCATGTATCATGTATTCAAAGATTCATTCACATACAGAAACAGCTGAGGGAGACTAATGCAGGATGAAGACATGGAAAAAATACTAAAGCTTGAAATAAAGTCTCTTAAAATGGGAGACTTCACACTAAATTTGGAAATCCAAGTGTCGAACATGGGAGACATTGACCTTAGGCTTAAGCTCATAGACAACACATTAGCCACGCTTAAAATGATGAACTTCCATGGAGAGCACATGTTCGAGCATCCCATAAAGGTGGGTTCAAGTGAAATATACATAAGGGCTGGGAAAAGCTATGTCTTAAATTGTAAAGTTAAGCTTCCTCCACTTGGCTCAGGAATATATTACATCTATCTGGCATCTTCATTTCTACTTGATATTTTTCCAAAGTTTGTCTATCTTGAGAGTACATTGAAGAAAGTGATACTCTAACAATCTTTTTTAAGCTTAGAGATATGTTTAATATGATTTTCCAATGACTATTCCATATGTTCACTGGATCGATGAAACAGTCGAAAAGCTGGCAGAACTTAAACTGGAAAAATACGTTTTAAACAGTGGAATATCGGTTTCAGGGCCAATACATATAGGGCATGCAAGGACAGAGCTTATCACCCCCAATGCCATCAAGAGAGGCCTTGAGAAAAAGGGCTTTGATGCAGTGCATATATGCATCCTATATACACAGGATCCACTTAAGAGCAAGGTTAAGCGAATAGTGGGGAAAGAGTTTGCAGAGAAATGGGCTGGAACAAGGTTAATCGATGTACCATGCCCCTACAGCTGCTGCAGCAACTGGGTTGAACATTACCTAAAGAACTTCTATGAAACAGTAAAGGAATTTGGGCTTGAAGTCGAGTTCTATACGACAACCGAAATCTACAGAGAGCATCCAAGGATGAAGGAGGCTATAATAACCTGCATAGAGAAAAGGGGGGAACTTGTTGAAATCCTTAACAAGTTTAGAACTAAGAAGCTCCCGGAAAACTATATTCCTTTCATGCCCCTATGCAACAACTGTAAAAGCATTGATAGAACAGTTGCCTTATCCGTTGATATCGACAGCTACGAAGTCGAGTACAAGTGTCTAAAATGCGGTTCAACAGGCTACAGTAGCATGCGTGAGGGAAAGCTTCCATGGAGAGTAGAGTGGCCTGCTCTATGGTACACCTTCAATGTCACGTTTGAGCCGTATGGAAAGGATATGGCCGTCGCTGGAGGAAGCATGGAAAGTGCAAGTATAATTATCAGAGAAATATTTGGTTTAAAGGAGCCGCATCACATGTTCATGGAGTGGGTTGCCCTACTAGTTAACAATAAGCCAGTTGAAATGACAAGTTCTGGGGGAGTATACTTCGAGTTTACTGAGTGGACTAAAGTGTCAGATCCAAGAGTTCTAAAGTATTGGTACTTTTACATGAAGCCTAATAGGCATCTCACATTTGAACCATCATTAATTCCCAAGTTAAATGACCTGTACGATGAAGCTGAGAAAGTGTACTTTAACATAGTTGAGGAACCTGATGAGAAGGAGAGACAGGCTAAATGTAGAAGCTTTGAATTAGCGAATGACGACAAGCCCCCAAAAGAACCCCTGCTTCTTCCGTCATATAGGTTCATGTCAACAATAGTTCAAGCCATAGGCTTGAAACTTGACAGAGAAAAAATTCTTGGAATACTGAAAAGAACATGTCACATCGATGAATCCACAAGCGATGAGAGAATAGAGGCTATCATGGAAAGAGCTAAACAAGCGATATACTGGGTTTCAAAGTATGCTCCTCCACAGTTCAGGATAAACGTAGTTGAGAAACTAGATGAAAGCATACTATCAAAGCTCACGGAAACCGATAGAAACTTCTTCAGGGAAATAGCCGAGTTCATTGAATCAAGAAAAGGGATTAAACCAGAGGTTCTCGAGCAGGTAATATATGACAAGGCAAGAAAGCACTATAAGCCTCATAGAAAAGGATTCCAGAAGCTATACTTGATATTCTTGGGAACGAAAAGTGGACCTAGAATCGCCCCCTTCCTAATGACACTTGATAAAAGCTTCGTGATTAAAAGATTAAAACTTCTTGAGTGAACTATCATTAATAATACTTTAAATTTCTGCCGCATGTATTATGTTACACGGGGCGGAACCCCAATGGCGAGAAAGAGAAAAAGCAGAGGCAGAAGTAAAGGTTCAAAAGGTAGGCAAGAAACTGTTCCATGCAGCCGATGCAAGAGAATGGTTCCCAGAGATAAAGCGAAAAAAGTTACCAGATGGGTATCTTACGTTGACCCATATACTAGAAGGCTTTTAGAGCAAGCTGGTGCAATTATCCCAAAGAGAAAAGTCGTGGAGTATTACTGCATATCATGTGCAATCCACTATGGACTAGTTAAAATAAGGTCGAGAGATGAGCGTAGGTTAAAAGAGAAAATGGCCTAACCTTGTCCACGGCAATTATAGGCCACATTACAATAGATGAGATAAAGTTTGAAAAGAGTGGCAGAAAGTACTTGCTATGCGGTGGCCCTCCCGTATATATTTCAAATGCATTATCGATTTTTACCAAGCCAATTATAGTATCTACGATAGGCTACGATTTTCCACGTTTTTTCATGAGTAGAATACGTGAAAAATCTATTCCATGCATCAAAATAGATAGGCGAAGGAGAACCACCAGGTTCCTACTAGTTTATGATGAAAACTACGAGCGAAAAATGTATCTCCTGGGCAAGTGCTCAAAAATATCATGGTCACAAGTAGCTAATTGCCTCACTGAGGACGTCAGGAACATAATAGTTAGCCCGGTAATTGGTGAGATGTCATATAAAACAGTTGCGGAGATGAAGACGAACCTAGACGTAGATATATCATTAGATGCTCAAGGATTTGTTAGGAAAGTGAATTCATGCTCTAAGGTAATCATTGTAAGATCCCGTACACTGGAGAAATTGATTCCCATGATAGACATTCTAAAGATAAGCCTGGATGAAATCAAAGGTGTTCCTGAGGGAAATCCAATTCCCTTTCTGAAGATGTGCTTTAGAAGGAATTCCAGCATAAAAGTTCTCCTAACACTTGGACGGAAAGGATGTCTTCTAGCATCACATGATACACTCGTATACGCTAAACCTCCTAAGAACATCGAAATAGTTGACCCAACTGGAGCCGGGGATATCCTTCTTGGAATATATTCCTACCTAACTGTTCTCAAAGGATTTGACGATGAAGAAGCAATTGCACTTGCTGTTGCATTCGCTTCATTCTCAATAGGTTATGTTGGACCATTTACAAACTATAGCCTATCTCACATAGACAAACTCGAAGGAGAAATCACAATTGAAACAATTTCCTCTATGGAAAGTATAATAGGTAGAATCTTGTAAAATATGCTGAAAACGAGAATATCGAGTGATTTATGTGGGGCGGCTGCATTGAAGATTCTTCTAATAGTGCTTGACGGAGGCGCTGATAGGCCTATTTCAGAAATAGGGTTCAAAACCCCTTTTGAGGAGGCATACACTCCTAACATGGATTTTCTCGCTTCCATAGGAAAATGCGGCTTAATGTATCCTCTTTCACCTGGAGTGGCTCCGGGAAGCGATGTTGCGCACTTATGTATACTCGGATTTGACCCATCTAAATATTATACTGGAAGAGGATGCTTTGAAGCTCTTGGGGCATTCATAAAACTATCTGAGAACGATGTGGCATTTAGAGGTAACCTTGCAACTGTAGATGAGCATTTTAATGTGATCGATAGAAGGGCAGGTAGAATTAGCACGGGCGAAGCTAGGGAACTTTTAAAAAACTTGAAAAAAATCACCATAGATGATTTCCCAGATGTAGAAATCATGATTAAACACACCGTGGAGCATAGATGTGTAGTTGTCTTAAGAGGAGCCAATATCTCAGATAAGGTTTCTCCATCCGATCCCGGCATAGAGGAAGTTAAGGTTCAAGAAATAAAGCCTACCCATCTAAGTGATGCCGCTACTCGAACAGCTAGGATCCTAAACATGTTCACGGAGATTGTACATGAATACCTCAAGGATCACCCAGTTAACGTGGAGCGTGTAAATGCGGGGAAACCTCCTGCAAATATTATTCTTTTAAGGGGGGCTTCAAGGAAGGCTAATATCCCCTCATTTAGTGAGACATATAGTCTAACTGGAGCCTGCATATGCGGAGTTCCCTTGGTAAGAGGCGTATGCATAGCTGTCGGCTTAGAGGCTATGACCGCTAAGGGGATTACTGGAACAGTTTCAACAAACCTAAAGGCTAAAGCTGATTTAGCCATGAAAGCTCTCCTAAAGTATGACTTTGCCTTAGTTCATGTAAAGGGGACCGACAGTGCAAGTCACGATGGCGACCTCGACTGCAAAATTAAAATGATTGAGCGTGTCGATGAAGAGCTTATAGGCAGAATACTAGACAAGCTATCTTTAGAGGATACTCTCATATGCGTGACATGCGATCATGCAACTCCCATAACTGTTAGAAAGCATACAGGAGATCCTGTGCCAGTACTTGTATATGCTCCAAAGATTTGCCCCGATAGGGTCACTTCATTCAATGAAAGGGCATGTATGAAGGGGGCACTTGGAGTCATAAGAGGTTTAGATCTTTTACCATTAATTACAAACTTTGCTGGAAGGTTGATTAAGCATGGAGCTTAAACTGTCAAGTTTAGTAAGTTTTAAAGCTATAACATTGACTCTGATTATACTTTCACTTACTTTTCTCTCATTCTCCTATGTTTCTATCAGCTCCGAAGGAACCTCATATGTTAAGAGAATAGCTGTAATTGGTAGTGACCGCTCTAACTCATCCTATCATCTAATTCCAATTCTAGTTCACCATGTCGAGGATAAATCCTATATTTCTCCTATGATATTTCTCTCAGACCGCGAAGATACCTGCATGCTTGAAACATTTCTAGGAAAGGATCTTCTACCAGAGTTTAAGGGATCTGAAATAGTTAGCATGGGTAACTTGCCTACTAATAAGTTAACACTACTGAAAACACTCCTTACTCCCAAGGAACAGTTTGAGATTTTAGGTGAGAACCTTCTTTCAGAGAGCATATCGCTTATGAGAAAATACTGGAGAAAGGCTTCACATGTAGTCATATCATATATGCCGGAAAAATGCATTGAAAAAGTCTCCTTCAGCAAGGTTTTAAATATTTCCTCACCTGATGCAGAGCTGCTCACTCTATCTGGAAACCTGATGGAGAACACTCAAAGGTTCACAATGATAAATGTTGAAGAGTACACGCTTGCCATATGTAACCTCACATGGACGAGCCCCTTAAGCGTTTCAGATGTGGATATAGTCTTCTATGACCCTGATGGCCAGCTTGCCTTCTCGAAATATCTGCCATTGAAGGAAGTTTTCTCAGGTTCACGTGATGCAGCGTACGTCATGGGGAAAAATGGCAGATGGCGTATAGGGGCATACTGTAGATACATGAAGTACCTGGTTCAGTGCAGTTTCAAGTTATCCTTGAAACTGGTAAAAGGATACTCGGTTAACGTAAGCATACCCAAAAACTGCTTCCTACTCGAGATTCAGGCTGAAAGCAATGGTGGAAAATATCTTCTATCCAGTTTTCACAGCTGTTTTTCGCTTTTGGAGAAACCTACATTATTATCCGGAAATGAAAGGTATCTTATATACTTCCCTCCACATGGAGACGTTTCTATAACAGTGTTTCCATTATCCCCATCCTCCAAAGATGGAGTCAGACTTAACTTAACAATGTATCTAATGGATGAAAGTGCCTTCGTCGATTTAGTAATGTTCCTTAACTCTGTAACGCTATCATCTCTTCTAAATTCCCCCTTAATCGTGGTATCAGATAGTGCAACCATCGATGATATTAAACCTGTTCTCGATTTCCCCGTTGAGGATAGCCTCATCATTGTCGATGCAAAAAATAGGTCCCTCACAAAATTCATACTTGAAACTCTAGACAATGTTAAGCTGATATCCTCTCTTTGGGAGCTTTTTAACTATGCTGCAAGGTATGCAGAGCTCAACTACATTGTTTTAACTATTCCGAACGATGGATTCCTAACGTTATCAACGTATATTGCATCTGCTAAAAAAGGCATTGTATTGATCCCACCGCCATACTCATTTGAAACCTTCAGTGACCTAAGTCTTTTGTGGAAAGATCTCCTATATTCATCAGATTCGATAGGAGACGTCAAAATGGTTGAAAGTGCCCCACCATTCTCCTATATGGTGTACTATGCTAGTGAACTATTATCTTCGATCGAGTCTCTCCTCCCATTACACCTTTCCAAAGGGGCCTTTATAACCATAATATCTCCACTAAGTGGCATTCCTCCTTTAGTGGATAGATGCTTAATAGGGAAACACTTCGTTGGAAGAATAGCTGAAGACGATCTTGAAAAACTGTCCATACACTGCTCAAGAATACTGCTAAAAGATCTACTTCTCTCGAAATTTTTCTCAAGTGATGTTCTCCTATCAATGATATCTTTCTCGTATGGGCTTCAGATACATCAATTCTTTAACAATACTGTGAGAAAGCTTCCATTTGACTCATCAAAGGCATATCCCGGCTCTATAGAAGGAGCTGGGCTGGATCTAGTGATGCATACAAGTCCATTTAAAGTATTACAGGCTTTAAAGAATATCCCACGATTATTCATCTATTTAGGTCCATCAATAAATGGAACGTCTATGCTCTTTTTTGAGCCTGACTCTCACATGGCATTTGAAAGATTGCATGGGACAGGGTCCTCATCTAATCCAGATATTGACATCAACTACATAGTTAAACCATTGGAACTCGAACCCTTCGATGTGAGGATAATTAGTGCCTCCAACCTTGTACTGTCTTCGACAGTTACCATAATCTCAGCTAACTGCTCAGCTCAATGGGAATTTGCAAGGCATTTCATAGAGGCTGGGTCACCCATATACTTTGGCTTATTATCATGCTGTAAGCTGGGATACTCTGACAAAATACATTATATATTCTTGACACAGCTTCTTTCAGGGAAATCTGCTGGCGAAGCATTTAACGCGTCAGTGGCCATAGGACTTTTACATGTATACTCTACTGGGGAATTCTCTGCCATCGACAGATATGAGGAATCACGTGGAGTTCCATCTACACTCTTGTTACTATACGGTGATCCATCATTTAGAATCCCGTTCGGCAACGTCGAAACTGAGGTGATTGACGTTGAAAAATTTGATTTGCTTCCATCCCAAACATTGTTTTTAAATATTGTTTCACTTACGTCTATGATAGTAATTGCGCTGATAGTATACCTTCTCGTTCTTGAATCCTGTAGAAAAGTTAGAGCTGTAATATAATTAATTACCCAGCATAAGAATATTGATAATAAACGCATGTAAAGTTGCGGAGGAGCTTATATATGGCAAAAAGGGAGCCTACAGTTAATATAGAAAATGTAGTCGCCTCAGCAACATTCAAGCAGAAGTTCTCCCTGGGGGAAATAGCTAAGAGAATTCCAGGGACAAAGTATAATCCATCAGAGTTTCCAGGACTAGTAATGCATATAGAGAAGCCCAAAACTGCAATTCTTCTATTTAGTTCAGGGAAACTAGTGTGTACAGGAGCTAGATCCGAGAACCAGGCTAGGGAAGCCATTAAGAAAGTTACTGAAATGCTTGAAAAGGCTGGCATTAAAATCGAGCAGAAGCCAGAGGTGAGAGTACAGAACATTGTTGCATCAGCTAATCTATACTCATACCTAGACATTGAGAGAATACATGAGAAGTTTCCATATGAGAGCATGTATGAGCCCGAGCAATTCCCTGGACTGATATTCAGAATGGAGGATCCACCGGTGGTAATGTTACTCTTTACCTCGGGAAAAGTAGTCTGCACTGGAAGTAGAAAAGAGGAAGATGCGAAAAGAGCTATATACAAGCTCAGAGACTTACTCGACGAAGAGGGTTTACTTGAGTAGCCTTAACTTCCCTTTTCTTCTTTTAACTCTCTCAAGATCTCACTTATTTTAGCCATAGCAAGTAGCTTGATACCCTCTCGAGCCAAGTTCTCATGTGCCCCCTCTTCCCTGTCGACTGCTACAACAGCATGTTTAACTTCGAACCCATGCTTTCTCAGAATTCTTGCAGCTCTCAGAATACTTCCTCCCGTTGTTGCAACATCGTCGACAATTACAGCTCTTCCTCCACTACTAAATCCCTCAATGCCTCTCATTAACCCATGCTTTCGAGCATCTAGACGAACATATGTTAGAGGCTTGTTCATTTCATGTGCTACAATGGAGGCTATTGCCAGACCGGAAGTTGGTATCCCAACTATACAGTCGATTTCACCTATTCTCTCTTCTATAATCTTCACATAGGCCTTTGCAAGTTTCCTTCGCTCTTCAGGGAATGCCAGTATTGCTCTTAAGTCTATATAGTAACTGCTCTCTTTGCCGGAGGTAAGTTTAAAGTGGCCAAACTTTATTGCTTCACAATTTTTAAGTATTGAGCTTATTTCACTACCCATTTTTATCAACTTTCTTAGCCATTTGAAATGCATCGCATCCATCCCTATAGTATCTAGGTAAAACTCTAACCACCTTAAATCCAAGCTTTTTGTATAGGTTTATTGCAGAAACATTTGTAACTCTCACTTCAAGATAGTACTCTTGGGCGCCATAGAATTTTTTCATGTTCTCCATACATTTAATCATGAGCTCCGTGCCTATACCTTTCCTCCTGTGCTCTGGCAGCACAGCTATGGAGACTATATGCCCCTTCTTCACGATTTTCATGAAGGAGAAATCCGAGAATCCAAGTTCAATTCTACACATCACATAAGCTACAACTTCTCCGTCAACTCTTGCAACGAGAAAGGCCTTTGGAAATCTTAGGAGAAGGTCTTCAAAGAAGTATCTTGGATAATTCTCTGGAAGACACAACCTATTTATCTCTATAACTCGGTCAAGGTCCTCCATGCTACACTCATCTATAACAAAGTCTCTCTCAACCACTACCATTATTATTTTACTAAGCTCTCAGCATTATTTAGTTATTAGAAACTAGTGAGCTGGATTGAGTCATGTGGGTGACAGTCTCCGAAGAACTGGTGAACTACGTTAAGAAAGTAGTCTACTCAGAGATGACGGTCATCGAGGAGGCCCCATCGTACCCATTTCCAATATTCATGGTGATAGGAGAGACCAAGGAACCTTTCAAGAGATTATATAAAAAACTTAGACCATATGGTCTAGTTCCCCTCTTAAGACGTACTGAAGATGGTAGAATAATTTTAAGAATACTATCATATCCACAGCCCCCCTTGCAACGGAAAAAATCCATTAGAGTTAACATTATATTGTTCATAGCTACGCTGGTCACAGTTAGCCTTTTCGCATTCATTTACATTAGTGGACTTGTAGAGTATGGTTTAATTCCGTCTCCTTCCCCATTTGATCTCCTAGTAAATGTGGCGCTCTATACCATTGCAATTTTCTCCATAATTGGCTTGCATGAAATCGGCCATAAAATTGCCGCGTATCTACATGGCATCGATTCAAGCCCCCCATATTTTATACCTTTCTTCCCATTTGGAACAATGGGGGCATTCATCATTCAACGCTCCCCTCCCGTTAATAGGGATGCGCTCTTTGACATTGGAATAAGTGGCCCTCTTGTAAGCTTCGTATGCACAATTCCAGTTGCAATGGCAGGGATACATCTCTCATATATAGTTTCATCAACTACGGTAGAGCAGATTCCAACAATAGTGATCCCGATGCCAATGCTCATTCACATACTCTCATGGATTGCAAACATGAGTATTCCAGATTATGCAACTGTAATCTTGCATCCTCTTGGGATAGCTGCATGGCTTGGGGCTCTGGTAACGGCATTAAATCTATTCCCTATATGGCAGTTAGATGGAGGCCATGTTTTTATAGCGGTGTTCGGAAGGAAAAATCATAAAGTTGCTACAGCAGTAGCTTTAATGATACTCTTCCTCCTAGGATACTGGCTAATGTTTTTCTTACTACTTCTACTCCTAATGTTTTCAGGGGGAGAACATCCAGGAGCCCTAGATGAGGTTTCACCTCTCTCAACTAGTAGAAAAATAATCTTCCTAATTGCAATTGTCATACTTATACTATGCATCGCCCCACCAGCATCTGCATAAACTTTAGCAAACACAAATATTGAAATAAAACTTCATAATCCAATATATGAACTGATTTAAAACCTGTGTCAAGGTGATGAGAATGTCCCAGCAAGGAGTACCACAAGGAATACCGGTAGTAGTGCTGAAAGAGGGAACGACGACTACCACTGGCAGGAGAGCTCTAAGAACCAATATAATGGTTGCCAAAGTTGTTGCAGAGGCCATTAGAACAGCTCTAGGTCCCAGAGGAATGGATAAGATGCTAATAGACAGCTTTGGAGATGTTACGATAACAAACGACGGTGCAACCATTCTAAAGGAGATCGATGTAGAGCATCCAACAGCTAAAATGTTGGTTGAAGTTGCAAAGGCTCAGGATAGCGAAGCAGGAGACGGAACCACAAGTGTAGTAGTACTAGCTGGAGAACTCCTCTCACTGGCTGAAGAGCTTCTAGATCAGCAGATTCATCCTGTAGTTATAGTTGAGGGATATCGAGAAGCTGCTAGAAAGGCCATAGAGATCCTAGATGAGATAGCTATAAAAGTGGATCCAAAGGACAGGGAAATGCTGAAGAAAGTTGCCATGACTGTGATGGCAAGCAAGGTAGTGGCGGCTGAAAGAGAGCATCTTGCAGAACTGGTACTGGATGCCATTCTAAAGATTGTGCAGAAGAAGGATGGAGAAACAGTTATAGACATTGACGACATCAAGGTTGAGAAGAAGGAGGGTGGCTCACTTAAGGATTCAATGCTGATAGAGGGTCTAGTCATAGACAAGGAGCTTGTACATCCAAAGATGCCAAAAGTAGTGAGAAACGCTAAAATTGCCCTATTGCAGGCCCCACTAGAGGTCGAGAAGACAGAGTTCGATGCTAAGATACACATAACAGATCCAGAGCAGCTCAAGAAGTTCATAGATGAGGAAAGCAACATAATAAGAGAGTACGTGAAGAAACTCAAGGAAGCTGGAGTAAATGTAGTCTTCTGCCAGAAGGGTATCGATGAGCTTGCACAGTACTGGCTTGCAAAGGAGGGCATTGCAGCAGTCAGAAGAGTGAAGAAATCCGATATGGAGAAGCTCAAGAAGGCTACTGGAGCAAGGATAATAACAAACATCAAGGACATTAAGCCAGAAGATCTAGGATACGCTGGACTTGTAGAGGAGAGAAAGATTGGAGACGAAAAGATGATCTTCATAGAGAAGTGCAAGAACCCAACCTCAGTTGCAATCCTGATAAGGGGTGCAACCGAGAGACTAGTTGAGGAAGCTGAGAGAAGCATACATGACGCCCTCTGCGTGATAAGAGATACGATCATAGATGGAAAGGTCGTTGTTGGGGGAGGAGCTGTAGAGGTAGAGTTAGCCAGAAAAATCAGAGAATGGGCTCAGACGCTTAAGGGCAAAAAGCAGCTTGCAGCTCTAAAATTTGCAGATGCCCTAGAGATAATACCCAAGACACTAGCTGAAAACGCTGGATTTAATCCAATGGATGCAATAGCTGAGCTAAGAGCTAGACACGAGGCAGGAAACATATATGCTGGAGTAGATGTCTTCAAGCGTGAGATAGCTGACATGAAGGAGCTCGAGGTATACGATGCTTACAGGGTAAAGAAGCAGATGATCGAGTCAGCTCTAGAAGTTGCAACAGCTATTCTCAGAGTAGACAACATAATTGCAGCGTCAAAGCTCAAGGAAGAAGAAGGCGAAGAAGAGAGAAGATAAACTATAGGAGGATAGAACATCGCAAGAAAGAAGACCTATCCACTAACGATATACGAGATAACTAGGATAATAGCAACAAGAGCACGTCAAATAGCTGAAGGAGCTAAACCTTTCATAGAGGTTCCAGAAGGCGTCACAGACCCTGTCGAAATCGCTAAACTAGAGTTTAAAGCAGGGAAGCTTCCCCTGATAATACGAAGAGAATATCCAGACGGAACATATGAGGATATCGATATTCAAAAGTACATTAAGCAGCTAAAGTAGCTACCTCACTTTTTCTCTAAATACTCTTTTATTCTTTTCACTCCCTCACGTATTCTCTCACAGTCTGTTGAAAACGATAGTCTCAAGTAACTTTCCCATCCCTTTCCAAACGCTGCGCCAGGAACAGTTGAAACTCTAGCCTTTTCAAGAAGCTCCATTGAAAGTTCCATTGAATTCTCAGAGTACTCCTTGAAATCTGCGAAGACGTAGAAGGCACCTTTAGGCTCAATGAACTTCACGCCACTCACTTTCCTAAGCTCATTTACCATTAACTCTCTTCTACGTGAATATTCCCTGACAAAGTTGCTAACTATTTCATCTGCCTTCTCAAGTGCAACCTTGCATGCAAACTGTATAAACGGTGGCACACAGGTTATGGTGTTATCCATGAGCCTAGCCATTCTATCAACTACCTCTTCACACGCCAGAACATATCCTACACGCCATCCAGTCATGGCGAACGCCTTCGAAAAGCCTTCGATCACTATCACATTCTCAAGGTTTCTGTCACATTCGATAAAGCTATGATGCAATACATCATATGTTAGCATACTGTATATCTCGTCAGAGATTATTACGATTTCATTCTCAGTGCAAAGACTGTAAATTTCCCTTACAGTATCTTTATCAAACACATAGCCCGCAGGATTATTCGGGGAGTTCACAATCAAAACCCTTACATCCGGATCAATGAGTATACGCTCAAGCTCCTCCAAATCCAGCTTAAAACTATAGTCAAGCTTTAGATTGATCTCTTTGCATAGGCATAGCTTAATTATAGCAGAATAGGATGGCCACATAGGACTCAAAGTTACAACAGCTTCTCCAGGGTCCAATATCGTTTTCAGGGCAAGGTAAATTGCATACTTTGAACCAGGCGTGACAATGACGTTTTTCTCAGGGTTTACTTCAACTCCATATCTTTTCAGAATATTTTTTGAAATCTCCTCCCGCAGCTCAGGTATGCCCTTCGAGGTAACATACTTAGTGTATTCTTGTTTCAAAGCATTGTACGCTGCTTCGATTATGGGTTTTGGAGTTGGAAAGTCGGGTTCTCCAACATCTAGCCTAACAATGTCAATTCCCTTAGCAATGAGCTCCTTTGCTCTTCTAGCCATTGCAAGTGTAGGAGACTGCTCTACACTAAATTTTTCAGATAGTTTCACTGCTCGTCACCTAAAAATTTTAAATCTCTACTTTAGATTATTGTAGTTACTCAATCCAATGAATAAATGTATATCGGGTGTCAAATGTGGAGCAACTTGTGAGAGTAATTATAGATAACAAGCAGCTCAAAGTCAAACTTTTAAGGGAGAAAAATCCGATAGTATGTGAAAGGTTCATGTCTATACTGCCACTTGAGGGAACAGCGCTCACGAGAAATAGTGAGATATTCTTCATAATACCACATTCACTTGGGAGAGGAAAGCTCACTAACGAAGTTAAAGCAGGAGATGTCGCCTACTGGCCAATGGAAAACTCAATAAGCTTCTTCTACAACGATTCAAAAACGCAGGGAAACGTGATCATATTTGGGAAAATCATTGACGGCCTTGAACAGATTAGAGGGTTGACTGGAGTCTTTACGATAAGAGTCGAGAAGATAAGTTAACTCAGAGGGCTTACAGTCGCTTTTTCCCCTTTGAAAAATATTACCACCTCGTTAGGATAAGTTACTACCTTACCGATGATTTCAGCTTTTATTCGTACACCCCTCCCCTCTACAGTTAAACCTTTTGAGGTTTCTTCTAAGCCAACCCATCTGGCAACTTGTTTTCTCCCCCTCTTCCTAATCTGTATAAGGTTAGTTGCACTTAATACAGCGAGAACATCGTATACTCTTCTCTTCTTAACATTTAGCTTGCTAGCTATCTCTTCAGCGGTTAAAGCTTCACCAGAGGTCTTCAATAACTTTATAGTTTTCCTAGTTATTTCCTCTAAGTTCGGCATTCTTTCAACCCCAAGCTTACATATATAAACTCCGTTGCTACGCTCTAGTTTCGAATAACTAAATGCATTAACGAAGATATAAAGTCGATGTTAACTACATCCATACAGAGTTCACGCATTTATAAACTTTATAAATAAACACTATAAATGCATGACCATGAAAAAGAGAAAAAGGTGGGCATTACTACATATTCCTTCAAAGGATGAGATCTCTCTAGTAGCGAGAAAGCTAAGTCTGTCAATAGACTATAAACGTCTGATCGAGCAATATAAGGCTCTAATAGAAACTTTAACCGAGAACAGCTTAGATGTGGTGAATATCCCCACAACATCCAGGGTTATTCCAAGGAAAGGAGCGTTCATTGGAGACGTGTTTAAGAAAATTGGCAACTTTTACATAATAGGTAATCCTCCTTCAAGAGATTATCCAGTTTCACTAATAAAGACATTCTGTAGGGATTTTGGTATCAAACCTCTCCTCGATATATCAAAAACTCCAGGAGCCACTCTAAATTGCGGGGATCTAATTCCCATAAACAGTTCATCAGTGGCTATTGGACTGAGTAAGGAAACAAATAACCTTGGTATCGACCGTATAGTGCATAAACTGAATATAGCAGTTTTTATACCATGTAAAGTTTCGTATGCCCATTTAGATAACTTTCTATGCGCAACTGAAGAATGCATGATTGCTAATATAAACTTTAAAGGAACCAGCTTAGAGGCTTGGCTTAGAGCTATTGACTTCAAAATAATATTTCTCCCAGATGATGAAAGATGTTCAGCGAATATATTAAGCTTACATGAGAATATAATTATATCGTTTAAGGAAAACTTTATAGCTAACAGAATATTGAGCAAGTTAGGTTTCAAACTGTATACTCTTTCAGGAAGCGAAATATTGAAAATGGGTGGTGGTCTACAATGTCTCGTGTCCCTGATTTAGACAAGCTTTTCTCCCCTAAAAGCATAGTCTTAATAGGGTCATCAACCATCAAAATCAATCAAAACATGATCTCCCCTACAATATTTAATGCCATACGCGAGAACTTGAAGGAGTTCAAAGGAACGGTAAAGGTAATCGATATCAAGGACGGTAATGTTAAAGTTAACTTGGAGAAGGAATATGATGTTGCAGTAATAGTTTTGCCACCGAAAGAGACTATATCAAGTCTACGTCAAATAGGTGAGAAAATTCACTTCGCTATAATAATTCCTGGAGGTTTTTCGGATGAGGATAAAGCAAAGCTTATCGAGCTCTCAAAGAAATATAATTTCCGCATTTTAGGGCCAAACAGTATAATGGGGGTCATCTCAAGCAGTATAAGGTTAAATACATCATTTGAACCAGATTTCATACCTGAAGTTGGTTCAATATCGATTGTATGCCAGAGTGGTGGAGTAGGTGCATCTTTGCTTGACTCTCTTATAGAGGAAGGCCTTGGATTAGATCTGTCGATATGGATAGGGGATTCCCTTGACATCGATGTAATCGAAGTTCTTAAATATCTTGGAAAAAGGGATCAAACAAAGACAATTGGAATTTATCTTGAAGGTGTAAAAGATGGAAGAGCATTTCTCTCAGCGATAGCTGAAATAGTTCCAGATAAACCCATAGTCATTTTAAAGGGAGGCGTAGCTGAAGCATCGGCGGAGAGGGCTCTATTGCATACGGCATCTATAGCTGGCTCACATAGAATATTTACCGTAGCTGTGAGACAAGCTGGAGCAATAGTTGTTGAGGCTATAGACGAGTTCATTACAGCATTGAAGGCGCTAGGCTTAAAAAGTAAGTCCATGAAGGGTAGGAGTATAGCCATAGTGTCCAACGTTGGAGGCCCCGCGATACTTGCAGCGGATGCATGCTTCCTATACGGTTTTTCAACACCTCCTCTATCAGATGAAGTGTATAAGAGAATAAAGAAAGTCTTTCCACTCATAGAGCCCGTGAACCCTATAGATTTGATAGCAGATGCTGACTACAACCGCTACATAATGGTTTTAAAGGAAGTAATGAAGGAAGAGCACATAGACGGCATCTTACTCATAACAATGTTCAGGTCATGTCTGACAACGCCTGAGGATGTTAAGAAGATAATAGAGATGGTCTCATTTAAGAAGCCATGTGTAATATATACTGGCGGATATGGTGACCTTCGCAAACTAATGTCCGTGCTTCCACCAGAATACCATCGTAAAGTAGTTGTAGTGGATGACGTTTGGAAAGCAGCTTTCGCATTTGATGTGCTATATGACTACTCTGTAACCTGTGTGGAAGCTGCTAAAAGATATATGAGCAGCGTAGTTGAATAAGCTTAGGAGTACGGGGGGATGCAAAATAAGCGCACAGCCATCTAGTATATACATTGGAAAAAAGCCCTTGTTAAACTATGTGCTTGCAGCAATGATAAACTTCAATAGTGGAGTAGACACCGTAATTCTAAAAGCTAGAGGAAACATGATTGGCAAGGCCGTAGATGTTGCAAGGATGGTCATAGAGAGAATGCTGAACACAGTGAAAATAGAGGATATTAAAATAGATAGTGAATTTATAGAGCAGGAAGGCGGCGGTAAGAGAAGGGTTTCAACAATCGAAATAACATTGAAACATGAGTTAGCATAGATAATTCTTTGATGAACAGAGAAACAATAATCGTAGGTTGCTGCGGTTTTCCAACTAGCATGAAAAAGTACGCTGAACTATTTAATGTAGTCGAGCTTCAGTCAACGTTTTACGATATTCCAAGGAGATCTACTGTTGAGAACTGGAGGGAAAGAGTACCCTCACATTTTGAATTCACAGTTAAGGCATTTCAAGGGATAACTCATCCCCCAAGCAGCCCCACATGGCGACGCTGTAGAATTCCAGTGGATCAACGAGCAAACTATGGAATGTTTAAGCCAACCAAGGAGGTAATGGAAGCATGGAATACCATGCTGGAAATATGTAAAATCTTGAAAGCTAAAGTCTGCATTTTTCAAACACCTGCAGCTTTCAAGGCAACCAATGAAAACATAAAAAATTTAAAGACCTTCTTCACGGAAATTGATAGAGGAAACTTAATTCTATGCTGGGAGCCTAGAGGAGCAAGTTGGACAAGGGACATCGTATATGATATCTGTAGGGAGCTAAGTCTATTGCATGTAACAGATCCATTCAAGGAGCTTCCATCATATGTTAGTGAAATAGCATATTTTAGGTTGCATGGCTGCCCTCCAGGGAAAAGAATGTACGTTTACAAGTACTCGGACGATGACTTGAAGACTTTATATGAAAAATGCGAGCATATGACAGAGAGAGTCAACAAAGTTTATGTAATGTTCAATAACATAAACATGCTTGAAGACGCCATTAGATTCTCAAAGTACATCTCAGAAGGGGAATTTATGAAGGTACTATGGGGTGCAGAGGCTATCATCGAAGCTATAAAGCGTAGGGTAGACTTTCCAACGCGTAAATCCGATATACTTGAGAAGGCTGGTAGAATGAAGATCTTCATTAAACCTGATACACGCATTCAAGTAGCTAGTATAGTCTCAAAGATAGAGGACAAATTATATGAGAGCCCAGAGGACTTGAAAGCTGAAATCGAAAAAGCACTTACAATTTAAATTTCCACACGTTTTTATTCATCCAAAGCTATTATTGAATTAGGTGTGAAACATGGGAGGAGGAAAAAAGCCAACTTTGTCAGCGGCTGAAAAAAGACAGCTTAAAATGCTTCAGAGAGAGGCGTTGAAGAAAATCAGAGAAAAAGGGGAAGAGAAAAAAGTTAGATTAGATTACATTCCAAAGGACATTGAAAAGCAAATACTGAATGATGTAAAGAAGAGTAAGTTCGTAACTCCACAGATGATTGCATTGAAATATGATATAAAAGTGAGCGCAGCTTTGAGATTCCTCAAGGAATTGGTTGACAAGAAAGTTCTCGAGACAGTTATATGGTCCAGCAGAGTAAAAGTCTTCAAAGCAGCTGCATAAAGGTGAATGCGCATGGGGAAAGTAGCTTTTAAAGCATACGTTCTCAGCATAACAACAGTAACATTCCCAGATGGTGAAGATGGTGTGAAAATAGACATTGGAGAAAAAGTAGAGCGTCCATTGACTCAAGTGATAAAGCCCGTAGGCCAAGAAGGAGGGGGCATGTTCCCACAGGAGATAAAGGTTCAGATAATGGGCCCAGTGCCTAAGCCTCACTTGCAGATGAAGCCTAGAGTAGTGGTATGGCTTTCAGCTGTCGAATGGGAAACATTGGATCCAAAGCCGAGCGTTGGAGATACCGTAACTGTCACAATTGAAGGAGATAGGGTGACTATAAGGAAGTAAGATAATGGGGATAGCGGATCCATCAGCTATAAAATCAACCATAGAGGAACTCACAAGGGAAAAAGACAGATTAGTTGATGAGCTCCTATCCCTGAAAGGCAAGTATGAGAAAGGAGAAATTAGCAAAGAAGAGTATGAGGAGAAGAGGAGAAAAATCGAGAGAAAAATAGTCGAGGTAATGGATAGGCTTGTTCAACTAGGGTTTATACTTGGAAATGTTAAGGCCAATTAGTTTCCTTTTAATAACTATTATTTTCTCTACACTCTTTATACCAGTTTCAAATGCTCAGTCTATAGATGAGTCATCGTACACTATAGACATCACAATCTCAAGGGAAGAGGCCACATTTAGAGCAGTAATGGTGATTAGTTTTAACTGGTCGCCTGATGCAATGGACTTTATAAGAAATCTTACGATGGTATACAATACTTCAAGCTCTAAACTTAACGAGGTTATATATGAGAAGATGAACTCTACGCTAAAACAAATCTCGTCTAACTACATTGTGAAGAATGCTCTATTCTCAATGGTCGAGTTAGATAGGGAATCTAAAAGGTTCATGCTTACACTAATGTTTGAAATAGATCCATCAAAGATACTAAAGGACTTCTACAATGGCACGATAATGATAGATGTCAGGTGGAGAAGCTTCTGCTTATCGTTTACAACCTCCATAAATGGTGTGAAGCTCGACTTTAAACGTTTCACGATATTCAACTTTTCATTCCTATCGGAGCCATTAAGTGATTGGGAGCGTATTGAAAGCCTAAATGCAACAGAGTTCACGCTTCACCGTCAGCTAAACTTAGTCATAGACAACACTGCTATTCCAACATATACTGTATCCAAGATAAGAGTGTACTTTCTAAATGCATACGGTGGAGAAGATGACATTGTATGCTATGCAGGGGTAGGCGGTGAATCTGGCATAGAGTGGATCTACGTTCTTATAGTGATAATAGTGGTTTTTGCCATCTTCTTCATGCTTGGAAGAAGGCTCTCCGGCAAAGAAACAAGATAAAATCTTTTTCACTCCTTAAACTAAGTTTATTTTGAGGCAAATTGACTGAGATTATAAAGTTCTGGCTTATCGATATAAACTATCAGGAAAGTGAAAGAGGAGACGAAATAAGGCTCTGGGGCATCGACGACAAAAACAGGAGAGTTCTGCTTCTAGAGGAAAACTTTAAACCATTCTTCTATGTAAAGGCAAAATCACCTGAAGCCCTTGACATTCTATTTAACAGACTAAGTACCTCGGCTGGTCCATTGAAACCTGTCATCGAGGTTAAAAAGGTAAGAAGAAAATTGTTCGGGAAAAATATCGCTGTTCTCGAGGTCAAATGTAGATCGGAAAAGGACATGGAGAGGACGGTAGAGAAACTTATTGAAAGCGGGCTTGTAGATGAAACTTTTGAAGATGATCTAAGAGTCACGGATCTCTATATAATTGACACAGATTTAACGCCATCATCATGGCATACTGTAACCGTTGAGGAAGTTAACAGGCCAGAGTTCAAAGTTGAGAAAGTTTACAAGGTGAAGTCCCCTCTCAAGAGGATTGAGCTTGAGAACATTCCCGAGCTAAAGTACATCGTATTCTCAATGATATGTCTAAGCCAGTATGGGTCTCCAAATCCTGAAAGGGATCCAATAATATCCTTATCCATTGTAAATGACAAGGGTGAAACCGTAACATTCAAATACAATGGCTCAGATAAGGAGCTCATTGAAAACTTCATAAAGTATGTGAACGAGTATGATCCAGACATTATCTTGAGCTATGGAAGTAACAGGATATGGTGGGATTATCTCCTAAAACGAGCTCAGAGACACGGTTTAAAGCTTAAGATAGATAGAATTGGAGGAGAACCTCATAGAAGTGTATACGGACACTTTTCTATAACCGGGAGAGCAAACATCGACCTCTTCGACTTCATCGAGGATCTCTATGAGATAAAGGTCAAAACCCTCGAGAATGTTGCATCCTACATGGGAATAGAAGCCCCTCCAGAGACGTTTGCTGGAGACGACAGGATATATGCTATCTGGACAGAGAATCCCGAGAAGGTGCATGAAATATGTAGAAACCGTGCAAAGGTGATTATGGAAATTGCCAGAAATATTCTAGACTTCGCAATACAGCTGTCGGCGCTAGTTTATATGCCACTTGACGTGGTAGGTGCGGCTGCTGTAGGTTTTAGGGTGGAATATCATCTAATGAAGAATGCTCATAAGAGGGGAGAGTTGATTCCAAAGCGAGAGGAGCGCCCATATCAACCATACAAGGGTGGCCTTGTACTAGAGCCTAAGCCTGGGATACATGAAAATATTGCGGTTCTAGACTTTGCATCTATGTACCCCCATATAATGATGAAGTATAACATTTCACCAGATACACTAACAACTGAGGACGAGGATGTCTATGTTGCTCCTGAAGTAGGATACAAGTTCAAAAAGCATCCTCCAGGACTCTATAAGGAAACTTTAGAGCGTCTACTTAAAGCTAGAAAGGAGATTAAGGAGAAGCTGAGCAAGCTATCACCGGATGATCCAATGTATAGGATATTAGATGCAAGACAGAGAGCTGTCAAAGTCATTGCTAATGCAAACTATGGATATGCTGGATGGCTTGGAGCCAGATGGTATGTGAAGGAGGTTGCAGAGGCTACAACGGCATGGGGAAGATCATTTATCAGTAAGACTGTTGAAATGGCTGAGAAGCTTGGTTTAACCATAATCTACGGGGATACGGACTCTATATTTGTCAAGTATGATCCAGAGAAGGTTAAAGAGCTCTTGAAAATAGTTGAGGAAGAGCTTGGAATGGAGATGAAGCCCGACAAGATATATGAGAGAGTGCTTTTCACGGAGGCTAAGAAGAGATATGCTGGCCTGTTAAAGGATGGTAGAATCGATATCGTGGGGTTGGAAGTTGCTAGAGGCGATTGGTCTCAGCTAGCTAAGAAGGTACAGTATGAAGTCATCAAGATACTACTCAGAGAAAAGTCTCCAACCAAAGCACTAGACTGCACTGTAAAGTATATTCAAGCACTTCGAAGGAAAGAGGTTCCATTAGAGGATCTAGTGATCTGGAAGACTGTTACAAAGGATCTTGAAGAATACAAGGCTAGAGCTCCACATGTAACAGCTGCAAAAATGCTTATAGAAAAGGGATACAGGTTAACTCTAGGAGATAAGGTAGGCTATGTCATAGTGAAGGGAACGGGAAAGCTGTATGAAAGAGCTGTTCCCTACATATTTGCCAAATATGATGACATCGACATAGATTATTACATAGAAAGGCAGATAGTGCCAGCAGCTGCTAGGATACTTAAAATATTTGGAATAAGAGAGCAAGATATCCTAAATGCTGCATCTGGAACCTCACTCATGATGTTCATGAAACTATAATTAGGAAACTCTATAACTGATGAAGAGTCGATATAAAAGACCTTAATCACTCACTTAATGGTGCTAGACATGTTGCATGGCTACATGAATAAATTAGCCATAATCGACTTGTCTAACAAGGAGATAGATATAGCTGAAATAGACCCTGAAACAGCATGTAAATATGTAGGTGGAAGAGGCTACGCTGCTAAGCTAATCTTTGATAACGCTCCAAAGAGAGTTAACCCACTGTCTCCAGAAAACATTCTCATTATAATGACAGGTCCACTAACTGGAACCCCTGCTCCATCCTCTGGAAGATTCACGGTGTCATCAAAATCCCCCTTAACAGGTACAGTCTTCGATAGCCACTGCGGTGGAAACTTTGGACCTAGGCTTAAGCATTCAGGTTTCGACGGTATAGTGTTGAAAGGTTCCTCAAATGATCCCGTATACATAGTCCTTGACAATGGCAAAGTAGAGATTAAAGATGCAAAAAGCCTCTGGGGAAGCACCACCGTCGAATGCCATGAAAAACTTGAGCGAAAATATGGCTGTGACGCTGGAATTTTATGTATTGGCCCTGCAGGAGAGAACATGGTTTATTTTTCATGCATAGTAAGCGACAAGCATAGGGTAGCTGGAAGAGGTGGGCTAGCAGCTGTAATGGGCTCAAAAAAGGTGAAGGCCATAGTTGCAAAGGGCTGCAAGGACATAACGGTTGCAAACCCATATGCGTTCATGAATGAAGTTAAAAAGCTAATGAACGTCTTAAAGCGCCATCCAGTGACTGGATACAGCCTTGAAAGATACGGTACAAATCTTCTAACACAGCTGATAAATAAGGCTGGGCTCTACCCTGTCAGAAACTTCCAAGAAGCTTTTCTAGAAACTGTAGAGGAAATCTCGGGAGAGGAATTTGAAAGGCGCTTAAAGGTCAGGTCAAAGGCTTGCATAAGCTGCCCTATCTCGTGTGGAAAAATATCTTTAATCAAAACTGAGAAAGGCAACATTGTCTTCGAGGGTCCAGAGTATGAGAGCGTGTGGGCCCTTGGAGCAAACTGTGGGCTTCTAGACCTTGAAAAAATAGCTTATCTAGCTTATCTCTGCGATTTATATGGCCTCGATACGATATCTACTGGAAATGTGATAGCCACTTTAATGGAGTTATCGGAAAAAGGCATATTTCCAAAGGATAGACTTAATGGAAAGATTTCATGGGGCGACTTCAAGTTAATGTCTAAGCTAATTATAGACATTGTTTACCAGAGAGGAGTTGGAGCTGAGCTCAGTAAGGGTCCACTGTATTTCGCAAAGAAGTACAATGCTGAGGAGTATGCCATGCACGTTAAAGGAATGGGACTTCCCGCATATGATCCCAGAGGAGCTTATGGTCAAGCTCTCTCATATGCAACTTCAAATAGAGGAGGCTGCCACCTGAGAGCTTATATGATAATGAGTGAAATTCTCAGCATCCCAAGATTTCTAGATCCAAGGAAAGTGGAAGGGAAAGCTGAGCTTGTTAAGAGAATGCAGGACATATTTGCCGTAATAGATAGCATGATAATATGCAAATACAACACGTTAGCCGTCTTTAACACGTTAAACTATGAACCAGATGCATATGCACGGCTATTAACTACTGCTACAGGCTTCTACATTGACCCAGATGAGTTTACAAGAATAGGGGAGCGAATATACAACCTCGAGAGACTCTATAATTTAAGAGAGGGAATAGGCCCTGAACTAGATACGCTTCCCAAACGCTTCATTAAAACCCCGCTTGGAAAAGGGCCAGCAGCTGGAAGCACGGTTCCACTAGAAAGGCTTCTAGCGGAGTATTATAGGGTTCGAGGATGGATCAATGGAGTCCCATCTCTTAAAAAGCTCGAGGAGCTGGATATTCCTCCACTTGTGAAATGGCCAGTTTTACAAGTTGCACTAGACTTGAGAAGCTTAGATGATGCAATAAGGATAGCTGAAGCGTCAGCTCGTGGAGGTGCCCAGTGGATAGAGGCTGGGACACCGCTTATTAAATCCGAGGGAATGAAGGCTGTAAGAGAGCTTAGAAGAAGGCTACCTTACGCAGTGATCGTAGCTGATCTAAAGACGATGGATACTGGATGGATGGAAACTGAGATAGCTGCTCAGGCTGGAGCAGATGTAGTATGTATACTAGGTGCAGCAGATGACAACACTATAAAAGATGCCGTTGGATGCGGTAGAAAATACGGTGTCAAAATAATGGTTGACCTAATAAATGTTCCAGAGGATAAGCTACTTGAACGCGCCAAACAGATTGAGAAGCTTGGAGTAGATTACATCTGCATACATACTGGAATAGATGTTCAAAGAGATAAAAGCGAGGAAATAGATGAGAAAATAGATAAGATTAGAAGAATCGTTGAAAGCGTCAAAATACCAGTTGCAGCAGCTGGTGGAATAAGGGTGGATACATGCCTCAAACTGGTAAAGGCTGGAGTCAAGATAATAATCGTTGGAGGCGCCATCACAAGGGCATCTGATCCTGAAGCTGCTACCAGAGAGTTTATTAAGGTAATGTCAAAGGTGTGATGTGTATGCCGGGTACAGTAACCCCATGGGAGGTTCTCGGGGAAGTAGATTATGAGAAACTTCTGAAAGAGTTTGGGCTCGAGAAATTAGATGATAAAGTACTTGAGAAGTTACCAAAACCACTTCACATATACATTGAAAGGGGGCTTTTCTACGCTCACAGAGACCTTGACAAAGCACTTGAAACATATAAGGAGACCGGTAAGCTTTCAATAGTTTCTGGCAGAGGGCCCTCAGGTAGAATGCACATTGGCCATCTTATACCATTTGAAATGGCAAGATGGTTCCAGGAAACGCTGGGAGTTAATGTGTATATATGCATTTCAGACGATGAGAAATTCTGTGTACATAGAGAACTCTCCCTAGAGGAAGTTGAGAGATATGCAATGGAAAATATACTGGACATTCTAGCCTTGGGGTTCAAACCCGGGAAAACGTTTGTTCTTAGAGATTTCGAGTTTACAGACATCTACAAGTATGCTTGTAGAGCGTCAAGGCATATAACATTCAGTATGGTAAAGGCAATTTTTGGATTAAAAGAGGAAAGCAACATTGGATGGATATTTTATCCAGCGGTTCAATGTGCCCATCTACTAATACCACAGTTTCTATCGGAGCCTCATCCAGTAATAATTCCAATTGGGGTAGACCAAGATCCCTTCATAAGACTGTGTAGAGACATTGCTCCAAAGCTTAAACTGGTTAAGCCATCAGCCATACTCTCAAAGTTTCTTCCAGGTCTTCTTAATCCACGTGGGAAAATGAGTACAACTGGAAGCGAAGTATGCATATGGCTGACAGACACGTACAAGGAGATCAGGGGAAAGCTGTTCAAGTACGCGTTCACGGGAGGTCAGCCAACTATAGAGGAGCAGAGAGAAAAAGGTGGAAACCCTGATGTATGCGTCGTATACATGTGGCTTGAAAAAGTATTTGAAAGAGATAGCAAGAAGATCGCTGAGAGAAGGAGAAAATGCTTGTCTGGAGAGCTTCTATGTGGAGAATGCAAGGAGGATCTTGCAAAGTATATCTCCTCCTTCCTCGAGGAGCACAGGAAAAGAAGGGAGAAAATAATTGATCAACTTGACAAGTACATGCTCACTTAGGGAAGTTTTTCATGGAGATGCCAAATATGTTGATTGATGTTCATTGTCATTTGAACGAGCCTGAGTTCGAGCATGATCTCAATGATGTTATATCGAGAGCGTTAAAGGCGGGGGTAATCAAAATAATCGACTGTGGGCTAGGCCCTTCAAAGATTATTCGGAGCCTTGAGATATCTGGAAAATACAAGAGTATCGTCTATACAAGCGCTGGCTTGGAACCCTATAACTTAAATGAAAGAGACTTCAACAATGTTGTAGAACTCATTGAAAAATTCAGCGACATGATAGTGGCCATAGGTGAAGTCGGCCTAGACTACTACTATGTGAGGGAGTTGAATTCAAGACTTGTGCAAAAGGAGCGTTTCCTAAAGTTCATAGGATTGGCTAAAGAGCTCGATCTTCCACTAGTTATACACTCCAGAAGCGCTGGAAAATATGCGTTGTCTATCATAATGGAAAGCAATGCTGAGAGAGTGCTTTTCCATGCATTTGATGGCTCAGCAAAGTATGCAGTGCGAGGAGCCGAGCATGGCTTTTACTTTTCAATTCCACCATCCGTGACGAGATCAAGGCAGAAGCAGCTTCTAGTTGAAAAGGTTCCACTTGAAAACCTAATGACGGAATCAGATTCCCCCGTATTAGGCCCAGATCCTAGAGAGAGAAATGAGCCATGTAACGTCACCATTTCAGCTAGGAAAATCGCTGAAATAAAGGGAGTGGAGTATGATGAAGTAGTTAAAGCCACATACAAGAATGCTTTAAATCTATTCACAAGAGTGAAGTGACATGCCTGAAATATTCGCAGACTTGCATATACATAGCAAGTACAGTAGGGCTACAAGCAAGCAAATGGATGTTAAACAGCTTGTATACTATGCTCACTTGAAGGGACTCAAGTTGCTGGGAACAGGAGACTGTACGCATCCAACATGGTTAAGAGAGCTAAAACAGAATCTTCATGAGTTCAACGATGGAATCTACCTTGTAAAGCATTCGAAGTATGAAGTTTTCTTCATGATAACTGGCGAAGTATGTACAATTCACGAGCACGGCGAAAAGGTTAGGAAAGTTCATCATGTATTGTTTCTTCCATCACTTGAAACAGCTGAAGCTGTAAATGACATCCTTGGAAGATACGCGGATCTATCTGCAGATGGTAGACCAATATTCAATAATCTCTCTCCAGCCACGTTAGTTGAGATACTATCTGAAGTTGATTCTCGTATCATGATATTTCCAGCGCATCTTTGGACTCCTTGGTTTGGCGCCTTAGGCTCTAAAAGCGGCTTCGACAGTGTAACAGAATGTTACGAGGATAAAACTGATAGGATAAAGGCTATTGAAACCGGTCTTTCAAGTGATCCTCCAATGAATTGGCGTGTAAGCTCACTTGATAAGTATACGCTTCTAAGCTTCTCTGATTCACATAGTCCATGGCCTTGGAGACTTGGAAGAGAAGCTACGGTATTCAAGCTTGAAACGCTTTCATATAAGGAGATCGTGGATTCAATATCCAAAAAAGATAGGAACAGGATATTGTTCACCGTTGAAGTTGATCCACGTTTTGGAAAATATCATTGGACTGGATGCAGGAGATGCAATTTCTCAGTTCCACCTGGGCAATATAAGCTATATGGTGGGAGATGTCCAAACTGCGGTAGGAAGATGACTGTTGGGGTAGCTGATCGTGTCGAGGAATTAGCTGATAGACCGGAAAATGCTAAGCCTTTAAATGCAATTCCATACATGCACCTTATCCCATTAAGTGAGCTGCTCAGCGTATACTATAAAAAGCCCGTGCACAGTAAGCTGATATGGCAAGTGTACGTTGATTCAGTCAAGAAAGTTGGAAGTGAGTTTGAGATATTGATAAAGGCTCCCGAGGAAAAGCTTCTGAAAATTTTCCCCAGACCTCTTGTCAAGTTCATAATTAAGAATAGAAGAGGTGAACTGAAGATAAAACCTGGATACGATGGCATATATGGTGAGCTCATGCTTGAGGAAGAGTTTTTGGAAAATGGTAAAACGTCTAAAATGCAGCGTCTCGATGAATTCTTTTATCGAAGCCAGTAAGTATTATACGTCAACAGGGGACCGTTGGAAAGGTGAGAAAATGGCAAAGCCCATAGTCAAGGTAGGAATAAATGGATACGGTGTCATAGGCAAGAGATGTGCAGACGCTATCTCACTACAGGATGACATGAAACTAGTGGGGATTTCCGATATAGCCTCGGATTACAGGATAAAGTTGGCTCAGCTGAAGGGATATCCAATATACTGTTCACTGCCTGAAAAAGAGGAGGAAATGAGAAAGGCTGGAATAGAGGTTGTAGGCACCCTCGAGGACATGCTAAAAGAAGTTGACGTGATTATTGACTGCACGCCAAAGGGTATAGGTGCGAAAAATAAGGCTCTATACGATAAGCATGGTGTTAAATCAATATTCCAGGGAGGAGAGTCTCATGAACTCACAGGCTTATCATTTGTTGCACAGTGCAATTACAAGGAAGCCCTTGGAAAAGATTCACTGAGAGTTGTAAGCTGTAATACAACTGGAATATGTAGGGTTATAGGTTCATTGCATAAGAAGTTAGGCATTAAAATGGCTCGTGTAATGCTCGCTAGAAGAGCATGTGACCCATGGGAAAGCCATAAGGGTGGAGTAATAAACACCTTCTACCCAGAGGCGCATATTCCATCACATCAGGGACCAGATGCGCAAACTGTCATACCAGACCTGCCCATAATAACGATAGCTGCAAAGGGGCCATACAATATAAGCCACATGCACTTTGCATTCGTAGAGTTTAGGGAGAAAGTTGATAGAGAGACTGTTATAAGCGTCTTAGATGAAGCTCCAAGGATAATATTTGTAAATGCAGGAGATGGAATAGAGGCGCTGAACTCCGTGCTTGAAATATGTAGGGACCTTCAAAGACCAAGAGCAGATCTATGGGAGGTAGCTGTTTGGAAGGACATCCTAGCGTTGAATGAGGATTGTACAGAGGCCTATCTAATATATCAAGTTCACAATGAGGCCATAGTGATTCCCGAAAACATAGATGCAATAAGAGCTTTAACAGAGCTTGAAACTGATCCAATGAAATCCATCGAGAAAACGGATAAGTCACTTGGTATAGTTAAGAAACTGTTGTGACAAATTTATTTACTCTACTTAGAAGATTATCTTAAAGTACGAAGCGGTGTCTACATGGTAAACGTAGTTGGCATATCCATATTGGTTATTGCTGTGACGATACTGCTATATGCGATAGCCAAGCTCTTCGAGCATCCACCAAAGCCTACAGTTGAAAAGGTAACTCCCTATGCATGTGGAGAGGATCTGCCACCAATCTCCCCAACATATCACTTTGCACATGCATTCCTTTACGCAGCAATTTTCGTGGCGGTTGATATAGTAGCCATAGTTGTTTCACTTGCATACACTCTTCCAACCAACATGCTTATATTCCCGATACTGTTCCTGATAGCTTTCTCAATCCCCCTACTAGCTGTAGTAGCCATGTATAGGATGGAGGATTAAAAATGCTTGAGAAGCTTGTCCACTGGGCTAGGATACGCTCCCCATGGATATTACACTTTAATGCAAGCGCATGCAATGCATGCGACATAGAGGTTATAGCAGCTTTGACTCCAAGGTTCGATGTTGAACGATTCGGAATACTCTTAAAGGGCTCTCCAAGGCATGCAGACATTCTAGTGGTTACAGGATCGGTTAACAGACAAGTCAAGGCTAGACTGAAGAGAATATATGAGCAGATGCCCGAGCCCAAGTTTGTTATGGCAGTTGGAACATGTGCATGCTCTGGAGGAGTCTTCCAACACTGTTACAACGTCTATGAGGGAGTTGACAAGGTAATACCGGTTGACGTATATGTTCCAGGGTGTCCTCCCAAGCCTGAGGCAATCATACATGGAGTAGTTAAGCTTATTGAAAAGTACAAGAGAGCTGTAGGCATCATAAAGTAGGTGATGCTCATGGGCATAACTCCAGAGGAAATATGTAAGGATCTAAAAGATAAGGTTAAGGAAATCGAGAAATGCGAGAAAATGGCTCCAAACCAGCTGCTTGTCACAACCTCATCCGACAAAATATGTGAGGTAATCGAGAAAATATCAAATAACTACAATGCATATCATCTGTCAACGATTAGTGCCGTAGACCTGGGAAAGGAGATTGAGTTAAACTATCACCTTTTCTCATACAAGTACATGGTTGACATAACTGTTAGATGCAGTATTCCAAAGGACAATCCAAGGATAAAAAGCATAATTGACGTTATTCCAGGAGCTATACTGTATGAGATGGAGGTTCATGATCTCTTTGGAGTGTATTTTGAAGGCAACCCAAACATGAATGAGCGTCTAATACTTCCAGAGGATTGGCCAGAGGATTTACCTCCTCCCCTATGGAAGGATGTTAAAACAGAGGAATTGAGAAAGAGGCTCTATAAGCAATAAGCCAAAATTTTTAGCACTGCTACAGCAGTTTATAAGCGTTTCCTCAATTCTTTACTGGCATGAAGATAGCTAAGGCTACTGTACTTGCAGTTATTCTACTTCTACTTATGCTACCAAATTCCCATTTAGATGGATCTGCGAGAAACTATGTGGAAAGTCTAAACTATCCCCGTTTATCAGTGAAAGGCTCCACAAGCGTCATTGACTCCTTTATTGCAATAAATGATAGTAGTTTAGAAATTTCACCATCCACATTTAATGTTACCTTGATTCCTCCAGGAACGGGAATAGATCCATATGGGAATCCTTACACAGTGTATGTTGATGGCAGGTATCACATGGCCACAAGAAACGTATACGCTGGCTTAAATACGTTTTTCCGTTTTGGATGGTATGATTGGAAATGTACGATAGCACCCATATTTGAAGATGATGGATATCATATCTATAACTCATGTGTGGTTAACATCGACATTGTATCGTCTCCGGTAAATGTCGCTAACATATCCGCTATAGTGTGGTCTATGAGTAAAATGTATCTTCCAGTATCCATTTCATTTCAATATGTTTTGCATCGGTATTTTGAAGTGGATGTTCCAGGATACAGCATCAAATATCTGATAATCTTGTTCATAACCGATATTCCTCAGATCAAGATGTTCGCATTCTCTCACGCTCTTGAAAATTGGCTTAACTTCAAGAACGTTTCTCTTTTAATAGATGCTCCCATAATACCTGATGTAGTGATTGAAGCTGCTCTCGGATACTCTAATCACAAGCTCTTGGAAATTGCACCCACGGATGGAGGCTCCCTTTTCGTATTATCTAGCAGAACTTATAAGCGGCTCATCTGGGTTTCATATCCAATTGATATTCCATTCAGCGATGTAAAATTCTCATATTCTATAGATTTAAATGAAACTATATACTACGTGAGCAAGTTTTCCAACTCTGACAAAATATACATGGGAATAATGTTTCTTTCAGCGTTAACGAGCACCATAAGATACGCAAGTATAACTTACACTGCTCCATATTACATAGATGCATTATGTGTGGCTGAAGCAACATTAGATATATTCAATCTAACAGTTCATGTAAGCGCCATCGAGCTTCCATTAAGGGTATGCAGTCACGTGATGAGCTGTAAGCATCCGTATAATGTGATTCAGCATGAGCTTACATTAGCACCTCTCCCAGGATTTGCAATGGGAGAAATTTTCCTCGAGATAATATATCCCAAAAGGTGGTCATTCAAATGCTTAGACAATGGAAACATATTATCACTACTTTTGCTGGAATATAACTCATCTCACAATAGGCTAAATTTAAAGTTGAAGCCTAGACGTGGAGGCATTTCAGTAAAGGCAATCTTTGAAGCTGAAAACGCTATATCTCACATGGAGATCCTGAACGGTATGAATCGGAAACAGTCGGTTTTCACATCGGAGCAAAAGTTTAAAGTTTCTATAACATTAGCTGAGTGGGTCGTTAATGGGTTCATAAATGTGACTCTCTTAGACTCGAATCATCTTCCACTAAACATGACATTGGTGTCATTCAATGGATCTAAAACTATAGTCATTAGCATTGACCCTGTTGAGGGAACATGCTGGATTTCAGCTCTATGGTTTAACTCGACAGATAGTGGATTTAGGGTAAGAAGAATCACCATAATCTCCAATGAAGACATCTCATCCATTAAAGTGCTTAACATGCTTCATCAGTCAATCATATTCTTGCACATTGGCAATCTGGACGGTTTACTAGCTAAACTGTTCATAGGAAAAAGGTTATTTACAGTGTTATCGATAACGGGTCAAATGCACATTAGCATACCGCATAAAGAATTGCATGGAGAGCCTCATGTCACAATTGAGCTTCTAGCTACAGGTGATGAAGAGGGGTTGACGATTTCTATTCCAATAATATATGTAAGTGCTGAATATTTGGATATGCAAGGCAAGCTGATTCTATACTCAAGTATTCCAATGGATTTTTCAAAGCTTAGAGTTCTGATAACAACATGTAAAGGATCTTTTATAACGCTCACCCCTCCGGAAAATGGCACTATTCATCTCAATGGCATAGGAAAGATACTTGCAATCAGCATATACGGTGGCTTCAACAATTCAATTGTCAAATCTATAACCTTTTCCCCGTGAGAAGAGGGCTTCTATTTAAAAAGTGAAATACGTTACAATAGATAATACTAGCAATAGCTGTTAAAGCACCACTGGGAGGGCTTAAAACGCCATCCAAGTTGACAATTAGAATTCCCGTAGGCCCTCAGCATCCAGCGCTTAAAGAACCTGAACGCTTCATATTTTACGTTGAAGGGGAGCAGATTGTAAAGGTTATTCCAAGGATAGGCTTTAACCATCGTGGAATAGAAAAGGCTATGGAGGAACGAACTTATCTCCAAGACCTCTACATAAGCGAGAGGGTATGCGGCATCTGCAGTAATGTCCATACTGCATGCTATGTTCTTCTAGTTGAGCGCCTCATGAACATGGAGATACCAGAGAGAGCCAAGTACATTAGAATGATAGTTTTAGAGCTTGAGCGTCTTCATAGTCATCTTCTATGGCTTGGAGTAGCCTTCCATGAAATAGGATTCGACACGCTTTTCTATCTCGTGTGGAGAGACCGAGAAATCGTGATGGATCTTTTAGAGCTGATAAGTGGAAACAGAGTAAACTATGCTACGAACACAATTGGAGGCGTGCGAAGGGATATCAGTGAAGAGACTAAGCACAAGATATTGAAGGGAATGAAACTTCTCCTTGAAAGACTGAAATATTATAGGAGACTCTCTCCCGAGGAGCAGACTATAGTAAAGAGAACTCTTGGAGTAGGGCCACTGTCTACACAGGATGCGAAGAGACTATGCGCCGCAGGTCCAACGCTGAGGGCAAGCAATGTTAAAAGCGACGTTAGAGGAGACGAGCCATATCTACTCTACAAGGAGGCAGAGTTCCAGACAATGGTAAGTGACCTATGTGATGTCTTGGGAAGGATACTTGTGAGAATAGATGAGTGCATTGAGGCAGTCAGGATCATTGAATGGTGTGTAAAGAATATGCCAGATGGCCCAATCCGCCAGAAGTTGCCTCCAATATTCAAGGTTCCCGAGAATCAGGCATATCGTAGAGTCGAGGCTCCAAGAGGAGAGCTCGTATATTATGGAGTCAGCGATGGATCTGAGAAACCATATAGAATTAAGATAAGAACTCCCACGCTGGCGAACATTCCAGCACTATGCAAGATGCTTGAAAACCAGCATATAGCTGACATACCTATAGTAGTTGCATCTATAGATCCATGTTTCTCATGCACAGATAGATTAGTGTTCATAGACATTGAAAAGGGAAAGAAGTGGTCATGCTCAATGCCATACTTCAAACACCTAATCAAGAAAAAGTTCGGAAGGTGAAGGATGTTGGACGCAATCATCACGATACTTCAAGTACTAATATTCCCCGGTGTACTCTTCGCAATAATTCTAGCTTTACTCTATGAATGGGTGGAGAGAAAGTTTAAAGCCCGCTTACAGAACAGGATAGGCCCACTCTATACTGGGTGGCATGGAATACTCCAGCCCTTTGCAGACATCATAAAGCTATGGAGCAAGGAGGATATAGTCCCTGCTGAAGCGGATAAAACAATGTTTACGATAGCCCCAATGCTTGCCCTAGCATCCCAGCTAATATCCTTCCTAATAATTCCAGTTGTATCCGTGTATGCACTAGTACACTTTGAAGGCGACTTAGCCTTACTTGCCTTCCTATCAACGGTATACCTAATAGCTGCCGGAATCGGAGGTTTAAGCAGTAACAATAGATTCTCTGCGATAGGAGCTGGAAGAAGTATAATCCAGCACGTGGGATATGAAATTCCCCTATTGTTCGTCTACGCTTCAGCAGCCTTCATTGCCCAGTCATGGTCGCTTTCAAAAATTGTTGAATACCAGGTCAAAACAGGTGTTCCATTGATAGCTTTCCTAGGCATAGGCTTTGGAATAAGCATAATATCTCTGCTAGCATTCATTGAGAGGATTCCATTCGATATTCCAGAAGCTGAAACCGAGATCGTTGCAGGATGGCTCACTGAATTCAGCGGCAAGAAGTATGCCTTCTTCTGGCTTGCAGATGATGTACAATTGCTCGTTGGAGCTGGGATAACAGCTGCACTGTTCCTTGGAGGGCCATGTGGCCCAGTACCGGGAATTCCAATAGTTGACGAGATACTGTACGTAATATACTTCATAATCAAAACCGTGATTATAGTGCTTATACTGGCTTCCATAGAGGCCTCCTCTGCACGATACAAGATAACGCAGGCCGTTTCAGGATTCTGGAAGTATTTAACTCCACTATCCATACTCCAGCTACTAATAGTGTTTGCTCTCAGACTATATGGTGTAATCTAGGTGTGAAAGATGCCAAGGGTATTAGCGTTCCTAAAGGATTTCCTAAAAAACCTGTCAAAGAAGCCTGCTACTATAAAATATCCATTCGAGCCTCCATCACAGCTCCCAGAGGGTTTCAGGGGAAAGATATCAATAGACTATAACAAGTGTGTAGGATGTGGACTATGCGCAAGAGTATGCCCAGCTTTCGCAATAGAGATGGTGCAAGTAGGCTTCAGAGAGGTTTCAGGGAAGAAGATTCCAGTGAGAAAGCCTAGAGTAGATGTAGGTAAATGCCTATTCTGTGCACAATGCGCTGAAGTTTGCCCAGCCAAGGCTATAACTTTAACAAAGAAGTTTGAACTCGCCTCCGAGAAGAAAGAAGATTTAATAGTTCAACCTTAGAAGGTGAATATAATGTGGCTGGAAATAGCTCTGATACTGCTAATAGCTACCGCAGTATTGTCTCTATACTCTAAGAAAATAGTACATGGAGTATTCTTTCTAGCCATAATGGCCTGCATTCTGGGAGTAATATTCTACATGTTCAATGCACCATACGTAGCTGTAATCCAGATATTTGTCTATGGTGGAGCAGTAACGGTTCTGATGCTTGTTGTCCTCCTAATAGCTGGAGAAATTGAGGTCCTTAAGGGTGGTGAAGGTGGGCGAGAAGAAGAGTAGAATATCCCCAGTAGACGTGATAGGTATAATATTCACATTCGTACTAGGCCTGTCCATGGCATTCATGCTGACAAGATATGCCTCTCACCCACTTGTTGAAAGATATCTCGTGAATGCATCGGCTCCAATATATGAAGTAACTTCAGAGGTTCTCTGGTCATATAGGCTCTTCGACATAATGCTCCAGATTCTCCTCATACTTGCAGCTATATCTGGAGCTATAGCCCTGTTCAAGACTAGGAGGAGAATATGAAATGTTTGAGGCAACCCATCTAATGCTAATAGCATCCTCGATACTATATGCCGTTAGCATATGCGCTCTAATCACCAGAAGAAACATCATACAAGTCGCAATCGCACTTGAGATTCTAATCGACGCTGCAAACATGAACTTTATAGCATTCTCAAATATGGGTCTCCTCATAGATCCAGTAGCTCACGCAATAGTTATCACTTCAATAGTTATTGGAGGATGTGTGGAGACGGCTATCCTAGCACTTGCAGTTTATGTTTACAAGCATTATAGAACCCTTGATGTGAGAGAATTGCACAGGCTAAGGTGGTGAACATGCTCCCACACGCCCCATGGTTAAGCTGGATAATACCCCTAGTAGGTGCAGCAATAGTGCCGCTACTGTCATTTAGGAGAAGGCTTGTAGAGGCATTCTCCGTCATAGTGGCATTCACAGCGGCTGCCTTTGCATTTTCAATGATCCCTGAGGTCTTTAAAGCTGAGCTTCCAGTAGAGAAGCATATTTGGCTTCCAATACTAAATGTGAAGGCTGGAGTAATCCTCGACCCATTAAGCATATTTATGGCATCCGTTGCAACTGGAATAGGTGCGCTCTGTATTCTCTATTCAATAGCTTACATGAGCGAGCACCCTGGCTACACTAGATATTACTCGCTTATGCTCCTCTTCGTTGGAGGAATGACTGGTCTCGTCATGGCAAGTAACATGGTTCAACTATACATATTCTGGGAGGTAGTTGGGCTATGCTCATGCTTCCTGATAGGATTCTATTATGACCAAGAAAAAGCTCGCCACGCTGGATTGAAGGCATTCATAGTGACTAGAGTTGGTGATGCCTCACTCATGATAGGATTGGCTCTCCTATATGTGTCAACTGGAACAGTCGATTTCCTACAGTTAGCTAACGCTGTAAAGGGAATCGACATGGGTCTTTTAACTATTACTGGGCTCCTAGTGTTTGGAGGAGCTATTGGAAAGTCAGCGCAGGTTCCACTATTTGTATGGCTTCCAGATGCAATGGAAGGTCCATCCACTGTTAGCGCCCTTATACACGCTGCTACAATGGTTAAGGCCGGAGTATATCTAGCAGCTAGAACATTCCCAATATTCTCAGCATCCACAACATGGCTTCTATTTGTCTCATGGATAGGCGCGATAACTGCTTTCATGGCAGCTACAATGGCAATGGTTTCAAAAGACATTAAGAGAGTGCTAGCGTACTCAACGATGAGCCAGATAGGATATATGATGACCGCAGTTGGCATTGGAACAATGGCTGGAATCTTTGCATCACAGTTTCATCTAATGAGCCATGCAATATTCAAGGCTCTCCTGTTCCTGGCCGCTGGATGCATAATACACTCCATTGGAACCAGAAACATGGATGAAATGGGCGGCTTAAAAGACGTCTTCCCGCTAGTTTACATCACGTTCCTGATAGGGGCTTTCTCTTTAGCAGGTATTCCACCATTCAATGGATTCTGGAGCAAGGGACTAATCATACTCGAAACAATAAACGAGGGCTTTTATGGTCTTGCAATACTAAGTTCAATAACCGCCATCATAACTGTATTCTACACGTTTAGAATGCTCTTCCTAACCTTCCATGGTGAGAAAAGCGAGTATGTAAAGAAGCTCAAGCACATTCACATGCCTGGAATAACAATGTACATTCCACTGCTCGTACTTGCGGCTGGATGCATAATCTCAGGATTCCTGGAGCATAATTTCCTAGAGTTCATGTTCCCACATGAAAGCTTCCACCTACACATCCCAGAGAATCTGATGCTCATCGAATACACGATATCCTTCCTAGCAATAGTTATTGGACTAGTGCCAGCATACCTTCTATACTTTAGAAAGACAATATCCCCCGAGAAAATAGTCAAGTCCTCTTCAATCACATATGCACTTTACAAGCTCCTTGAAAACGGATACTTCTTTGACAAATTCTACTACTCTCTAAGCTATGCCGTGAGAGACTTCGCCCAAAGCTTCAGAAAAACCCATACTGGAGTATTGTCAAATAATATGCTTGCAATAGTTGCAATGATGATAATCTTGATAATACTGTTCATAACGTTTGGAGGCGTGTAAACATGTTCACGAATATAATCGATACACTATTCATATACGCGATATCTATACCAGTAGCGGGGTACCTGTGTAAGAAACTATTCAAGAAAGATGACATCGAGAGAATAGTGACCGGGTTACTAACCCTAATTGGAATAGGGCTTGCATTTTTCTACCTATATGCAATGTACAGGCATTTACAAGGTCTTCCATTAATGATACATGTAGAGCATCTCCTCGAGGTTTCACCGCCTGTGGCCTCATGCCTTGAAATAGATTTCCTGGGGCTGTTTGTAGCTGGGACAGCTCTCACGCTTTCACTGTTTGTAGCCTTATATTCGATACAGTATGTGAAAGAGTATGAGAATCCAACAGCCTACTTTACATTGCTAACTCTAATGGTCACTGGAATCATTGGAGCAGTCTTTGCAGGAGATCTCTTCACACTATTCGTGTTCTGGGAGCTGATGAGTCTTTCAGCATACTTCCTAGTTGCATTTAAAAAACATACGTGGGAGGCCATTGAGGCATCCTTCAAGTACTTGGTAATGTGTGCAGCTGGAAACCTTACAGCCCTCTACGGAATATCTTTGCTCTACGGTGTAACTGGGACACTTAACATTGCAGGCGTGATTTATACGCTTAAGAACACGGCACTAACACCTGTGCTTCTACTAGCTCTCATCATGATAGTAATAGGATTCGGCGTTGAGGGCTCGATAGTTCCACTGCACACATGGCTTCCAGACGCTCACCCAGCTGCTCCAAGCTCAATTAGTGCAATGCTTTCAGGAATAGTAATCGAGACTGGAGGCTATGTTCTGATAAGAATGCTCACATACGTGTTTGACCCAACGATATATCACTGGCAAATGATCATGCTCTTCCTAGCAATCATAACAATGACAACTGGAAACATAATGGCCCTCAGACAAGAGGACGTTAAAAGGCTTCTAGCATACAGTAGCGTAGCCCAGATGGGGTACATATACTTTGGTCTCTCAACTCTAACCGGGACAGGATTAGCTGGAAGCCTGTTTCACATATTCAATCATGCAATGGGCAAGGGACTAGCTTTCTTAGCTGTTGGAATATTAATTGCACTAGCTGGCACGAGAAACATCGATGAGCTAAGTGGAATAGGAAGGAAGTACAAGTTTATAGGAGTTCCACTTACCATAGCAATACTCTCCCTATGTGGAACCCCGCCGTTAAGTGGCTTCTGGAGCGAGTTATTCATCATAATTGGAGCTGTAGAGGCTAAAACAACACCATTCATCATTGGAGCATTGATAATGCTGTTCAATGTCGTGCTATCAATCGGATATTATATGTTCGTGGTGTTCAAGAAGCTAATCTGGAACCCATATTCACCAACCGTGGAGAAGGTAACTGAGAGAACACCAGTGCTCATGACAATCTCAGTGTGGGCACTAGCTCTAATAATAGTCATAGTTGGAATCTATCCCAAGATAGTGCTGGACATAGTTAAACTGGCTGTTCCAACATCCGAGAGAATAGCAGAGTATATAGCTGCAATACTTGGAAGCAGCTAACTATTTAATTTTCCCCTCAATCCTTATTTTAAATCCCAGTGAACGGTGATGAACGTGCTTAAACCAACCAGGATGCTTGAAGTTTCAATAATTGTTCACGAGGACAGGGTCGACGACGCCCTAAGAATAATGGGTGAATACGAGATCTTTCACTTCAAGGATATCAGCGGTTCAAAGATTAAATATGGTAAAGCCGTTCAGCTTCCACCTACATTTACCCGCTGCACAAATTTAAACTCTAGGCTTAACAGGCTAATCTCATCCTTTGAAATTCCAAGGAATATGATTCTAAGCTACAAGCCTTCAAAAGAGATTTTAGAGAAGAAGGTTACGGATACTCTTCTAGATGAGATTGAGGATTTCATATCCAAGCTTGAGAGAAAGGAGGAGTATCTCAGGAAACTCATGAGCAAATATGCTATAGTCATAAACGAGGAGGCTATAGGGAAGATACTGACACCGGCATTTGAGAAAATAATTTCAACAGACCTCCCAGAGGAGAAGCTAATTAAACTAGGTAGAGACACGGCAGAAGAAATTCTGCGCAGCGTTAAGGCTTTAAATGCTTCAACTTATGCTGAGCTTGAGGACACATTATGGACTATATTAAGTGAATGGATACTTTCAAAGATACCGAGGAAAACTGTTGAAAGGCTCAAGTTCACAATTGAAATGTTCAGAGAGATCCCGCCAGACAAGAAATCAGAGATATTTCAATCCATAACCCTGCCAAGGGAAAAGGCCATTTCATTTGTCAAGGAGATATTTGAGACTGCAAGAGTGAGATACGTCAAGGATCTCCCCTCGTTCAAGGAAGCTGTGAAGATTGTCAAGGAGACAAGCGATAAAATAGAGTTGATCGACAAAGCTGTTGAGCGCTTAATCGAGGAGAAATCCCGTGAAGACCCCGTGGTGTCTGAACTTTACGCCCTCGAAGACACCATAGTTAAAAGGGTGACCGCCAGCATCTCGCTTGAAACCCTCGTCGTAACCATAACCGCGGTAGTCGACTCATGGAAGCTCAAGTGGATGAAACGCGATGAAGAAGAGGATGTGGAGAAACTCTGTAGGATTGTGGAGGAAGTTGTTGAGGAAAAGTGTTTCAGCATTTTCACTGAGACCCCTATGCCAATATTCTTCATCCCAGAGGTAAGGGAGGCCATTGAAAGCGTAATAACAACTGAGAAATACGAGAAACTGAAGTCATTCCTTGAATACACACTCTCCGAGCTTAGAAAGCACATCTCGGATAAAGAATATGAGAAGGTCAAAGCTCGAAAAGAAGCTGAGATAAGGAAGCTGAAAGAGGAGCTTCAGAAACTAGCCAAGGAAAACCTTGATAAAATCCTAGAGTACAAGTTCCTACTTGGAAAAGAAATCTGCATTGGGAATGTCAAGGTGAAGGCTCTCAAAACACCAGGAACCTACTTGATTAAGGCATTTATCCCAAGCGATAAAGCTTATCTTCTAGAGGATTTAAAGGAGAAGCTTAAAGGAGAATGCATAATAAAAACCAAGAAAGCTGAGCATGCACCTGTTAAGCTTGCGAAACGCCCCTCGTTCATGGGATGGGTTTCAAGCCTAGTTGAAGGGTACGGTATCCCAGACTATAGGGAAATTGATCCAACAGTGTTTATGCTTCCAACGTTCATTGTAATCTTTGGGTTAATGTTCGGAGACGTTGGACACGGTATACTTCTATTGATAACAGGTCTTGTATTCAGGCACCTGAGCAAGAGAAACGTCAAGCTCCCAAGCATTCTAGGAGATCTCCAAGAATATCTCTACAAGGGATCAACATTCATGATACTGGGAGGAATATCAGCAACAATCGTAGGTTTCCTCTATGGAGAGATATTTGGAAGTGGAACAGAGGTGACCCATGGAGACCCAGGATGGTTCCACACGCTCACGGGGCTCGAGAAGCCACTATGGTTTAGCCCAGTCCATGATACTATATACCTCCTAAAAGTGTCCATAGTTGTTGGAATAGTGCAGATTACGTTCGGGCTACTGCTTAGGCTGATAACCCAGCTAATGAACAGGGAGTTCAAGGAAGCAATTCCAAGCATTGCATGGCTATGGCTATACACCAGCGGCAGCTACCTAGTGCTAACGCTTGGATTCGATGCGTTAACTATACCATTTTCAATAGACAATTTTTCACTGTCATTCTTCTATGCCCCATTGGCGTTCCTATTCATAGCCAACATGATATCACATGGTGTAGGCGGGCTCATGGAGGCTCTTGAGCAATTCATATCATCGTTCTCACATTCAATCTCATATGCACGAATAATGGCTCTAGCATTGCTCCATGCAGTGCTTGCAAAAGTCTTCCTACAGTTTGGAGCAGGGCTTGGAACCATAGGATTCATAATTGGAGCAGCTGTGGGCTCAATATTTATACTAGCACTTGAATCTGTTATCTGCTTCATGCACACTCTGCGATTACATTGGGTCGAATGGTTCCTGAAATTCTACAAGGCTACTGGCTCCCCATATGAACCATTCTCTCTAAGAAACGCCCTTCTCACTTAACTTTTCCATGATCTTGATAAGCTTGAAAGCGTAATAGACAGTTACAGCGAATCCAAGAACAAATCCAGCTAGAGCCCCCACAAACCCATTTCCTCCAAAATGCTTGTCAACCAAGTAACCCACTATGGTGAAGGCTACGATATTCAACGTTATTCCAAGAAATTCCAGCGCCATGCTTTCCTCAACGCTCATAGCCTTCAACCTAATCCAAAACTATTAATATCATATTAAGATTATCTCTTTCAAATTGAAGGGGAAATTTCTTCCTGTAAAGGTATATCTGTTAGCGGCAATACCTGGAAGCTTAGGAGCATTCTCTTTCCTATTTACCATACTGCTACTAAGGTATAACATTCCTGATCCACTGCTCCTAGTGCTCTTTGCCCTCTCAATTTCAGTTGTTATCTTTGCAGTGTCTCTGACGCTTCTATACTTCTACGTTTCAAAGCATCCTCCAAAGCTAGGTGATTAGCATGCAGAGTAAAAACGTATATTTCCATATCAGACTACTCGGAATGCTTTCAAGACTAGAAAAGACGGTGGATAAGATTAGAAAAGCTAGCACCATAGAAGAGGCAATGCAAGCGCTCAGGGAAATGAAAATCACTGAAAGTGAAGAGATTCCCTCCAACATTGACGTAGAACTTCACAACAGCATTCTCAAGATACTTCATATCGTGAAGAGAGGAAGTATTGGGTCCCCCACTGAGCTAGTGATAAAAGCTAACCTCTCAACCTATGATGCACTCAACATAGTCTATCTGTACGAGTGTAAGAAAAGGAATATTCCATCATCGAGTATTAGAGGTGCATTATACAATGGCTTAATTCCTCCGAGTAAAATGCTTGAGAAATACGCTAAATCCGATGATGCAGAGACTATGCTATATACGATGCTGGAAATGAACCCCATGATAATGTCTCCATCGTCTCTCCTCAAGATTAAGGGCAGCCTGATTCCAACCTCACTACTTTACGATATTATGCTCCGAGACATAAACCTGAACTTACTGAAGGAATGTAAGAAAGCTTCCGGGGTTAAACCAAGTGAAATGCTCAGCCTCGAATCAATTATAGCTCTTGAGTACAGCATATACCTCATAAATGTGACAGGCAGAATTATATCCGAAAACGGCGACCGCTCCGTGATAGATATCCTTTACATACCAAAAATATCCTTAGTATCAAAGAAATCTCTCCTAAAGGCTATTGAGATAGGAGACCTATACGATGCAGTATCCTCGATTCTATCAGCTTCAGCAGCTCTTGAAAGTCTACTATACGAGCACTTGAAAAAGGCAATTGAAGAGAGAAGTGTACCGAAGCTGTTAAAGTTGTTCAATGAAGGTCTTAGGCACGTTTATAGAAACGCTATAATTGAGCATCCCTTCACGCTTCCATCGATATACTCGATAATAAAACTCTCAAAGATTGCCGTGGACAGAATATGTGAAGAACTTAAGTCGAGACTTTCAAGATAGTTCATTTTTATATATTCATCTAAGTTGTTAATACAAACCACAAATTCGGTGGTGCTAAGATGATGGACGCAATATTGGTGTCAGCTTTCATTGCACCTCTAATACTTCAGCTAACAGACAAGGCTGCAGCATACATCGCAGCAGGGCTTGCGGTAGGCATTGCAGGATTCGGTGCAGGACTTGGTCTCGGAACAGCGAGCGCAGCTGCAATAGGAGCACTTGTAGAGAACCCCAAGCTCTTCGGTAAAACATTTATCTACATTGTCTTCATAGAAGCTATTGCAATGTATGGTCTAGTAGTAGCATTCATGTTAATCCTGATGGTTTAAAACCTTTCTACAGAAGATAACATATCCCGTGAACATTATACCACGGGTGTATGGTCTAGTCGCTCCAACCTCGACTTTTATTTCCCTTAAAATCTGCTCAAACACTTTAAAGTCTATAAAGCCTCCATGCTCTGAGATAGCTTTCCACATCTTCTCAAGCTGGTTGAAGGTTGGTACAAATACTATAAATGGTCTACTAGGTTTAAGCACTTCATAGACATGGGAAACCATGTCCCATGGGCGATCAAGGTCAAGTATAACCGTGTCAACATCCTTGACGTCAAATCCCTCCTCAACAACATCCCTCTCGCATAATCTGACATATTTGTCAAGACCCATGTTAGCCAAGTTTCTCTTGGCAATCTCTAGAAACTCTCTCCTCTTCTCATAGGAGTAAACTACTCCATTAGGTTTGACATGCATGGCAAGCAAAGACGTTAAAGCACCGCTTCCAGTTCCAGCTTCCACAACCCTTGAACCAGATGAGATGTCAGCATAGACAAGTATCAATCCAAGATCCTTAGGATAAATTATCTGAGTTTTCCTAGGAAGCTTCTCAATAAAATCTACAAGCAAAGGCTTCAAAACATAAATTCTCTCACCAGAACTGGTCTCTACATAACAGCCATAAGGTTTACCGATTAAATCACCTAAATTCACCACGCCAAAGTGCGTATGAAACTCACGATCCTCAACCTTTAAAAGCCACTTCTTACCCCTACAGTATAGAACTATGGGTTTACCTTCCTCAATGATATCAATTTTCATCTCAACATATATATCAGGTCAAAAACAGCATTTATTTAGTCATGGCAAAACTCGTCCCACGATTTAAAATATGGCTAGAAAACGAAAACGGAGAATACATAATAGGAGCTGGAGCGGCAAGAATTCTAGAAGCCATAGAGGAAACTAATTCCCTTAAGGAGGCCTCTAAAAAACTTGGCATCTCATATAAGCATGCGTGGTCGCTTATAAAGAGAGCTGAGAAAGCATATGAAATAAGGATAGTGGATACTAGGCGCGGAGGCGTTGAAAAGGGGCGAACATATATAACCAGTGAGGGAAGGAGACTTCTCAGAATATTTAACGAACTCCAAAAAGCGGTTGAGGAAACGGTAGAAAAGAAAATGGAGGAGCTTGTTTAGCAGCTTACAGTCACGTTCCTGAAGCTAATGTGTGGTGTAATAACGTTGTAGACCATCCTAACCTCTGAGCCAACCACGTCCACATTCTTTAACAGTAGCTCTGGAAGCTTCCCAGCTATCATCGCCTGTTTAACTGGATAAGCGATCTCTCCATTCTCGATCTTAAATGCAACATATGCAACTACTGAAAATGTTCCAGTCTCCGGGTTTGCTGTATGGCTTCCAAGCAGCGTTATACAGTACAGTCCATTCTTGATGTCAGAGATCATCTCATCTAAGCTATACTTTGACGGTTTAACGATCAAGTTGCTTATGCCAACTGTTGGCTCAACACTGTAATCGTTTCCAAGAGCAGTTTTCCTAACAGCGTTTCCAGTACTCTCTTTTCCAACAACATTTGCCCAGTAGCTATTGTATATGAAGTTCATTAGACGTCCTCTGCTTATTATCACGGTTCTCTTTGTTGGAACTCCCTCTGCATCGAATTTAGCCGATGCATATCCTCCAGAATACGTTCCATCATCTATTATCGTCAGCTTTCCAGATGCAACCTTCTCTCCAATCCTGTCAGCGTATGGGGTCTGCTTCTTGTATGCCCTATCACCCTGAATCTCTGGGGCAAAGATGTTACTTAGAAGGTCAGCGACTGCAAATGGATGGAGAACTATGGTCATCTTCCCTCCTTCAATTTTCCTCTTGCCTAGGTGCTTCATCGAGATTTCAGAGGCGCTCTTGGAAGGCTCAATGTGGTCAAACTCCCTCAATGTACGCTTAACGTCAAAGTCATAGCCTACCCCAACATCTCCTCCATCCCTTGATATGACATAGAGTCCTCCACCGATTACTGTCCCCCTGTCAATGCATTCAATGCCCTGAGAGTTTACAATGGCCTTAACAGAGTATCCAGCAACAACGGAGCCGCTCATCGATGCAACCTTCTTGTTGACATCCTTGGCAGTATCTATCATTTCAAGAGCCATCTCCACAAGCCTATCAGACTCTAGGCTCTTTACTCCCTTGTCATATAGCTTTCTAACCACTGGATACCTTTCAGGAGATGGCAGATTCTTCCATCGTTCATCAGGTTTCCTAGTGTTGGCTATGGACAATGCATCTTCAACAGCTTTTTTAATGTTCCTCATACGCACCGTATTCGTATAGGAGAATCCAACTTTCCTATCCTTTACAACCCTTACACCTATTCCTCCAATGGATCTAGTGTATGCAGACTTTATATGCATCTTCTCGATTTCAATGTTAGTCACCTTGTAATAGGATGCAAAAGCTTCACATTCATCGACTCCAAGCTGTTCAGCATACTTCACAGCCTTCTTACATGCATCTAACACTCTCATTTATCTCATACCTCCTACAACAACCTCTTTAATCCTTACATGTGGTCCACCGGTTCCAACTGGTACATATTGACCACCCTTTCCACAGAACCCTATGGACAATTTAAGATCCTTTCCAACAGCGTCTATGTTCTTCAAGGTCTCCAAGGTTAAGCCGCTGAGTGATACATCCAGTAGCGGCGTAGTTATCTCACCCTTTTCAATGAGATAAGCCTCTTGCGCATTGAACTGGAATGTTCCCATGGCTGGGTCAACTTGTCCTCCTCTTGAATCCTTGACGTAGATGCCATACTTTATATCCTCTATGAGCTCCTCAAACGAGTAATCTCCTGGAGCTACGTAGGTGTTGCTCATCCTAACTATAGGCGCGTAATTGTAGTTCATTGCACGTCCTCCACCATTCGGCTCAACTCCAAGCTTTGCAGCGCTCTCTCTGTTGGTAATGTACTCCTTTAATATTCCATTCTCGATTAGAACTCTCTTCCTTGTTGGAACTCCTTCATCATCGTATTTCTCGCTTCCCCAGAAGTCGACTGTTGAGTCATCATATATTGTCACTACCTCGGAGCCAATCTGCTCTCCAAGCTTGCCAGCTACAATTGACTGCCCCGAAGTAACTAAGTCAGCTTCACATGCATGTCCAAGTGCCTCATGTGCAAAGACTCCAATATGTAATGGATCAGCGATCACCGTGAATCTTCCAGATGGGGCTGGCTTCGCCTTTAACATTTCAACAGCCTTTGAAGCCGCTCTCTTCGCTTCACTCACTGGATCTCCTCTTTCTATTTTTTCAAATCCACCTTTGCCACCAATCCTAGTTCTATAGCTTTGGATGCGCGCGCCCTCTTTCGCGATAGCGGTCATCGAGATATACGCTCTACTGACATCCATGACTATGAATGTTCCCTCACTTGTCAACAGAATCTTCTTCCCGACCATGTCCCCATACCTTATGTCTGTGCTGACAATTTTTGGACTGTGATCTCTAATCACCTTATCAACTTCGAGTATGAATGATATTTTCTCCGAGATATCCATAGCATTTAAGCTTTTCCTCACTTTTATCCTAACAGTGTCTTCAACGTTTTTCACGTCTGCAAGCTTTATCCTTTCATGCTCGGGAAGCTTTTCACTGTTAACCCTAGCCATTTTAACGGCTCTCTCAAAGCTTTCCTTCAAACTTTCCAGAGTTATGCTTGACGTTGATGCATATCCCCATGCGCCGTTTACAAGTACTCTCATAGCAGCTCCAGAGTCAACGCCGCTTACAGCCTTCTCTATTATCCCCTTACAAGCTGTTATCTCTCTGGTAGCTACCTTCTCCACCCTTATGTCAGCGTAGTCGGCTCCAAGCTTTAATGCATATTCAACAGTTTTTTCAAGCATTTCTTTCATGAAACCTCCTCCTAAAGAAGCTATCTAAAAATACGTCTGTGTCAACAATAAACATTTATAGCCTTCAATAGTATTGAAAAATGAGATGCCCATGACGGAGAGAAAATATATAGCATCTCTTCTACTGTTAGCTATACTGGTGATTTCGGCAACTCCTGTAACAGCCTTCGCATCTGCGATAAGTGTTCCAGTGAAAGAGTACACAAAGAAACCGCCTAAAATAGCCATTCTCGACCCAATGCTGAAGGAAATTCTTGCGAAGGCAAAGCCATTTGACTACATCGAAACTATCGTTATGTTCAATGAATATCCAACATCTGAGCTTCTGAACAAGCTTGAAACAGAGTATGGTGTCATCATAAACCATGTTTACAAGATTATTCCAGGAATTTACTGTAAAGTCCCCGCTGGAAAGATAACTGAAATCGCCAAACTCTCGGAGACCTACTCAATATCCTACAATAGAGAAGTTAAACTACTATACGAAGGAAAGCCAATGCAGATAATTACTGAAAATGTCCCAGAGGAAGTGTGGGAGCTCTGGGAGATCGAGAGGGATCTACACATCTTCGAGGTATGGGATGAAGGCTACACTGGCAAGGGAGTTCGAATAGGAGTCATCGACACAGGTGCAAACGCAAGACATCCAGACATAGCTGACAAGTTAGTCGGGTGGCATGACCTAGTAGCTGGAAGTCCAACGCCATATGACATACCAGGACACGGCACCCACATATGCTCAATTCTAGCTGGAACAGGAGCAGCTGCAAAGTTAATGAACTGGGAGCATGAAGAGAAAGGACTTGCCCCAGATGCTGGAATCGTAATGGTATGTGCATCAACAACTAGAGGAATTCCATTCAGCAACATTGTAAGAGGATTAGAGATACTGGTTTACGAAGATCCAGTTGACGTCATAAGCCTAAGCTTTGGAGGGTTATGGTTCGAAGGAAACCCATTGGATGAGGCGATCAAGAACGCTTACATGCATGGAATAGTCATTGTAGTGGCAGCTGGGAACGATGGCCCAGCTGGTTCACAGGATTATCCACAAGCTCCATTCTATAGGGTAGGTTCACCTGCATGCTATCCATGGGTTATAACAGCTGGAGGATGCAAGGAAGGCTTCCCATACAATGAAGGAAACCCACCAAGAATGTGGGCAATGTCATCTCCAGGACCAGGATACATGGTTAACACACCATATGACTTATGGATGAAGCCAGATGTCATCGCTCCAGCAGCATGTGTCCTGGGAGCAGACACAAACTTTACAGCTCCAGGCCACAGCTACTACCAAGCATGGCCGGGAACAAGCTTTGCAACTCCATGTGTTGCAGCCGTATGTGCACTTCTCGTACAGTATATGAAGGAGAACTATGGCTACGTTGATCCAGAGGCCATAAGAACAGCCCTCCTAGAGGGTGCAAGGACAATAGGCATGGACCCAACGTATGAGGGGGCAGGTGTAGTTGACGCCTACGCTGCACTACAGAAGCTGAAGGAGACCCCGTACAGGTTAAAGATGTTCCCAGACAGGATGCTAGAGTTCGTTCTTCCAGGAGGCCCATACTGGGAGAAGGCCTGTGACGAAATAGCAACGATTCCAAGAGACAAGATTTACAGGGCTCCAATATATTCAAGTTATCTAGAAGTACATGATGTAACTGTAACGCTCGAGGGTAATGCCTCAGAGATCATTGAGTTTTCATATCCAAATGGCCAGTCATATACTAAGTACATAACTCAAAATGGCGAGAGAGTGCTTAATCCTGACATGATATGCGTTGAAGTACATGTTAAAATCACCACCGCTACAAAGATAGGAGTCTATACTGGAACCCTAAGCTTATATGCAAATGGAACGCTGATCTATAGCAAGGAAATTGCACCAATAGTTGTCTCAAACACATACCTACTATGGGATCTATACCATGACACTGACAAGGACTATAGCCCAGCAGCTGCAGACTCAATATTTGGAAATTACATTTACGTGTATGTCATTCTAAACAGGCTTGGATACTGGGTTGAGCAGTCAATATATCCACTCCAGTACGCTAAGCTGAAGAGAATGGATATACTAGTTGTTCCAGAGCCTGAGAAGGAGTTTGACGAGTCAGAAAAGCAAGCTATATTCAGATTCATCAAGGAAGGTGGAACATATATTCCAATGTATGACACCAAAGAATATGTTTCAATATTCAAGACATTTGCATGCTTCTGTGAATACGTGAACGAGACAACTGCTCCATACGGCATATACTGGAAGTCAATGGAGCTAAACAACATTGTTGAATTAACATCCGATCCAATAACCTCACCATGGATATGGAACTTAACTGGACGCCCAGAATACCTAGAGAAATATCCGAATGGACTGTTCGGGAACAGATGTATTAAGATAACCAACATTGATGCAACACATCCAATACTTGCAGGAATATCAGCAATATACTTTGGATCAAACTCAAGCCTACTCTTCACGGAAGAGAACAAGCCTGGACTGCACATACTGGCTTGGATGACTCCATCAGAGCTCAAGGATAGAGTCCCGAGAAGAGAGGGGCATGCAACAGTTGCACTTGCAATCTACAATGGTACAGAAGCTGGAGAGGGAATCAAGGGTAACGTCATAGCCTTTGGAGACGACGACGTTTTCCTATCCTCACTCGGAGTAACAGTCAACAATGACTCATGGAAGCTTATATTCAATCTATTCACATACCTGAGAAAGCCACTACAGCTACCAACTGTAATAACGCCAAATCCAGAGCTTGGACAGGTGAAAATAGCGAGAGGAGAGAGACTGACGGTTTCAGTCTCAGTGTCATTGGCTGATGGAACACCATATGAGGGAACCGTTCTTCTAATTCTCAAGAGCGGTGCATATGTTGCTTATGAATCAACAATGAACATGACGTCCCCAGGACAGTATACGCTTTCAATAGTTATCCCAAGAACGATCAAGGCTGGAACATACAATGTAACTGTGATCGCTGGAGCTACCTCACTTAACATTGGAGTATTGACAATTCCAAACCAGGAGCCATCCCTCTATGTAGAAGTTCCAGAGAGCACTATGGCCGGCAAGACCGAGACGATCGTGATAAAAGCTACAGATGATGGACTTGTCTCACTTAAAGTCGAAGTGTTCTCACCAGATGGCAGGAGGGTGAAGTCAAGAAGTAAGCCGCTTACAATGGAAGAGGTATCCATCGAGTTTGACATAAGATTCGACAAGGCTGGAACATGGAAGATAAAGATACATGTAGAGGACAACGACGGTGCAACACTTGATAGGACAGTGAACATAGATGTAAGCGGGTTCACGGCAGTGCACATGATCGGAATAGTGTTCGTCGGCATAATAGTCATAGTTGCAATAATCTTCTTCCTTAAAAAGAGGAAAAAGAAACCGGAGGAAGCAGCAGAGGCAGCGGCTCCAGAGAAAGCGGAAAAACCTGAGGAATCCGGGAAGGCGGAGACTGCCTCTGAAACCTAATTCTTCCCTTCCCTTATTTTTGGTGAACTAAATGCCCAGACTAAAGAATAGATCCACCTTAGAAAATCATCCTATCATACATGCAGACGTAAGAGAGAGGAGATCAAGGGTAATCCACTTTTTAAAGGAGATGGGAGCAGAGGTGATAGAGGAAAATCTTCTTGTCGGAGACTACATTGTAAGTGAAAGGGTATGCGTAGAGAGGAAAACAGTTGGAGATCTCATATCGAGTATATATACTGGGCGTCTGTTCGATGAATGTAAACGTATGAGGGAAACTTATCCAATACCAGTTCTAATCTTGGAGGGATATCTTCCACTGATATTCAAGATATCTAAGATTCCAGCGTCTAGTGTCTGGGGTGCGTTGTCAAGTATAATTTTAAATTTTAACGTTAGAGTGCTTCCATCTCCAAACACGATGTCAACTGCAGGCATAATCTATAGAATGGCCTACCATGAGCAGATCAAGGAGAAAAGCACTCCAACTATAAGGTCTAAGCCAAAGTTCTCTAGCATACATGAGCAGCAGATATTCCTCCTATGCGGTCTCCCCGGAATAGGTCCAAACCTTGCAAAGGAGCTTCTCAGAAAGTTCGGGACTCCAATAAAGGCCTTAAATGCACTTGCCAATGCAAACATAACTTCCACGGGGAAAACTGAGAAACTGGATCCACCGCTTGGAGACGTTCAGGGAATAGGGCCTAAGAAAGCCTTAAAATGTAAGAGAGTTCTGGTTTCCAAGTATAAGGAATAGAGAATATTATTTTACGTTACCATAGATATGGTTTATTTGATGCTTAGGAGAGCAACGATCATAGTGTTGACTACAGCGTTTTTAATCGTAATTCTAGCTATGACTCCTACAAAGGCATCCCAAGATGGAGCCTCCATATGGCCAATGTTCAGACACGATTTGAGACATACTGGAGTAGCTGACAGACCTTCAGTTAAAACCCCGATAAATAAAATGACTTTCTACAAAAGTCTCTCCTTTAATAGGCCAATATTGTCCTCGCCAGCCATATTCGACGTCGACAAAGATGGCTTGAACGAGATTATAGTTGGTGGAAATGATGATCTTTTGAAAGTTATATCCTGTAATGGAAGCTTAGAGATTGCTTATCCCTTAGGGGATGATATTAGATCATCTCCAGCTGTAGCTGATGTAGATCTCGATGGTTATCCCGAGATAATTGTTGGATGCGACGATGCCTCAATATATCTGCTGGAAACCGAGGAGATGGAAATTTACAGGTTCTCTACAAACGATGTAGTCTTAGCTTCTCCAATGGTAGCGGATGTTGACCTAGATGGTGTGCCTGAGATCATAGTTGCTTCACTGGATGGCTTCCTTTACATCTTAAACTATAGTGAAACCGCTAGAATACAGCTTGAATATAAACTATACCTTGGCTCCGGGATAGAGTCGACTCCAGCCATACATGACATTGACCTAGATGGCACCCCAGAGATAATATGCTGCACTACTGGAGGAGATGTATACTGTATCTCCCTTAAAAACGCTTCCCCAGTTAAATGGAGTATATATCTAGCTGAGGCAATCTCAGCTTCTCCGGCAATATGGGATCTAAATGATGACGGATACTCAGAGATCATAGTTGCAACACATGGCTCAAAAGTTTACGTTTTAAACTATGATGGATCAATTGAAGCATCGATTCAACTCTCCCTCCCAGGACAATGGATCGAGTCCAGTCCAGCAATATTTGACGTTGACGGAGATGGCATAGATGAAATCATCGTTGGATGCAATGATGGCTACATTTACTGTATCTATTTTTGGACCAGCGTCGATACATCGAATCTCTCGGTTGAATGGAAGTTTAAAACAAATGATAAAGTTAAATCTTCTCCGGCAATCTGCGATTTTGAACTCGATGACCTTCCAGAGATTGTTGCTGCCTCCATGGATGGTTTCTTATACATCCTAGATTGCAATGGATCCCTTTTAAAGAAGTTCAATCTTGGTTATAGCATCGAGTCTTCCCCCTCTATAGGAGATCTAGACATGGATGGTATGAATGACATAGTATGCCCATCAGCGAATGGTGAAGTCTACATCATTGAAAGCGACATTTCTCCACCAACCATATCAAAAATAAGGGTATGCCCTGATCCTCCAACCTACGATGAAAGAACCACGATATACTGTAGCGTTGAGGATGACAGGTCGGGTGTGGCATCAGTTACACTCAAGTATACAGTGAATGATGAGACATGGAATCAAGTGGAGATGCAGCTTGAAAATGGAGCTTATAAAGCACAGCTTCCATTGATGCCATGGAATACAACTGTCACATATAAGATAACAGCCGTAGACATGGCTGGAAACACTATTTCATCAGAGACCCTAAACTTTACAATAGCCGACCTCAATTCTCCAGATATAGTTAAAGTTGAGTGGAGCCCAAGTAATCCCGAGTACTATGAAAGTGTTACGGTAAAGGTTCTTGCAAGAGAACCTGAAAATGCAAGTGGCTTAAAGGATGCTTGGATAAACGTCTACTACATGGATGAAAACGAGACTATCCCATTAAACAATCTCGGAAATGGAACATTTCTAGGAGGCATACACATGATACCTTATAAGGCGGAAAGGGTTTCATTTATCGTCAAAGTTATGGATAATGCTGGAAACATTGCAGTTTCAGAAAGCTTTGAGTATGAAATAGTTGACACTGTTCCACCAGAGATATCCTATGTGAGACACGACCCTGAGGAGCCTGAATTTACACATCCAGTCATAATAGTAGCCAATGTAACTGAACCCTACTATGCAAGTGGAGTTAAGATCGTTTACGTAACATATTTTGACGGAGACAAGTGGAATAATGCATCAATGACTCTTACGGAGATTCCAGGAATATATAAGGCAATGATCCCCCCGCTTAAGTGGAATGTGTCTGTGCAATACTTTGTAACTGCTATAGACAATGCTGGGAACAAGGCTGTGTCAAAGATGATGGGCTACAAGGTATGTGACAGAACTCCTCCAATCATAGAGGAGATAAAATATAGCCCAGAAAACCCGTCAATGGATCAAGAAATCACTGTGCGAGTAAAAGTCAGCGACCAAGTCAATGGAAGCGGAATATATAAGGTGATTCTAAAGTACTTTGATGGAGTTAACTGGCGTGAAGTTGAAATGATTAAGGAAGGAGGCAACGTTTACGTTGGAAAAGTTCCTCCGAGAATGGGTGCAAAGATTTCATTTTACATTTCCGTGATTGACAGGGCTGGTAACAGGGCATCCTCATCCATAATAACAGTTGAGACTAGGGTTCCACTATTTAATATAGTACCAATGCTGATTGTACTTGCCATACTTATAGCCATAATCTTGGTTGAAGTGTATGTGAGGAGAAAGTTTAAGGCAGTGAAGAAGGGAAATGAGAAGGTTTAAAAAAGCTGCGAGAGTTCTCGGAGTAGCAGAATCCTTTGAGAAGGAAGTCTATAGGCGGTCGATACTGTCAGGAGTTGTGATGCGAGGGGATTTCATAATCGACGGCTTTGCTTTTACAACTTTAACTGTTGGAGGAATGGATGCAACTGACAGAATAATTGAAATGTACCAGAGTTTAGGTAGACAGGATATAAATGTAATCATGATAGGAGGCTCGATAATAAGCTGGTTTAACATCATTGACTTGAGTAAAGTATACATTCTAACGGGAATCCCAGTCATATCAATTTCATATGAGCCGTCAGAGCATGACATTGAAAAATGCCTCAGAGAATATTTTCCAAGAGATTGCATGGAAAGAATCAAAATATACCGTAGAAATGGTGCAAGATACACGGTTAAACTGCATACAGGTTTCACAGTGTACGTTAGGCCATCCGGGTTATCCATTGAAGAGGCTAAGGAAATCCTTGAAAGCTTCACCCTACAAGGCAGAATTCCTGAGCCTGTCAGGGTTGCAAGGCTTTTATCAAGGAGGCTTTTATCTTTTAGAAAAGGATTAACCGGGCTTGAATAATAGAGCTGTCAGGAGTCCATCATGTCTTTGACTAAAATAGTGCTTAGAACATTGAAGCGTAAGAAGATTAGGTTCACTTTAGCAGTTGTAGGTTTAACAGTTTGTATCGGCATAGTGGCTGCAGTAAATATTTCGACGGACACCCTTTACACGTCATACGTCAACTTTATAATGGCTAGACTAGGTGCCCCAGACATCTACATCATGAAAAGTGGCTTCATGGGCATAGACTACAGCTTGGTAAAGAACATTTCAAGCTTAGAGTGGGTAGACGCTGTCTCTGGTAGACTCCAACTCTATGGGGTAGCGTTCACTGAAAACTCCTCCGACTATAGGACATGCCATCTGATAGGTGTCAACGTTGAATCGGAGCTTAGGTTCAAGAATCCTGACATGCTTAATGGATCCTATCAAATAGATGAGAAACATTGTGTGATCTCATCATCTCTATCATACACCTTAAACGTTTCAGTTGGAGAAAACATAACCTTTGCAACATATATTCCACAGTTGAGGCTCCATTTAAAACTCAACTTCACAGTTTCCGGAGTAATGGAGCCAGTACAGATGGGTTACCCAACTTACTCTATAATAATGAATCTACTGAATCTCCAACTTGCAATTAAGAGAATGATAGTTAACGTTATTGTGTTAAAAGTTGACAACCTTGAAAATGCTCATGAATACATTGAAATATTGGCTTCAATGCTTGGACCAGACTATGTAATTAAGTCTCCTAAGGCAGACGCCCTCGAAAACCTAAATGACGTTTTTCTCAATGTCCGCATGTTCCTAACGTTTATCTCCATGTTCTCTGTTGCAGTAGGCGTTCTCTTGCTTGCAAATGTTTTATTGATTGGATTAGAGGAGAGGAAAGTTGAGATAGGCATTTTAAGGAGTGTTGGAGCTTCAAGATCCCAAATTTTCTACATGGTTCTCCTCGAGGCATTTATAATAGGAATACTTGGAACAGGATTTGGCCTTTTAGCGGGAATTCCATTAAGTAACCTTGTCCTAAACACGATTCTATCCCATAGATTTTTATCCCATTTAGCTAGAATACAGCTTTTATTCACTGTTTCAGAGACTACGCTAGTGATCACGGTCTCTACTGGAACTATTGCGACATTTATTTCAGCAATTTACCCAGCATACTCTGCCAGCAAGGTTAATGTAATTGAGGCTCTTAGACCCCGTATGAAATCTCTTCCAAAGTCTAGAATCATGAAAGCCACTACTTTAATGGGCATAATTTTCTCATCGTTTTCAGCATATGCCCTTCTCTACAAGTTGCCAGAGGATATTCCAACCTTTTACGCTGTTGCTTTCAGGGTGTTGTCGGCTCTGACATTCTACATTGGAATAGTTTTAATTTTTGCGGGAATGGCAAATATCGTGATAAAAGCCTTCTCATACATACTTTATCCATTCATTAAATCTGGGAGAAAAATAGTGGCTAGGGAACTTGTGAGACAGAGAAGACGATCTGCTCTCTCATTCTCAATGTTAAGCGTTGGCCTATCTTTGATGATATTTACAGCTGCCCTATCATCTACAATAGTTGAATCCGCTAGAAGAATAGGTCCAATTACAGTAGGTTCGGATATTAGAATATATGTCTCAGACACTAAAGGAAACCCGCCTCCAACTTATATACAGTATGAGCTTGAAAAGGATGTTGAGGGCGTACTATATGTATCACCTATAAAGTATAGGCTACTGAAAACTCCATCTGGAGGAGAGGTTACAGTAATAGGAGTAGATCCTACAAGATACTGGAGAATAGTTGAAATAGAGATTGTTGAAGGCCCTTCCGTAGAGGATGCCTTTGAAATTCTGCGAAGAGAGCTGTATACAGCCATAATCTCTACATCGCTTGCAAGGAATATGTCAGCTCACGTCGGAGACTATATAACGCTAATGTATGGCCTTGTAAACGTCACGTTTAAAGTAGCTGCGATAACAGATTCATTCATAGGCTTTCCAGAGATATTTTTCGGAAGGCTATGTGCAATGTATATTTCAATGGACACCTATAAGGCCGTCTTTGGAGAGGAGGGGGTATATGATTTCGCTATAAAGGTTGCTGCTGGCTACAGTCAAACCGAAGTTGAAGAGAAGATATCAAACTATCTCACCTCTAAGGGCTTTATAGTTGAAACAGTTTCGCAAGAGAGAGTATTTAAGGCTATTAAAAGCTACATGGATGAGATAACATCCATAATATCCTTCTTCATATCCTTCTCAATAGTAGCTGCAATGCTTGGAATATTCATAACCATAATATCCTCCTATATTGAGAGGAGATTTGAGCTAGCCATACTCGTAACCGTGGGCGCCGATAAAAAACAGCTTGCTAAGATGCTGCTATGTGAGGCAACTCTTTTATCGCTTATAGGGCTCACCATAGGAACGATAGCTGGAAACATTGCATGGTGGCTGCTCTTACAGAGAGCATATGCGATGAATCCAATGCTAAAGTATCTTCTACCATACGTTTTTCCAGTTGATATGTTCATATTCTGTGTCTTAATAGCTTTGACAGTCTCTCTACTGTCATCGCTGTATCCAGCGTTCAAGACCGCTAGGATGAATGTAGTTGAAGCCTTAAGATACCTTGGATAAAGTAGTCGATTGCTTAAGCTTCTATGGTAGTCTTATTGCCTTTCTTTCACAGGCTTCCTCACACATTCTGCACCCAATTATGCATTCATAGGGGTCGGTAACCTCAACCCTCGCAGGCTCAAGCTCCATGCTCAATACTCCAATTGGACATGTCTCAACGCATTTACCACAATTGTTGCATTTCTCATAGTCAATTACAGGATACCATTCCACGTCCTTTCTACGGTAATCAAATTTAATGGGCAGGGTGCTCTTCAATATGTATTTTTTCCCACGTTCATCTCTATATACCATATCAAATTTTACACCCATGGCCCTTTCAAGATAGCCCCAGCATACGTCTGGTGGCAGAAATGGTTCTACGATAGTTAATGTAAGTCTATTCTCCTCATCAACTGACATCTTAATGTATCCCCACCCTTCACTCATTAGAAACTCTAGGAGCTCCTCCCACATCTCAGGGTTTCTCGTATCCTTCTTCGCACTGTTCATAAACAGTATCCTAGACGTTAAGCCTAAGTTTAACCCAAGTCTGTACTGTTTTTCACGGGGAATTTCCGCAAAGATATTGTCTATGGTTCTCTTGCTTATTATGGAAGCTCTCATCCCTTTAACAAATAATCTTCCCTTCTTGAGTTGAAGTGCCCTTCTTTCAAACTCTGCTAGGACCGTTGCCAGCGATAGTCCATGCTCTCTAGCAGCGGTCATCATAGTTACTCCAGCTCGAACCATTTCAACTACTCTATCTATAATAAAGTCTCTTACACCTAAGTCAAGTATCCTAACAAGAGAATCTTTCCCATACTTTCTCATTATCCTTTTTATTCGACTGGCTGTGTCCTTGGGAAGCGTGAGTACGATCATTTCCTCTTTTCTCTCTCTACTCAATAAACTTCCCTCCAAACCTTACCGAATGGAATATTTCCGTAAACTCCGTTAAACGTATAGAGTTTATACAGTTTTCCTATAAATATTTTCCACAAACATCACTCATACAACATAAACGCTATAATTAGGCTAAAATGAAATTTTAGTCTCCTTGAAATGTCAGCTACTAAAAAATTATAGTTGAAAATCATATCACTACTTAGATGAGTGAAATGCGAAGAAAAGTAATTGCGGCCATGAGCACAATGCTGATACTGTTGACGTTGGCACATGTTAAAAGCGTGTACTCGTCTGATCAGATGTACATTGAAGCGTTCATGTTGCGTGTTGATGAGCATGGCAACCTAAACGTGACATTGGCATTTGCTGGAGCTGGAATAAATATTCCAGGCGTGAATAGTAGTGCACCCTACTATAATGGATGCTTTGCAGCGATTCTAATAGGAGGAAACTTCTCGATGGTCTTCAAACCACCTGAAGCCAGCGTTCCTTCAATATATGACATCGCTATACTTGTCACAGTCTTTAATACGTCGATCGAAGAAGATAAGATTTTGGAGAGATCTGATCAGATACGTGATGAATTTAAGTCATTTCTAGAAGCCAATGCAATGCCAAGAATATACACTAATCAAACCGATGATTACTTCATAGTAGTATATGCGACATCATATCAATTCTCAAGGTTTAAATCAAAGTTTGAAAGCATTCTTCCAACAGATATGGGCGGCTTCGTTAACTTATACAATAGCTCAATGTACATTGGACCTAGATCTGTCCTAGCACTTGGAGTAACCAAAATATTAATATCACTTCCAATGCAGGTTTCAGAATATTCTCAACCTATCCTAGAGAAGGGTATCCCATTCACGGCGGCTATAACTATAGTCCCTAAATACTTCAACTTCACATATATGCCCTCAGAGTATACTCTAAGCTCAAGAGAAGTGTTTAATGTTGATAGAATAGAGTCCTCAAGTAAGGCATCCATTTCAATGGCTATACTAGGTGTCCCCCCGCAGCCGAAGGCTGAGGTCATAGAGTATGGGCCCGAGGACTGTGTTTTAAGCAATAACACTGTGATGAGAGTGTTTCCACCAGGGGTGTCCATAGACGACATGTATGTTAAATTCAAGTTTCCAATGGATATCCCTGATCTCATAGTTGAAATAGAGGCGCCAAGCTCATGTGAGGTGGGAGAGACCCTTAACGTGACTGTTACCCTTAGAAACATTGGCAGATCGGATGCATACAATGTTACAGCAACGATACTCTTTAACGAGGAAGTCATTGAGACGAAGTTCTTTAAAGTCATTGAAAAAGGCTATACGCGAACTCTGTCAACGATCATGTCACCCAACCTAACTGAAGATGACGTAAAGTTACAGGATACGAGGCCCATCAAAGTCGAGGTCACGTTTAAAAATAGATATAATGCCACAGTCTCTGTAACAGCTAGTAAAAACATTAAATTCTACGTAGTTCCAAGGCTTGAGGTAATAAAGCATGAGCTCTCAAGGGTTAGCGTATACGAGGGAGGCATAATTGAGCTCATATTGACTGTAAAGAATAAGGGGACTGGAACAGCATATAGGGTTTCCATAGATGTAAACTGTACAAACCTTTCGATTGTCGAGAATCTATCCGAGGTCATTTCAATATCCCCGGGGGAGTCTATTGAGATACGCGTTAAATTGAAGGCTCTCTCCGCTGGAAAGGCTTCCATCAATGGAGTTTCAATTATGTATTATGACTATAGTGGAACCAGCTATCAAACGGAATGCCCAATGTACCTTGAGGTAACTGTATCCGAGAAACCAGCTGAAACATCAGAGTTCCCCATTGACCCATTAACCGCTGTAGTTGCCATCATAATAATAGCTTTGATGTTAATTGTAGCCTTTAGGGGGAGGAAAAAGTAGCTACAGAACCTTGTCAAATATTTTTTCCACTTCTTTTTGAAACCTAGCTAAGATTTCGTGTTCATCGTTTTTCACAAGTATGCCATTGTCAACGTAAAGTTCTCCTCTCACAATAACCTTGTCAACGTATCCTGAATGGGCACAGTATACAATGTTGGAGAGAACATTGCTTCTCGGCGACATTAATATAGGCTTGAGAGATGGATTCTCGGAGTTTATTAGGACAATATTTGCCTCATATCCTTTACTTATGTCTCCTATAACTTTCTCAAGTTTAAATGCTCTTGCACCGGAGTAGGTTGCAGCTATAAACGCGTCTTTGCTCGTGATCGCCCTCACGCCAAAGGTTACCTTCTGTAGAAGGCATAGGATCTTCATTTCAAGAATTATGTCATTTGAGTTATTCCATAGAGCTCCATCAGTCCCAAGGGCAATGTTTATCCCCTCAGATATGAAATATGGGACTTGCACTATTCCATCTGAGAGCTTCATTTCAGCAGATGGTGTACATACTATGGATGCCCTTCTTCGCGCTATTATTCTTCGATCCTTGTCACTAAGCCATATCGCATGCGTCAGAACAGCTCTGTCATTCAACAGGTTAAATGAGTCGAGAAGCTCAACTGTTGAAAGCCCAAATTTCTCACGCACAATCCTATATCTTTCAATGGTTTCAGCTACATGCATGTGAATCATGGCGTCTCGATCAGACGAGATAATTTCCCTAACTTTTTCAAGATCCTCTCTTTCAAGCTTCTCCTCCTCTGGAATTCTCACTCCATACACTATATCTTCAGAGATTTTCCTATTCTTCCATGCATCAGCATTATAAACTATAAATCCTCTAAGGCCAATGTCATTTAAGGCGTCGACCATTATATTTGATGCATAGCTCCAAGCAGGTATGTCCGCTATAAAGGTAGCTCCACTTTTCAAAGCTTCAATATACGTCACCATACAGGCATAGTATATAAGGTCCCTAGGCTTCACTTTTCCAATGTACTCCATGAAAGAGTTGAGAAACGTGTCTGAATCTATTTCATGAAGAGTCATTTCCTCTCCAAGCCCTCTAAAAATGGTTCCATAGGAGTGGAGATGTGCATTAATGAATCCGGGAACAGCTATATATTTTCTTCCATCAATATGTTCGTCGCACTTATACTTTTCACGAATCTTAACGGGTTTATCAACATCTACAATGTATCCATCTGATATGGCTATACTGCGTTTAACTGGTTCACAGAGAGTTGATTTTGACACTAGTATTACATTATCTACAATTACGTCTACTTCTTCCATTTACACCTAACATTATAGTGTTAAGATATATATTGTGGTTTTCTCTGGGAGATTCTTTAAATCAACTTCAATCTCATTCCCGTCAAGATACTTTATCTCAAACTTGTCCTCTGCAACATCTATGAAGTCGTCAACTTCAGCTATTGGAAGCTTAAGCCCGGGAATCCTGTAATGCATTGGTATGACGATGTTAGGATTCATTTTTTCAATTATGTTTACAGCCTCTCTGGGTCCAATGGTGTATGTTCCCCCGACAGGTATAAAGAGCACGTGAACTTTCCCTATGGCCTTCAATTGCTCATCTGTGAGTTCATGCCCTATGTCACCTAGATGGCAAAATGACACTTCATCTACAGTAAACTTGTATACAATATTCTTTCCACGCTGCCTTCCCTGAAACTTATCGTGAAAACTTGTTATCCCCATTATCTCTACTCCATGTATGCTCCATACACCCTTCTCAGCCTTCAAGACCTTTGCATCACTTTTCTTAACGTATTTTTCCCCGTCAGCGTGGTCAAAGTGATCATGGGATATCAGAACAATGTCAGCTTCACTTCTTGGAGGATTTAACCCTATGGAGTATCCATCATGTGGATCAGTTACAATAGTGACCTTTCTACCGGAGATTTCAAAACATGCATGGCCAAGCCACTTCACTTTAACCATTTAATTTCACCATTAAAAGGTTTAGTTTTAACTTGTTAAAAATGTGAGCTAAAGTGAGCCCTTAACAATTCTTTTCCTGTAAATTTCATCAACCTTCGTAGCTGCACGGCTTATGATTGCAAGGTCAGGCTTTAAATGTATAAAGTATCTCACATCCTTTGGAAGGCAGTGGCCTCCAATTCCCTTTCTAGCCTCTAGTATTTCAATGTTCCACTTAGTGTTACAGGCTTCTCTAACCTCCTCAAAGTCCAGTTTAAGGGCTTTACAGATCATTTTAAGCTCCTCTGCAAATGCTATCTGAACGTATCTATAAGCGTTTTCAGCAATCTTGCACAGCTCAGCTACCTCTATTTCAGAAACCATGTGTAATGGAATGTCTAGAACTCTACCATAAAAGTGAACCCCCTTTTCAAGGCTTGCATCATTTATTCCACCAATGACTCTAGTCTGTCTAACTCCATAATTTACTGGATCCCCTTCCCAGTATCGGTGTGGAACATGCACCAAAAAACCTTTTCTGTTCAGTATTTCATTGTACACCTTGCGACATGTGCCTGGAACAATAGTGCTCTCAATCGAGACAAGGGAGCTTCTCTTCATTTTTTCACTGATCTTTTCACATACATCGAAAACCGGATCCATGTCAGGGCTTCCATCATCTTTTAAAAGCGTGCTCACGCATATGACGTATACATCGCATGCTGGAATGTCATCCCATCTTACACTAGCCCTTAAACCACGTGAAGAAGCTCTCTTAACAGCCTTCTCCGATATATCGTATCCGTATACATTTAGCCCCTTATCTTTGATGTAGAGTGCCGTGGGAAGCCCAACTGCGCCAAGTCCTAGAACACAGACATCTAGGTTATGTATCTCGTGTAGCATTCTATATCCCCATGAAACTGTGCCAACTATAAATTTTTAGGATAAAATAGATTTCAATATATTCACTTGATGATGAAATCCCTCATAGTTGAAGAGGCTGAAGCCTTTCTACTTACGGTCAAATACCTTGAACCATTTACAACGTTCCATGGAACAGTTCATGAGCGCTCCAACCTGGTGGTCAAGTTAAAGCTTGACAATGGAGTCTGTGGCATCGGAGAAGCCACTCCTCAAAAAATGCTAGGTGAAACCGTGGACAGTATCTCAGAGCAAGTCAAAGAAGCTTTCAAAAACCTACTTGGACTAGATTGCTCCTCCTATGCTAATTGGATTGATGTGCTTCCACAATTTGGCTCAGTTTCAGCAGCTGTTGACATTGCAATCCATGATGCAGTCTCAAAATCCTCTAAGGCCCCGCTCTACAAGTTTCTTGGAGGTTCGTTTGATAAAATTGAGACCGACGTTACAGTAGGCATCCCGGACAGGAGAAGAGCTGAAGCAGCTGCTAAGAAATTCATTAGAGAGGGGTTTAGAAAGCTTAAGATAAAGGTCGGCATAGCCCCGTTAAGCGATGAAATAAGAAAGGTCAATGAGATTTGGAGCATGCTCTCAGAATACGGGGATGCTGTTATAAGATTAGATGCAAATGAAGGATACAGCATTGAAAAACTTAGAAGGCTGCTTGAAAACATTAGAGCAGATATAGAGTTCATTGAACAACCTCTTCCAAGAAGCATGCTTAAGGAATACTATAAGTTAAGGAAGTTCACAGATATTCCAGTCATGTTGGATGAAAACATCAAGTCTCCAAATGATGTAGTTGACGCATGGAAGGCGGAGGCATGCGATTACATAAACGTTAAAGTTTCAAGAGTTGGAGGACTATATAAGGCAATTAAAATAGCTGACACAGCTGAAAGACTCGGCATACAGTGCATGATCGGATGCACAGGCGAAACATGTCTAGGAATAACATCTTTCATAAACATAGCCTTATCAGCCAAGAACATTGTATTCCACGACCTCGACTCAGATATTCTCACAGGAACCTTCCATAGGGAAACCCTTGAACCACCATATAGGCTACCCCTACAGTGCCCAGGACATGGAATATCCATAAACGACCTACATGGAAAACTCACTCCAATAGCTAAAATTCAAATAACATAGACAAGGTATTCCCTATTGGATGAGGAGTGGCGACGACATTGACGGGGGCTCCCCGGATGAAATGGTTGACCACTTCCGACACCATTACACTCTAGTCAGAAATATTCTTTCATAAACTTCCTCCAACGGGCATTCTATGTCAAATCCTGCCTTCCTATATGCCATTAGTTTTTCACAGTCGACGACTGGTAGAAAAGCCAGGTGGGTGTTGAAGAAATTCTTCATGAAAGCTATGATCCATGGCTTCACTTTCTCGATGAGTATACATGCTCTTATTTCAGCTTCATGAATTCTCCAGTGATAATATAGAATGTCACTGAATATTCCAAGCTCCTTTGCAGCGAACTCGTTCTTAAGATGCCCGAAAGCTTCACCTATAAGCCCTTTTGAAGCAACATTCAAAAACCTTGCTAGAGGCATGTCTGCTTCAATGCCCTTAATCATCTCCTCTAAAATATAGAATGATTGTTTTCCCTTTGTCGAGAAGGTGAAGTAATTGCATAGGCACTCCTCAGTCACCTCATCTAAAAGAGGGTATGATTTTTCGCCGGAGCCTTGAAATATCTCTTTCATAAGTGCAATGTCCTCAAGAACATGATGGCCTACAATATGCTTGAAAATTGCATAAATGTATGTGTGAGCTGCAAACGCTGCAGCAGTTTCAGGGCCACAATATGATAGTTCATGGAACATTGATGTAGCATTCATGCACTTTATCATGTACACCAGCATGTCATTTTTTATCGCATTAATTCGGATATACGCTCCCCAGTCATCTTTATACACGTGATATGGAGCATATATTGAAAACCTGTCCACTACAAGTCCACGGTATCTTCCAGCGGTTACCTTCTTTAGCTCGCTTTCACGAAATATTTTAAGCTCCTTGAATGGGAAATTCTTTAGGATGGCGTTGCAGGCTCTTTTATGAACATCATGCACTATTCTAACATATACGTGAGGGCTACTTTGGAGAATACCATCATCTATAAACATATGGTGGAGTGGGATTTCAGGTGTAAAATCGATTCTCTTCATCTTCGCTCAAAATAGAAATGTATCATTGCTAAAATTAAAGATTTTATCTTAGGTTAAGGGATAAGCTTCTAGCCAAGTATGGTCACCGAGAGAGGATGCGTGTAGAGGATAGGTTAAAGAAGATAACTACATTACTAGCGGAGATTGCTAGGGAAAACAATGCTGATTTAGTCCAAGAGAGTCTCAAAGACTTAAGACTCAATAGCAGGAAAAGAAGTAAGCAACTAAACTATAGGTTATCAACGTTTCCTTACCGTAGGTTCATAGAGTACCTTAACTATAAATTTAGTGAGCGAGGATTGAATGTATCAGAGATTGATGCTAAGAGAACCTCTATCGCTTGCCCAATATGTGGTTACATAGATAAGAAGAACAGATTAGATAAGGAAACATTCAAGTGCAGGAGATGCGGATTCACTTTCAATGCTCAATATGTTGCATGTCTTAACCTCTTCTCCCGCTCCGATGACGGCAAAGTAGCCATCAGGAGCAGGAGACTATTCCTCACAGCCCGTAAGACCGCCCAAGTGGTGGCGGTCAATGTAGCCCCCAATGAACCACCAAACAAGATGAGGTGGCTGAGGGAGAAGCCCGTGCAAGTTACTAAAATACTCGTAGTTACCAAAAGATAAAGCACGGGCAACCACATATTTTGGCTTAATGTACCCATCGTTTAAGCATAAAACTATTTTTTCTCTTCTGATAAAAATTAACTGAGCAAAACTCTCTCCCAATAAAATTCCTTTAAGTGTTAAAGGAGGATAAAGCGTGTATAAAGTTACAGCTTCCAGATCTCTTCTCCTGACAGCTGTGTTACTGGCAGCGTTGCTTTTAAATTCCTCACTTAATGTCTGCAAAGTACATGCTTCTAAATGGGAGGTAAGGGCGGTTGCAGGGTTCAGATATAGTCCTAAAGAGACTGTTGTCATATGGATCGAGGTTCTCTATAATGGGGCTAGAAACAGCAGTTGCAACGTGTATATTAGAGTGTTCTATCCAGATGGTACAGTATACATATCTAGTTTAAAGGCTTCCCTTATTGATACTGGGCTGTACAGAGCCCAATTTGATGCTGGAAGCAAGTATGGAACCTACCTTGTAGACGTCTATGCCAAGCTTAAAGGTAGCTCTGGTGTAGAGAAAACTGTCGCTACTACGATAACTCATTTCATGGTGAGTGAAAGCTTTGAAGATCTTCGCTCAGATGTGGAATATGTAAGAAACAAGGTCGACGCTATATCCGATAAACTTAACGCTATCGATGATAAACTTGATAACCTATCAGATAAAGTCTACCACTATTACACGGATTTGAAGGATGCTATGACCAACTACTATGCAGATATAATGGATCAATTCCACCAGCTTTCCATTCAGATAGATGACTTAAAGGAAAATGTGACAGCTGAAATACATGAGCTTGAGATAAATCTTAAAGCCTACATTGACGAGAAAACAAATGAAATTATAACTGAAATAGATAATTGGGGGCTTCAAATAGAGACTAGGGTAAATGAGACAAGCAAAGAGATATTCACGAAGATAGAGCAGCTGAACATATCTCTTTCAATGAAGCTGGACAACATTTCAATGACGCTAGCTGATTACTATGCCCAAATATTCACACTAATAATGGAGATGAACTCTACAATTTATGAAATGTATGGTAGATGCGAGCACGTTGATCAAATGCTCTCGGATATATATGATGAACTCTACGCGAACATTGAAAATCTAACTGAGGCACTGATCTCAATTGAAAATTCAGTTATGGAAGTCAAAGAATACGTGAAAGCTCATCTAGGCGTGTACTATGATGACCTAGTTCTGAGAATGGAGGAGACCAAGATTTCGTTAAACGATCTCAGAGACGATGTAGATGAGCTCAAGAGGGAAAACAAGCTTTTAACAGGGAACGTTACTGAATTATTAACTGGAAAAATAGCAGCTCTCCAAGAGAATATAAGAGACCTGAAAAACCTGATCGAGAACAGTAAGATCGTGATAACTCCCTCAATGATTGACAGGGTAACTGTTGCAATGATCGCTGCAGTATTGGCAATGATATTTTCGGCATGCACTTTATTCCTAATGTTTAGGTCAAGACTTGTCAAAGTTAAGGGGTGAGATAAGAATGCCCTCGAAAAAGGTAATGTTTGCCTCGGTTATTCTGGCGCTGTTAATTGTTACCGCGTCAATTTACATGTATTCTCAGCAAGTTATCTCGGAGGAAATTGAAAAAGTTAGTTCTCAAGTTCACATTGAGGTTTTAAAGGTTAATGCCATAGTTATCGAGGACAGACTCTTACTGAAGGTGGATGTCCTGATAATAAATGAGTCACCATATGACATCCACGTTAAAAATGTTTATGCCATCCTCGACGGAACAAAAATTGAGATAAAGGCCGGAGAAGGCTATACCATACTTGCACACAGTAACTCAACCGTATACTTCATAGTTGAAATACCTGAGGAAAAGCTTTCCCAGATACTTAACACGCTTCTAGCAGGTAAAAGTGTAACATTTAAAGTTGTTGGAGAAGCTGAGGGAACAGCAAATGTGCTTGGAATTCTCCCAGTTCAGGTATCGTCATCGTTTACAAAGGATGTTTCAATTACAAAGGATGTTGCCGAGCTACCGGATATAGTGAACATTTCAAATTTCACCTTCACCGAAGACAATAAATTGTATGTGTCGCTATTGATCAGAAACCCATTTGACTTTGAAATCAATGTTTTAAGCGGTGTATTTAACCTGTACAGCGGTGGCACGCTTATAGCTAGGGGAAACGTTCTTCCAAGCGTTCTATCTCCAAGATCCATATCATCTATCACGCTCAATATCACGGAAGTTTATGATCCATCCGCTATACTGGAAACTGCTTCAATAACAGCTCGGGCTAACATGACGTTTCAAGTATGTGATTCAACGATACAAGTTTCAATGGAGAAGAGCATGGATGTTCAGCTTAACCTTGGAATAGGTGACCTAACAGGGAGGGCTATTGAGATATCAAAGTTAGACGACTACCATGCAATTGCAAGAGTCAGGGTATCCGGTAACCTCACATGTGATCTGATCAATGTAAGGGAGTTTCCAATAATAAATGCGACATTTGATATACTTGTGAATGAGACTGTTATTGCTAAAGGTGAACTGCTTAATTCATCGACGCTTACAGTTGAGAGAGGGGCAATGGAAGGTGAAATCCTCGTTTTAATATCCACAAATGAAACCATAGATGAAGTAATTGCAAGCTTAATAGGGACAAGCTTTACAATAGGGATAAGAAACCTAGTAGTTAACATAAACTTTCTCGGGAAGAAGCTTAGACAAGTTTTTCCATCGCTTATACCCATTTTCGATGCAAACACTACATGGGCTATTGAAAGCTACTCGATAGTCACCCCACCAATAACCAATCCAAATCAGCTTCCAGAATGGATAAAGTTCGTCGTCAAGATTAGAGTATTCAATGGCATGAGCTTCAAAGTTAGATTAAAGAGGATAAATGGAACCGCAAGAGATCCTAGGAACGTGATAATATCAAGGTTCGATTTCATTGATGTGGCCATCATAAAGCCAAATTCCGAAAATGTGATCACGCTTGAAGTTACCCTTAATAGAAGCATGGTTGAATATCTTAAAAACAATTATCAAACAGGGAAAACACTGTCAATAACAGTCTATGTAACAGCTACTCTTACAGGATACGTTTCAAACCTTCCATTCACGGTAACCGTCAGAGAAATCCCCCTTGCAATATACATTCCAAATCTCCCATACGACCCGTAGAGATGGTTTAAATGCGTTTCAACAGGAAAAGGTTGCTGGTAGTCTCCGCGATAATTATAATCTCTATAGCTGCAATAGCGGTTGCACCCATGTTCCTGGTTCCAGACATCTCGAGCCAGATCGAGATAGTGCTGTTCAAAGTCGATGCAATTCAAGTTGAAAATGAGCTTCATCTTAGAGCAAATGTGAAGATAATAAACAAGTCAAATTACAGGATAACCATCAAGAATGTCGAGATAAGATATGAGGAGATAGTTAACGAGATAATTGCGTCAGCAGCCTACACTCTGAGAGAAAATAGCGCTTCAAACTTGACAGTTATCTTCAAGGCGTCAAACAAGCTTCTCGAGAGAACAGTTAACAGGCTTTTAAAAGGTGAGGAAATAAGGGTAATGTTGTCAGGCGCCGTGGAGGGAAGAGCCTCAATACTGGGCTTATCCACTAAAATTGAAAGGCCATTTGAGAGAGAATTCATTGTCTCACCAGATGAGGTTAGACTTCCCTATTTAAAGGAGATTGCAGGTATAACCGTGAGCAGAGGGGATCGTCTGATAGCTGCAGCCATTATCGAGAATCCCCTGGATTTATCCTTTAACGTTACAGGAGGAGATTTTACAGCATATGCCCAAAACGATCCAATAGCCGAGGGCAGAGTTATTCCAACAAGGCTTAGACCTAGGTTTGATAACAGAATCGTAGTAAATATAACTAAGCTGTTTAACCCTGAAAGAGTATTCGACGTCGAAAGTGTTCACGTCAAAGTATATCCCATAGTTGTGCTCGGTGAAACAAAGCTTACGCTACAGTATGAGACTGATGTTGAGCTTGATCTTGAAATAAATATTTCAAATTTGCAGGGAAAGGTTCTTGAGCTAAATAAGACCAGGGAATATGAGGCAGTTGCCAAGATCGAGCTCTATGGAAAGATCATGTCCAAGATGATGAACATTCTCAGGCTTCCAATTCTAAATGGCTCCTTCAAAGTATATTTCAATCAAAGCGAGATTGGACAGGCAATACTCTTGAACAAAACTATATTAAACGTGTTCGGTGGAGAGCTTGAGGGAATAGCATATGCTAGAATATTCTCAAATCAGCCCATAGACACTCTAATAGCAGACATCGTTGGAAAATATGTTTTAATGGGCGCCTATGAGCTTGAAATAGAGTTCACTTTCCTCGGGGAAAAAGTTATGGAAAGCTTTCCAGAGCTTTATCCATTGATGGCTGCCTCAGTTAAATGGAACTTTTCAAGCCCAAGCATAGTTACGCCTCCCATAAGTGACCCCTCACAGATACCTGACTGGATAAAAATTGTAAGCCGTATAACCGTTGAAAACAAGTTCCATGTAAGCTTGACAATATTAAGGGCTATTGGAAGAGCATATGACTCCAGGAAATACATTCTCTCGGTTTTTGAAAACGACATTGGAAAAATTATCGAGGGAGAAAGCACTGGAACATTCACGCTTGAAGCCTATCTGAATAGAACAGCCGTCAACTATCTAAAGGACAATTATCAAAGGGGGAGAGTGCTGGAGGCCATGATCTACATCGACCTAACGGTTCATGGTAAGCTTTCAAATCTTCCATTCACAATAACATTTTCAGAGATTCCACTCTACATTTATGTAACACTGCCATATGACCCATGAGGTGAGTGAATTGAACATTGAAAGACTACTATCCACACTTGACACAGCCACTTCAAGGGATGTTCATAGAATACTTGAAACCCTCATGGAGATTCTTGGAGACGAGAGATCCCATATGGGATACGACACCTTCAAGGTTGAAGGTGGCCTAGCAACAATAGTCGCTGACAAGCCTGAGCTTCTCATCATAGGGGATATTCATGGAGACATTCACACTCTCGTGAAAATACTTGAAAAATCCAAGTTTGAGAGAAGGATTAGAAAAGACAATTTCATAACAGTTTTCCTAGGAGACTACGTTGATAGGGGCCCATACTCAGTTGAAGTCTTCCTCCTAATATCAATGCTTAAAATAGATCACTCGGAGAAGATCATTGTTTTAAGAGGCAATCACGAGCCTCCACCAGATTTAATGCCGTCACCACACGATCTACCGCTGATGCTTGTTAGAAAATTTTCTGAGCAAGGCTATGAACTATACAAGAAGTTCATGGAGGCATTCCAGTATCTCTATCATGCAGCACTTGTCCCCGAGGCATTTTTCATGGTTCATGGAGGGGTTCCAGTCAAAGACTATGACATTAAAAGCATAGCCTACGCCGACAAATATCATCCGGAGAAGTCAACGCTTGAAGAGCTTCTATGGAATGACCCAACTGATCTAGTGAATGAGTGGACAGCCAGTCCACGTGGAGCAGGTAAATTATTTGGAATAAACGTTACAACAAGATTCCTCAAAAGATACGGTATAAAGGCCATTGTAAGGGGACATGAGCCAGCTGAAAACGGTTTCAAGGAGGATCACGGTGGAAGAGTGTTAACGCTTTTCTCAAGGGTTGGAGCCCCATACTTTAACAGGAACGCCGCCTACATGGATATAAGGGTTACCGAGAAGCTTACAAGGAAAAAGCTTCTAGAATCGGTGAAGGTGGTATACTAGATGAAACTGGAAAATCTTCTCAGGCATGATAAAAGCGGTTTTCTTCAAATGCTTGAGTCAACACCTGAAATGTATAGGCAATGCCTTGAAAAAGCTGAGGGGATCGAGGCTCCAGAAGCTGAGAGGATACTTGTATCCGGCATGGGTGGCTCAGCTATTCCAGGGCAAATTATATGCGAGATCATAGATGATCCAAGGATGGCTTTTAACAGATCCTTTAAGTTGCCAAGCTGGGCTGGAGATGATGTGCTTGTTATATGTGTAAGCTACTCTGGAAACACTTGGGAGACACTAAATGTTTTCAACGAGGCTCTCAAGAGAAGATGCCATTTATACTGTATATCATCAAATGGGAAAATGCTTGAGAAATGCCGTGAAAAGGGGATTCCATTCTTCAAGGTTCCGGAAAATCTTCTTCCAAGAGCATCTCTTCCATGGCTTCTAACTCCAATAGCCTCCCTCACCGAGAAAAGCCTCAACGTAAATGGGCTTCTAAGGGATATCAGGGAAACTGTTCCAGAGCTTGAGAGGATCGTTGACGAATATTCCCCGGAGAATGGCGGTGGAGAAGCCTTTAAAATAGCTGAGAAAATGCGTGGAAGACTTCCAGTAGTTTACGCCTATAAGCCATATACTTCAACAGCCTACAGGTTTAAGACACAGGTAAACGAGAATGCAAAGTATCCATGCCATGTATGCGAGATTCCGGAAAGCATTCACAATGAAATATGCACATTGTATAGTGACGCTAAACTGGACACGATTATACTAGCTGTAAGGGATCCAATGATGGAGGCCTATGAAAAGCTCATGGATATAATGCTGAATGTGATGGAGGAGTTTAACCCAGGGATAGAGCTTGTAAACATTATAGTGCATGGAAGCTCGAGACTTGGAAAAGCTCTCTCAACAATTTTAAGACTAGACTATGTAAGCTTCTATCTAGCCCTCCTACTTGGAAGAGATCCAGGTGAAACCGCTCAAATTAAAAGGGCAAAGGAAAAGTTAGCTGAGAAATTTAGATAGTCCATGGCCTAATGCTTCCCTGCTCCCTCCCCTCCCTATCAACCTTTAGATATCCAAATGCTATTCCAGCGATCTTCTTTGCATCCACTCTAGTGTAAATGGTTATCTCACGCTTGTCATAGTCAAGATCCTCTAAGACACCTATTCCAAGAAATCTACCATCCTCATCGAAGAGGCCAACTATAACATCTTTAATAGTCTCCTCATTTGTCACATACAGCTCCAATGGCTTAACAGTTGACTTAAGATCCCTGATATCCTGCTGCTCAAATCTTTCAGCATCCTTTAAAAGCACGAAAAGGGCATCTGTTGAAACCTCGCAGTACTTTACATTGCTTTTCAAGCGTGAAGACACGATCTTATACACCTGTCTATCAGCCTTTTTGCCGCTTAGAGATATTCCATAGAGTACGCTAAGCTTGTCAAGTGCAAGCTTTATCAACTGGCCATTCTCAAGATACTTTTTATAGGCTAGCTCTCTAAACGTCTTCCTCTGAGAAGATGTTCTCTCACATGCCCTAGATGGCGCGTCAACAACGTGAATCTTTACATTGAAGCCCTTGAAAATCTTGAGGAGATGCTCGATCTCATTCCTATACTGTATAGCCGCAATATAATGTGGTTTAACCATGAAGAAGACGCATGTTTTAAGCTCCCTTGCACCCCATCCCCTAACCCATCCACTAGTGTTAACTAGGATAACGTCACAGCCCTCCTTCTCAGCTCTCTCAGCCATCAAGCGAACTCCACATACAACCCTTGAAA